>OGRQ01002143.1_pt1 | contig 15605 bp, 12 predicted proteins | sample 1553521 | NCBI WGS metagenome assembly OGRQ01 (sample SAMEA2580088, study PRJEB22360) | human gut metagenome | biome: human gut; feature: human-associated habitat; material: faeces | place: Denmark | collected 2008/2010
GCTACCATCCAGCAGAGCTGTCGTAAGCTCAAGGCTGGCCTCATCGCCCCAGCCGCTGAAGAGGTAACTCAGGAGCTTGCCCCAGAACACGCCGCTGAGCCAATCAAGGACATGAACGACATCATCCGCATTTCCCAGTTCCTTATTGGACAGAAGCGTTATCGAGACAATATGCTCTTCATCGTTGGAATTAACTTTGGCCTCCGTGTGAGCGACTTGGTCACACTTCGGTTCTCCCACCTCATCAATGATGACTGCACCTTCCGAGATAGATTCTCTATTCTGGAGAAAAAGACCAAGAACACCCGTAAGCATAAGCGAAACCGCTACATCACCATCAACACTGCAGTAGTTGAGGCGGTCACCCTCTATCTTGAAAACACTCCTGGTGTTCGGCTCAGTGACTACATGTTCCGCAGTGAGTCCAATAATGGCTCTAATCAGAATAAGCCAATTCACAGGGCTTCTGTTGATACCATGCTGAAGGGCATTGCAAGAGACCTTGGCCTTGGAAATAGAATGTCTACCCATTCCCTCCGCAAGACGTTTGCTTACCACCAGATGGTCATGAGTGGGAACGACCCCCGGAAGCTCCTCCTTCTCCAGAAGATGTTTGGTCACTCCACCGCTGCTCAGACTCTGGACTATATCGGAATCACCAGCGAAGAGATTGACGAAGCATACCGCAACCTCAACCTTGGAAGCATCGCCCACAACTACCTCGTGGATAGTACCATCATGGAGAGTGACACGGTAACCGCATAAGTGTCTACCACCCACTCTCTGGACTGCACTTTGATAAGTGAATATTGCCACCCAAAAATCAAGCCTCAAAACTCATTTTGGACACGCTGTTTGTCCAAATCGATTTTGAAACCCTTGAGCCGCAATGGATTTAGGGGTTCTCTTTATAAAGAAAATAAGGCAATGAAATTTAGTAGCTTGAAATTAAGGCGCGAGAGCGTAGTGTCAACGGAGCGGAAGCAAATTTAGTCCTGACAAAAACCGTGTGTCCAAAAACTTTAGTATGATGAAGGGAAGTGATTCCAATACTGGATTTCACTATGACTGGACGGTGATTTAGGCGTGAATACCATCACCGTAGTAGATGCCCGTATGGGCCGGGGCAAATCCTCGGCCGCCATACGGTATATGAACCGATACAAAGGAACGAAGAGGTTCCTGTACATAACTCCTTACCTGGACGAGGTAGATAGAATTTGTGAGCAATGCAACTTCGACCAATCCGATAATGACTACAGTACGAAGTCTGCAGAACTCAAACAGCACATGAGACACGGAAAAAATGTTGCGGCTACCCATTCTCTATTTTATCTTATGGACGAAGAGGCGCTAAACCTTGTTCGAGAAAAACACTACTCTCTTGTTATTGACGAGAGCATTCAAGTTATTGAACGCCTGAATATCACAGATAAAGATTTTGAGCTTATTATTGGACTGCTTGCTGAAGAAGATGAACAAGGGATTATTCATTGGAAAGATGAGGATTATACCGGTCGGTTTTGCGACTATAAGGAAATGGCCGATGTTGGCTCTTTGCAAAGAATCGATGGTTCTCTGTTAAATATTATGAACCCAGAATTGCTTATGGCGTTTGATGAGGTCTTTATGCTTACTTACCTTTTTGATGGCCAATACCAAAAAGCCTATCTTGATTATTATGGATTCCCATATAGAGTTGTAGGCGTAAAGCAAGATAGCAAAGGATACTATTTCTCTGACGAACCAGACAATCCTCCGCCCATTGACTATAGGAAGTTAATCAACATTATAGATAATCCGAAAATGAATCAGCCAGGAGATAGCAAATACGCTCTATCAAAGAACTGGTTTGCAAGACGCGGATATAACCATGCCGATATCAAGGCATTGCGCAATAATCTGAGAAGTTTCTTCCGAAGCATCCCAAATGGGGACTCAGATACTCGACTCTGGACTTCATTTAAGGATACCAGGAATAAATTGGTCGATGCGTCCAGCGGAAGATTTAGAAATAACTTCCTTCAAATTAGTGCCAGGGCGACAAACGAATACAAGTCCAAGACCGATATCGCCTATCTGGCCAATCGATTCATTGACCCGAACTTAGCGAAGTTCTTTGCAGAAAAAGATATTGCCGTGAACGCAGACCACTTTGCTCTATCAGAAATGCTCCAGTGGATTTGGCGCAGCGCAATACGAGATGATAAGCCTATCAACCTATACATACCAAGCAGTCGCATGAGAAAGCTCCTCATCGACTGGATGAACAATACAAGCCAAGGAGGTACTATGAGTGTATAAGAAAGATTGCAAAGCCTGCCTATTTGGAGATAAGTGCCGGTCGGAGACCGATTGCAAATATTATTCACCTCTGGATGATTACGATGATGACCTGCTAGAGGAATACATAGACGATATGAGGGCAGAGTATTATACTGCCTGGATGGAATATGTTAGTGAAAACGGGGATGATTCTTTTTTATTTTGATAATCAACCTAATTAAATAACCAACAAAGGGGTGAGTTGCTCTGGCGAAGCAATTAGTTTGTCAGAAATACATATTCAAGTTACATAGTAGCAGGCTCAGGAAGGCCAAGTGGCGTCTCACGCTTCCTATTGCAGAGGCAAGAAAAAATGATGAGGTTATCTCTTTGGCAGATAGTCAAGTTCTCCGTTGGCTAGATGAACTGAACGGAATAACGGACGCAGATTCCAAAGCCAGAGAGATTAAATCCGAAATACGGCGGCTGAGAAAAGAGCAGAACAGTGTGCAAAACCGCCGGCGCATTAAGCAACTATATGCTCAACTGGATGATATCCAATTCAAGCCGGACTATATGTGCCTTATCATCGACAAGGAAAAGGATTACCACAGAGCCTGCTCTGGATTCAGTATCAACGGTCTCAAGTATCAGCGTTTATTGGGCACCAATGGCGGCGTAAAAAACGAAACCATTGTGTTTGTCAGTGAGCGTCATGCGGAGGAAATCCGGCGCCGCATTGATAATGGACGCGACCTGCAGAAGGAGATGGTTCCTGCGAAGCTGGAAGCGTATAAAGCGCTTACATGCAGTGCGTCAACTCCGGTATCTATGCCAAATGGAATTCTTGTGGTCAGCGATTGTGAAACAGAGTTTCTGTCCGACATAATTTATCTGAATGATGAGGCCGACGGCGAGCCTGTCATGGAAGAAAGGAAACAAGTTCCGGTTGAGCTCAATGAATCGGATGGATACGGATTGATGTCGCCGGAGCTCGCCGCAAGATGGAGTTCAGAGCTCGGCCTTGACTATGTTGTCAGCGGGGTGAACACAAGATTTTCCTGGGAGAAAGGCATGGTGTTTACATTTGACTTTTTGGATTTTGCAGAGAAGATTGCTGGAACATATATGGTCAAAGATGCATGGGGTAATGAGGTGGACATTCGCAATGTGGAGCTGATTCTTACAACATCCATGCTCAAGCTTTGGGACTCATATGAAAGCTGTGACGATTATGTGGAGAACTGCCTTAAGAACAAGTACACATTCGGCGTTGCCAAAACGTGCCCAAAGGAGTTGGAGTCTGAGCGGACTTTAAATTACCAATTCATCCAAAGCTATGATTTGGATGATAACGATATTGAAGAGCTTATCAGGCCAACAATGGATGAAATCAAAGACGTTCTGTACGCTGATACAGCGAAATCCATCTTATTCCTGAAGGGTTCCGGTCTGAACGAAAAGAATGTACACCATCTTGACAACGACTATATCAAAGCTCTCATGATTGAGCCGGCCATGATAAACGACCCGTATATCCAAAGCTCCATCTATCAAATGATTAAGAACCGAATCAACGAAGCAAAGGTCGGCGTTCTTAAGGTTCACGGGAACTACTCCATCGTGTGCGGTGACCCATACTCCCTCTGTCAGCATATCTTTGGGCTTGAGGTCACCGGCATATTGAAAGCTGGCGAAATTTATAACAGCTATTGGTGTAAGCAAGGCGCAGATAGACTTGCGTGCTTCCGGGCCCCCATGACGTGCCATAACAATATTCGGCTTGTATATCCAAATCGGAGCGCAGAAGCAAAATATTGGTATCAGCACATGACCACCTGTACCCTATTTAACTCATGGGATACTGCCGCACATGCGCTCAACGGTATGGATAAAGACGGCGACTTGGTCATGCTGACGGACAACGACATTCTTGTAAATAAGCTCAAGGTTCTTCCGGCGTTGATGTGTGTACAACGGAAAGCCAAAAAGAAAATCGTCACTGAGGCGGACGCAGTACAATCAAATATCGACAGCTTTGGAGACGATATTGGCAAGACGACGAACTGGATTACATCCATGTTTGATGTTCAGTCCCAGTTTGAAAAAGGAAGTAAGGAGTATCAAGAGCTTGATTATAGAATCAAGTGCGGTCAACTCTTCCAACAGAATGCTATCGATAAGGCAAAGGGAATTATAGCAAAGCCCATGCCTAGAGAATGGCATGACAGACACAGCGTGAATATGATTGAAGACCCTGAGAAGCGGCGCTTTTACCTTTCCCTCGTAGCAGATAAGAAACCATATTTCATGCGCATCATCTACCCAGCGCTCATGAAGCAGTATAACACATACATAAAGAACACGAACAAAAATGCGATGCGTGAATTCCAGATGACTATTGATGAACTATCAGCAATTCCACGTTCTCAGCAGACGGAGCGGCAGAGAGATTTCCTGCGGTACTATAAAAGCAGGATGCCGGTTGGAATTCATAACTGCGTCATGAACAGAATTTGCCGCAGGCTTGAGAAAGAGTTTGATGGGTATCTTGGCAGACACAATTCTGAGAACCAATTCGATTACAGTATCATGAAAAGCGGGGCCGAGTACAGCCGGTCGCAGTTCAATGCAATTACAAAGTTGTATGAGAACTATAATCGTAGGCTTCGTAATTATGCCGTATTCGCAAATTATGAAAGGGTCGATGAGTACGATACTTTCACAAGGATGATGGAAATGAGAGAGGATTTTGTCCAGGAGTGCTCCAAGGTTTGCCCAAATAGATTTGCTCTCTGCGACATTGTATTAGATATTTGCTACCAGCGCAGTTCCACAAAGCGTTTCGCATGGGAGATGTGCGGAGAGGAAATTATCCAGAACCTGCTCAATCGTAATGATGGAACCATTTCTTATCCGACGCTAGACCAAGAAGGCGACATTGTATATTGCGGTAATAGGTTCTCAGTAAAACAAGAACAGATTGGAGGAGACGAATGAGTATAGTCCTCAATGAGTATGAGTGGGCGGAGCGTGCCATCCAAAATCACGAGCTTGGGAAGAAACCAATCGAAACGCTCAATCGGGTTTCAAAATACTACTTGTCGAACAAGTACAGTAAGAGAGAAGTCCGTAGGTTGCTGGATGAATTTATGCTTCAGTGCGACCCACAAGCATCCCTAGTTCATTGGTCTGACGTGCTTGATAAGGTCGCTAAAAATGCAGACCGGTATCCGCTAATTCGTATTGACGGCATAGATATCACAGACGCGGAGATGCGAAGGATAGAAACGCTTGAAGGAAAGCAAATCCGCCGGCTCGCATTCACATTATTGTGTGTCGCTAAATACTGGGATATGGTATCAGAGCAAAACAACCACTGGGTCAATACGCCTGACCGCGAGATTATGCAGATGGCGAATATCAACACTTCTATCAAAAGGCAGAGTGCCATGTTTGCAGGAATCAGAGATGCCGGCATGATTAAATTTTCTAAGAAGATTGATAACCTGAACGTCCAAGTGACTTTCATAGAACCGGGTTCTACGGCAATTCATATCCAGGATTTCCGCAATCTCGGATATCAGTATTTGAAGTATTACGGAGGCCCATACTTCGATTGTGTCAACTGCGGTTTAACGGTTAAATGCCAAGAGCCATCCAGAGGAAGAAAGCAAAAGTATTGTCCAAGTTGTGCAATAGAATTACATACAAAGCAAAAAGTTGACTCGGTAATGCGGAAAAGAAATGCCATGAAAAGTTAATTATGTTGACAAAAATGAACCCCCTTAAATCATTGTGGCACAACGATTTATAGGGGGTTTGATGTAGTGTAGTAAAGGATGTATATATATAAAACTATTTTTGAAATAAAGGGATGATAAAAAAATGATTGCTATTACTAAAGACGAGAAGAATGCTATTCGAGAGAAATTCCCAAATGTTCATATTGTTAGAACTATGAAGCATGATTCTAAGCGTGGGCATTACTATATGGTTGAAAATACCGGGCCCATGCGCTATCTAAATAAGCTGAGGGGAAATGATGTCTCTCGCCCCAATGGAAAGGACGTGTAAGCTATTACCAGTACAGCAAGCTATAAAGAAATGCGTGACATCGTAATAGGCAAGCTTGTTGACCACACCATTGACGATGATTACGAAGAACTTAGTGAACGCTTGTTTGGTGAGGGAAACTGCTTTAACTCCAGCGAAGTTAGGAAAAGAATGTACGGGATGAAGGCTCTGATTGAAGCCATAGAGCGTGATGGAGAAGCATCTATCCAAGATGCAGATACGCTGTCTGCCCTTGATGCAAAGAAAATTGAGCTGCAAATTGAGCGGCAGAAGTTCTATGACCAAAGAAATGCGTTCAACAGATTAGTCCGTGAGCGTTCAAGGCAAGAAGAGTTAAACGAAATCTTGGTCGAAGCAGTTAAAAGCGGTGTGCTGCCGCAGCTGTGTTACGAAAGAAATACAGTTGAGCAGTCAGACAATGACCTGCTTATTAGTTTGAACGACATTCATTATGGAGCTAATGTGTCTAACTTCTGGAATACATACAACTCAGATATTTGTAGGGAAATGATGTGTCGATATCTTGACCGCATTATTTCCATAAGGGATACGCATAGAAGTGAGAATTGCATTGTGTGGGCAAATGGAGACGAAATTAGCGGTAATATACACCAATCGATTTCAGTGACGAACAAGGAGAATGTCATTGAACAAATCAAAGGTGTATCAGAGTTAATCGCCGAATTCCTTGCTGAACTAAGCAACCATTTTAATCATGTTACTTTTATCAGTGTTGCCGGAAATCATAGCAGAATCGAGCCAAACAAAGACAAGGCTCTTATCAGTGAAAGATTAGATGACCTCGTCGAGTGGTACCTCGATGCAAGGCTGCAAAACTTTGATAACATCACAATTGGCGGTGGAGACAAAATCGACCACACTATTTATCTGATAGATGTGCGTGGGAAAACATATTGTGGCGTTCATGGTGACTTTGATGGAAGTGCGTCGAAAATCCAAGCTTTACAGGCAATGGCCGGCAGGCAGTTGTACGCTGTCTTGTCTGGGCACCTTCATCATAATAAGACTGATGAGGTTCAAGGCGTAAAGACAATTATGGCCGGTAGTTTTCTTGGCATGGATGACTATTGCGTCCAGAAAAGAATTGTCGGCAAAGCAGAGCAAATGGTATGCGTGTGCGACGAATATGGCATACGCTGTTCATACGATATCAGTCTACAGTAAAAATGGGCTACTCCATTCGGGGTAGCCCTTTATACATTCCTCCTTAGCTCAGTCGGTAGAGCATGCGGCTGTTAACCGCAGGGTCGTTGGTTCGAGTCCAACAGGAGGAGCCATTTGGGGTCGTGGTCAAGTTGGCTAAGACACTGCCCTTTCACGGCAGTAGCGATGGGTTCGAATCCCTCCGACCTCACCAATATGGGAGAGCGCCAGAGTTGGAGAGCTGGGGCGGTCTGTAAAACCGTTGCTTAACGGCTGAGTGTGTTCGAATCACACCTCTCCCACCATAACAATACTGCGGGATAGAGCAGCGGTAGCTCAGCGGTCTCATAAGTCGTTGGTCGCCGGTTCGAATCCGGCTCCCGCAACCATATGCCACGGTAGCTCAGTTGGTAGAGCGCTTGCCTGAAGAGCAGGGCGCCGGCGGTTCAAGTCCGTCCTGTGGCACCAAATAATAAAAAAGAAAGCGAGGTGGCTGTATTGCCGAGAAAAACCAAGCAGAACGACATCACAAGCCCCGAGCTTTTGAGTCAAGTCAATCCAGACAACGTAAGGTTGAAAGAGGATTTTATTTCTTACCTGCAATCTGTTCAGAGAAGTCCAAAGACTATCGCTGGATATTCAAATGACATTGATATCTTCTTTGTTTGGAATTTACAACACAATGGGAATAAATTTTTCCCGAAGGTAACTAAAAGAGACTTTGCTGCGTATCAGCACTGGCTTATCAACGAGAATGGAAACTCTCCAGCCCGTGTTCGTAGACTAAAGTCTACAATTTCATCTATGAGTAACTTTATAGAGAATATATGCGACGACGACCCTGAATTTGAAGGGTTCCGGTCTACTGTACGAAAAATCGAGAATCCAGCTATGCATCAAGTCAGGAAGAAGACCGTCTGGGAAGACGAAGCGCTGGATAACTTGTTATCAGCGTTATCTTCTTCTGGTAAGCACAAGAAGGCGTGTGCGCTTGCTCTTGCTATGTGTAGCGGAAGAAGAAAGGCTGAACTTTGTAGATTCAAGGTAGATGACTTCAAGGACGACAATCTCGTTTGCGGAGGCGCTTTGTACAAGACAAGTGAACCAATCCAGACCAAGGGGTTCGGTCTTGGCAAATATATTTACTGCTATACCCTCGCAAAGAAATTCAAACCATATTTGGATGCTTGGTTAAAAGAGCGAGAAGAAAAAGGTATTGATAGCGTATGGCTCTTCCCCGCTCCGGATGATTGCAGTAAACAAATGAGCGAAACAACATTGAATAGCTGGGCAAACACGTTCAGCAGAATGACTGATGAGGATTTCTATTGGCATAGTTTGCGACACTACTTTACAACGCACCTTTCCAAGCTTGGTCTCCCTGATAATATCATTCAGGATATCGTCGGGTGGGAATCCGCTGATATGGTTCGCGTCTATAAAGACTTGAACGCAGAAGAACAGATTTCTCAATACTTTGATGCGAATGGTGATATCAAATCAGATGCACAGAAGTCTTTATCAGATTTGCAATAGAAGGGTGAGATAAAGGATGAATATTAAAAGGGCGGATTTAATCCAACAGCTTGTTGATAAGCATCGATATACTAAAAGCGCTGCAACAAGTATTGTCGATGACTTTACAGAGATTATTTTAGACAACCTTTCGCAAGGAAATGCCGTGTCTATATATGGATTTGGGTGTTTTGATATCTTGGAAAGAAAAGAACGCAGCTGCCCAAACCCGCAGACTGGAGAAAAAGTTATCGTTCCATCCCACTGGGTTCCGAGGTTTTATCCTGGAAACAAGATGAGACGAGTGGTTAAGATTTGGGAGGATAACGAAAAAAGGGGGTTGGCGTAAATGGCGAACACCCCAAAAAGACGTAAACTTGAAAAGACGTCAGAGCCAACAACTGTAAGCAATCAAAAGTATTATTGCTGCAGGTGCGGAACGGCATATAGCAGACAGAAGGGTTACTTCCCTGTCAGCCATAGTCCTATGTATCGAGGAAGTGGATATCTTCCTATTTGCAGTGATTGCATTGAAGAGATTTATGAACAATATCGTTCTATGCTTTCAGATGACAAGGAAGCAATGCGAAGAATTTGTATGAAGCTCGACCTATATTGGAGCGAAGACATCTATGCAATGGTGGAACGAACTGCTGGTGTAAACTCTCGTATTCGTAACTATATTGGCAAAACAAACATCATGAAGTATATTGATAAGACTTTTGACGATACGTTATACGAAGAGGCGCAAAAAGAAGAAGCCGAGCAGAAATCTGATGTGTTCTCATTTGCAGATAAGCAAAGCGAGAACGATGAAACAACTTCCGGCATCGATGAAACTCCGCAAGAGGTTATAGATTTCTGGGGAGCAGGGTATGCTCCCGATTTTTATTTAGAGCTTGAACGTCGATACAAAAACTGGACAGAGGGCATATCTGTCGTTGACCCAACCGAGCGTTCTCTGTATAAACAGATTTGTTTGCTTGAGGCTATCATCAGCAAAGACGCTGCACACGGAAGAGCGATTGACAAAAATGTAAACGCATTAAACAGTTTGCTTGGAAGCATGAACTTAAAACCTGCGCAGAAGAAAAGCGAAGCAGATGCCGAATTAGAAAACATGCCGCTCGGAGTCGGAATTCAAAAATGGGAAAATTCAAGCCCGCTGCCACAAACACCAGATAACATGAAGGATGAGAGCGGAATCATTCGGAATGTAACAACATGGTTTCTTGGACATGCCTGTAAGATGGTTGGTTTGAGAAATAGCTACTGCCAAATGTACGAAGATGCTATTAACGAATATAGGGTTAAATACCCAGAATACGCAGAAGAGGACGATGACACTTTCTTAACAGATGTCTTTGGCGACGCTGGAAAGAGCGAGAGTGATAATGATGCCTGATAGAAAGACAAGATATGACAAGGTTCTCGAAGGCATGGCAGTATGGGGTAGCTATTACCGAGAAAATATAGACATTTTCGTAAAAGAGTATCTGAACATCACATATTTGAAGTGGTATCAGTATGCAGTCCTATGTCTGATGAATGCAAACGTTATATTTCTATGGATTGCATCTCGTGGTATGGGTAAAACATTTATCACAGCAATCTTTTCCTGTGTACGTTGCATACTTTACCCTGGCAGCAAAGTTGTTTTGACATCTGGGACGAGAGGACAAGCCCTGCAAATTCTTGAAAAAATACAGACAGAGCTTATACAACGTTCTCCTAATCTAAAGAATGAGATTGATTTCAAGGAGACAAAATTCTCCGGGCAAGACGCCAAAGTTATGTTCAAGAACGGAAGTTATATTAAGGTCGTAACTGCGAGCGATACTGCTCGTGGCAATCGTGCAAACCTGTTGGTTGTTGATGAGTTCCGCCTTGTAAAGCAAGATACAATCAGCACGGTTTTGAAAAAATTCCTAACGGAAAGACGAGAGCCACCATACTCAGAGCTTACAAAAGAAGAGGTTAAACTTGAACGTGCTAAAGAACCGAACATGCAGTTTTATCTTTCTTCCGCCTACTTCAAAGACCACTGGTCATATAATCAGATGTTGTCCAACTTTAGGACTATGTTAAATGGTGGTAGAGCGACATTTGTTTGTGGGCTACCATATGAGCTTGCGATTCAGGAAGGACGTATGTTCCGAGAAGATATCGAAAGCGATATGTTAGAGGCGGACTTTAATGAACTGAAATTCAAGATGGAAATGGAAGCCATGTGGATTGGTGGAGAAGCCGGTGCATTCTTTGACTTTGATTCAATTTCAAAGAATAGAAGGATTCAGTATCCAATGCTGCCGGATAGCATGGCAGCGAAGCTTGGAAATAGCCAAAAGGTTAAAATACCACCAAAGGCAAATGGCGAAAAGAGAATTCTTTCTGCCGATATCGCTTTGATGTCGAGCAAGAAACACAATAACGACGCATCCGCTATCTTTATCAACCAGATGCTACCAACAAAATCAGGGAGATATACAAGTAACATTGTGTACGGAGACTGTTTTGAAGGCATGCACACAGAAGACCAAGCACTCGTTATACGTAAATTATATGATGAGTTCTCCTGTGACTATATCGTATTGGACTGCACAGGTCTTGGTCTTGGTGTATATGACGCATTGGTGAGAGATATGGTTGACCCAGATAGTGGAGAAATATATCCTGCGCTATCATGTTGTAACAACCAAGAGATGGCAGAACGCTGCACGACCAAGGGAGCCGATAAAGTGATTTGGGCGATAAAGGGTTCACCTTCTTTGAACTCAGACTGTGCGGTTCTTCTTAGAGAGGGATTCAGAAGTAGTAAAATTAGACTGCTTGTTACAGAATATGATGCCGAATCATTGTTTGGCGGTATCAAGGGGTATAACTCCCTGACTCCTCTTGAAAAGACTCGAATGTTAATGCCGTATGTACATACGACGCTCTTGATTGACGAGCTGGTAAAGTTACAGCATGAGGAATCTGGTGGGCGTGTAAGGATATATGAACGGGCTGGCATGAGAAAAGATAGATATTCCAGCCTGAGCTACAACTATTATGTTGCGCTTCAGATTGAAAATAAAATGAGTAGAAACAAAGCTGCGGACTTTAACTCGAAAGATATTTTTATGTTCAAAGCGCCAAAGCTTAAATAGAAAGGTGGTGATACCTGAGTGGGCAACTCAAAGCAAAGTCGCACCGGTGACTTCAATGGTGCGATTGGAATCTCAGAGCGTTTTGCTATTTTGAATCGTCTAATCACAAGAGATTTGAATAACAACACAAACGCTCCGACGTTCTCGTTATACACCAAGGATAATATCACTGAATATCTCAGCAATCCATATACATACGAGAAACAGATTCGTCGTGCTGTTACTTATATCTATGGTGCAAGCTCGCACTTCCGTCGGCTCATCCAGTATTTCACTGGTCTTTCTGACTTATCATATGTTGTATCACCATATCGTATTGACCCCAAAAGCGCAAATATAAAGTCAGTAAATAGGAACTATCGAAAAGTGCTCAATGCAATGTCGGCGATGAGTGTTCGTTCACAATTCCCAAAGATATTGACTGTATGTCTCAGAGAGGACACGTTTTATGGTACGATGTGGGTAACCAATGATAACATTACCATTCAGCAGTTACCGTCTGATTACTGCGCCATCTCTACGATTGAGGGTAATGTATTGAACGTAACGTTTGATTTTTCTTACTTCGACGCACGTTCTCAGTATTTGGAGTATTACCCTGCTGAATTCCAGAGCAAGTACAGGATATATCAGGGTAACAGACGACAGAGATGGCAGGAGCTTGATTCGCCAACTTCTTTTGCTGTTAAGTGTAACAACGATATTTTAGATTACTCCCTTCCCCCATTTGCAGGTATTTTGAGAGAAGTTTATGACCTTGAAGATTATAAACAGCTGAAGCTCACTAAGACAACGCTTGAGAATTATGCGATGCTTGTCATGACGCTCGGTATTGATTCTGAAGGAAACTGGCAGATGGACTTGGATAAAGCAAAAGATTTCTGGAGAAACCTTGACTCTGTACTACCAGAGGAAATAGGCTCCGTCCTCTCCCCTATGCCAATTAACAAAATTAGCTTTGAGAAATCAAATACAGGAGATACAAATACGATATCAGAAGCCGAACAGAATCTATTTACAGCTGCCGGCGTTTCGTCTCTCCTGTTTAATAACGACAAAGCATCTGCAAATGCTCTCTTGCTTTCAGTTAAAGCAGACCAAGCAATTACATTCGGTATCGTAAAAAGCATCGAGGATGTCGTTAACCGATTTATCCAAGCTCAGAGCTACGGGAAGAATTTCAAAATAACGTTCCTTGACTGCAGTCCGTTTAACCGAAAAGAAATGGGAGATATGTACCTGAAAGCATGTCAGTACGGGCTTCCGTTTATATCAATGTATGCCGCTTCTCAAGGGATGTCCCAAAGCGAAGTTGATTGCATGAGTTTCTTGGAGAATGATGTCTTAAATCTGACTGAGCGGTTTGTGCCATTACAGAGTTCATCAACGCAAAGCTCCGCATCTGTAGATGGTGAGGGTGCAACCGATGATGGTGGCGCTCCAGAAAAAGATATCGGAGACCTGACAGACTCTGGCGAACAAAGTAGAGAGGATGGTGACGACTGGTAGTGGAGAATTTTATCTATGTTTTCACAAAAAATGATAGAGACAAGTTATTATCACTTGGGTTCACCATGCTTAAATCAGACAATGATACGGATACTTACGTATTCATAAATGACGGGCAACAGAAGTTTTCAACAACTGATATTAAGTTTGCCCTGTCAAATACACTAACTTTCTAACCTGCACAACACTGTGCAGGATTTATTGTATCCAAAAGGTGGTGAACTGTTTTATGGGCGAACGCACCATGAGAATCGTGTTCTCATCTGGCATAAGCAATCTAATGGAAAAGAACTCGTCATTTGATAGCGGTGTTCTCCGAGTTGCTTATACAGGAAGGAACAGGAATAACAGCTTCATCAGCAAGGAAACGTTTGAACGCTGTATATCAAGTATCTACAATTGCCCCATCGTATGTCGTTATGATAGAGATGAAGACACTATAGGCTCACATGATATGGAACTGGTATCTGACGACGATGGGAGTCTCCGTATCGTCAATATTACTCACCCAGTTGGCGTAATTCCAGAGAGCGCTAATTACTGGTGGGAGGAAATTGAAGATGATTCCGGGCTGCATGAATACTTGTGTGTAGATGCTTTAATCTGGAAGCGGCAAGAGGCTTACAAGAAAATCAAAGAAGATGGTATTACAGACGAATCAATGGAAATCTCAATTAAAGAAGGAGAAATGGTTGATGGCGTTTATGTAATTAAGCGCTTTGAATTCACAGCATTTTGCCTACTCGGTACAGCGCAGCCGTGTTATGAATCAGCATCGCTCGAAATGTTTTCGTGTGATGATTTCAAGAAACAGCTTGCTGATATGATGCAGGAGCTAAAGGAAACATACCAAATGGTACAACCCTCGAAAGAGGTTGTCATACACCCACAAAATTATTCGGAAGGAGGAGAAGAGGTATTGGAACAGAAGAAAGCATTAGCCGCTGAATACGGGCTTGATATCGATAGCCTTGATTTTTCTATAGATGAATTTTCTATCGAAGAACTCCGCGAGAAGTTTGAGGCTATTAAGAGTGCTTCTGAGGAGCCAGCTGCAAATAAAGAGCCCAGCGAAGAGAACTTTGCTTTGGAGAGCCAGTTTAGAGATGAGCTTTTTGGTGCTTTAGATTCTGAGAAAGTTGAAACATGCTGGGGAATGGACTCTCGCTATTGGCTTTGGGACTATGATAAGGAAGTATCCGAAGTCTATGCAACTGACGTATCAGATTGGAACCTGTATGGGTTCACCTATTCTATGGACGGCGACCATGTTGTGATTGATTTTGCCAGCAAGAAGCGCATGAAGATTGCTATTGTCCCGTTTGATGAGGGAAGCCAGACTGACCCCATTAGCGGTATGTTTGCAAAAGTTGTCGATAAATATATGGCAAATGAAACCAAGTGGGACGAGAAGTACCAGGCTGCCTCCGATACGATTTCATCTATGGAAATTGAACTTAATTCTCTGCGTAAGTTCAAGGCAGATACGGAGAATGCCGCAGCAAACCAAGAAAAAGAGAAGGTATTTGCACAGTTTGAAGACCTCGTTGGCGTTGAGGCTTTTGATGCTCTTCGCGATAATATCGAAAAGTATTCCATCGATGAGCTCGAAGAGAAGTGTTACGCAATTCGAGGCAGAAACGGTAGCCGTGCAAAGTTCTCTTATGAACAGAAAACGCCAAAGCTTGCTGTCGAGAAACATGGTACAGCACCTGAACCTTATGGTGGCGTTTTTGCAGAGTATGGGATTGTCTCGCACAATCAACATAATTAAATAATTAACAAGGAGGAGTCGATTATGGCTTATACAGTTATCCGTACCGACCTTATGAGCGGTACTACTCAGCCCGCCGACCTGGTCTCTCTGCGTTTTTATGATGGCAGCGATGAACAGGCCGAGGTCGAAAATGGCGTTATCGTCAAGCT
>OGRQ01002180.1_pt1 | contig 15335 bp, 12 predicted proteins | sample 1553521 | NCBI WGS metagenome assembly OGRQ01 (sample SAMEA2580088, study PRJEB22360) | human gut metagenome | biome: human gut; feature: human-associated habitat; material: faeces | place: Denmark | collected 2008/2010
CCCAGGCGGTCTGCCAGGAACTGTCCCACTGTGGTCTTGCCGCAGCCCGGCATCCCGATCAGCAGCAGATTCTGTGTCTGCCCCTCCACCTGCCGGGTGATCTCCTCCACCCGGCTGTCCGGGATCGTCCGGCCCAGGAAGCGCTCCGCCGCAGCCTTGGCCTGAGCCACCAGCATCCCAAGCCCATTGGAACACAACAGGCCCCGGCGCTCTGCATCCAGCAGAAGCTGGGTGCGGGCAGGGTTGTAGATCAGATCGAACACGCCTTCGCAGTCAGGGAACTGATCCAGCTCCACCGGAGACACCCCGGTGTTGGGGTACATTCCCACGGGAGTGGCGTTGACGATAAGCTGTGCGTCGGCGTGGCGGTCCAGATTTTCATAGTTGTCCGGGCCGCTGCGGGAGATACTCACCGTCTCCCGGGCGCCCAGGTCGGCCAGCACCGCATGGACGGTAAGGGAGGCTCCGCCGGACCCCAGCACCAGAACTTTTTTTCCGCGCACCTGGGCCCCGGCGGCCTGGAGCAGGTAGCGGAACCCGTCGTAGTCCGTGTTATCTCCGTAGAGAGTCCCGTCCGGGCGGCGGAGAAGGGTGTTGACGCTGCCAATTCGCCGGGCAGCGGGGGAGAGGGCATCACAGCAGGCCATCACCGTCTTTTTATAGGGGATGGTCACATTCAGCCCGCGGAACCGCCCCGCCCGGAGGAATGGCTCCACCTCCTCTGGGGGGAGCTCCACCAGCCGGTAGTCATAGCCGGCCAGCTGCCGGTGGATGGCGGGAGAAAAGCTGTGGCCCAGCCGCTCGCCCAGCAGGCCGAACTCCAGATCCTTCGGGCCCATCAGCAGATGACCTCCTGATAGGTCCCCAGATAGCGGCACTGCTCGCTCTCCTCCTCCAGATCCCGGAACAGCCGCTCCATCTCCGGGGCGTAGACAGAGCACTCCAGATCGAAGTAGAACATGAACTCAAACTCCCGGTCCGGGAGGGGGCGGCTCTCCAGCTTTTGCAGGTTGATGCCCAGGGCGTAGAACTTGGATAAAACGTGGTAAAGCGCTCCCGGCTTGTGTGGCAGGGTCATCATCAGAGAGGTTCGGTCGGCCCCGGGATAGATCTCCGGCTTTTGGGAGATACAGATGAAGCGGGTATAGTTGTTGTCCCGGTTCTGCACATTGGCGCGCAGCAGCTCCAGGCCGTAGGTCTTTCCGCAGAAGCGGGAGGAGAGGGCGATCGTCCGCTGCAATGCCCGTCTTGGAGGCGGCAGATCAGGCATTCCGTGGGTAATCATTGAGGAGGAAAGGGCCGCGCCGTATTTTGAAGGGAAAAAAGGATTGCCACATGCGACAGATACGTACCGTTTCCATAGGCGAGGTGCAAGCGTTCCTTCAAAACCATCCGGGAGGTTTCCTCATCGATGTGCTGCCCCCCGAGTTCCACGCCCAGCAACATATCCCCGGCTCATCCGGCGTCTGCGTCTTCGAAACGGCTTTTCAGGAGAAGATGCGGGCTCTGGTGCCGGATATGGCCGCGCCGCTCTTGGTATATGGAGCGGGAGGCTCTTTGGATAGTGCCGTTGCCGCTGAAAAACTGCAGCGCGAAGGCTATACGGATATCAGCCTGTTTGCCGGAGGGCTTGAGGCTTGGAGAAAAGCCGGGCTTCCGCTTGAGGGCGCCGGGGTGGATTTCCCCGTGCAGGATGAGTCCCCTTTGCCGATGTTTAAGGAGTACACGCTGATCCCCGAGAAAAGCTTTATCCAGTGGGCGTGCCATAACACTGTCCACAGCCATGACGGGACGCTTTCCGTGCGTGGCGGGGAACTCCGCTTCCCACACGGCCCGCAAGGGGAGGGGGACGGGTTTTTGACGATGGACATGAACGGCATCGCCTGCCGGGATCTCGCACAGGACGAAATGTTGCCCGTCCTGATTGCCCATTTGAAATCCCTCGACTTTTTCGACGTCATGGCCTACCCCACGGCGCAACTGGATATCCTGTCGCTGATGCCCCTCTCGGGGGCCAGTGTGACGGGGCGTACCCACCGCTTGCAGGGGCAGCTCAGCGTGCTGCGGACTGAGCGGGCCATCGAATGCGACGCGGAGCTGCGGAACCTGCCTGATGGGGAGCTCAGCATGTTCTGCCAGCTGGTCTGGGACAGGACGCTCTGGGGCGTGCGCTATGGTTCGGCACGTTTTTACCGTTTTCTGGGAATGCACAGTGTCGATGACAACATCAGTCTCAGCGTGATGCTGTTTTTCCGTTCCCAGAGGCCATAAGCTCAGATCTGCGCAATGAAAACAGGAACAGGATCGCTACACGGCGATCCTGTTCCTGTTTTCAGCGGCCCGGATGATACTGGCCGTCGTCAAAGCCGCGGCGCTTCAACTCTTCGGGGCGGTACTGCCCGTCATCATGGCGGGGCTGGGGATGGCGGTTATACTGGTGGTCTTTCCGCCGCTCACGTTCCAGCCGATCCTTATCGTGCTTTCTTCCCGGATGATTGCGATCCCGGTCGTTCCACTTGCTGTTCTTGTGGTCCCTGTTGTCCCAATGCTGGCCGTTACGACGGGCCTGTTCCCTCTCCGTGCGGCGCTGCTCGCGGATCATGCGTTCCTGTTCCTGGCGCATTTTCCCTTGCTGGTAGCGATCCTCGGCGCGGTGCATCCTTTCGCGCCGCTCAAGCTGGCGCTGTTGCCGCATCTGTTCCCGGTGGTCGTCCCTGTCGGCCACAAGAGGGTTCTCCGAGCCGGCGGAGTGGGCCGGGACAGAAAAGTCCGCCGTGTACGGCAGGAAATGACGGGGAGTGGATGCATAGGCGTTGCTCAGGGCCAGGCAGGCCAGAAGCGTTCCGGCACAAAGGCATGTAGTGTGTTTCATGGTTTTTTCCTCAAATCTCTCATCAGTGCTGTGAGAAAGGCCGTTCTTCCGTGCTGTGCGCAACGCGCAACCGGAAGGCGCACCCTTCCCCGGCAGGGTGGAATGCGCGTTTTCTATACGCCTCTTTCCCGGCGTTGCAAGCGTACATAAAGTTTCTGTGAATACAAATGATTAAGCTGAATAGGGAGAAGAAAGGGGAAGGCGGGGAGGGGAAATCCGCAGCAAGGCGGGAGGAGGGGAAAACGCAAGGCTGACAGGAAAGAACGGAAACGGATTCCGGTCTTTTCTGTCAGCCCTTGTTCCTCTACTTATAGGAAGGAAGAGGCGTCTTGATGAGTTTCAGGAACTTGTCGGTGACATAGGAGCTGTTTTCAACCTGTTTCAGCTCGTCCTGCGAGATCCTGCCGATGGCCGCAAAGAACTGGGCCAGATCGCCCTGCCAGCTCTGGGCCTGGCTGGGGCCTTCGGAGGCGTCGAACATCTGGAGCTGTTCTTCCAGGTTGAACACCGGATGGTTCTTAAGATCCATCTCAGCGAGATCCTTGCTGTAGTCGGTACCGGCCCAGTCAACGTAGAAACGCAGGTATTCCGGCAGCAGCTTGTCCATCGGTTCATTCTTCATCATGTCGATGGCGCGCATGTAGATGCTCAGGAACTTCGCGGTGACTTCGGGGTTCTTGTCGGCGAATTCGCGGTCGGCGACGATGACGATGGGAAGGCCGCGATAGCAGTCATGCGGCGTGCTGGCCACTTTCCAGCCGCGCTTTTCGCCCACGTAGGTGAGGGGCGCCCACAGGGTCACGATGTCGCCGATGCCGTATTCGAATGCGGCGAGCGCGGACGCCTGGTCCATATTCTTGATGGTCACGTCCTTTTCGGTCAGGCCGAGGGCCTTGAGCCACGAGCTCAGGGCGAAGTGGGCCGAGGAAACGGTCGTGCAGAGGACGGTTTTGCCCTTCACGCTTTCGGGGGTGCCGTATACGTTCGGGTAGCTCTTGTTATAGCCCTTGGTCTTCATGATCGGGCTGTCGGGGCGGACCATGACGGCGTTGACCATAGCCTCGTCGTTGCAGTTGGCAATGACGTAGGTGTCGTGGCGCAAGGCGCCCATGAGGGCGGGAATCGCTCCCATGCCGCCGAAGACCCATGTCTTGGCGGGCAGGGTGCTGAGGGCGTCCATGCCGGAGCTGAAGTAGAGCAGCTCGACATCGAGGCCCACTTCCTTGTCCCATCCCTTCTGCTTGGCATACCAGATGGGGAAGGTTTCCTGAGCGCCCATCCACGCGGTGGGGACTTTCTGGAGTTCGGCGGCGCCTGCCGTGCCCACATAGGCCACGCAAAGGACGGCAGCGCAGAGGCCGCGAAGCCATTTTTTGACGTTCATATGCAATATTCTCCTGTACTTTGGGAAGAGGGGGAGGCAGAAAGCGGGGTAGAAAGCTCTGGAGAGTCTTCTACCCCGCAACATTAAGCTACAGATTTCTCAACTTACTTGTAGCTTGGGATGGGGGTCTTGACGAGCTTCAGGTACTTGTCGGTAGCGTAAGCGCCGTTTTCGACCTTCTTGAGTTCGTCCTTGTTGATGCTGCCCACGCTGGCGAAGAACTTCGCGATGTCGCTCTGCCACTTCTGAGCGGTGCTCATGCCCTTGGAGGCGTCAAACAGGGCGAGCTGTTCTTCCAGGTTGTAGACGGGGTGCGTCTTGAGGTCGGTGAGGGACAGTTCGGGAGAATAGTTCTTGCCGGCCCATTCGAGGAAGAAGCGCTGGTATTCGGGAACGAGGGATTCCAGAGGTTCCTTCTGCAGCATGTTGACGGCACGCAGGTAGATGCTGAGGAATTTCGCGGTGATTTCAGGGTTCTTTTCGGCATACGCGGTGTCGGCGATCAGGACGATCGGGTTACCGACCTTACACATATGCAGGTCGCCGGCGATCTTCCAGCCCTTTTCCTGGCCGGCGTACATATGGGGAGCCCACAGGGCCACGCCGTCGCCGATGCCGTTGTCAAACGCGGCCAGAGCCTGAGCCTGGTCCATATTCTTGATGGTGATGTCCTTGTCCGTCAAGCCCAGGACCTTGAGCCAGGAGCTCAGGCCGTAGTGGGCGGAGGAAACGGTCGTGGTCAGGAAGGTCTTGCCCTTCACGGTGTCGGGGCTGCCGAGCACTTCGGGGAAATCCTTGTTGTAGCCCTTTACCTTGGCGATTGGGCTGTCGGGACGGACGAGCACGGAGTTGGTCATGGATTCGTCGTTGCCGATGGCGATGACGGAAGTGCCGTAGCGCAGGTTGCCCATCATGGCCGGGACGCCGCCCATGCCAGCGAAAACCCAGGAACCGGACGGAAGGGCGTTCAGAATATCCATGCCGGAGCCAAAGTACTGGATGTCGATGTCGAGACCAGCTTCTTTGTCCCAGCCCTTTTCTTTCGCATACCAGATCAGGAAGGTTTCGTGTTCGTCCATCCAAGCGGTGGGTACTTTGGTGAGCTTTTCAGCGAAAGCCATACCAGCGAGCGAAACGCAAAATGCGGCAGCGAGAAAAGCACTGATGAGTTTCTTGAAACGCATACCTGTTCCTCCAAGTTGAAATGTACTGAGGAAAATCCCTCTACCCTTATCATAATACATGTCGGGGCATGCACGATGATCGTATTCTGGACGTCAGCGTGACGTCCCTGCGGCGGTTTTTTCGGCATCTTCAACCGTCGCCTTGCGGACGGCCTGAACATGCCGGGTGCGGATGCGGAAAGCGCAGAACTGCAGCCCGCAGCCGATTCCCGCCAACCCTACCGCGAGCGCCGTTCCCAGATGGAAATACAAGGCTGCCGCGGCGAGGATGCACAATGCGAAACTGGCGAGCCTGAGGTACAGGAGCTTCCTGTATACCTCCCCGGTGCGTTCCCAGGGGGCGTCGTCGCATTGGCGTTGCGCATCGTTGTTTTTGGGCTGGGCCTTGCCCGAACAGCGCCGGACAAAGCCCTGTACCGACCACCAGACCAGCCCCGCGCACAGGGATCCGATAATGAGGCTGACGGTGGTCGTTTCCATATTACAGTACCAGAGCCGTGTTGTCGGTGATGACGGAGCGGAGCTTCAACAGCTCCATGCTGGTGTGCTCGCGGGGGCGGGGAAGATCGATCATGTATTCGGTCTTGATGCTCCCGGGGAGCTTGCCTTCCATCAGGATGATGCGGTCGCCGAGGAACAGGGCCTCGTCGATGTTGTTGGTGACGAAGATGACGGTGCGCTTTTCCTGTTCCCAGATGCGCGCGGTTTCCTTCTGCATGAACATACGGGTCTGGGCGTCCAACTGCCCGAAGGGCTCGTCAAGGAGCATGATGTTCGGGGAGTTCGCATAGGCGCGGGCGATGCCCACGCGCTGCTTCATACCGCCGGACAACTGGTGCGGGTAGTGCTTCTCAAAGCCGGTCAGCCCCACCATGTCGATGTAGTGCTGCGCAATCTCATGCCGCTCGTTGGCGGGGATATTGCGGAGCTTGAGGCCTAGTTCCACATTATCACGAACGTTCTTCCATGCAAAGAGCATGTAGCCCTGGAAGACGATGCCGCGGTCGGGGCCGGGGCCGGTGATGGGCTGGCCGTCAAGCGTCACGAATCCGGTGTCGGGCGTTTCCAGCCCGGCGAAGATCTTCAACAGCGTGGACTTGCCGCACTGACCGGGGCCGAGGATGACCAGAAACTCGTTTTCATACACATCAAGAGTGACGTCGCGGATGACGGGGACTTCCTGATTGCCCTTCTGGATGAAGGTCTTGCTGACGTTTTCACAGCGGAGTTTGAGTTTCGGTTCGCAGTTGCAGGTGGTCATATGCTTTCCTTTCTCAGCTGTGCTTAGAGGTTTTCAATGGTGCGCTTCCAGGGGCAGAGCTTGCCTTCAAGGAGCGTGACCAACAGTGAGGTTCCGTAAGCCGCTGCCGCGATGAGGACCATGCCGCCGAGCACAAGGGTGGGCTGGTGGGTGTCCATGCCGCGCTTGATGAGGAAGCCCATGCCGTCGCGGGAGTTCATCAGTTCGGCAGCCAGAACGCAGGTCCAAGCGGAGCTGAGGGAGATCTGGAGGCCGGCGAAGACTGCGGGGAACGACGCGGGGAAGCATACATGGAAGATTTCATCCCGGCGCTTGCCGCCGAGGACGCGGATAACGTCATACAGGTCGGGGTCAACGAGGCGCACGCCGTTGTATGCATTGAGCAGACAGGGGACGAACGTACCGATGATGATGATGAACACCTTGGACATTTCGCCGATGCCGAACCACAGGATGGCGATGGACACCCAGGCGATGGGCGGCATGGGCTTGAACAGGTCGAACAGAGGCTTCACAATCGCGTTGACGTACTTGTTCAGGGCCATGACGTTATCGCGGGGGGACGACGGGGGGGGCGATGAAGCCGATGAGCACGCGCTGGGTGCTGGCCCAAATGTGGCCGATAAGGTTCGTTCCGGCGAACTTCATGTACGTCAGGCGGTACAGCTGATCCACCACTTCCAGCGGGCGGGCCAGAGAGTCACGGAAGATCTTCTCTTTCGCCACGTAGTCCCACAGGGCGAGGAACAGGACGATGGAAACCACGTTGAGGAAATACTTGTTGGTAATGAACTTGTAAAAGCTGAACGGTTCGCGGTTTTTGGAGTGGTCGACGGTTTCGTTGGCGATAGAACTGGTCATGCCGCTTACCTCCTGATGCCAGCCAGCAGTTTCTTTTCAATCTGGTCGATGATGAAGCCGATGACTGCACCAGACAGACCCACGCAAATCATGCCGAGGACGATGATGTCGGGACGGCCGAGGCGGCCACCCATAGTGATGAGGAAGCCAAGGCCGGAGTCGGCGGCCAGCAGTTCCGCGGCCACGAGGTTGGTCCAGCAGTAAGCCAGGGCAAGCTGCAGGGCGCCGAACACCATGGGAAGGGCGGACGGGATGCAGAGCTGCGTGAAAATCTGCCAGTTGTTGGCGCCATATGTGCGGGCCATCTGGATAAGGGTCGGGTTGGTCATGCGCACGCCGACGTAGGAGTTGATGACGCAAGGCACGATACCCGCGATCCAGATGATGAATACCTTACCGGCAAGGCCGATGCCGAACCAGAAAACGGTAAGCGGAATCCACGCAATGGGGGGGATGGGACGGATAAGTTCGAAGATCGGGCGGAACAGACCTTCAACCACGTTGAACCAGCCCATGGCCAAACCGAGCGGGATACCCACGACGAGCGAGAGCACATACCCGATGAAGGCTTCCTGAATGGACGTCCACGCGTGCGTCGCCATGATGGCGCCGTCGGGGTTGGGGTTGCTGAGTTTGTCGATGAACGCGGCGAACACCTGGGAGGGCGATGCCAGCAACGTATTTGGAATGATTCCCGAGCGCACCACGCCTTCCCAGAAGGCGAAAAAGATGATGATGCTTACGTAGGGAAGGATGGTCAGAAGCAATGGCTGTTTGACGCTTACTTCTTTGTAGGCCATGAGTCACATCCTCGTGTCTGTGCTGCGTTAGAGAGGCGAGCCTCGTCCAACCTGGGTTACCACCAACGGATCAGTTCGGTGACTTGCTTGCGCAGCTCCACGAACTTGGGATCGATCAGGTTACGGGGGCGGGGGAGATCCACGGGGATTTCCGCCTTGATCTTGGTGGGCTTGTTGGTCAGCACCAGGATACGTTCAGCAACGTAAACCGCCTCTTCGATGTTGTGCGTCACGAACAGAACGGTACTGTTGAGCTTTTTCCAGATATTGACCAGCTCGTCCTCAAGGTAGAAACGCAGCTTGACGTCGAGCTGTCCATACGGTTCGTCCATCAGCAGCAGATCGGGATTCACGGCGAACGCCCTCGAAACGGCGATACGCTGCATCATACTGGCTGAAACCTGGTTGGGGTACAGGTCGGCGCAGGAGGACAGGCCGACGAGATCCATGATTTGGGTCGCGCGCGCTTCACGTTCTTCTTTGCCGACGCCCTTGACTTCCATGCCGTAAGCCACGTTTTCGCGGACGGTACGCCAAGGCAGACAGGTCGGTTCCTGAAACACATACGAGATGTTGTGCTTCTTGGGGTTCGCTTCTTCCCCGTCGATGAGGATCTCGCCTTCGGTGGCGGGCATCAGCTTGGACAGGGTGTTCAAGAAGGTGGTTTTGCCGCAGCCCGTGGGGCCGACGATGGCAAGGAGTTCGCCTTCTTTGATGTTGAAGTTGATCCCATCGAGGACGGTCAGATCCCCAAACCGTTTTGTGAGGTTATTCACCTGAATCTTGATGCGTGATTCTGGGGTGGTGGGCACTGGTGGCTCCTTTGTCTTTTTTCAGGGCGAACACGCTGGTGCCGCCTCCTAGGGAGGAACGCGCTTTGGCCAATTCATGGACCTCGTACGCTGGTCCATACATTGGCTGAAGCGCTGCCTCTGGACCCTGTGTGGAGGCGGACACGTGGGCAAGGGATTGCTCCCTCACAAGTTGTGCTTTCGGCTCCAATCTTGTTCTCTAATGAGCAAAGATGGTGCCAGAGGTAGGGCCCTATCCTCAAAAAACCGCTTCCTGCCTACGTTTCTGGAGTAAAGAAGGCTTTTATTTGAGGGGAATAGGGATGATGCTCAAAAAAGAAAAAAAGAGCAAAAAAGCTCTACTTCCTCAGAGGTTGCGTTGGGGCTTCGGAAAAATAGGATCAAAATGTCCCAAAAAGAGAATGGGGAGGATTTTTTTTGGGACAAAAACTTCCCAAATTATAAGATATTGTATTTCAATATGATACATATATAAACGCTACGCTGGCGACACTCTTCCGTCATGGTTGGGAAAAAAATCCCGTATAATAAACCATGATTGAGATAAAAAGAACGAACGGGGCTGCCTTTGGTAGCGTTCAGCCCCAAAAAGGGCACGAAAAAATGGGACAGAAATGCGACATTTTTTCTGTGCCCCCAAACGGAAAAGCGCCTCCCTTTTTACTGGGGGAGGCGCTCGGATCGGGGCGTGGATTGCAGTGTGCAGGCGTTATTCTTTTTCCAGGCCGAAATCTTTCATTTTCCTGAACAGGGTACGCCTGTCCATACCGAGGCTGTCCGCCGTCGGGCCGCGTTTCCAGTTGTTCTTTTTCAAGGCGTTCAGCAGGTAGACCTTCTCGAAACGGGAAAGCGCTTCCGCCAGCGTCAGGGAATCTTCCGGGGCTTCGGAAGCGGCCGCCTGTGCGGTGGTCTCGCCGATGACGGTATCGCCCAGCCGCGCCGTCCCCAGGCTCAGGTATTGGTAGAGCACATTTTGCAGCTCGCGGACATTGCCGGGCCAGTCATAGAGCATGAATGCGTGCAGCATCTCGCTGTCCATGTACTCGAAGCGCTTGTTGCTCGGGTAAGCCTTCAGGAAATGCTCCACCAGCAGGGGGATGTCCGCCTTGCGTTCCCGCAGCGGCGGGAGATGGATGGGGATGACGTGGATGCGGTAGTAGAAGTCGCGGCGCATGGCCCCTTCATTGACGCGCTCAAGGAGATCCCTGTTCGTGGCCGCGATGATGCGTACATCCGGTCGGTGGATCTGGGCGCCGCCGACAGGCGTAAAACCCCCGTGCTCGATGGCGCGGAGCAGCTTCACCTGCCCCATGAGGCTGATTTCTCCCAGTTCATCGAGGAAAAGCGTGCCCCCATCGGCTTGATCCAGATACCCTTTCTTGTCGGCCGTCGCACCGGTGAACGCGCCCTTCTTGTAGCCGAACAGCTCGCTTTCAAAGAGGCTTTCCGGGATGGCCCCGCAGTTGACCGCCACAAAGGGCTGCTGATACCGGGAGCTGCCATCGTGGATGGCCCGGGCCGCCAGTTCCTTGCCTGTCCCCGATTCGCCATAAACGACCACGTTGTCGTCCACGGCCGCCGCTTTGGCGATGAGATCGAAGACGGCGGTGATCTGCGGCGAATTGCCCACGATGTCGCCTGAACATCGGGCTTTCAGGCGCTCGCGCAGCTCCTCGTTTTCCTGCCGGATCGTGTTGTCCTGCTTCTGCTTTTCGGTCACGTCGTTGATGAAGCCCTCCACAAGGAGGGGGGCCTGTTCCCCCGCGCCTCCGGCATGGACGCCCGCTCCTTGCTCCCAGACCCATTTTTCCTCATTCCACGAGGTGATGATCCGGTAGGTCAGTTCGAACGGCTCTTTCTTCCTGAGCGCGTTTTCCAGCGTTTCCGAGACGTGCGCCCTGTCGTCCGGGTGGACGAGGGCAAGCAGGCCCATGCCGTCCGGCCCCATGAAATGCTCCGGCGTGTACCCGGTAAGGCGGGTGACCCCCTGGCTGACAAAGCGGACCTTCCGATCCGGCGAGTGCTCGCCCTGATAGGCGAGGCCGGGAAGGTTGTTCATCAGGGTTTCGAGCTGGCGGCTTTTCTCGTGCAGCTCCATCCCGATGAGCATGTTGTGGCTTTCGAGCTCCTCCCGGAGGCGCTTGTTGGTGATATGGGTGCGGACGCGGGCCAGCACTTCATCGGCATGGAAAGGTTTGGTCACATAGTCGACGCCGCCGACTTCGAATCCCCGGTGCTTCTGGCCGGGCGATTCCATCACGGACAGGAAGATCACCGGGATGCCCTCGGTCGCTTTGTCCGCCTTGAGGCGCTGGCAGACTTCGAAGCCGTCCATCTCGGGCATGAGAATGTCCAGCAGGATGAGATCGGGATGATGGCTGAAGGCCAAATCCAGCGCGCGCTTTCCGTTCTTGGCGATGATGAGGAAATAGTCCTGTTCGAGGGTCTGGACCAGGATGTCCAGATTGACGGGATCGTCATCCACGACCAGAACGACAGGTTTATTGGGCTGCATCGGAAGGCTCCGTACTTGGGGCGCTGCTCGAGAACAGGGAAGGGCGGATCCTTTCCAAAACGGTCAGAGCAGCTTCATAGTCATAATTGTCCACATGCATTTTCAGGGTGTGGAGTAAGGGATATTCGTCCGCATTGCAAATCACCAGCAGGCTGCCCAGGGCAATGCGGATGCGCCCGGGCGCGGCCTGGAGGAGGGCCTCGACCAGATCATTATAATAGGTGCCCAGTTTGGCGATGTCGAGTGTGGGTTTGGAGGCAATGGCCGAGGGGCCGCCCGCGGGTTTCGTTTCCTTGTCGGACGGGCACAGCTTCGCGGCGGCCTCAAGGACCTCGCCGAGGGCCTCTTCCAGTTCGGGCAGCAGTGCGGCGAGCGGCCTGCCCTGGAGCGTGGACAAGGCGGCATTGGGGTAGCCCCTGTCCAGCTGCGATTGCGCTTCCAGTTCCAGCGTGCGCGCCATATCCCGCAAATGCAGCGCTCCCAGATTGGCCGAAGCCCCCTTGAGGGCGTGCGCCCGTTCGCGGAGGGATTCCCAGTCATGGGTGCGGACGGCATGGCGGAAGAGGGCGGCATCCTGCGCGTGGTTTCTGGCGAAACTTTGCAGGATGGTGGGGTATTGCTGCGGCGACAGGCCTGTCTGGATCACGGTTTCGAGCGAGAAGCAGGGGGGCAGAAACGCCCATGATGCCGCATCGGGCACGGAAGGCCGCGCCGGATCTCCGGCCTGCGCTTCCGGAACCCGGTAGTACTCGGGGAGCAGGCTATGGATGGTGTCGAAGAGCAGCGCCTGTTTGAACGGTTTGGAAAGGTACGCGTCCATCCCCGCATCCAGACAGCGCTGCTTGTCGGATTGCATGGCATGGGCCGTGAGCGCGACGACGGGCAGGACATAGCCGCGTTCCCGCATGATCTTGATGGTTTCGTAGCCGTCCATGTCCGGCATCTGGATATCGAGGAACATGAGGTCGAAAGCCTCGCGTTCCAGCAGGGCAAGGGCTTCGATGCCGTTGCCGGCCATCTTGAGCTGGGCGCGGGTTTCTTCGAGCAGTACGGACATGATCTCCTGATTGACGGGGTTGTCCTCGGCCACGAGGATGCGCACGGACGACAGATCCGGCGTGACCGGCGACTGCGCCGGGCGCGGCCCCCTGAAGCCCGCTTTTTTCCGATCAAACAGCTTGCGGAGGGTGGAGCGGACGCAGCGCACGGTGATGGCCGGGATGACCTCGACGGGATAGGGCTTGTCCTTGAATTCGGAGATGGCGAGGCCTTCCCTCGGGCCGCCCACAAGCACGAGCGGGACCGGGGCGGCGCAGCGCAGCTGCAGTTCCGCCGCAAGCCGGAGGGCCGGGGGGCAGTCCCCATCGCCGAGAAGTCGATCGATGATGATGAGATCCGGCCTGAGCGGTTCTTTCCCCAGCGAGGCAAGGACGGAAAGCGGGCCCACCCTGCTGGCGATATGGCTCTGGCACTGGATGCCGAGGGCCTCCAGCGTGCGGCGCATGACCCGGACGCCCGTATCCGACGAGCTGACCACGACCGCCTGCAGATCCATGAAGGTATTGCCGCCGAGCACTTCCACCTGTTCCTGAAGCGCCAGCCGTATGGAGAACGCGAACGTGCTTCCCTGTCCGACTTCCGATTCGACCCAGATTTCCCCGCCCATGTTTTCGACCATATACCGGGCGATGCTCAGGCCGAGGCCCGTGCCGCCGTGCCGCCGGGTCAGCGAGGAGTCGGCCTGTTTGAACGGCTGGAACAGCTGCGGCAGCTGATCCGGGGCGATGCCGACGCCGGTGTCGTGCACGAAGAACAGGAATTGCGCCTTGTTCTGGTTTTCGGAAAGATGGAGGTTGCCGCCGTGCCGGACCTGCAGGTGGATGCGCCCGCCCGGAGGCGTGAATTTGACGGCGTTGCCCATCAGGTTGGTCAGGATCTGCTGCAAACGCCCCGCATCGCCGAGAAGCGCCAGCGGCGTGGAGGGATCGATGTCGATCAGGCATTCCAGCTCACGCGCCATGCTGCCGCGCATGGTCATATCGCAAACGCGCAGGATCACTTCATCAAGCATGAACGGGGCGGTGTCCGTGTCCATTTCGCCCGCTTCGATCTTGGAGAAGTCCAGCGTGTCGTTGACGATGTCGAGCAGGGCGTAGGACAGGTCCAGAATCGTGCGCTGATGGTTGCGCGGCAGCGGGTTGTTTTTCAGGTAGGCTAATTCGGTAAAGGAAATGATGCCGTGCAGCGGCGTGCGGATTTCATGGCTGATGTTGGCGAGGAAACGGCTTTTGGCTTCCGTGGCGGCGTCGGCTGCCTTCATGGCCTGCTGGAGCTCGGTGTTGAGGCGCTGGAGATCCTCGGCCTTGGCGCTTTTTTCCAGTTCGGCGGCCAGCCGCTTGGTACGTTCCTCAACCTTGCGCCGGAGCTGGAAATTCCAGAAAATGATCAGCAGCAGGACGGACAGGACGACTTCAATGCCGAGCAGGCTGGTCCAGAACGTGCGCGGGGGAAGGTGGAGCGACGGCTGGCGGCTGAGCCAGCGGTTGTTGATGAGTTCCCGCTCGGGAGGCTGGATCTGGTACAGGGCTTTGGAAAGGATGCTGTGCAGCTCGGGCCAGTCCGAGCGCACGCCGATGGACAGGCCGCTCTGGGCGGGGATGGTCGAGGTCGCCTGAAGCCGCAGATGCGTGTTGTCTTCCAGCTTGGGCAGGACGCTGGCCTTGTAGTCGACCAGCGCGTCGGAATGCCCGGACATGACCCGGAACAGCCCCTGCAGGGGATTGCTGACAGGGTCCAGGATGATGTCGGGATAACGGTTTTCAAGGTAATTGTGCCAGTAATGCCTGTATACGACGGAAACCCGTTTCCCGGCGAGCTCCTTGAGGCTGGTGGCGTGCTGCGCGTTTTCGTGGATCACGATGATGCCGGGGAGGGAAATATGGGGCCGGGTAAGGAGCAGGTTTGCGTCGACGGCAAGCGTCGGTTCCACCATGGCGAACAAATCCGTCCGCCACTGCTTGGCGTCTTCGAGCGCCGTGGTCCAGTTGGATTGCGGCTCTATGCGGAACTGGATTCCGATGATGCGGGAAAGGAGCCGCAGATAGTCAAGGCTGATGCCCGCATAGGCGTTGAGCTGCTTGGAATCGGACAAAGGGATGAAGGCCGGGGTCATGCTTACGGTAATGACGGGGTGTTCATCTATCCACGTCTGTTCTTTGGGGGTGAACAGCTGAGGCATGGCCGTCATGGGCGAGAGCATACTGATGGACGATTCCAGCGACGGGAGATAGCTGTCGTCCGGCGCGTCTTTCGTGACCAGCAGCACGTGCCCTGTAAACAGGATGAATATGACGAGTATGGTGCCGAGGAAAACAAAAATACGCATAAACGTCTCGCAGAGAAAACGGCTCAGGAAGGAACACCAGTATGGCAGAGATGCGCTGCAAGGTCGAGAGGGCATCTTGTCGTTGCGCCTTCGGTTGACTATGGTGGCGGGGGAGCGTGTTTTCCCGAAGCCCGGCATAGCTATGAGAAGGATGAGACAATGCGTATTGATGAAGTGAAGAGACAGCTTGAGGCTTTTGGCGTTCTTGACGGATACCGCGAGTTCGCCACGTCCAGCGCCACTGTTGAACTGGCGGCCGCC
>OGRQ01002193.1_pt1 | contig 15247 bp, 11 predicted proteins | sample 1553521 | NCBI WGS metagenome assembly OGRQ01 (sample SAMEA2580088, study PRJEB22360) | human gut metagenome | biome: human gut; feature: human-associated habitat; material: faeces | place: Denmark | collected 2008/2010
CCATTCATGGTGGGCATCGGCCACAGCCTCGTATCCAAGCGCCTGGTACCACCGGTCCCGCTCGGCAACGGAATCGAGGCTTCTTTTCGACGCCACACCATCGCCAAGGTACGGTTCAAGACTGGCGAGCGCTTCGGGGAACGCTCGTAATGTGTCAATGTCCATCCAGGATTCGATCGGAGAGCCGCCCAATGAAATGTTCAACAGACCAACGGGCACACCGAGCCACTGGCGGATCCTGCGACCGAAAAAATATGCGAGCGCTGAGAAATCATCAAGCGTATCCGCATCGCAGCCCTGCCAGAACGCACGGTCGTGATCGTCGCGAGGACCTTTGAAATCGTAATCGGGAATCACTTTGTACTGCCGCAGCAATGGATCGGGATCACGGTCCCCCTCCTGTGGATAGTCGGCGCGCACCCAAGCCATAGGCAGTTCCATATTCGACTGCCCGGAGCACAGGAACACCTCTCCCGCATAGCACTGCCGTGAGATACGCTCCGCTCCGTCCTCGTAGCATATGGTCAGCTCGTACGGCCCTCCAGCTTCGATCGGACCATACGGCGCGTTCCAAGTTCCGTCGTCTTTCACCTGCACCATATGCCGCTCGTCAGCAAGCCGTGTCAATACGATGCGTCCGGGATCGCCGGTGCCCCAAATATGCATGTCCACACCGGCTTGCAGCACGCAGCCGTCGTCAAGTAGTTTCGGCAATCGCAAAGTCATCTCAGCATTCTCCCCATTGAGTCTGCGTTCATTTCACCAAATAACCGACGGGCGGCAGGAATGCGGCGAATCGCCGCCCGTCGGCATCGACTACCGGTTGTCGGGAAGCTCCCGATAATCGAAATAGTCGAATTCGGCTTTCGCGTCATAGCCAGACAGATCAACACAGGCGAGACCCACGAACGCGCCGGTGAAGAAGCCGCCATAGCGCTGGTTCACATAGTCATCGGACAGAATCTTCGCATCGAGCTTCACCGGAATCTCGGTGAAGCGCTCACCGTCGAAGGAATATTCGTAGGAATAGTATTCCGTGCGGACCTTGGTGCGCAGCCATACCGCTTCGGCGTCTTCGGGCACCACGATGGCGTCATCCTTGAGGAACGACGTGTATTGGTTGAAATCGTTCTGAGCCACTTCGATGACCCTTGCATGTCGTTTCTCATCCCAAGTGACGAACGCCCATGACCAGCACAGGTCATCGTAATAGTTGGTCAGGCCTGCCATCTGCATGTAGTTCTTCGGATCGAAACGCACCTTGGTCTCAGCGTCGAAATCGAATGCCTGCCAGCGAGCCACAAGGGACAGGTCAAACAGGTTGCACAGCGAGCCCTGACCACGCAATGCCAGTTTGCCACCGCCCACCGTGCCCATGGCGTCGGTGAACGGGACGCGCAGGGTGTTCCAATTCAATCCGAGTTCGTCGGATTCGAACTCGTCGCGCTCGTCGCGCGTCGCTGGGGCAACGGTCTCGATGGCGTCTTTCGGAGCGTCGACGTAACGCTGTCCGCCATGGCCTCCGACCACGCGCGGCCAACCGTCCTCATCCCATTCGACTTTCTGGATGGAGGTCTCGCGTCCGAGTGTGCACCATCCGCGGGTGCCATGGGCCGGTTCGGTATCATGACGCCACGGACGACCGCATAGGGAGGCGTAATACCACTCGCCGGACGGGGTGTCCACCAACGCTCCATGGCCCTGCTTCTGCAAATAGGTGTCAGGAGTGTCGAAGTTACCGATGAACGGGCCATTCGGCATAACTTCGAAGGAGCATTCGTCAAGGGTACGGGAACGCGCCACAGATTCCTGATGCTCATACACCGTGCCGCCTTCTGCGGCAAACAGGTAGTACCAACCATCCTTCTTGTATAGGTGGGGACCTTCGGTGATCTTCACCGAGGTGCCATCCCAGATGGTGCGGGCCGTTTCTGGCTTGAGCTTCATGGTGTCGACGTCGAATTCCGTCAACGTGATGCCGTCGAACTGGTGGTGGTATTCACGGAAATCCCATGTCTGCTGCACCAAGTATTTGCGGCCGTCGTCGTCATGGAACAGGCTGGCGTCAAAACCGACCCCGTTGATGCGAACCGGCTCGCTCCATGGCCCGTGGATGTCCTCGGCGGTGACCAAATAATTAGTGCAATCCTTGAATGCACCATTGACCACCTTGACATCAGTGTAGATCAACCAGAATTTGTTATCCGCATAGCTTAGGTCAGGAGCCCAGATGCCGCCCGAAGAGGGGTTTCCTCTCATATCAAGCTGGCTGGACCGGCTCAACGGGCTTGGAAGAATGTTCCAATGCACCAGGTCCTTGGACTCATGCAGGCGAACGCCTGGGAACCATTCGAAAGTGGAATTGGCAATGTAATAAGTGTCACCGACGCGAATCATTGAAGGATCGGCATGAAAACCGGTGAGCACCGGGTTGGAAATCTTCATAATGTACCTCTTGCATAAGAGATGAAGCCCGGAAGACGGAAAGGAACATCTTCCGGGCGTGGATTGTCACATTTCGTCAGCCCTTGACCGCACCTGTCAGGCCGCCGACGATCTTCTTCTGGAAGATGGTGAAACAGATCAGGGCCGGAATCATAGCCAGAGAGGTGAAGGCCAACACCTGTGCGGTGTCAACGGAGTGTTCGGAGCTGAACATCTGTACGCCAAGTGGCAATGTGTACTTGTTGGCATCACTGAGCACGAACAGCGGCAGCATGTAGGCATTCCAGCTTCCCACGAAGGTGAGGATTCCAGTGGTGGCCACGCCAGGCATGGACAGCGGAATGACCATGCGCCAGAAGAAGCCAAGGCGGGAGCATCCATCGAGAAGACAGGCCTCCTCAAGCTCATTAGGAATCGACTGTAGGAACGGCACCAAGATGATGATGGTCTGAGGAAGTCCGAAGGCAATTTGCGGAAGGATCAGACCCCACAGGGAGTTGGCCAGACCCAGATTGCGAATCAGCAGATACAAAGGTGTAATGCCAACGGTCATCGGGAACATGAGACCAGCAGAGAACAACGCGTACATAAGCGGCGCATAGCGGAATTTGTATCGGGCGATGACAAAGCTCACCATGATGCTAAGCACCACGACGCCTACCATGGTGGCGATACCCACGATGGTAGAATTCTTCAGTTCCGTCCAGAAAATATCACTTTCGAAGACCGTCTTGTAGTTGTCGGGGACCCATGGGTTCGGCATCCCGGACGGATGGTTGGTGATCTGCGAATTGGTACGGAAACCACCGAAGATAATGTACAACACCGGAGTGATGCAGATGGCCACAAGCACCAGGGAGAAGAAGTAGACGATTGGGTTGCCCCATGGCGTCTTGGACGACTTACGGTAACCATTCTTCTTGCTGTACTCGCTTTTGTTGGAATGTCCTGCGATTGTTGCGGCAGTCATCACTTCACCTCACTTGCCAGGGCAGCAACCTCACGATGCTGCGCTTCCTTTGCGCGCTTCCTGGCACGCTTCTTGGCTTCTTTCTGTTCAGTAACAGCACCGTCCAAGTCACGGTTCAGCACGAACTTCTGATAGACGAGTGCGATGATCAAAGAGATCACGAAGATGATCAGAGCAACGGCGGAACCATAGCCATAGTTGCCGGCTCCACGACCTTCACGCACCATGTAGGTGGCCATGGTGGACACACCAGCGGTGGTCGACACATACTTGCCCCACACGATATAGACCAGATCGAAAAGCTGCAGAGAGCCAATCATGGAAAGGAACACCCAGATCCGCAACGTCGGAGCAAGCAACGGCAACGTGATGCTTTTCTGCATCTGCCAGAAACTCGCCCCATCCACCTTGGCTGCTTCATACAGTTCCTCGGGAATGGATTGCATGCCGGCGAGCATCAGAATTACGGCGAAACCGACGTATTTCCAGCTGATCAGCAACAGCAGCGTCCAAATAGCGATCTTCGGGTCGGCCAGCCAATCGGGACCATTGATGCCGAAGTTGGCCAGAATCTCATTGATGGCGCCCTTCTTCTGTAGCAACAGGCTCCATCCTGTGCCGACGATGACCTCGGAAACGACATACGGCACGAAGATGAGGGTGCGGATGAGACCACGCCCCTTGAACTTCTGGTTCAGCAGCAATGCGAACAGGATGGCGAGCGGAGCCTGGATGACCAACGAGCCGATCACGACCTCGAAGGTATGCAGAATTGCCGCCTGGAACGCGGGATCCTTAAGCGCTGTGATGTAGTTCTGGAGACCAACGAATTTACCTGTCTTGGAGGGAAGTCCGTAGCCCTTCCACTGATAGAAGCCGTAATAAGCACCCAAGACGATAGGCAGAATCACAAAGCAGACGAACAGAAGAATCGCAGGTGCGGACAGTACGAAAATCTCAACATTACGACGCATTTTGCCATCGGACGGTTTCTTGGACCGCTTAGCGCGCAGCGTCACCGCGTCTTTGCTTGTACTTGACATGGTTTTCTCCACTACCAGATACGTTTCTCGAATAGGAAGGAGGGTGGATGAATATCTGTCTATCCACCCTCCTTTGGCCGTCAACCAGCCATGTTCACTGTCAGCCCTTGGCCGCTGCGTCCTTCATCGCCTTGACGATGTCAGCCGAAGTCCCCTGTCCGGAAAGCAGATTCACCACTCCGGAATTAAGAGCGTTGCCAATATTTCCGCCGAGAGCGGTATCCATCCACAGCTGCATGCCATCGGACTTTTTCATAGCTTCGATGATGCTCTTAAGATTTTCATCGGTAACCGCATCGTAAGCTTCGGCGGAAGCCGGAATGGTGCTGAACGCAGTGGCGTATTTCTCCTGATTTGATTTCTCAGCCATGAAATTGACGAAATCAACAGCAGCGTCCGGAGCCTCGGGATTGACAGCGAAACCGGTCACAGCGCCCATCAAAGCACCTTCCTCGCCTTTTCCTCCGTCCACGGTCGGGAAGGCGAAGAAGCCAAGGTCAGCCATTGGCTTCTTGTCCGGAGTCAGGTCCTTGAGAACTCCAGGCTCCCATGTGCCCATGAGCTCCATCGCAGCCTTATGATTGGCCAGCAGACCTGCGGATGAGCTGGCGCCCTGCTGGGCCGTCGTGGTGAGGAATCCTTCGTTAAAAGCATTCGCATCCAACAAATCCTTCAGATCATCTCCGGCCTTGGTCCAGCAGGAGTCGGAGAAGTCCTTGTCATTGACGCCCTTGGCGTAGGCCTTCGGAGAGCATTCGCGCATGGACAACCAGTAGTACCAGTGACCGACCGGCCAAGCATCCTTGCCGCCGAGTGCGATCGGATCGATGCCAGCGCTGCGAAGCTTCTGTACATCGGTCTTCAGCTCGCTGAAGGTGGTCGGCGCGGCATCGATGCCAGCCTGCTTGAACAGATCCTTGGAATACCAGATGCCACCAGGCTGCACAGTGACTGGAACACCATAGACCTTGCCGTCATAGGACATGGACTCCAGCGCAGAAGACATCTGCTTCTTGACGGTGTCACTGATCTTATCAGTGAGGTCCATGCCCTGTCCGGCGTCAATCATGTCCTTGGTCTTGGCTCCACCAAGGGTCATGTACACATCCGGGCCGGAGGCGGGATCCTGCATAGCGGTGGTCAGCTTGCCTTCGAAATCCTCGTTTTGGATGGCTTGGATCTGGACCTTGACACCGGTCTTCTTCTCGAACGCTTTGGCCATATCCTCCCAATACTGCTTGCCGTCACCAGCTGTTGCGTTATGCCAGAACGTAATGGTCTTATCGTCTTTGGCACCAGCGCTGGAGCCGCAGGCACCCATGCCCAACATGGTCGCCACCGCAAGAGTGGCAGCTGCAATGGTTTTGAACTTCATTGTCTTCTCCTTATTGACCAAATCATCATCGACAAAATGATGGCAACGACAGGAACGATTTCTCTCGAATGGGCCGAATCGGGAAGCATGACCGCAACGAATGCTGCCGCAGCTCCCTGGCAGACAGAGAATCAGCCTTTGACTCCCTTCGAAAATTTCCATTCCGTTTTCGCTGTACCTACAGACTACCGAAACAAATCACACAAAGTCAAGTTTTTTGTAAAATCAGAAAACTAACTATTTTTCGTTGATTTTACAACGTTTTTAAGCATTGCCAACATATCGAAAGTTTCGAAAAACGTAAACCGAAACTTTCGTTCGCATTTTCGGATATGATGAAAATGAAGAAGGAGTGACTCATGCGCAATACGGCAAAAAAAGCTACGGTACGACTCTCTGACATAGCTAAAGAGACCGGTTATTCCCTTTCCACCGTATCCAAGGCGCTCAACGGCAGAGCCGACGTTTCCGAAGAGACGCGGCAAACCATCAACGCGGTGTTGAAACGGTATGGGTATTCCCGTAAAACGACAAGCACGAAAAGCCAACGAATTATCGAAATCGTGTTCCAAGATTTCGATAATGTTTGGGCCCTTGAAGTACTCCGTGGCGCCATTCGCGAAGCCAAGTTGCATGATTTGAACGTCATCACCACCGAAGGCGGCAATCGCCAGCACCCGGACTCATCCTGGATTGACAACATGCTGCGTCGGCAGACAGATGGCGCCATTCTTGTCTTCTCCAGTCTGACACGTATCGAACGGAACAAGCTGCATTCCAGAGGTATTCCCTTCGTCTTGTTCGATCCATTCGGTAATCCAGATCCAGACACGCTGTCGGTGCAAGCGGACAACTGGACCGGAGGCGTAATCGCCACCAGGCATCTGCTCGCACTCGGACATACCCGCATAGGCATCATCACCGGACCGGAGGAAATGATGTGTTCCAAAGCACGTCTGGACGGATATACATCAGCGCTTGCAGAACATGGAATCGAAACCGATCCCGAACTTATCACCGAAGGCGATTTCACCACTTCCGGCGGTTACGCACAGTCCATCTCCCTGTTGAAACGACCAAATCGTCCGACCGCAATCTTCGCCGGCAGCGATCTGCAGGCCATGGGCGTCTACGAGGCGGCAAGGCAATTGGGGTTACGTATTCCGGAGGATCTATCCGTGGTCGGATTCGACGATGTGCAGACTGCCGCATTCCTTGGCCCGGCGCTGACCACCGTACGGCAGCCGCTCCAAGACATGGCAAGGGCCGCCGTACGCATGCTGATCGAGGCGCTGTCCACCGACGACGTGATCCAACCGCACATCATCATGCCGACATCGCTAGTGGTACGCAACAGCACACAGCAACTCGAGGGTTAATCAGCGGGGCAAACCTCACAGGCACAACCGGAGGGAGAATACAGCGCTCCTAGCCTTTCGACCCGTTTTCAACTCGTTCTAAGACGGCCCGTCGGAACACCAGCAGTGAACCATCCTGAAATTCCGTAGAAACTATGCCATGAAGCCGGCCATGCAACCGACGAACCCACCGGCCCATTCGGTGCTGAGGAAACGAGCATCGACACTCAGCAGGACCTGCCCCTGACGCACGAACGTCGCAGAATCAACCAAACCATGCATGCCAGTCACGATGACCGACAAGCGGTTGTCGTCGAAAAGCACCGCCGGACGTGTGCCATCAGCCCGCAGGGCGGCAACGGAACCGGCTTGCGAATCATCTCCATTCACCGTCTCGTAGCGCACATCCGTGCCATGCATCGAAAACACCGCGTAATGCGTGGAATTCTGCCGGATCACTAAAGAACCGGACATGGGAATCGGCATGAGCGTCGGCAGTTTCGCTATTCTGCGGTAGCTGACATCACGCTCGTCGCGCACCACCACATCGTTCGTCGAGCCATCAGCCACATCCACCAGCGCAGGTTCCACGTCACCGGCGAGCGAGGATTTCACCCTAGGCTCGATGGTGATGCCATCGTCTTCAGTAGTAACCGTGATCTCGTCGGCCAAGCGGCCAAGACCAGCGCAAGTCACTGGCCATCCGGGGTCACCCTCATGCGTATATGATGCACCGTTGCCGTCCAGCTTCCAATCGGCCGGATTATGTTCCCAGGATACCGGAGCGACAAAGCTCTCCCTTCCCAAGTAGCTCAATAATTCGCCGTCATGCTTTCCCCGTGTCTCTCTCACGCCGAGACACACCAGCCACCATCCCAGTTCCGGATGAAGCAACAGGTCCGCATGTCCCACGCATTGCAGCGGTTCCGACAAACCCAGATGTCGGTGGGTGAGAATCGGATTCTTCTTATCCGCGTGGAAGGCACGGATTGCAGTGCCAAGATAGCAGCGTTCCCCGTCACGAACCTGCGGAATGCACTCACCCAATTCGGATACTTCCCGTTCGTAAGCTTCGAACGCCCGAAGCAGTCCATGCGGCGCATAGATGCGCATGGCCATTTCGCTATGTTCGAAACTGGTGCCCCCCTCAGCGGTCATCAGATACACATAATCACCCACGCGATAGAGATGCGGCGCCTCAGCCCACACCGATTCCATACCGTATCCGCGCCATATTACCGTCTTGCCCGATCCCGCAGGAAGACCGTCATCGACAAAAGTCCAAGTCTCCGGATTAATGCGTTGGGTCCAGACCTCGGTCTGGCCTTCCCATTGCGGATTGACCGCAGGACGGGTCTGGGTCCAGTACACATTGCCGTCCCCGTCCTCGAATATGTCTGGATCGATGCCTTCGGCGCCCTCGATCCAGAACGGCCCACGCCAAGGTCCGTCGATCGAGTCCGACTCAAGAACGAAGTTGCCTTCCGCCGCCTGGGCCGCATCCAATTCGGCCTGGGAGCATCCTTCCGCGATGGCTTTGCGTCCATTGATGCGAGCGATGGTGCAGGCAATCACGTATTTGCCACGAATCCTACGCAGCGTCGGCGCATAGACGCCACCCGAGTCATCCACGAAAGGAATGAGCAAACGTCTTGCCAACTCCTCATCTATGGCATCCGACACGTGTTTCCAGTGGGCCATATCCCTGGAAACGTAAATAGGCAAGCCTGGAACCAGTTCGAAGGTGGAGGTCACAAGCACGATTTGCCGAAGATCATCATCCCAAATCCAACTCGGATCAGGATGCATTCCGTGAAGAATGGGATTGGCGATGGTAATCGTTGTGGTCATAAGTACGCCTCATTCGGGAACGTTTGGATACATCACATCATTGCGAATAATCGAAATTTTCGCTTGGTCTAGCAACGCAAACAAGCCGCTCACCGGCGATCTAGCCGGCAAACGACTTGCGTGCGAAGGAAATTTGAGGAAGGAGGAAGGAAAGAAAAGCGAGTGGTGTGCCGGAACACCGACGCTTCGGCACACCACATCCGGCTCTGTCACAGTCGAGCCCCACTGTTTGATCCAGCGATGAATCAGGAGTCCTAACGGAAACTCCTTACTGCGCCCATGCCTCGGTCCTGCAATTCCGGAACGCTACGCGCGCCCAGTCATTGCTCGCCCTCGACTACCGTCTCGGACTTCGCCCGAGGCTACCTAAAACCCTAGTGAGTTTTCGGCTCACGCCTCGGCCAGGGCGTCGATCATGTAGTTGTTGATCGTGGCCTTGACGGACTCGAGGTGATCGGACTTGGTGGCGGCGATGAGCTCGGACTGCGGCTTGTCGAGGCTGTAGGCTTCGAGGTCGGCCAAGGTGACGTTGCCCTCGTCGATGTCCTTGCCGATGCCGGAGTCGTAGGAGCTGTAGCGCTCGGCCTGAAGATTCTGGATGAAGCCGTCCTGGTTCATCTTGTCGGCAACCAGCAGGCCGGCGGCGTAGGCATCCATGCCGGCGATGTGGGAGCGGAACAGGTCCTCCTCGTAGAAGGAGGTACGGCGCGGCTTGGCGTCGAAGTTCAGACCACCGTGAGGTCCGATGGAGCCGGCCTGCAGGACTTCCCACATGACGGCGACGGTCTCGTACAGATCGGTCGGGAACTCGTCCATATCCCAGCCGATGAGCTTGTCGCCCTGGTTGGCGTCCAGGGAGCCGAGCACGCCGGCCTCGCGGGCGGTGCGGATCTCGTGCTGGTAGGTGTGGCCGGCCAGGTTGGCGTGGTTGCCTTCCAAGTTCAGCTTGAAGACGTCGGTCAGGTCGTGGTTGCGCAGGAACTCGATGGCGGTGGCGGCATCGAAGTCGTACTGGAACATCGTCGGTTCCTTGGCCTTCGGCTCGATCAGGAACTGGGCGTCCAGGCCGATTTCCTTCGCGTAGTCATGGCACATGTGGAAGAACTTGGCCATGTGCTCCTGCTCGCGCTTCATCTGGGTGTTCCACAGGTTCTCGTAGCCTTCACGGCCGCCCCAGAACACATAGTTCTCGGCACCAAGGCGCTTGGCGATCTCCAGGGAGTGCTTCAGCTGGCCGCCGGCGTACGCGTAGATGTCGGCGAACGGGGAGGTGGAGGCGCCGGAGACGAAGCGCGGGTTGGTGAACAGGGAGGAGGTGTTCCACAGCAGCTTGATGCCGGTGGACTTCATGTTCTCTTCGATCTTGTCGACGACCTTGTCCAGGTTCTTGTCGGTCTCGCGCAGGGTGTCGCCTTCCGGAGCGATGTCGCGATCATGGAAGCAGAAGTACTCGACGCCGAGCTTCTGGAAGAACTCGAAGGCGTAGTCGACCTTGGCCAGAGCCTCGTCCTCCGGATCGGAATACTTGCCGTACCACGGGCGCTGGGCGGTGCCGGTGCCGAACGGGTCGACCAGCTCCTGGTCGAAGGTGTGCCACCATGCGACGCCGAAGCGCAGCCAGTCCTTCATCTTCTTGCCGGCAACAACCTTGTCGGCGTCGTAGTAATGGAAAGCAAGACCCTCCTGCGGCCCCTTTTCGCGACCGACGTACGGAATCTTATCGATATCCCACAGACCCATGGAATGCTCCTTTGCTTGGTTTACTTACGTAAAGCTTTATTTCGCAGCGGGCTTTCCGCCCGTCTTGGTCTACATAATAAATTGAATTACCTAAGTTTGTCAATTCGTTAAACTATACGGCGTTTCCATTGGAATCAAGCCATTTATCAATGCAGTGATACAGTGTGTTTGTTTGTTCGCATCGCGGCGCAACACCTGCGCGGCACACGGAAGCGCGGAATCGAAAGAAGGAACATATGAGCGAAAACGTCGACACCATCTGCGTGCAGGGAGGCTATCAGCCGGGCAATGGAGAATCCCGCACTCCCCCAATCATCCAGGCCACGACCTTCAAATACCAGTCGAGCGAACAGATGAGCCGACTGTTCGACCTGTCCGAATCCGGCTACTTCTACACCCGCCTGCAGAATCCGACCAACGACACCGTCGCCGCGAAGATCTGCGAGCTGGAAGGCGGCGCGGCCGCGATGCTCACCTCGTCCGGCCAGGCGGCGAACTTCTTCGCGCTGTTCAACATCTGCAACAACGGCGACCACATCGTCGCCTCCTCCGCCATCTACGGCGGCACGTTCAACCTCATCAACGTGACCATGCGCAAGATGGGCGTCGAATGCACCTTCGTCAGCCCGGACTGCACCGAAGAGGAACTTGAGGCCGCGTTCCAGCCGAACACCAAGGCCGTGTTCGGCGAGTCCATCTCCAATCCGGCGCTTATCGTGCTCGACTTCGAGAAGTTCGCGAACGCAGCGCATCGTCACGGCGTGCCACTGATCGTCGACAACACCTTCCCGACGCCGATCAACTGCCGTCCGTTCCAGTACGGCGTGGACATCGTCACGCACGCCACCACCAAGTACATGGACGGCCACGGATCCTGCGTGGGCGGCGCGATCGTCGATTCCGGCAATTTCGACTGGATGGCCCATGCGGAGAAATTCCCGGGCCTCACCACTCCGGACGACTCCTACCATGGCGTCACCTACGCGAAGGAATTCGGCAAGGCCGCATACATCACCAAGGCCACCGCGCAGCTCATGCGCGACTTCGGCTCCACTCCGGCGCCAATCAATTCGTGGATCATGGGCATGCATCTGGAATCCCTCGGCGTGCGCATGGAGCGCCACTGCGCGAACGCACTGGCCGTGGCCAAGTGGCTCGACGCCGATCCGCGCGTCAGCTGGGTGAGCTTCCCGGGCCTCGAAACGGACAAGTACCATGCGCTGGCGGAGAAGTACATGCCGAACGGCACCTGCGGTGTGATCTCCTTCGGCGTGCCGGGCGGCCGCGAGAAGGTCTCCGCGTTCCTCGACCATCTGAAGATGGTGTCCATCGCCACGCATGTGGCCGATGCGCGCAGCTGCACGCTGTATCCGGCCGGCACCACGCATCGCCAGCTCACCGAGGAGCAGCTTGAGGAAGCCGGCGTCGGCATCGACCTGGTGCGCCTGAGCTGCGGCATCGAAAACACGGCCGACATCATCGCCGACCTCGACCAAGCCCTCGCCGCCGTGCAGTGAGCCGCAGAAATCCGCCATCTCGCTTATGGATGGCGGATTTCTCCACCCGACCGATGCTATCTCGCTTATAGATGGCAGTCTTCTTGAATCGCTAAGGCCCTAGGGGGTAATATTCATACCTCTTAAGGCCTTTTTGTGGATTTCATCCGCCATCTATAAGCGAGATAGCATCATGCCGCAGCCCGATTCCGCCATTCATAAGCGAGATATGGGCTTGCCCAAGCCTCACAGACGGTTGCCCTTCCTCCGACCATCGGCTATCTGAGCAATCGTCATTCGCCCACATAGCCGCACAGGCTCCCCCAAACGCAATGACACCCTCTGCGCCACACGTTCCGCCAATTCCCTTTGAGAATCCTCATCCCTGAGATTTTCCGCCGTCACCTGGATATACAGCCATCCTTCATCCTCCAACGCTTCCCGACGTTTACTGTCAGCCAACCATCGCGAGGCATGATGCCTGCCGTCGTATTCAATGATGATTTTCAAATCCGGATAAGCCATGTCCGCGAAAAATACATGAGAATAGCCTTTGAGCCGAATGGCATAGTTCACTTCCGGACAAGGCAAACCATAACGCAACAGAACAATTCGACTTCTCGTTTCCTGGGAAGAATCTGTATTCTCCCGCATCAGCCTGAGAGCCCTACGCATTTTCGACACTCCTCTCACCGCACGTAATCTGTCGGAGCCTGAATAGTTGGACAAATCGGACAAGCTATCGACATATATCCGAAACTCCTCCAGTGTGGCCTTTTTCATATGTCCATCACGCCGCATCATCGAATCACCCAAAACCACCAATTCTTCATCTTCAAGCCGATTGGCATGCATGGCCCATGCGGTCACGGAATCCGTGCATCGCAATCGACCATGATGAATCGGCATATGCGTCTGAGGTCCAGACCAAAGCACAAAACAAATCCCCTGCAGTATCGTTCGCACGCCGTTACTTTCAATCACCGCGTGCAGCGTATCAGCCAAAAGCCCTCCGCGCCGGTAGCGAGGCAGTTCGATGCCTTGTAAACTCAGTGCGGTATCAAGCGCGAACACCAGCCGCCTTCCGGTGCGCCTCTGCGCTTCGAGACATTGTTCGATGGTTCTTGTCCTCAGCCGTGCGAGGCTTTCCGAATATTGTGCTCCATTGTCCATAGCGCCAAAGTAGAGGAAATGTCGCCGCGCTGCCTACCGGCTTCCGGCAAACAGTGGATAAGTGGATAACTGCGCCCTTCTTTTTCTGATGCGGATAACCGTATCCCAGCGGAGGAATTCAAAGTGTGCATAGCCGATTGAGACGAGCGCGGCAATCGCAAGCATTGCAAGGATACTATGGCTGGCAATGAGGTCATTTTGTTGAATCGAGGATGTATGGGCGAACCGTATGTGATTGAGAATGTGTGTTTCGTGGGGTCCGATGAGTCTGTCGACATCACGATTGAGCAAGGGCGGATCGCGGATGTACGGTCTTCGGAAAAGTCGGTAGACAAGGCTTCAAAAACGTGGGTCATTCCCGGCTTGTGGGATTGTCACACGCACTTCACGCAGTGGTCGTACACGCTGGGGCGGCTTGATCTGATTGATGCCCGCAGCGCCGATGAGGCAATGAGCCTGCTACGCGAGCACTTGGAGGAACGCCGCGAATCCGGCACGCTCGACCCGGACCAGTACGTGGTCGGCATGCGGTTCAGACACTCCCTGTGGGCCGATGATGCCCAACCGACATTGGCTGCGATCGACGCGGTGTCGGGCGACCAGCCCGTGGCGCTGTCAAGCGCAGACATGCATTGCGGCTGGGTGAATTCAGCCGCGGCTCGTAAGCTCGGCGTGCATGTAGGAGAGTCGGGACTCGTCGGCGAGCTTGAATGGTTCGACGCTTACTGCAAGCTGGACAAAGGCCCCGGTGCGGCTGACGAGCTGATGCGATTGCTGCGCAACGCGGAACAGGACGCCGCCGGCAAAGGCGTGGTCGGCGTGCGCGACTATGAGATGGCCGAGAACATCGACACGTGGATTGACCGCTTCAAGCAGGGGCTTGACGGATTGCGCATCGAAGCCGGCGTTTACCCCGAACGACTTCAGCAAGCCATCGACGACGGCTGGCATACCGGCGACGAACTTCCCGGAAGCCATGGCTTGGGCCATGTCGGTGCGATGAAGATGATTTCCGACGGCTCGCTCAACACCCGATCCGCCTACTGCTCCACACCGTATTCGGGCATTACGCCGGAAACCTACGGCACGCTGAGCTACACCCCCGAGCAAATCGAATCGTATATGCGGCTCGCCACCGAACATGGCTTCGACATCGCCTGCCATGCCATCGGCGACGAAGCGAACACCATCGTGCTCGACTGCGCGGAACGTACCCACGCGCACGGCTCCATCGAGCATGCCCAAATGCTCAAGGAACGCGACATTCCACGTCTTGCGCAATTGGGACTTGCCGCGAGCATCCAGCCGCAGCACGCCATGGATGACCGCGACGTCATTACCCGTTTCTGGGCCAATCCGGCTGGTATCCCCTATCCGTTCAAAGCCCTTCATGACGCAGGTGCCATGCTGCGCATGGGTTCCGACGCGCCTGTGGCCCCACTGGACCCGTGGCTGGCCATTTCCGCCGCCGTGCTCGGCACCGAAAGCTCTGACCGCGAGCCGTTCCAGCCCGAGCAGTGCCTCGATGTGCGCACCACACTGGCGGCTTCGACCGCAACGGGTCGTGACCATCTCGCAGTCGGCGACCCGGCTGATGTGGTATTACTCGACACTGACCCGTACTGCGTGTCCGCTCCTGAAGCCATGCGTGCTATGTCGGAACATGTCGTAATGACGTTGTTGCGCGGGGAACGTATGTATTGATGCAATCCATCGCATGAAGTGACTAGATGCCTATTTCGGCGGTCGTGTTATACGAAGAGTGGCGTTGAATTTTCGAATTGGGAGCCACGAGC
>OGRQ01002214.1_pt1 | contig 15086 bp, 15 predicted proteins | sample 1553521 | NCBI WGS metagenome assembly OGRQ01 (sample SAMEA2580088, study PRJEB22360) | human gut metagenome | biome: human gut; feature: human-associated habitat; material: faeces | place: Denmark | collected 2008/2010
GGCCGCCGTTTGCGGCCATCGGCGGCACAGTGCCGCCGGAATCTGCCGCTCTGCCCACGCCCTGCTACCTGCTGGACGAAGCCGCCCTGACCCGCAACGCGGAGATTCTGGGCAGTCTTTCCCGGCGCACCGGGTGCAGGGTACTGTTGGCGCAAAAGGCGTTCAGCAACTACGATTTGTATCCACTGTTGGCACCGCACCTGGCGGGCACCGAGGCCAGCGGCCTGTTTGAGGCGCGGCTGGGTGCGGAGGAAATGCCCGATAGGGAAGTGCATGTTTTCTGTGCAGCCTACCGTGCGGATGAGATGAACGAGCTGCTGCGGTACGCCGACCATATCGTGTTCAACTCACCGGCACAGCTGGCAAAGTTCGGCCCTGCGGCCAAGGCGGCAGGGAAGAGCGTGGGGCTGCGCATCAACCCCGAGTGCTCGACCCAGGACGGCCACGCGATTTACGACCCCTGCGCCCCCGGCAGCCGCCTGGGCACGACCCGCGCCCAGTGGGATGCCGCGGTGGCGGCGAACTCAGCGCTGCCGCAGCTGTTGGATGGTCTGCATTTCCACACCTTATGTGAGCAGGACGCTGACGCGCTGACCGTGACGCTGGACGCAGTAGCGGAGAAATTCGGTGATTTGCTGCCCAAAATAAAGTGGCTGAACTTTGGCGGCGGGCATCACATCACCCGCCCCGGCTACGACATGGCCACACTGGAACATTGCATCCGTCGCGCCCAGCACGATTGGGGCGTGACGGTCTATCTCGAACCCGGCGAAGCCTGCGCCCTGAACGCGGGGTATCTCTTGACCCGTGTGCTGGATGTGGTGCAAAACGGCGATACGACGATTGCGATTTTGGACGCCAGCGCCGCCTGCCATATGCCGGACGTCATCGAGATGCCCTACCGCCCGCCGTTGCTGGGGGCGGGCGAACCCGGCGAGAAGCCCTGTACCGTGCGCTTGGCCGGGCCGACCTGCCTAGCCGGGGACGTCATCGGTGATTACGGCTTTGACGCCGTACCCGAAGTGGGAGATTTGCTGGTATTCGGTGATATGGCGATTTATACGACCTGCAAGAACAACACCTTCAACGGTATGCCGTTGCCCGGCATCTATGCCCGCAAGCCTGACGGCACAGCGCGGGAAATCGTGATGTTTGGATATAGCGATTTCAAATATCGGCTGGGGCAAAAAGAAAAAAAATAGAAGAAACGCGAAAGGCTTTGCCCGATTCTGTCGGGCAAAGCCTTTCGACTTTTCAGCATTGCGTACAAAATTCATAAGATTCTTTTGTGCTTTGTGCTAAATTCAGAAGGCCATTGACGCAGCGCCAATCAGCGTGGTAGTGTATCCTCAATCGGCATTGGCCGAATGTAGGGAATGAAATATGCTTACCGCACGAATTGAAAAGATACGACAAAATTATGTGAATGCAAAGCCGCAGATTTCCTGCGAGCGTGCTACGCTCTGGACGGAATCCTATAAAACGAGCGAGGAAAAGCCCGCCTGCATCCGCAGCGCACAGGCGTTTTATGACTGCTGCGCCGGGCTGGGGGTGCATATTTTTGAGGGGGAACTCATCGTCGGGGCCATCGGCGAATACCGCAAGTGCGGTATCATGTCGCCAGAATTTTCGTGGCAATGGGTAGACCGTGAGATGGACCACTTTGCCACCCGCCCGCAGGACCCTTATATCATGACGGACGACCAGCGCCGTTTTGTGCGGGAAAAAATCTTCCCTTACTGGAAAGGCAAGTCGCTGGAAGAAGCATTCCTTGCGCGGCTACCTGCTGAACCCCGGCCGGTTTGATCAGTACATGGATCCCTATCCTATAAGTAACGAACAACTGCCCGCGCGTAAAACACAGATGTACGCGCCACAATTAACAATCTTCTGCCAGATACAGAGAAAACTTTGCAATCTCCGGCCAAAAAGCCCTATACACAATGATTTTGAAGGAACTACCAAAATAGACTTGCGTTTTTTGAGCAGTCTGCTATAATAACAGCATCATCACAGAACACGAACGGGACAAAGGGGTCGCGGACTTGCAAAAGCCGCGGCCCTTTTCGTATTCGCACAAAGGCGTGCAGCACCGGATTTGCGGTGCCGTGCGCCTTTTGTTTTGGGTGAAAGAGGGACTATTGTAAAATGGCAAACATCCAGAAAGAGGGGGCACACCATGAAAAAGCGTAATCGAGTTTTTGCACTTACCGTTGCAGCCGCTATGTCCGCGAGCCTACTGGCAGGCTGCGGGTCCAGTGCCCAGCAGGGCGGGGCCGCATCCAGTGAGACAACCACCGGCACTGCCGCTGCGGCATCCGACGGCGGCGAGGATAATATCATTCGCGTTGGTGTTGTCTGCTCAATGACCGGCGGCTCCGCCATCTACGGTGAGGGCGCTCAGAATGCCATTGATATGGCTGTCGAGGAAATCAACGCCGGGGACTCCGGCTACAAGATCGAAATCGTCAACGGCGGCAAGGTCGCAGACGATGCCAAGGACGCCAAGCAGGCCATGAACGCCTACAACAAGGTCATGGCGGATTCGCCGGAGGCCATCGTCGGCAGTTTCTTCTCTTCGGTCACACTGCCCATGGCAGAGCAGGCCTCCAAGGACGGTATGCTGCTGCTGGCGACCGGTGCAACCAACGCCGATGTCACCCTGAAGGGCTCTACGATCTTCCGCAACTGCTTCATTGATCCGTATCAGGGCAAGATGGCAGCTCTGTTCGCCAAGGACAAGGGCTTTACCAAGGCCGCGGTCATCTACGCCAAGGACGATGACTACTCCAACGGTCTGAAGGATGCCTTTATTGAAAACTGCGAGGCCAACGGTATCGAGGTTGCCTACACCGGTGAGTGCATGACCACCGACACCGATTATTCCTCGCAGGCAGCGCAGGCCGTGGCCAGTGGTGCAGAGCTTTTGTATTATCCCTGCTTCCTCGACACCGTTCCGCTGCTGGTTGGTGCAGCCCGCAATGCAGGCTTTACCGGTGTTATCATGGGTGGTGACGGCTGGGATGGCTCCGACACGACCGGCCTTTCCGCACAGTTTGAGGATTGCTACTTTACGAACCACTACTCCAGCGAAGATACAGCCCCGGCTGTCCAGAACTTCGTGCAGAAGTACACGGAAAAGTACGGCACCGAAAGCCTGAACGCCTGCGCAGCCCTGTATTATGACGCTATGTACATGCTGGTGCAGGCCGCCGAGAATGCAGGCGGCACTGATACGGCCAGCCTTGTCAAGGGCATGACCGGCATGAGCTTCACCGGTGTCGGTGGCGACATCACGCTGGACGAGAACGGCGACGCTATCAAGAGCATTGCCATCAACACCTATGTGGACGGCGCAGTCAAGTGGACGGAAACGCTCGGCTCTGACGGCAAGGTCGTTTCCAAGGCTGAATAAAAAGTAAAGTCCAAAGACGGATGGGAGATGTACACGGTGGTGCTGCAACCCGCAAGGAACGCCTGCCGTGTACATTTCTTTTTTTGAAACACCGTAGGAAAGGGGAATGGACCACAAATGAGCTTCTCATTGTTTTTCCAAAGCCTGATCAATGGATTGAACCAGGGCGCGATTTACGCACTGATTGCCCTTGGCTACACAATGGTCTATGGCATCATCCGTATGATCAACTTCGCGCATGGTGATTTTATCATGATTGGCGCATACACGCTGTTCTACACGATTCCGCTGATGGTCAACGCAGGTATGCCGGCCTGGCTGGCGGTCATTGTCGCCATCGCTGTCTGCGCGGTCGTGGGCGTGCTGGTGGAAACGTTCGCCTACCGCCCCGTGCGCAAGGCCGGGCCGATGTCGGCACTGATCACGGCGCTGGCAATGAGCATCTTCCTTGAGAACCTGGCCATGGTGCTGTTCGGTGCCAAGCCGCACAATGTGCAGGCTATCTTCAGCCTGCCGACCGTCACCGTGGGCGGTGTGGCGCTGCCGCTGAATGTGCTGCTGACCATTGCTATCGGGCTGGGCATGATGATTGCTTTGCAGCTCTTTGTCAAGAAAACAAAACTCGGCAAGGCGATGCGTGCTGTGCCGCAGGACAAGGATGCGTCCACTTTGGTGGGCATCAATGTCAACAAAATCATCACGACGACCTTTGCCATCGGCTCCGGTCTGGCTGCCGTGGCCGCGCTGATGTACTGTGCAACCTACCCCCGTGTTACGAATGACATGGGCTCGATGATGGGCATGAAGGCGTTTATCGCTGCTGTGCTCGGCGGCATCGGCATCATCCCTGGCGCGATGCTGGGCGGTATTCTGATTGGTCTTATCGAAATCTTCGTCAAGCTGTTTGCCCCCGGTTGGTATGAGGCCGTGACCTACGGCACCCTGATCGTGATCCTGCTGGTCAAGCCTTCCGGTATTCTGGGCAAGAATGTCGGCGAAAAAGTGTAAGGGAGCGTGAACAAGATGACGAAACGACGGCTGGCCTCCTATGGGCTGAATCTGGTCGGTGTCGCGCTGCTGTATGCGGCCATTACGCTGACCTTTACCTTCAATGCTTTTGGCAAAAGCACGACCTACATCCAGGGCATTTGTACCACCACCTGCTATACCATTATCATGGTTACATCGCTGAACCTGGTCGTTGGCTTTATGGGTGAGTTTTCCATGGGCCACGCGGGCTTTGTCTCGGTGGGCGCATATGTCTCCGCCATCGTCTCCGGCGCACTGGCCGGGCATGGGCTTTCTGATTTAGGGCTGCTGCTTGTCGCCATTCTGGCGGGCGGCCTGGCTGCGGGGCTTATGGGCGTTGCGGTCGGCATCCCGGCGCTGCGGCTGCGGGGCGACTATCTGGCTATTGTCACCATGGCCTTTGCCGAAATCATCCGCGTGTGTTTCTGCAACTTTTCCATCACCGGGGGCGGCAAGACGATGAGCGGTATCCTCAAACTTTCGACGTTTGACCGCGCGTTCTGGATCATGGTCGTCTGCGTGACCATCATGTTCCTGTTTGTGCGCAGCCGCTTTGGCCGTACGGTACAGGCTATCCGCGAGGATTACATCGCAGCGTCGGCCTCCGGCATCAACGTGACCTATTACAAGGTGCTGACCTTCGCGGTCTCCGCGTTCTTTGCAGGTATTGGCGGCGGCGTTTACGCCCACTATATGACCGCCATGATTCCCACCAACTTCAACTTCAACTATTCGGCCGAGCTGCTTTCCGAGGTCATCATCGGCGGCACCGGCTCGCTGACCGGCTCCATCATCGGCGCGGCGTTCCTGTCCAGCCTGCCGGAGCTGATGCGCGACTTCTCCACCTACCGTATGCTGGCCTACTCGGTCGTGCTGGTGCTGGTCATGCTGTTCCGCCCGGGCGGCATCTTCGGCCGGTGGGAGTTCAGCCTGACCCGCCTGCTGGGCCGCCTGGCCCATCCCAAGGCGAAAGCCAAGAAAGGAGCGTGAGCGATATGGCAGTACCCGTATTGAAAGCCCAACATCTTGGCATCCAGTTCGGCGGCCTGAAAGCCGTGGATGACTTCAACATGGAGATCGGCGAGTCCGAACTGGTCGGCCTCATCGGCCCCAACGGCGCAGGCAAGACAACGGTCTTTAACCTGATTACCGGCGTTTACAAGCCGACCGAGGGCTCGTTCTATCTCTGCGGTGAGCGGATGAACGGAAAAAAGACGCATCAAATCGTCCACGCGGGCATTGCCCGGACGTTCCAGAACATCCGCCTGTTCAAAAAAATGTCGGTCATAGAGAACGTCAAGACCGCTATGCAGGCCCACACGACCTACGGTATGGCGGATGCCATCTTCCGCACCAAGAAATACTGGCAGCAGGAGGCAGAAATCACCGCCCGCGCCAAAGAGCTGCTAGAAGTTGTTCACCTTTCCGGCAAGGAGGACTTGGAGGCCGACAACCTGCCCTACGGTGAGCAGCGCCGCCTGGAAATTGCCCGTGCACTGGCCACCGACATGAAACTGCTGCTCCTTGACGAACCGGCGGCGGGTATGAACCCCACCGAGACCGAGGAACTGCTGGAAATCATCAACTATATCCGCAATGAATTTAAAGTATCCGTCCTGCTCATCGAGCACGATATGAGCCTTGTCATGAAGATCTGCGAGCGCATCCAGGTGTTGGATTTCGGCACGACGATCGCCTCCGGTACGCCGGAGCAGATTGCCAACGACCCGCACGTCATCGAGGCGTATCTGGGCAAGGACGAAGCGAAGGAGGCCGCCGATGCTTGAGATCAAGGACCTGCACGTCAACTACGGCGCAGTTCATGCGCTGAACGGGGTGTCCATGACGGTGAAGGACGGCGAGATCGTTTCCCTGATTGGCGCGAACGGCGCGGGCAAAACCACGACCCTGCGCACGATTACCGGGCTGGAAAAAGCGGCTGGCGGCTCCATCACCTTTGATGGGCACGACCTGCGCAAAACCGAGCCCAGCAAAATTATTACGTTGAAATTGGCGCATGTGCCGGAAGGGCGGCACATTTTTCCCCAGATGACGGTGGAAGAAAATCTTGAGATGGGGGCGTTCACCGACCCAACCGACATGGCGAAAACGATGGCCGACGTTTACGAGCGGTTCCCCCGCTTAAAAGAGCGCAAACGCCAACTGGCGGGTACGCTCTCCGGCGGCGAGCAGCAGATGCTGGCCGTTGGCCGCGCCCTGATGGGCAAACCCAAGATGATTTTGATGGATGAGCCGTCGATGGGCCTGTCTCCGCTGCTGGTCAAGGAAATTTTTGCCATTATCCGGGAAGTCAACAAGCAGGGCATTACGATTTTGCTGGTGGAGCAGAATGCGAAAATGGCGTTGGCAATCTCCGACCGCGCCTATGTGCTGGAAACCGGCACGATTACAATTGAGGGCGACGCCAAGGAATTGCTGGACGACGCCCGCGTGAAGAAAGCCTATCTGGGGCAGTAAGGGGGCCACTATGTATCCGAACTATCCCTACTTCGCCGTGGCCATCACCCGCACCTGCGGGTCGGGCGGCGGCAGTTACATCGGCAAAAAGCTGGCACAGGATTTTGACATCGACCTGTACGACCGGAAACTGTTGCGTCTGGCAGCCGAGGACAGCGGCATCAACGAGAAAATTTTTGCCGCCGCCGATGAGAATACCAAGAAAACACTGCTCTACCGCGTATCGCAGCATGTCTACGACGGCAGCTTCATCCCGCCGGAGAGCGGCAACTTCATCAGCGACCAGAACCTCTTCAACTATCAGGCCAAGGTCCTGCGGGAATTGCTGGACGAGGAAAGCTATGTCTGCGTAGGCCGCGCGGCGGACTTTGTGCTGAAAGATAAGCCCAATGTGCTGACTGTCTACATCGATGCCCCTTATGAGGATCGCATCGAGCGGGAGATGAAGCGCCAGGGCATCGGCCGCAGCCAGGCGATGCACTACATTGATAAGCTGGACCACTACCGGGAGAGCTATTATAAGTACCACACCGGCCGCCAGTGGAAGAGGGTCGAAAACTATGACCTCTGCCTGGACAGCGCCGCCATTGGCCTGGACAACTGTGTCGAGGTCATCAAGCGGCTCATCGAATTAAAATTCGGGGTAAAGTGCCCGCGATAAACAACAAAATCAGGGAGGAAAGAACGATGGAAGCACTTGCATACTATGACGGTAAAATCGGCACGCCGGAAGAATTGACGGTTCCTTTCAATGACCGGGTACACTTCTTCGGCGACGGCGTGTATGACGCGACAGTCGGTGCCAACGGCAAGGTGTATCTGATGCAGGACCACCTCGACCGCTTTTACACCAGCGCCAAGGCATTGGATATCAACATCCCGATGCCGAAAGAGGAACTGGGCAAGCTGCTGACCGACTTGCTCGCCAAAGTGGACGGTACAACGCACTTTGTCTACTGGCAGGTTACGCGCGGTGTCGAGACCCGCAACCATGTCTACGCCGAAAATCTCCCCGGCAAGCTGTGGGTATCCATCCGCCAGAACCACCTGAACGACCCCGACGTGCCCATCAAACTCAACACCGAGGAAGATACGCGTTTCTATCACTGCAACATCAAAACATTGAACCTGCTGCCCAGCGTTGTGGCGGCGCAGCACGCCAAGCGTATCGGCGTGCAGGAGACTGTGCTCCACCGCGGCGATATCGTGACTGAGTGTGCCCACTCCAACGTGTCCATCCTCAAGGATGGCGTATTTTATTCACACCCCAACGATGAATTTGTCCTGCGCGGCATCGCCAAGACCCACATGATCCAGGCCTGCTACCGCCTTGGCATCACGGTCATGGAAAAGTGCTTCACGCTGGACGATCTGATGAACGCCGACGAGATCATCGTGACATCGTCCTCCAACTTCTGCCTGCATGCCTGTGAGGTGGACGGAAAGCCCGCGGGCGGCAAAGACCCGGCCACTTTCAAGGCCATCCAGGATGAGGTGCTGCGCGAATACTACGCCTACACCGGCAAAACGACCGTCGTGGACTGAACAGGGGGGGGGGTGCAAGATGACCCGCGATGAACTGGAAAAACGCAACGTGGGCGAAAACCTCGATGCTTTGATGAATCTGGATCCGCGCGGCTACGGCGTCTGCCGTATTCTCTACGCGGGCAGCCGCGCCTACACCGGTGAGCCGCTGACGATGCACGCGGCGCAGGTGCTGTGCGATACAGTAAAAGAGAACGACCTTGTGTACATTATCACCGGGTTTGTGCTGCTGCCGCATAAAGTGCCCGAGATGGACGGCACAGTCAGTGCCATGCTGCTGGCCCGGGCGCTGGTGATGGCCTTCGGTGCGAAACCAGTCATCGTTTGCCCGGACGACAGCGTGCAAGCCATTGAAAAGTGTGCCGCCGTCGTGGGGCTGCATATCTACGAGGATTTAGACACTGTGCAGGCCTTGCCGTTGAGCATGGGCGTCGTCGCTTTTACGAAGGACATCGCCGCCGCCCCGGCCCAGGCCACCGAGCTGGCCGCCCGCAAGCCTGCGGCGGTCGTCTCGGTGGAAGCCTGCGGCGCGAATACGGGGGGGGGCTGCCACAATGCCGTTGGTCTGGATGTGACCGCCCTGCAGGCCCGCAGCGATGTTTTGTGGGATACCCTGCGTGCCAACGGCGTGCCGAACATCGCCATCGGCGACCTGGGCAATGAGATCGGCATGGGCACGATTGCCGAGCATATCAAAAAGTACGTGCCCTTCACCGCGGAGGGCGAGTGCCAATGCGGTTGCGGCGGTGGCATTTTGAGTGCCACCAAGGCCGACAACATCATCACGGCGACCTGCTCCGACTGGGGCTGTTACGGCCTGATGGCGGCGCTGGCATATCTCAAGAAAGATATGGAGATTCTTCACCATGAGGAGATGGAATCCGAGGTCATGCGGGTGGCGGCACGCAATGGGTTTATCGATATGACCGGCTCACTGCTGCCAGGCATCGATGGCTTCAGCACCCGGATGAATGTGGGCATCGTCAGCCTGATGCGCCAGTGTACGGCCTACGCGGTGCGGTACTCCCACAAATCGGATCACTGGTTCGGCCCGGTGCTGGCAAAGCATTTCTTTGACTGACTATATAATATGGAAGGAGGCGGCGGCCATGCTGTCGTTTCAGCTGCATCCGGTGGGGGACTGCGCCCTGCTGGCAGAGTTTGCACAGCGCATTGCGCCGGACATCGGCGCGGCGGTGGCGGCACTGAGCAGCCGTGTGCTGGCCGCAAAGCTCCCCGGCGTGGTGGAAACAGTACCCGCCTTTGCCTCGCTGCTCATCACGTATGACCCACTTGTAACGGAATACGATACAATAGCCGACGCCGTGAAAAAGCTGGCTGACGCCGACGGTGCGGACACTGCGGCAGGGGAGGGGAGGCTCGTTACAATTCCTGTCTGCTATGGCGGCGATTTCGGCCCAGACCTGCCCTTTGTGGCGCAGCACGCCGGGTTGACCGAGGAAGAAGTCATTGCCCTGCACGCCGGGCGGGAATATCAGATCTATATGCTGGGCTTTCTACCGGGGTTTCCATATCTCGGCGGTCTGGATGAACGGCTGTTCACCCCGCGGCTGGGAACGCCCCGCACGGCCATCCCGGCCGGGGCGGTGGGCATCGGCGGCGAGCAGACCGGTATTTATCCCATTGCCAGCCCGGGCGGCTGGCAGCTGATTGGCCGCACGCCGCTCAAACTGTTTGACCCAGCCTCAGGTACGCTGCCTTACGCGGCGGGGGACAGGATACGCTTTACCCCCATCACGGCAGCAGAATTTGCGGCCTTGGCGGCCAAGGAGGGCACAGTATGAGCATCGCAGTACTGGACACCGTCCCCCTGACCACTGTGCAGGACATGGGCCGGGTGGGGTATGCAGCGCAAGGCTACCGCAGCTGCGGCGCGGCAGACAGCTACGCCTACCACCTTGCCAACGCTCTGGTCGGCAATGACCCGGGCGCGGCGGTGCTGGAATCCACCCTGCGCGGCCCGGCACTGCGATTTGAGGCGGACACCGTTTTTTCGCTGACCGGGGCGGAAAGCCCTGCCGCGCTGGACGGCGTACCCGTGCCCTATTACGCGCCGCTGCTGGCGAAGGCAGGCAGTACACTGAAAATCGGCGTGGTTGCGTCTGGTTTGCGCAGTTACTTGGCTGTGGGCGGCGGCATTGCCACCCCGCCCGTGCTGGGCAGCCGCGCCACCGATGTGAAATGCGGCATCGGCGGCTTGAAAGGCCGCAAGCTGGCAAAAGGCGACACGCTCCCCACCGGGGTATGCGATACCGCCGCGCTCTGGCGGATCATTACGGCCAAACATCTGGACCGCCCATTGCGGGACAAGGCCGTGTGCCGGGGCACCCATCCTGTGCGCGTGCAGGGGGCACAGACTTTGCCGCTGCTGCGCACCGTACCCGGCCCGCAGGATGCCGCGTTCACCGTGCAGGGTTTACATGATTTTACCCACGGCATCTACACATTGACACCCAACTGTGACCGCATGGCCTGCAAGCTGGCGGGCCCGCCGCTGGCAATGCACCATGGCGCGGACATCCTCTCCGATGGAATTGTGCCCGGTTCGGTGCAGGTCTCCGCCGACGGTCAGCCCATCGTGATGCTGGCCGACCACCAGACCACCGGCGGCTACGCCAAAATTGCAACGGTCATCTCCGCTGACCTGCCCGCGCTGGCGCAGCTGCGTCCCGGTCAGCGAGTATGCTTCACCTTTGTGACCCCTGCCCAGGCCGTACAGGCCGCCCGGCAGCAGGCCGTCTTGTGGCAGCAGGTACGAAATCGTTTGTAAAAGAAGGTGTGTTGTATGAAATACTCCGCATTTCCCCCGGCTGAGGTCCGTGCGCTGATCCGGGCGGGTAAGCTGGATGCCCCCACTACCGGCTATTGCGACGGCTATGCCCAAGGCAACCTGGTTGTGCTGCCCAAAGCGCTGGCATGGGACTTTCTGCTATTCTGCCAGCGCAACCCCAAGGCCTGCCCCCTGCTGGAAGTGGCCGATTCCGGGGAGCGCAGCTTCTCCCAATTTGCGCCGGGCAGCGATATCGCGCAGGACATCCCGCGCTACCGCATTTACCAAAATGGCGAACTAATCGAAGAAACTACCGATGTGACGCTGTATTTTGAAGAACGGGACGATTTGGTCAGCTTCCTTATCGGGTGCAGCTTCTCGTTTGAGTCGGCCCTGCTGGACGCCGACATCCCGGTGCGCCAGATCGAGGAGGACGTCAACGTGCCGATGTACAACACCAACATTCCCTGCACGCCTGCGGGGGTGTTCAGCGGTAACATGGTCGTCAGTATGCGGCCCATCCCGTATGCGCAGGTGCCCGCAGCGGTAGCCATCACGGCGGGCATGCCCCGCGTACACGGAGCACCGGTGCAGATCGGCATACCGGAGGCTATCGGCATTACTGACCTGGCCCACCCCGACTACGGCGACGCCGTGACGATACGCCCGGGCGAAACGCCTGTGTTCTGGCCCTGCGGGGTCACGCCGCAGGCAGTGGTCATGCACTCAAAACCCGAGTTTTGCATCACCCACGCGCCGGGACATATGTTTGTGACCGATGTGAAAAACACGGCGCTGAAATTTTAAGAGGGGGCTTTGTAATGCCAACCATTGATTTGAACTGCGATTTGGGAGAGAGTTTCGGCGTGTACGCCATCGGAATGGACGATGAAATTTTACCCTACGTGACCAGCGCGAATATTGCCTGCGGGTTTCACGCGGGCGACCCGTCCGTGATGAAAAAGAGCGTATTGCTGTGCAAAAAATACGGCGTGCAGGTGGGTGCACACCCCGGCCTGCCCGACTTGCAGGGCTTTGGCCGTCGCAAAATGGCAATCAGCCCCGCCGAAGCTGAGGCTGACGTAGTGTATCAAATTGGCGCACTGAAAGCCTTCTGCGATGCGGCGGGTGTGCCGCTGCACCACGTCAAGCCCCACGGCGCACTCTACAACATGGCTGCCAAAGACCCGGCGCTGGCGGCGGCCATCTGCCGCGCCGTGCAGGCTGCGGCCCCCGGTGCGGTGTTGCTGGCCCTGTCCGGCAGCGAAATGATCAAGGCCGCCCACGCCATCGGCCTACCGGTCGCCAGCGAGGTATTTGCCGACCGCGGCTACCAGCCGGACGGAACCTTAGTGCCCCGCGGTACGCCTGGTGCGATGGTTGAGGACGAGGACACTGCCATAGTGCGGGTCTTGCAGATGGCAAAGCAGGGCACCGTACAGGCCAACGATGGCAGCACGGTAACTTTGCAGGCCGATTCCGTCTGCATCCACGGCGACGGGCCGAAAGCTCTTGCCTTCGTACAGAAAATCTCCACCGCCCTGCCCGCTGCAGGAGTGGAAGTCAGAGCGTTTACCGCGACCACCAGTGGGGCAACGTAGCCCACAACAAAATGTGGCATCACTAGCTGTGGGGGCGACCGGACTTTTGCGATTACGCGTTGCTGGTCTTTGCCATCAAGAGCTTACAAGAAAATAGAAGCAGGGCGGAGTAGGGAAATGCTCCGCCCTGCTTTTATGCGTTGTCTGTTGGATGCCACTCATCCCGGATGCCGATATCGGCACAGAGGATCTCGCCGCAGAAGGACGCGGAGCTGGGGGGCTATGTGCAGGGGCTTGTAACTGTCAAATGTCACGGTCAGGTCTGCGTGGACGGCACCTTCGGCCACCTCGCCTGTGTCGGTGTTGACGCCGCTGGGCAGGTCAACTGCCAGCACAAATGCGCCGTTTTCCCGCTGGCGGTTTATCAGTGCGCAGGCGACCAGCCCGGCCGGGCGCAGACTGCCGTGGAACCCGGTACCGTATAGGGCATCTACCACGGCGTCAAAGGCCTGTGCCGTCAAGGCCGCAGCGTCACGGTATCACGCTCGATGAGGATGAGATCGCCTACATCGCGCTGCATCTGGGCGGTGCGCTGGAAACGCAGAAGGAACTGGCAAACCGTGTGCCTGCCGTGCTGTATTGCCCCAGCTACTACAATATGGACAGCAGCCTGGCAAGATCGCATCGGTGCAGCCATCACGGGCGAGCACTGGCTGGATTTTACCGCAGCGGGCAAGGATAAGGGGCTGCACCTGCTGTGCGCGCATTTCGGTATCCCGCAGGAAAATACATACGCCTTCGGTGACAGCTACAACGATGCCCCCATGCTCCGTGCGGCGGCGCACCCCTACCTGATGAACATTGCGCCTGCCGATTTAAAGGCAGAGTTTGCCACGAAGATCGATGACGTGGCAGGTGTGCTGAAAACACTGGGACACTGAATAACGGCTTTTCTTTACAATCGCGGCGAATCCTTCTATAATGGCGCTATACACTATGAATAGCGAGGAATTTCCATGAAGATGAAAGAAGATGAGAACCGGCGGCTCAACCAGGCGCTTGAGGATGCCGTGCAGGGCCTGCAGAAGGCCCCCACGCAGGAGCAACTTGCCCATACCCTGACCGTTGTGCGTCGCGTCATGCAGGCAGGCGGGCAGTGGATCGCCGCCGTGGAGACAACGCCCGGCGTGTCCGCAGCGCTGCGCCCCAAAATCGTGCAGACCGCCGACGGCGGGCGCTGGTGGTATGCCTTCACCTCGTTTGACGAGCAGATGAAAAGCCCCGATGCCGTGAAATCTACATTCTGGGCTGACATAAACAGCCTGTTTGACGCCGCGCTGGCTGCGGAGGAGATTCAGGGCATCATCCTGAATCCGTGGCACTGTACACTGCAGCTGGATAAAACGCTGATCCGCATCATCAAGCCATAAAAGCAGGGGAGAGGGTAAGTTCGTTCTGTTGCGATTCCAGGAGTTGGTGCTGTTGGCTCCTATCTGCCGTGGGGGCTGACCGACAAGCCGGGGGTGACGGTCAGCGTTGTGGCCGAGGGCACCTGCGCCGTGCCGGGTGTACGATCAACGGCAAAACCTACCGCCCGCAGGTACTGACCCCCGCGTAAGCCCACGGCACAGACCTGCGGCGCCAGTTTTTTTGTAAGCTTTCTGGAGAAATGTTTTGCGCGGAGATTGACTTCGGAAAATTTGTCAAAAAATCTGAAAAAAGATGTTGACATTTCCTTATGGGCGTGGTATAGTAACTAAGCTGTCTCGCGAGAGACGGCGCAGGACCTTGAAAATTGAACAAAACTGAAACTTTTGGAACCTTGAACGTGGGTTTGGAAACCCACGATAATCAATTCCAAATTTACAAGTAATTCATACAGGACGCAAGCGATTGTGTCTGAGTGATTACAGCGATTTAACACTTTGTAAGTGATTAAATACCATTTATAAAGAGTTTGATCCTGGCTCAGGACGAACGCTGGCGGCGCGCCTAACACATGCAAGTCGAACGGAGCTGAGAGGAGCTTGCTTTTCTCAGCTTAGTGGCGAACGGGTGAGTAACGCGTGAGTAACCTGCCCTGGAGTGGGGGACAACAGTTGGAAACGACTGCTAATACCGCATAAGCCCACGGATCCGCATGGATCTGCGGGAAAAGGATTTATTCGCTCTAGGATGGACTCGCGTCCAATTAGCTAGTTGGTGAGGTAACGGCCCACCAAGGCGACGATTGGTAGCCGGACTGAGAGGTTGAACGGCCACATTGGGACTGAGACACGGCCCAGAC
>OGRQ01002215.1_pt1 | contig 15055 bp, 10 predicted proteins | sample 1553521 | NCBI WGS metagenome assembly OGRQ01 (sample SAMEA2580088, study PRJEB22360) | human gut metagenome | biome: human gut; feature: human-associated habitat; material: faeces | place: Denmark | collected 2008/2010
TGACAAGCTCCGCGAGTTTTTCGCCGAGCATCAGGATAAGCCTGCGCTTGAAAATTCATCAAGCGCAAGCTAAAAATTTTTGTCGTGTGCTTGACATACGGGTGCCGCAAGCTATGCACATTCAAATTCAGTGGCAAGTTGTTTGCTTTCAATATCAGCTTAAAGCGATAGGTAAATGTGCAGGGATTCATCGGCTTTCCATTAGTACAGATACAAGCGGTGCATCTGGGTTTCCCCGAAGAATACCTCGAGGAAAATTTGGAGGATGCCTTTTCCTGCATAGGTATCCTTGGGGCGATATCGTTTCGGCGTATACTGCCGGGGTGGGTGTTTCAGCTCATACAGCCTTGATCCATACAACAAGTAGTTTTCCCGCAGTCTGTCATCTATGGCTGCAAGATCGTATTCTTCTCCCAGCCTATAAAGTCGCACGGCTCGACCACCATCTCGCACCCGGATGGGGTGCTGCTCTTTTTGTTTTGCATGGATTTTATGGGGCAGTAAAAGAAGGAATTCGAACAGCCCGTGCCCTGCGCTTTGCGTCCCGCGGGGCAGAAACGCCCCGGTGGGGCGTTTCTAGGGCGCGGCTTGGCGAATCCCTTCGGGCGCACTAAAAAAGCACATTGCCATGTACTTTGGCAATGCGCTTTTTGGTTTGATGTTATTTTGCTTTCGGAATCACTTCTCGCTTTCGGGGAAGATGATTTTATTGACGAAGAAGAAAATGACCATAGACACGCCGCCGTTCAGAACCGTCGTACCGATGTTATAAATAAAGTCCGGCACCAGCAGCCCGGCAACGGCGACCCACACGCAGTTGATGGAGTTGACGATGCAGGTGATGACGCAGAATGCCAACACATACCACGCGATCTGCTTGCCCAGATTGCCCTTGCTGCGGAACACGAAATTGCGCTGGATCGGGAAGTTGATGCACTCGCCAATGACCATAGCGATCATATACGCGCAGAAGTACGGCAGCCCGCCGTGGGCGGCATCGTAGCCGAGGATGTTCCACTTGAAGGTTTCGCCAAACAGGGTCACATCCACGCCGGGCCAGCCGAAATCCACCACCGGCAGACTGCTGAATGCAGCGGGCAGAAATTGCAGCAGCAGATACTTGAACACGGTAATCAGGTTCGACACGATGACGAACAGACCGCCCTCGCGCACCCACTTGGCGGCGGCGGGGTGTTTTGCCGCAAAATTATTCCAAAACTGCATAATGCAACCTCCATCAAGCGCCGCGCAGACGCTTTTCCATCTGCGCATTCAGCACCACATTCTTAATCGCTTCATAAATCACCCGCACAAGACCCAGAATCCAGAAGCCCTGCAATTCCATGACAATGCCGTCCACCATGCCCATGCTGATGGCGCCGTTCGTCATCTTTGCCAAGGCGCGAAGGGGCATATTGTACTGGAACAAAATGTTCAGATCCGGCTTGCCGCGCTTATAGCTGACATCCAGCAGAATCGTCAGCACAAGCCAGACAAGCCAGCCCAGCGGGCTGCGGGCGTGGTTCAGTTCGCCCAAGGTCAGATTGCGGTCAATTTTGGTTTTGCCGTCCGGGATAGGATGCCCCAGCAGCTTTTCAAAGTCCGCATCGGAAACGCTCAGCACATCCCCTTTATAATAGCAATCCAAGTCCACATCTTCATACGGATGCACGGTAGCCGTTCCATGCACGGTGATTTTCTCGCACAGCCGAATGTCCTCCACGCTTGCGCCGACAAGCAGCTCGTACTCGCCGCCCTCGATCTCCCAGCGGTTTGACTGCACATTCCAGAAGCGGAACGCCTTATCGTCCAGCATGATGGTGATGCGCTGTTTCTCACCGGGGGCAAGCGTTACGCGGGCAAAGCCTTTCAGTTCCTTTGCAGGGCGGAAAAGCTCACTGTTCTTTTTAGCAACATACAGCTGCACAATTTCCGTTCCTGCCACACTGCCGGTGTTCGTTACGGTAAGGCTGACCCCCTGTTCATCGGCAACCATATCGCTGTACGCAAACGTCGTGTAGCTCATACCATAGCCAAACGGGAAGCGCACGGCTTTTTCCGCCGTGGTAAAGTAGCGGTAGCCGATGTACAGCCCCTCGCGGTACTCCACAGTCTTGCGGCGGGTGGCAAAGTCGGCGGCGCTGGGTACGTCGGCGTAGGCTAACGGCCATGTTTCTGCCAGCTTGCCACAGGGATTGACCTTGCCGGTCAGTGCATCCGCAACGGTGCCCGCCCCCGCCTGACCGCCTAAGGCGGCGTACAACAGGGCTTGGCAGTTGTCCAGCCACGGCGTTTCGACTACGCTGCCGCTGTACAATACCACGACAATTTTCGGGTTGACGGCCGCCACAGCCTGCAGCAGATCCACCTGATTTTGCGCAAGGCGCAGATTGCCGCGGTCAAGACCCTCACTCTCGGCGATTTCATCCAGACCCATGCACAAAATAACTGTATCCGCCTGTGTCGCCAGTTCGCAGGCGAATTTCTGCAAAGCAGCATCCGGCTTACCGTGGCGGTCAAAGCCCTGCTGATACCCGATGACGTTCAACGCGGAGTCAATCAGCTTATCCAGCAGCACATCCACCTGTGTCGAGTTCACCATGCTGGAGCCTGCTCCCTGATAGCGCGGATTTTTGGCAAAGTCGCCGATGACAGCCACCTTGGTACCCGCCGCCAACGGCAGCAAAGAGCCCTCGTTTTTCAGCAGCACAAGGCTTTCCTCGGCGGCGCGGCGGGCAAGCGCATGATGGGCTGCCGCATCAAACTCACGCGGGGCAGCGTCCAGCGCAGCCTTGGTATCAAACACCAGCGGCAGCAATTCGGACAAGCGGGCGTCGATGTCGGATTCAGAGATTTTCCCGCTTTCCACCGCCGCCAGCAGTTCGCGCACACTGTCCCCGCCGGGCGCGGGCATTTCCAGCGTGGAGCCGTTTTTCACACCCAGCGCGTGGTCGTTGCTTCCGCCCCAGTCGGTGATGACCGCGCCGTCAAAGCCCCACTCACCGCGCAAAATCTCCATGAGCAGGTGCTTATTCTCGTTGGCATACATACCGTTCACAAGATTGTAGGACGACATAATGCTGCGGGGATGCCCCTCTTTGACGGCAATTTCAAACCCGGTCAGGTAAATTTCCCGCAGGGTGCGCTCGTCCACGATGGAATCCGAAGCCATACGCCGCGTTTCCTGGCTGTTGACGGCAAAGTGCTTCGGGCAGGCAGCTACGCCCTTGGACTGGATGCCGCGAATATATCCCGCCGCCAGCTTGCCCGCGAGATACGGGTCCTCGGAGAAATACTCAAAGCTGCGCCCGCACAGCGGGTTGCGCTTCATGTTAAGCCCCGGTCCCAGCAGCACCGACACTTCCTGCGCGGCGGCTTCCTCGCCCAAGGCGGCGCCGATTTCCTCGCCCAGCGCGGCATCCCAGCTGTTGGCGATGGCGGATGCCGTGGGGAAGCAGGTGGCGGGAACACTGGGGTTCAGCCCCAGGTGGTCGCTCTCCCCCGCCTGCTTGCGCAAGCCGTGGGGACCGTCCGACAGCCAGATCTGCGGGATGCCGTGTTTGGGCATACCCCGCGTTTTGAAGGTTTCTGCGCCGGAAAGCAGCGCGCATTTTTCTTCCAAGGTCAATTCTTTCAGCAAAAGTTCTGTATTTTGCATATGGTTTTCCCTTCTCATAAGAAAAGCCGCATCCAACGCCTGCAAGCAGACATCAGACGCGGCTTTTATTCAGCAAGTACCGTTAGAGCAAAGAATGCTTACTCTGCCGCCAGCGTGACCACAGCCTCGTTGATGGAGTAGGTGTTGCTGTAGCCCCAGCCGGAGACGATTTCGTCGTGGGCGGGGATGGTCAGCTGCTTGCTGCCGTCCTCACCCTCGGTGATGGGCACCGTCAGGGCATCGCTGCCGTTCAGTGTCATGGTAAGGGCATCGTCCTGCGCATCCACCAGCGTGCCGGTGATGGATGCAGAGCCGTCGGCGGCAGTCAGCGTGCAGACCTTGTGGGAGTAATCCACCAGCAGCACGGCATCCGTTGCGGTGGGCGTTTCGCCCTGCACCAGCTCATAGCTGCCCGTGTACTGCTCGGTGACCAGATCCTCGACCTGCACTTCAAACGTAGCGGTCGCACCCAGGAAGGAGGCCGTCACGGTCTTGGTGCCTGTGGTGTCGCTGTCGTAACCGGTGAAGGTCAAGCGACCGCCCCAGATGGACTCCTCCGCACCGTTGGCGCGGGTAGCCGTCACAACCAGCTCGCCCGGGTTGAAGGTGTCGCCCGTGTAGAAGGTGCGCAGGTTGGAGGCATCGATCGTCAGGCTCTTGGCAGGGGCATAGGGCTGACCGTAGATGTTGATGTTGCGGGTAATACTACCGCCCCAAACGCCATAGCTCAGGCTGGCTTCCATGCTGTATGCGCCGTGGTCGGTGTCAAAGATGAAGACATCCGCATCTGCGCCGCCATCCACATTGGTGGGGCGCACAGTGCCGTCGGCGTCCTGATTGCCCAGCAGATGAATGACGAAGTTCTTCTCGCCGTTTTCATCGTAGTTGTACCAGTAGCCGTAAACATGGGAGATAGAGTCGCTGCCCACGGAGGTGCTGGGACCGCTGAAGGAACCCCACATCGAACCGTCGGTGTAGCAGTACATATCCAGACAGCCCGGATCCACGATGGTGCCGAAGCCTTCGGTGTACTGACCCTCGAAGAAGTAGGCGACTTCCCCGTTCGGCTCCTTGGCTTCCCAGGTTTCCTGCGGGATGGCAATCAGGTCATCCAGCGTCTTGGAAACATACTCGTTATCGTTGTAGTTCATAACGGGACCATCGGCAGAAGTCTGCGCCGCATCGGGGGCAACCTCCGCATTGTCGGCCGAGGGCAGGCTGCTGCTCTGCAGGGAGAAACCGCCCACGCAGACCGCAGCGACCACGACCACCGCACCGGCGGCAGCAAACTGTTTGCCGGTGGCTTTTGCCTCGCCGGTTTTCGTCTGCTTGCAGAAGCAGGCGATCACGCTGAGCAGGCAGGCAATGAAAGTGCCGACCATATAGAACACGCACAGACCGGCGTTGCCGCCCGCAAAGGTGACATGGTTGATGACGTCGGCAAAGACGAAATACAACTGCACAACAACAAGATACAGGGCAATGTTATAAATGACCGCCTGAATCAGCGCGCTGAACGGAACGGAAACAAAGAAGAAAACGAGAGAAGCGGCAGCACCGACCAGCAGCACCACGCCGGCCATCGTGCCGGAGTGACCCAGAGGGGCGGCCGTGGCCTGTGTGGACAGGAATACAATGCCGGTGATCAGCGCGACCAGCGCTGCGGCAAGGCAGAACCAGCTGCCCAGCCCTTTATTTTTCAAGCCTTTATTCATCAGGTTCCACCTCCATCAATTCTTTTTGGCGGCACGATTTTTCCGCTTTTCCTCGGAGAAAACGTCCGTGTAGGTATGCAGCACATACATCACGACAGCGGCAACGGCCAGTGCGCAGAACACAACATCGAGAGCGCGCAGGGTCGTCTGCCACCACGGGGCTGCGTCGGAAACGACAACGTCCTCCGCGCCGGAGCCGCCCATAGAGGACTGCAGCATGATGTAGTACAGATAATGGTTGGAGTCGATGACCTTCTGCAGCAGGTCGCCGTCATCGGTGCTGGTGATCAGCTTCTCGATTTCGGTCGGGCGGGCGGTATCCAGGCAGAAGATGTTGTTGCCCGCCATCAGCATTTCGGGGGCGGAGGAATACTCGGACGCAGTCAGAGCATCGTCGATGATGTAGCCGCCGTAGTTCCACTCATCGCGCAGGATGTGCTGGATGCCCTGATTGGCGGCAGCGTACATAACGCCGATACGGTTGTAAGCGGTCATAACGCCGAGAGAATCGCCCTCAGCCAGAGAACCCTCAAAGGCGCGCATATAGATCTCGCGGATGGACTGCTCGTTCGCAAAGGTGGAGATGCCCTGACGACCGGCTTCCTGCTCGTTCAGGAAGAAGTGCTTGACCGTGCCGATCAGACCCTTGTTGCGCATACCGTGGGAAACGGCTTTGGCAGCATAGTAGCTGAGAACGCCGTCCTCGGAGAAATACTCAGAAGTACGACCGGAGTAGGGAGAACGCAGGGTGTCCGCGCCGGGCGCGTAGGCGATGGGGATGGACGCATACAGCGCATCCTCGCCGTACATCTCGCCAAAGCGGGTCTGCACATCGTGGTTCCAAGTTGCGCCGACGATGGGCAGCGTAGCCCAGCCGGTGCAGTTGCGGCGGTCGCCGTACTTAAACTGACCGTTCATGCCTTCGGGACCATCGACGATGGTGCAGCCGGGCTTGTTGACAGCCTTGACAGCCTTGATGCCCTTGGAGTCGCCCATGTTGATGAGCAGATCGCTCAGCGTCAGCTGAGAAAGGAAGTCGTTCCACTTCGGGTCGTCGAAGGCGACGCCGATCATATCGCTGAAGTTGATCTTCTCATCCAGCTCCACGCCGAGGTTGAAGTCGGAAACGCTCTTGGCGTCGGCTGCCTTGACGTAGGTCTGCATATTCAGACCATCGTACAGCTTATCGTTGACCGTCAGGGTCTCCAGCGTGGTGGGGTAGGTCGTATCCCACGCGCTGCGGGACAGGTAGGTGATTTTTTCGTCGTCGTTCGCCCAGTAGTTCACATCGGCGTCGTCGAAGGTGTTCGTGACTTCCACATCGCTGTTGTAGCGGGAGTTGCGGTACTTTTCGGTATCGACCTCGGTGTTGGGGGCGGTCCAGGTGGCCACGGCGGCGGTGTTGCCGGTGACGACATTGCCGTCCTGATCGATCAGCTTGCCCGCAACGGCGTCACCGCACTTGGCGGCCAGCACATTGTTCAGTGCCTCGTGTGCGCCGTTGCCAACGGCGAAGTAGTAATCGCCCGCATCGAGGATATAGCCCTTCGCGCCGTTGGCGTCATAGGACGCGAGGAAGTAGCCGGGCACATCGACCGTGACAGTCTCGGATGCACCTGCGGCCACGTCGATTTTGTCATAGCCCAGCAGCTGGATCGAGGACTTTTCGACATTGTTCTGCTTGTCGTAGTCGGTGTAGGGGGACTGTGCGTACAGCTCCACCGTAGCCTTGCCGTCCCTGTCGCCGGTGTTGCTCACCGTGACGGTCGCCGTGAAGGTGTCGGTGTCGCTGTTGTAGTCCAGCTTGTCAAGGTTGTACTCATAGGTCGTGTAGGACAGGCCGTAGCCGAAGGGGAAGCAGACCTCCTCGGCGTAGTTCCAGCCATCGGTCGAGGCTTTGGTGCCAACCGTGGAATCAGCGTTGCCCTGACCGAGGATGGTGTCCTCATAGCGGGTCTCGTAGTAGCGGTAGCCGACGTAGATGCCTTCGTTATAGCTGACAAAGCTGTCGCCTGCCGCGCGGGGCGTTTTGCTGCCGTAGTTGTAGGCGTGCAGACCGAAGTTCTCGGCACTGGGCGCGGACAGGGAGTTGGCGGCAAAGGTGGCGGTGGTGTGACCGGAGGGGTTGACCTCACCGGTCACAACGCGGATGGCACCGGGCATACCGTAGAAGCCGGGGTTGCCGACCCACAGCACGGCGTCAACATTGTACTCGTCCAGCCAGTCCATCTCCATCGCAAAGACGGAGTTCAGCAGGACGACGGTTTTCTTGAATTTGCCGGAATCCTTGATTTTCTGGAAGATTGCCTTCTCGTTGTCGTCCAGCTCCAGCATACGCTTGCCCTCGTCGTTGACCATCGCAAGGTCGTTGCCCTCGGTGGCAAAGCGGGACAGCGTAACAAACGCGACATCGCCGTAGGACGCAAACGAGTCGGTGACGCTGCCGGTGAACAGCGCCGGGTCATATTCTCCCACGCTGGAAACGCTTCTTGCTTTCGGCGCTTCGGCGGAAGCGTAGGCGTCCAGCACGGTTTGGTTCACGTTGAAGCCGGCATCCTGCAGGGCGTCAACGGGGGTTTTCTGGTAATCCGGGTTTGTGGAGGAACCGCCTGCCGTGCTGCGGAACACCGGGTCGATGCTGCCGCGGCCAAAGACCGTGACGTTGCGCTCAGACTCGGAAAGCGGCAGGGCGTTGTTGCGGTTGTAGAGCAGCACGCTGCCCTCTTCCTCTTCCTGCTCACAGAACTGATAAGCGGCTTCGATGTACTTTGCGTAGCTTGCATCAGACAGGGTGCCGTCAGCGGAGAACTCCGTGCCGCCGTAAGATGCGCCAGCGCCTTCGATGCCGAGTGCGTGGTTGACTTCGCCTTCCTGCTGGAACGCAATGGTCGTTCCGGTCAGGACAAGGTTGGCCACCAGCACAGCCGCGCCGGACAAGCCCAGCCAACGGCGGGACTTGCTTGAGGTTTCCTTTTGTGCCATAGGTTTTTCTCCTTCCTAAACTGTCACAGATGAATGATACGATGTGCTTGCTGCCAAGGGCTGTGCACTTCCCTTTTACAGAAGCTTTTCGTATCTTTTTCACAAAGCTATCATAAAGGGAAGCATTGACCGGGTCAATGCAGTTGGCGTAAATGTCAAAAAACACGGCACAAATGACAACGAAGAAAAGCGACCGCCTTTCGGCAGTCGCTTTTGGGTTATGCAGTTTCTTTTTGGCTTTTCCCGCAGGGGAAGGTGACCACCAGATAAAAAATCGAGTCCTCCACAAAGCAGTCTGCCGTGCCGCCGTACAGCTCGGCAATGCTTTTGATGCTTTTTATGCCGTAGCCATGCTCCCCGGTATCCTGCTTGGTTGTGACGATAGCGCCGTCCCGCAGCATCGGCGGTGCGGGGGTGTAGTTCTGCACGCGGATGACCGCCATGTCACGGCAGCGGCTGATGTCCAGTGTAATGACCCGCTTAGACGCATCATTTACCTGCGTCAGACACTCAATGGCATTGTCCAGCGCATTGCCCAGCAGAGAGTAAATGTGGTAGTGCTTCATATCCTCCAGACAGCTGCCGTCTGCCGAGCAGACCAGCTGAATACCTGCCTGCCCGCAGAGTGCCGACTTTTGGGTCAGTGTGATGTCCAGCGCCTTATTCCCGGTGAGATAGCGCAGGTTCAGGTTGTCCATTTCTTCTTCCAGACGGGCGCGTTCCTCCTCCGTGGCGTGGGAGTACTGCTGTTTCAGGTCATGGTAGCGGATGTTGATTTTTTCCATGTCTTTTTTTGCCTGCTCATACTGCTGCTTGTCACATTCCAGCAGATGCTCCAGCATTTCATTCTCGTGTTCCAGACTTTTGATGCTGCAATTTGAAAATTCAAGCGCCAGAATCGTGATGGCAAACAGGATGCAGAACGCGTTCAGCGCCAGATAGGCGGTCAGGTAGGACTCTGCGCTGCTGTCCAGAACATCCTCCAGCACAACACTCAGGTAGACCGCGGCAATCAGGAAAAAGCCGGAGTAAAGCACGGTCTTGACATTGTCAAACAGCAGGCACCCGCGCCGGATGCGCAGGGTGAGCAGCCGGTAGATGACCAGACAGACCACAAGGTTGCTGAAAAGCAGAATGAAAAAGCTATCGAGCCTGTCCGTGCGCCCATGGTGAACCAGCCAAATAATGGGCATATACGCCAGCTTGCTGGCAATGTGCTGCACCGCGTAGGCACAGGTTGTATAAAACAGGGCGTGCAGCGGGCTGCAGTCAAAGCTGAACCATATCAGACCAAACAGCAGCGTCGCATACAGCAGCAATTTTGCCCAAAGCGGCAGAAATGTCAGGGTGTCCGTCAGCACAAGAAAAACGCATACACCCGCCGCCAGCCGCGGAACGAAACAGCTGCGGCGCTGCCCCCACGGGACAAACAGGCAGGCGCACAGAATCATACCCAGCTGGATTTGCTGGCTCAGTATCCAATTTATGACCGGCACGGATCTTCCCACTCCTTTTTTGCCATGTATCGGGAGAATGCCTCGGTGAAGGCGTCCTTGTAGGTGCGCCCGATGGGCAGTGCCGCCCCGCCGACATAGACATTCATACGGCTTACCGCCGTGATGCGGCGCAGGTTCACAAGGTAACTGGCGCTGCATCGCACAAAGCCGTAGGGCGTCAGCTGCGCCGCGAGTTCCTGCATCGAACCGCGGTTTTTGATGATCTCGGTCTTACCGTCCCCGCCGCACAGGTTGTACAGCAGGTCGTGCTGGCGCACCTCCACATAGGCGATTTCCGCTGCATCCAGCAGCCGCGTCACGGTGCCGTCCTTGACGACAATGTGCGGCGGCGTTGCCTTTTGATCTGCGCGCTTTTGCAGCGCCTTCAGCGCCCGCGTCAGATACATGTGGAAGGAGTACCACTGTATCGGCTTTACAATAAAGCCCAGCGCGCCGACGCTGTACCCATTCAGCGCGAATTGCTGCAAATTCGTGCAAAAAATGAGGATGACGTCTTGATCTGTCTCCCGGATTTTTTCGGCCAGTTCCATGCCGGACATCTGCGGCATATCAATGTCCAGATATAAAATGTCAAAATCACGGTCTTGCGCCGCCAGATAGACTGCCGCGCAGTCGAACTCCTGTACGTTCAGTTCTGTGCCGTTCTCCGCGCTAAACCGCGCCAACGCCTGTTTCAGTTGGTCTCTTTCTTGTTTTTCATCGTCCACAATGCCGATTCGGATCACCGTGCGTTCCTCCCTCCGCGCAAGGATCTATACAAATATGATATACCCCCGGACGCAGCCGCGTCAATCTTTTACGAGCGAATCGCCCAATTTTTTCAAGATATTTTCGGAATGTTGCGTGCTGCGCATGGAAGATTCTTGACCACCGTTTGACCACTACGGTGCAGTCGCACTAGGCTCAAAGTGCCAATGTGAAAAATACACCAAACAAGCCCGGTCGTCTTAACACAATCTTAATACCCCGGCAAAAAAGCTTAATACCATCTTTAAACGGGCGGCGCTATACTGTATTGTACGAAAATTCTGCTGGAGTGTGATTTTCTTTGCCATCTCATCGGCGTTTAACCTGTAAGCTCAATTACTTTCAGTCCATTATTCTGCTGTTTGCAATGGTTATCCTTATCGGGGCAGCGCTTTTGATGCTGCCAATTTCTGCGCAGGGGCATACCGTCACCCCTTTCCATGAGGCATTGTTTACGGCAACTTCCGCCGTCTGTGTCACAGGGCTGGTTGTGCGGGATACGGCTTCTCACTGGTCAGCCTTTGGTCAGGCTGTTCTGATGGTGCTGATTCAAATCGGCGGCCTGGGTGTGATCACAGTCGGCGCGTCTTTCTCGCTTTTATCCGGTCGGCGCATTTCCCTCTCACAGCGCGGGCGAATGCAGGAGGCCATGTCCGCCCCCAAAGTGGGCGGCATTGTGCGGCTGACAGGCTTTGTGATCCGTAGCTCTTTGGTGATGGAAGGGATCGGTGCACTTTGTATGCTCCCGGTTTTCTGCCGGGATTTCGGCGTTTCCGGGATATGGAAAGCCATTTTTCATTCCGTTTCCGCTTTCTGCAATGCGGGCTTTGATTTAATGGGTACTCCCGACACGCCTTTTGTTTCTCTGACCGCATATCGCGCCGACCCGGTTATCAGCCTGACGATTTCCGCCCTGATCGTTATAGGCGGCATTGGCTTTCTGACATGGGATGACGTGCGGACCAATCGGCTTTGCTTTCATCGCTATCGGCTGCAAAGCAAAGTTATTCTGACATCGACGGCACTCTTGATCTTGCTGCCAACACTATATTTCTTCTTTTTTGAGTTCAAAGGAGTCACACCGCAGGAGCGGCTGCTGCTCTCTCTGTTTCAGTCCATAACGCCCCGGACAGCCGGTTTTAATACGGCAGACTACACGTCCTTGTCCAGCAGCGGGCGCGGCCTTACGATTCTGCTGATGTTCATCGGCGGTTCACCGGGTTCTACTGCCGGCGGCATCAAGACAACAACGATAGCGGTGCTTGTCACCAATGCTTTTGCTGTATTCCGCAGGCAGAAGAGCCCAGAAATGTTCGGGCGGCGGATGGAAGAAAAGGCGGTCCATGATGCCGCAGCCATTTTTACACTGTATCTCGTCCTTTCGCTGACGGGGGCATTCATCATCAGCACCGTCGAGGGCTTGCCGCTGTCCGAATGCCTGTTTGAGACGACCTCGGCCATTGCTACCGTAGGGCTGTCCCTGGGGTTGACACCGCATCTGGGGATTGTCTCGCAGGGGATTTTAATTTTCTTGATGTTCATTGGGCGTGTCGGCGGACTGACCATGATCTACGCAGCACTCTCCGGCAGCAAAAGCAGCGTGGCGCGGCTGCCGCAGGAACGAATAACCGTAGGATAAAAGAAAGGTAGATCCCATGAAAGCTATTTTATTGATCGGCTTGGGCCGATTTGGCCGCCATATTGCAGAAGAATTAAATAAACTCGGCCATGAGGTCATGGCAGTAGACGAAAACGAGGAGCGCGTCAACGCAGTGCTGAGCATTGTGACCAACGCCCAGATCGGCGACAGCACCAACGCGGAATTTCTGGAGGCGTTGGGCGTCCGCAATTTTGATGTCTGCATTGTGGCAATCAGCGGAAACTTTCAAAGTTCTCTCGAAACCACTTCCCTGCTGAAGGAGCTGGGAGCAAAAATGGTTGTTTCCCGTGCGGAACGGGATGTGCAGGCCAAATTTCTGCTGCGCAACGGTGCAGATGAAGTGATTTACCCGGAAAAGCAGCTGGCAAAATGGGCAGCCATCCGTTACGGCTCCGACCATGTGCTGGATTATATCGAACTGGATCACGACCACGCCATTCTGGAAGTGTCTGTGCCTTCTGCATGGATCGGAAAGACCGTTGGCGACATCAATATCCGCAAGAAATACAGCATCAATATTCTGGGAATCAAACGCAATGGAATTGCCGATGTCAACATCGACTCGGACACAGTCCTGCCCGGTGACACCACCCTGTTGGTACTGGGCGAGGGAAAAGCCCTGAGCCGGTGCTTTCATATCTGATCGTTTTCCAAGGGAAGTGGTTCATTTGAAAACAGCACTGCTGATTTTGCTGTTTCTGGCTGCCGGGCTTTTTCTTGTTTTTATCGGTGTCCGATGTGATGCGTTCTGGCGCGGCGTCCGCCGCGCACAATTTGAGCGGCAGGAAGGCTTTCGCCGCTGGTAATACAGCCCAAAATATGATATGATACCCTTCAGAAGGGAGGATTTGCCATGAACATTAAAAAGCCATCTCCCGATACAGTGAAAGCGCAGGCCGTCCGACAGGCAAAGGATCTTTTGATTACCGTGTTGATTCTGGCCGCAGCAACCGGCATTGGCAATATTTTCTGGTATTTCTCTTTTACCCGCAATATCATATCGGTGTATGTTCTGGGGACATTGCTGACCTCGCTTTTTACCAAAAGCTATTTCTGCGGCTTTTTAAGCTCGTTTTCCAGCGTGCTGCTTTTCAATTTTTGTTTTACAGAGCCCCGCCTGACGCTGCACGCATACGAGCGCGGCTACCCAGTCACCTTTGCCATTATGCTGATCGTTTCCATCATCACGGTTACATTGGCGATTCAGAATATCCGCAATGCCGAAGAGAAAGAGCGCGCTGCCGTCCATGCCAAGAACGAACAGCTGCGCGCCGATTTGCTGCGCACGATTTCCCACGACCTGCGAACCCCGCTCACATCCATTTCCGGCAATGCCTCCAACCTCATCAGCAACTATGAGATGATGGATGCCCCCACCCGGAAACAAACATTTCTGGACATCTACGACGACTCCATGTGGCTGATCAATCTGGTGGAGAACATTCTTTCCATTTCCCGTATTGAGGATGGAAGGATGAATCTGTCCATCTCCACAGAACTGGTAAGTGAAGTGTTCGAAGAGGCCCTGCGCCATACCAACCGGCACAGTGGACAGCACACGATTACTGTGCAGATGGCCGATGACCTGTTGCTGGCGCGCATGGATGCCAAGCTGGTTGTGCAGGTGTTGATCAATCTGGTGGACAATGCCATCAAATACACGCCCGCAGGGTCACACATTGTCCTTTCCGCTGCGGCGCAGGGGGAAAACGCCGTAATCCAGGTAAGCGATGACGGCCCCGGCATCCCGGATGAAGCAAAAGAAAAAGTGTTTGAGATGTTCTCCACCGGGGAAAAACGAATCTCGGACAGCCGCCGCAGCCTTGGGTTGGGGTTGGCTCTTTGCCGCACGATCATCGCAGCCCACGGCGGCACCATTACACTGTCCGACAATAAGCCGCACGGCTGCATCTTTACTTTTACACTGCCCCTTGGGGAGGTTTCTTTGCATGAATAAACCCTTGATTCTGGTCGTGGAGGACGATGCGCCTATCCGCAACCTGATTACTACAACACTGAAAACGCAGGATTACAAGTACATTGCAGTGGCTACTGCCTCAGAAGCGCTCCAACAAGCAACAATCCATGCGCCGGATGTGATGCTGCTGGATCTTGGTCTGCCTGATTTGGACGGCATCGAGGTGATTCGCCGTATTCGCAGTTGGTCTGCGATGCCCATCATCGTTATCAGCGCCCGCAGCGAGGACAGCGATAAAATCGAAGCCTTGGACAGCGGCGCGGATGACTATCTGACGAAGCCGTTTTCGGTAGAAGAGCTGCTGGCGCGGCTGCGGGTAACGTTCCGCCGCATCTTGATGCTGCAAAACGCCGCCGGTAGTTCTGTTTTTACCAACGGTGATTTGCAAATTGATTTTGCAGCAGGCTGTGCCACATTGAAAGGGCAGGAACTGCACCTGACCCCCATCGAATACAAGCTGCTCTGCGTCATGGCCAAGAATTGCGGCAAAGTGTTGACCCATACTTATATCACCCACGAAGTCTGGGGCAGTTCCTGGGGCAATGACGTAGCTTCCCTTCGCGTTTTTATGGCTACGCTGCGCAAAAAGCTGGAATCCGAGCCGGATTCACCGCAGTATATCCAGACGCATATCGGCATTGGATACAGGATGCTGAAAGTGTAAAAGAATCTACCCTAAAGGGATATAATAAAAGCGATGAATATTATTATATCTATTTCTGGATTGATGAACTTAAGGCATCACCGCACAATTCCCGCCTAACGGCTCAAGCACCGCTCCGGCGGCTGCGGCACGGC
>OGRQ01002226.1_pt1 | contig 14996 bp, 14 predicted proteins | sample 1553521 | NCBI WGS metagenome assembly OGRQ01 (sample SAMEA2580088, study PRJEB22360) | human gut metagenome | biome: human gut; feature: human-associated habitat; material: faeces | place: Denmark | collected 2008/2010
CCAACTATGAGCCGAAAGATGTGGCTCACTTTGAATACAGCTGGCAATGGGCATACAAGAAACGTTTTGAGGATGCCGGACTGACCGCTATCCTGGGTTGCGGTTTCGACCCGGGTGTAAGTGGTATTTATACTGCCTACGCCGCCAAGCATTATTTTGATGAAATGCAGTATCTGGATATTGTAGACTGTAACGCGGGCAATCATCACAAGGCATTTGCCACGAATTTCAATCCGGAAATCAACATCCGTGAGATCACACAGAACGGACGTTATTACGAAAATGGAAAATGGGTAACTACTCAACCTCTGGAACTCCATAAAGATCTGACATACCCGAATATCGGGCCACGTGACTCTTATCTTTTATATCACGAAGAACTGGAATCTTTGGTGAAAAACTTCCCAACCATTAAACGTGCACGTTTCTGGATGACTTTCGGTCAGGAATATCTGACTCATCTGCGAGTAATCCAAAATATTGGTATGGCACGCATCGACGAAGTGGATTATAACGGAGTGAAGATTGTTCCGTTACAATTCCTGAAAGCCGTATTGCCCAACCCGCAAGACCTGGGCGAAAATTACGAAGGAGAAACCTCCATCGGTTGCCGTATCCGTGGTCTGAAAGATGGTAAAGAACGCACTTACTATGTTTACAATAATTGCAGCCATCAGGAAGCCTATAAGGAAACCGGCATGCAAGGAGTTAGCTATACAACAGGTGTTCCTGCCATGATAGGTGCCATGATGTTCCTCAAAGGACTATGGAAGAAGCCGGGGGTATGGAACGTGGAAGAGTTTAATCCGGACCCGTTCATGGAACAACTAAACAAACAAGGATTGCCGTGGCATGAGGTGTTTGATAAAGATTTGGAAGTATAAACTAAATGAAGAACTAGAAATGAAGAATTCAGCTGCACGGTGAAAGCATACCAAAAGGAAATTCTTCATTCTTCATTTTTAATTTAATTATAGATTATGCAAGTCGGAGATAAAGCGCCCGAAGTACTGGGCATCAATGAAAAAGGCGAAGAAATCCGCCTCAGCGACTATAAAGGAAAAAAGACAGTTCTTTATTTCTATCCTAAAGATATGACTTCGGGATGTACGGCACAGGCCTGCAACCTGCGTGATAACTATTCTGAGCTACGCAAAGCCGGTTACGAGGTAATTGGCGTAAGCGTGGATAATGAAAAGTCGCACCAGAAATTTATAGAGAAAAATAATCTACCTTTTCCACTGATTGCAGATACGGACAAGAAACTCGTAGAACAGTTCGGAGTATGGGGAGAAAAGAGTATGTACGGACGTAAGTATATGGGTACTTTCCGCACCACCTTCATTATAAACGAAGAAGGGGTGATAGAGCGGATTATCACGCCGAAGGAAGTAAAAACCAAAGACCACGCCGCACAAATCCTATAATTTACGATTTGACTATTTACGATTTACGATTAAAGGTAACTCTTGTAAGGTAAACGGAAATCCCAAATTGCTAAATAGACTAATTTAAATCGTAATTCGTAAATTTGTAAATCGTAAATAAACTAATTTGAATCGTAATTCATAAAATCGTAAACATAAAGATGGCAAAGAAAGACGAACTTAATTTTGAGAACGAAAATAAAATAGCACCAAGCGAAAAGCTGAAAGCTTTGCAGGCAGCTATGGACAAGATAGAAAAGAGCTTCGGCAAGGGTTCTATCATGAAAATGGGAGACGAAAGCGTCGAACAAGTAGAAGTAATCCCCACGGGCTCTATCGGACTGAATGTAGCACTCGGCGTTGGCGGCTATCCCCGCGGACGTATCATTGAAATTTATGGTCCGGAATCTTCCGGTAAAACGACTCTGGCTATCCATGCCATTGCCGAAGCACAAAAAGCAGGGGGCATTGCAGCATTCATTGATGCAGAACATGCATTCGACCGTTTCTATGCTGCCAAGTTGGGTGTAGATGTAGACAACCTATTGATTTCTCAACCTGACAACGGGGAACAAGCTCTGGAAATTGCAGAACAGCTGATCCGTTCTTCTGCAATCGATATTATCGTTGTGGACTCTGTAGCTGCCCTGACTCCAAAAGCAGAAATCGAAGGTGACATGGGTGACAATAAGGTTGGTTTGCAGGCACGTTTGATGTCTCAGGCATTGCGTAAACTGACAGCAGCCGTAAGCAAGACACGTACCACATGTATCTTCATCAATCAGCTGCGTGAAAAGATTGGCGTTATGTTTGGTAATCCTGAAACAACTACTGGTGGTAATGCCTTGAAGTTCTATGCTTCGGTACGTCTGGATATTCGCGGAAGCCAGGCTATCAAGAACGGTGACGAAGTATTAGGCAAGCAGACTAAAGTAAAAGTAGTAAAGAACAAAGTGGCACCTCCTTTCCGTAGAGCAGAATTTGATATCATGTTCGGTGAAGGTATTTCCCGCGCCGGTGAAATCATTGATTTGGGTGCAGATTTAGGTATCATCAAGAAAAGCGGTTCCTGGTTCAGCTATAATGAAACGAAACTGGCACAGGGACGTGATGCAGCCAAACAAGTGGTTGCCGATAATCCGGAACTGGCAGAAGAACTGGAAGGATTGATTTTCGAGGCACTTAGAAAGGACAAATAATTTCACAATAAAGGGGGAACCGGAATCGGCTCCCCCTTTTCAACAAACTATTTACACCTATCAGCAGATGGCCTCATTCTAGGTCTTCCAAACGCTTTTCAAGCATCTCCATGCTTTCCTCAAATCGTTTCCAGGTATCAGCATCCATCTGTTTCTTTAAATATTCGCTATCTTTCAACTTACCTAAGTCTTTCAAACTTTTCAATCCTTTCAGGCTTTCCAGACTTTTTAAGCTTTCCAGACTCTTTAAACCTTCCAAGCCTTGTAAACCCTCTAATCCTTGCAAACCCTCTAATCCTTGCAAGCTCTCTAATCCTTGCAGACCATTCAAAACGCCCAAATCGGCCAAATCAAGAGTACCATCTACGATACGATATACATTCCCTCCCTCATTCATACTTGTATTCTGATACATCATGATATTCTGAATATCCTTTAAAGTCATTTCGCCTTCCAGATAAACAAACTTCAAGTTGGCAGCACCATCAATAATCATAATCAGCTCTTTTACTTTATCCCCTTTCCTATTGATATAAAATTCGGAACTGGATACGGTGCCTTTCTGCTTCATCAGCAACTCATACTTAGAGGACTGCACCAATGCACGCAAATCCTTACGCATGTCTTTCTTGATATTGCTATCCATCGTAGAAAGAATCTGCACACAATCCAATTTACCGGATACCTTTCCTATATAGATATCTTTCGTGAACAGGTTAGGATTCATTTCAATCATCGCCTTTGAGATATAAACGGAGGAGACGCCCTTCATATCATTGTAGGTGTTGAATATATTTTTCTGCGCCTGGCAGAGCAGGGGTAACATCAGCAACACACCTGCCAATAAAATCTTGTTGAGTTTCATAATCATTTATCTTTGTATTTCTTTTTTTATTTCCTGATTTACTTTCTTCATATCAACCTGCGTCTCCTTCACCTGAGCAATGCCTTGGTTCAAATTGGTAGAAACTTCCATTAAAGTAGCTTGCAGCACCTGATAAGCTTCTTCCGGATCAGAGAATGTATCTTGCGGTGTAGGCGGACACACCCCTCTTCCGAGATTTTCGACCCCATACCCTATACCGATAATCACCAATATGGTAGCTGCAACACTTCCAATCCAGCGCCAGTTGCGTTTAGACTTGTTAGGACTGAAGAACCTTTGCTCTTCCTCAGCCTTTTCATCAATCAGCAGGCTTAGTTTATCCCCCAGCCCCGCAGGAACTTCCACATCTCTATCTGCGTCTTGATAAAGGCTAAGAAAAATTTCTTTATCCTTCTGCAGATGTTCAGGTACTTCCGTTGTTCTGAAATAATCTCTCAACGCCTCTTCCTGGCTCTCGGTAGTGTTCCCCTCATAAAACTCGGCGAGCAGCCTTTCAATTTCCTCGACTTTCATAGTTATTCCATTTATTAAATTCCTCACGTATTCTTTTCCTCGCCCGGGACAGCAGTACACGGATATTTGTAGAGTTCAACCCGGTCACTTGTTCTATCTCTTCGTAAGAACAGCCTTTGACATCACGCAAGTTCACAATCCGCTGCTGCTGTTCGGGCAAGTGGGCAATGATATCTTTAACTTGCCTTACCTCGTCACGTACCTCCAGATTATCAGCTTGAGAAATATCCTGTACAGCAGTCAATTCCACAGTTTGCCTGGATAAGACATACTTCCCTGAACGAAGCAAATCAAAGCACATATTCTTTACCAAAGTGACACTGAACGCTTCCGGGTTGCTGATAACCATCAATCCTTCCCGCTTATCCCATAGCTTCAGATAGGCTTCCTGAACCAGGTCCTCCGCATCTGCCGCATTCTCAAGCAGCCGATAGGCTACACTGTACAGCTTGCGGTGGTAGGGCAGAAACTCATTTTTAAAACTTTCAGCATCCATGGGCTTTTTCTGTATCTCAATCCTGTTTATTGGTTGTATCTATTGATTAGACGTAAAGAGACAGAAGTTTGTTACAAAGAAAATGAATTTTATACAAAAATGCGGCAAAAGAAATTTTCTTCTGCCGCATACCTTATATTAATAAGTGTTTTCTTTAGAACCAATAAATATACGCCAGCGTGCTTACGCTAATTGTAACCCACAACAACACACCTTGAATAAGTGGTTTGATGCCCACTGCCTTCAATACATCACGTGAAAGGGAAGCACCGATAAAGAACAAAGTGATAGTCAGTGTCTTTCTGGCCAGACTGTTAATTCCCTCTCCTATCATAATACCGGTTTCCGATGAATTTAATACATATGTATTGAATACCATAGCCAGAATAAAGAAGAAAATAAACCAGGGGATACTTATCTTCTGCCCTTTACTCTTGAATACAAAAGAAGTAATCAAAGCCAAAGGAATAATCCACAAGGCACGTGTCAATTTAATGGTCGTAGCAATTTGCAAAGCTTCTTCACCATAAGCCGCACCGGCACCCACTACCGAACTGGTATCGTGTATAGCGATTGCCGCCCATGTTCCGAATTCTTGCTGACTCATATCTAAAGCATGGCCAATTACCGGAAAGATAAACAGTGCAATAGCATTCAGAATAAAGATGGTACCCAGCGCTACAGACATCTCCGTATCTTTTGCCCGCAACACAGGACCTACCGCCGCAATAGCACTACCACCACAGATAGCTGTACCGGAACTAATGAGGTAAGAAGTATCACGGTCTACCTTCAGGAATTTACGCCCGATGAACCAACCGATAAGCATAGTACCCACTACTGAAATAACAGTGAACTCCATTCCTTCTTTACCCGAGGCTAAAGATGCCTGAAGATTCATACCGAATCCCAATCCCACCACTGAATACTGCAAAAGATATTTGGATACTTTCTTATTAAACTTCGGATGTGCCTGCCCGCTTGACAAAGCAAAAATCAATCCCAGGAACAGAGCGACAGGAGGTGTCACCCAAGTAGAATAACCAGGGATATAATCCAATAATAAGAAGATTGATAAAAGCACCACTAAAGACACATAAGTAATTTTGTTCTTCCGTTGAAGATACGCCAGAGTGTTTACACTCGCTGTTTGAATTGAAGCCATAATTTTTCTTGTATATCAATATTTATATTATTTCTGATTTCCGGGTGCAAAGGTAGGCTTCTTTACCTATATACACCAATTGTATCTGTTTATACGCTATAACTTATGGTTATGATGTGCAGCAAACTGCATAAAGACCTGGGAAAGCCCGCTCTCCTGTCCCTGAGGTTGGGCAAAACTAAAATCACGAAGCATAACCATGTCTTTTATCTCAATGACACGCAGTTGTCCGGCATAGAGTTCACGGGTGATAGAACGAATGGAAACGATCCCCATGCAGTCAGTATGTTCCAGGAAAAGTTTGATACTTTCCGTACTACCCAGATACATTAATACCTGAAGAGACGATAACTTTATATTATGCTGTTGCAATGCCTTCTCAAAGACATCCAAAGTGCCCGATCCTCTTTCACGAAGCACTAAAGGAATATGAAGCAACTCTTCGGGAGTAATTTCTTCACCTACCTGTAGTTTACTTCCCGTACGTGTCACAGCCACCAGTTCATCCTCCAAAAAAGTAGTATATTTCAAATTTGGTAACCGGAAAACACCTTCCACTAACCCAAGATCTATGCGGTGTTCCTGCAAAGCCGCTTCTATCTCACGTGAATTGCCGTTCATCAATGAAAGATTTACTTGCGGAAACTTTTTGATGAAGCTGGCAAGCAATGGAGGTAAAACATATTGGGCAATGGTAGTACTGGCACCCAGACGCAATTCTCCGGTATATTCATTATGCAGCAAATGCATCTCATATTCCAATCGCTTATAATCTTCCAGAATACGGCCACAATGTTCCAAAAGTAACTTTCCCGCTTCGGTCAAACTAATCTTGCTACCTTGCCTGTCAAACAAACGCGCCTGATAAGTGCTTTCCAACTCTTGTATATGCTTTGTTATGGCAGGCTGACTGACAAACAACTCTTGCGAAGCTTTCGTGAAACTCAGGTTCTTCGCTACAGACTGAAATACTTTTAAACGAAAATCAGACACGGGAGTTAGTGATTAAAGGTTAGCGATTAGTGATAAGTAACAGGTATTATTCAAGTTCTTCGGCCTTGATGCCCAATGCACGCATCATGGAGTAACCCAGTAAATCCCATTTGCAACCAAGGGGATGCGCAGGTTCATCCATATTAAAAAGAAACAATCTTTTTGAGTTTTCAGTATCAGCATTTCTTAAATACTCATCCAAAACTTCCATTAATTTAGCACCGTAATCATCAATAAACGGAACCAGCATAAGCCGTTTAACATCGGCAGAGTTAAGTGCTATATTCAGCAGATCAAGATAGAGATTTGCCCGTGGAACCAATCCTTCAGAAGATACAGAAGTAAATGTAAACTCACCTAACTGATTTGTATAGCCCACCCCGTTCAAATCTTTATTCAAATCAGACGGATCGCAGTGAAGCAACTTATTGGTCTGACTGTCATGTACAAAAAGTACTTCTATGTTATTATCCTTATCACGAACACCGGAGTCGAGTGCCAGATAAGAAGCCCACTCTTCTACATAAATATTCTGCAACGGACGTCCCAGCTGCAACTCAAAATATCTCTTCAGATCTTTAACTACGTCATTAAAGTATGCTACGTCCACCAGTATCACATTCTCTGCGAGCTTTACATTTTCTGCCATAATCTATTCTATTCTATTTTTGAGGGATAAAGATACAATATTCCTTTCAGCCCTGCACTAGTTTTACTCAAAATTTACACATTAGTATATTTTAGTAATGCTTAGAAAATAAGATTCTCTGGAATTTCGTCACTGCTCTTTCGTAAAAAGATAATCGCTGAAAGGAAAACTCGTATTATCGAGTTTATATCAATATTTCCTACATCCTACACCCGCTATTATTTTTATCTGGTTATCAAATAGATAGGTGGTGTAGGAAGGTGTATAGGAAGGTGTAGGAAAGTTGCATCCTACACCGAAAAACAGAAAAAAAGAGCGTTTTTATGTTTGTAATTCACTAATTCACAAGTCCTTAATATGCATTATGCAAACCTTGGCCGAATTGATGCAAATATCTCCTTTTTTAGCCTGAATTATTCATCGCAAGTGTAAAAGGAGTATCACTTCGTTAGGAATTAAGGAGTTATACTCCATTATCTCGTTATATAGAAAGCAGATATTACAGAGGAGAAACTTGATATGATCCTTCCTTTTCCCCTTAAAGCCTTAAGGTTAATGTCATTATGCTATAAGCAAAACCTTGTTTTCCAGCTGAGGGCTATTCGGCCCTCAATTGCGGGCTACACAGCCCCCATATGGAAAACGTAGAACCCACAACTGTGGGACGAAGTTTTGCTACGGGCAAAAGAACGAAAACAATAAGGCAAAGCGTGGTTTTCATACGACCTTTTACTCATCTTTCTTATTGTTCCTAAGTATTCTATTGTGGAATCTATACGCCCGATGCGTCATATATATATCAATAGCATGGCACAATAAAGACATTTTGGCATTATCTTTCATCTTTTAACTGTAAAATTGTCAGGTACAGGCTATTGGCAAATCTTTTGCGCCCATTCAAGTGTTATTGAAAATGAAAATAGAAAGGAGATATAAGATATGAACTTTAACAACTTTACCATTAAATCGCAAGAGGCGGTGCAAGAAGCGCTGAACCTGGCCAAGAGCCGTGGACAGCAGGCTATCGAGCCGGTTCATGTTATGCAGGGAGTGATGAAGGTGGGCGAAAACGTCACTAACTTCATTTTCCAGAAACTGGGCATGAACGGACAGCAGATCGCACTCGTCCTTGACAAACAAACAGATTCATTACCCAAAGTTTCGGGTGGAGAGCCTTACCTGAGTCGTGAAACGAACGAAGTATTCCAGAAGGCTACCCAGTATTCCAAAGAGATGGGTGACGAATTTGTTTCACTGGAACATTTACTGTTGGCATTGCTGACTGTAAAAAGCACAGTTGCCACCATCCTGAAAGATGCGGGAATGACGGAGCACGAGCTCCGAGGAGCCATCACAGAACTGCACAAAGGAGAAAAAGTTACTTCACAATCCAGCGAGGATACTTATCAGTCACTGGAAAAGTATGCCATCAACCTGAATGAAGCTGCCCGAAGCGGAAAACTCGACCCGGTGATCGGCCGTGATGAAGAAATCCGTCGTGTGTTGCAAATCCTGAGTCGCCGTACCAAAAACAATCCTATATTAATAGGTGAACCGGGTACCGGTAAGACTGCCATTGTGGAAGGACTTGCCCATCGTATCCTGCGTGGTGACGTGCCTGAAAATCTGAAGAACAAGCAAGTTTACTCATTGGATATGGGTGCGCTGGTTGCCGGAGCAAAGTATAAAGGTGAATTTGAAGAACGTCTGAAAGCCGTTATCAATGAGGTAAAGAAATCAGAAGGAGATATCATTCTCTTCATTGATGAAATTCACACGCTGGTTGGTGCCGGAAAGGGTGAAGGTGCCATGGATGCTGCCAATATTCTGAAACCTGCATTAGCGCGCGGTGAGTTAAGAAGCATCGGTGCAACAACTCTTGACGAGTATCAGAAATACTTCGAAAAAGATAAGGCACTGGAACGCCGTTTCCAGATTGTATACGTGAACGAACCGGATACATTAAGCACCATCTCCATCCTGCGTGGATTGAAGGAGCGTTACGAGAATCATCATCATGTACGGATTAAAGATGACGCCATCATAGCTGCCGTAGAGCTGAGCAACCGCTATATTACAGATCGTTTCTTGCCGGATAAGGCTATCGACCTAATGGATGAAGCTGCTGCCAAGTTACGTATGGAAGTAGACTCCGTACCGGAGGAACTGGATGAAATTTCACGTAAGATCAAACAACTGGAGATTGAGCGCGAAGCCATCAAACGCGAAAACGATAAACCGAAACTGGAACAAATCGGTAAGGAACTTGCCGAACTGAAAGAACAGGAAAAATCGTACAAAGCCAAATGGCAAAGTGAAAAGACATTGGTCAACAGAATCCAGCAAAATAAGGTTGAAATAGAAAACCTTAAATTCGAAGCAGACAAAGCTGAACGTGAGGGAGATTACGGTAAAGTTGCCGAAATCCGTTACGGTAAGTTGCAGGCTTTGAATCAGGAGATTGAGGATACTCAAAAGGAGCTTCATGCCATGCAGGGCGACAAAGCCATGATTAAGGAAGAAGTAGATGCCGAAGACATTGCAGATGTAGTATCCCGTTGGACAGGCATCCCCGTCAGTAAGATGCTGCAAAGCGAAAAGGATAAACTGTTACATCTGGAAGATGAACTTCACCAGCGTGTCATCGGACAAGATGAAGCCATTGAAGCTGTTGCCGATGCCGTACGCCGTAGTCGTGCAGGTCTGCAAGATCCGAAACGTCCGATTGGTTCGTTTATCTTCCTCGGTACCACCGGTGTGGGTAAGACGGAACTTGCCAAGGCACTCGCTGAATTCCTCTTTGATGATGAAAGCATGATGACACGTATCGACATGAGTGAATATCAAGAAAAGCATAGTGTGTCACGCCTGGTTGGAGCGCCTCCGGGATATGTAGGCTATGATGAAGGTGGACAATTGACTGAAGCTATTCGCCGCAAACCATACTCAGTCGTACTATTCGACGAAATAGAAAAGGCGCATCCGGATGTATTCAACATCTTGCTGCAAGTATTGGATGACGGACGATTGACAGACAATAAGGGACGTGTGGTAAACTTCAAGAACACCATCATCATTATGACGTCCAACATGGGAAGTGCTTACATTCAGAGTCAGATGGAAAAGCTGAATGGTACTAACAAAGAACAAGTGATTGAAGAGACGAAGAAGGAAGTGATGAATATGTTGAAAAAGACAATTCGCCCGGAATTCCTAAACCGTATTGATGAGACAATCATGTTCCTGCCACTGAATGAAAGCGAAATCAAGCAGATTGTAGTACTCCAGATAAAAGGTGTACAAAAGATGCTGGCCCAGAATGGTGTGGAACTGATATTGACAGATGGAGCTATAGAGTTCTTGACAAAGGTCGGATATGATCCGGAATTTGGTGCCCGTCCGGTGAAACGAGCCATCCAACATTACTTACTGAATGACTTGTCGAAAAAGCTGCTCGCTCAAGAAGTAGACCGCAGTAAACCAATCATAGTAGATGCCGGTGGTGAAGGACTGGTATTCAAAAACTAAACTAAAATATCCGCAAATAAAAAAAGCTGTCTTGCCACTGAAGGCAAGGCAGCTTTTTTCTTATTCTATAACGAGCTGCTTAACAACCGGTACGGACAACGCATGTGTTATAACCAACACATACTCTCCAGAACATGGCAAATCAAACGAAGCGCTCTCTTCCCTCGCCTGTTTTACCTCAATCACCTTCCCCCGGATATGATATAAACAAAGCGTAGCGTTTGGCAACACTCCATCCACATATATCTTACCAGCGGCTTTATCCACCTGTACTGTTACGCTCTTATGCTCTTCCATCTTAATTAATGCCAGCCTCAAGTCCCCCTTAAAGGCAATAAATTCATATAAAAAAAGCGTGGGAACTGCTGTTATTACTGTACCTGGGGCTCTGGACTGCCACTATTCAAATAATATACAACAGCCCACGCTCCGTACTATACATTTGAATATGCATATACAACAGAGCATGAGCGTTTGTTGTCTATCATCCTTGAATAGCATGAAATTGTCCAGATTTCAAGTACAAGATAATATTAAACGCTTTTATCCATAATTATCCCTCAATCTTTGTGAGAGAGGCCACCGCCCACTCTGCATCTCAGGATGGCAACAAAGGTATAAAAAAAGTAATCAAAATTAAAGATACCGCATAAAAAAAAGCGGATTATCCGGGATGCCCCTGATAATCCGCCTTTTCTGTTAAAAGAACAGTTTATTTTAAATTTATTCTTCCGTCTTTCCTTCTTCTGTAGTTTCCGCTTCCGCTGTATCTTCAAAATCAGTTATTCCACAAGCAACTAACAGATTGTACCAGGAAATAAGCTTTTTGATATCAGCCAGATATACACGATCGCGATCAAAAGTCGGCAAAACTTCACCCAGATAAGCACGAAGTTCATCAGCAGTAGCTTTCTTTAAATCCATTACTACGGCAGCACCGTTTTCTTTCTCTTTCATAGCAGTCAACACATCCTTCAAAGGTACGTCGTCCGTATCCGTATACATGGCAATATCACCCAAAGAGATTATTTTCTCGTTACCATAAGCGGGGAAGCGTTTCTTGTCCGTGAGAGACTCTACGATCAACATATTTCTACCTTGTGAAATGAGTTTATACAATCCCGGTTTACCGGAAATAGACAAAATAGTCTTCAACATAGTATGTTCTATTTTTTATTAGTAATATTTTATTTTTTCGGTGGGCAAAGATAGTGCAAACCGAGAGTAAAAGCAAATTTATTTGTTTTTACCAAGGTGCAGCCTATTTTCGCTTAAGCAAAGGTAAGCAATATTTTTAGATAGAGAAGTTATTACCTCTAAAACCTGCGGAATTAACGGAGTTTTACCGTCGTTTACAATTACAAAATCAGCCTGAGTACGCTTCTCTTCATCACTCATCTGGCTACGAACACGGCGTTCTATCAATTCGCGAGGAGCGGTGTCACGCTGCATGGCACGCATGATGCGAAGTTCTTCGGGCGCATAAACCAGAACCACAGCATCTACTTCGCCTGCAAATCCTGCTTCGATCAGAATTGCAGACTCCATACCTACTACCGGATAGGTAGTATGACGCTCTACCCACTGACGGAAATCGTCCCGTACCCGCGGATGGATAATACTGTTTACTGTACGGATATGCTCAGGATCTCCAAAAATATAGGAAGCAAGCAAAGGTTTGTTTAGTTCATCACCGGCATACACCTCTTCACCCAGCAAAGCAATCAATTCACGACGGATCAAAGCATCCGAATTCGTCAACCGCTTCGACTCAATATCTGAGATATAAACAGGAATCCCCATTACTGCCAGCAAACGGGAAACAAGGCTTTTCCCACTGCCAATCCCACCGGTTATTCCTATTTTAATCGCCATATTCGAAGGATACTTGCTCGATAAGAAAGTCGACCTGTTCCGGATTGATACGTATCTGATTAACTCCTTTGGGTACTGACTTCAGTTTTACTGTGTACTTCTTATCCGAACCCAGTTTCAAGAGTTCTTCATAAGAAACATTGATATGGAAATCACTTTCCGTTATCTTATTGAAACGGCTTAAACCAACCTGAAAGGTGACACTGACTTTCGAAGGAAACGCACGCAGCACTTTTCCTGCCGGAAAGTTAACTCCCCGCAAGGGAACTTCCACCGTTTTCTCAGTATAAATATCTACCGGAAAAACCATTTCTACCGAAGCGGGCACAAACTTAATTCCTCTTGGAGCCAACAGAGGAACCTGTTGCCTCAATGTATCGGAAATATCCTCGAATTTCACTTTTCGCGTATAAGCAACTGTTATGGTATCCAATGCTCCCTCCGGCGCATAAGCCAACACAGAATCAGGCTTGCAAACCGTATCGGATATATAATATTGCCGCCCTGCACTCACCGTGCCCTGGAACTTTACCGGAACCAGTTTGGAAGCACCTGTAGAATAAATATACTCCAAAGTATCAGGTTTTACAGAAAGCAGTTTTGTAGATACATTCAACTGATTAAGCAACCTCTTCTCAAACTGTGAAGAGTAGATACGTACATGATTATCAGTCCCTTTATAATCAGAAAAATCCAGAGTAATAGGAAAAAAGCTCTTTCCAAGCATGTAATTGAGCAGCACCGTGCCCTTGTCTTTCACCCGGATATGCAGTTCAGAAGGTGGTTCGGAAGTTATAACCACATTATTGGGCACTCCCTTCAAACGTACCGGAATGGAGAATTCCGTTTCATAATCGTTGTTCAGCGTCTGAAGTAGCCAGAAACCACTGGCTATAAAAAAGAAGAATAAAAAAATTAAGAACTCTCTGCTCTTATCACTGAGCAGAAAGTCCTTAACTTTTCTCGCTGTTTTTAAATATATGCGTTTTATGTTCCTACGATCAATCATAGGCTCACTTATTCAAAATTATTTAGCAGCCTGATTACTGTTAGCATCAGCAGCAGCCGCAAATATAGAATTTTTATCTATTCTAATCTTAACATTAGAAGCGATTTCAAGTACTATATCATTGTCATTAATTTCTTTAATCACACCATGAATACCGCCGGCAGTAATCACCTTTTGGTTTACTTGAAGTGATTTACGGAAGTTTGCAATTTCTTTCTGCTTTTTGTTTTGCGGACGAATCATGAAAAAATACATGATAGCAAACATAGCAATCAGAAGAATCCACATCATGCTACCACCACCAGGGGCTGCGGCAGGAGCTTGCAAGAATACGGTCATTAAATTCATAAAATATTCGTTTTTAGTTTTTAATACTCAACAAAGGTATCAGTTTTTCGCTAACTTACCTTCTTTTTTTAATTGATTAACTATTCCGTCCAATGTACCGTTTACGAAGCTTCCGCTCTTTATCGTACTATAGACTTTAGCGATCTCAACATATTCATTTAACGAAACACTTACCGGAATGTTCGGAAAACTTAGAATTTCCGCCAATGCACATTGCATTATTATCACATCCATAAAGGCTACACGATCCAAATCCCAGTTGCGTGTATTTTCACTGATCAGATGACGGTAATAGTCACAATTCAGTATAGCGCGACGGAACAAGCGACGGGCAAACTCCTGGTCTTCCTCATCCTTAAATTCCGGCAACAAAGTCTGGTTAGCACCATTTTTTGCCTCAAAACGTTTAATCGTCTTCAGCACGAAAGTGTCTACTATTTCTTTGTCATCATTCCAATAAAGGCTCTGATCTTCCAGCAAAACATCCAACTCTTCGTTATTGAAAACAAATGCCTTATAGAGCTTTCTCCATAGTTCACGGTCAACTTCATAAGATTTATCAGACGAAGCCATATATTCCTTATATATATCAGAAACTATAATCTTGTCATACAAACCCTTGATAAAGTCTTCGTCATTTGCCCACGAACGTTTCTGGTTGGCAGCAAACTCCATCAACTGCTTATTCACTTCCAGTTGTGAAACGAACTTGTTTTCTACGAATTTCATGTTGGGATACAACTCCTCTGCGGTCGGAGCTAACTTGGACTTTGCCGCATCAATGCGTTTTTGTGCGTACGTCGTCAGAGCCACCATCAGCATCAGCAAATAATTATAAAGGTCATACGCTTTTGAAAGACTAAAGAATAATTCTTTCTCCGCTGAGTCTAAATTTTTACTGCCATTCT
>OGRQ01002239.1_pt1 | contig 14870 bp, 8 predicted proteins | sample 1553521 | NCBI WGS metagenome assembly OGRQ01 (sample SAMEA2580088, study PRJEB22360) | human gut metagenome | biome: human gut; feature: human-associated habitat; material: faeces | place: Denmark | collected 2008/2010
GCACTGATGTGCTCCCATCTGTCGGCGTTCCGGGTGGCGACCAATCTGCGGCTGGAGGTTTCCGAACACCTTGCCACACTGCCGCTGGGCTTTACGGAGACGTTTGGCAGCGGTAAGCTGCGCAAGATCATCCACGAGAGTACTGGCGCAGCGGAGACATTTCTCGCCCATCAGCTGCCGGACAAATATAATGCAATGGCAACACCCATAGGTCTGTTGGTTCTTTTGCTTGTGTTCGACTGGCGGCTGGGTCTGCTGAGTCTCGTTCCGGTGGCACTGGGCTTCGTCATCATGTCCGCCATGACAGGAAGGCGGATGGCAGACAAAATGCGGCAATACGGTAATGCGTTGGAATCAATGTCTAACGAGGCCGTGGAGTATGTCCGCGGCATCCCGGTAGTCAAGACCTTCGGGCAATCCGTCTTTTCGTTCAAAAAATTCAAAGCGACCATTGATGAGTACGAAAAGTGGGTCATTGCCTACACCAAAGAGCTGCGGATGCCGATGATGCTCTATACTGCCGCAATCAACGGTGTGTTTGCTTTCTTGATTGTAGGTGGGCTTCTGTTCACCCGGAACGGTGTGACTTCGGAATTTCTGCTGAACCTGCTGTTCTACATCATCATTACCCCGGTAATCTCCCTGACCCTGACCCGCATCATGTACATGAGCGAAAATGAACTCGTTGTGGCAGATGCGTTGGCTCGTGTGGATTCGGTTCTGGATGCGGAACCTGTGCCAGAAAACGATCATCCGCGGCATCCGAAAGATGCCTCTGTGTCCCTGAAGGATGTGCATTTCAGCTATGATGGCAAAACGGATGTTATCAAGGGCGTTTCGCTGAAAATTCAGCCGGGTCAGATGGTGGCTTTCGTTGGCCCCTCCGGCGGCGGCAAATCCACACTGGCAAACCTGATTTGCCGGTTCTTTGATGTGCAGAGCGGCAGCGTCCGGGTGGGCGGAGCGGATGTGCGGGACATCCCCAAGGAAGAGTTGATGGACACCATCTCCTTTGTGTTCCAGAACAGCCGCCTGCTCAAGGGCAGCATTCTGGACAACGTCCGGCTGGGCAGAGCGCAGGCCACCGAAGCCGAGGTGCTGGCGGCGCTGAAAGCTGCACAGTGCATGGATATCGTGGAAAAGTTCCCGGAGGGCATCCATACCGTCATTGGCACAAAAGGCGTGTATCTGTCCGGCGGCGAGCAGCAGCGCATTGCCATTGCCCGCGCCATGCTGAAAAATGCGCCCATCCTGCTGCTTGACGAGGCCACCGCTTTTGCCGACCCGGACAATGAAGCAAAGGTGCAGGCAGCCTTTGCTCAGCTTGCCAAGGGCAAAACCGTGCTGATGATCGCACACCGTCTGTCCACCGTAGCCAACGCCGACTGCATCTATGTGGTGCAGGATGGGCAGATTGTGGAATCCGGCACAAAGGACGAACTGTGCGCGCAGAACGGCCTGTTTGCCCGGATGTGGCAGGACTATCAGGCCTCGGTGCAGTGGAAGGTCGCAAAGGAGGGGTAAGGAATGATCGAAAAAATTCAACACGCCACAGCCAGCTCCCCGGAGGGCGCAAAGGGGCTTGTAAAGGGCGTTCTGGCCTGTGCGTTCCAGAACATGGCGTTCATGCTGCCCACCGGGCTGCTGTATCTTCTGGTAAAAGACCTGCTGGCAGACTCCACGAGCGGGAGAAGCACCTTCTATCTGCTGGGGTGCGTGGGCTGCTTTGCGCTGATCCTGCTGACCACATGGTTCCAGTACAACGGAACCTATTTTACGACCTATAAAGAAAGCGGTATCCGCCGTCTGGCTCTCGCAGAACGTCTGCGTAAGCTGCCGCTGTCTTTCTTTGGCAAACGAGATTTGGCCGATCTGACCAGTACCATCATGTCGGACTGTGAGGTTTTGGAAAAGACCTGCTCTCACTTTATTCCCGGCCTGTTCGGTTCCCTCATCTCCACCGTGATCATTGCGCTGAGCCTGTTTGCGTTCAACTGGCGGATGGCACTGGCAGCTCTGTGGGTCATCCCGGTGTCCATCGCCATCGTGGTGGGCAGCTATCGGGTACAGGATAAGGTGCAGGCCAGGACCATGGCGGCGAAAATGGCCTGTGCGGACGGTATTCAGGAGTACATCGAGACTCTCCGGGACCTGAAAGCCAGCAATGCGGAGCAGCAGTATCTGTCCGGCCTTTCCGGCAAAATTCGGGCAGTGGAAAAGCAGTCTATTGTGGCAGAGCTGGAAACAGCGCTGTTTGTGTCCTCCGCCGGCATGGTGCTCAAGCTGGGCATTGCATCGGTGGCGCTCACCGGTTCGGTGCTGCTGGTGCAGGGCAGCATCGATGTACTGACCCTGTTTCTGTTCCTGATGGCGGCATCCCGGATGTACGACCCCATGCAGGGGGCTTTGCAGAATCTGGCGGCGGTCATCGCCATGCGTACCAATGTGGGGCGGATGAATGAGATTCTGGACGCTCCCCTGCAGACCGGCAGCGAGCAGCTGACCAATCAGGGCTGCGATATCGTGTTCGACCATGTGGGCTTTGCCTATGACTCCGGTGAAGCGGTGCTGCGGGATGTCTCCTTTACCGCAAAGCAGGGGGAGGTTACGGCGCTGGTGGGCCCCTCCGGCAGCGGCAAGACCACTGTTTCCCGGCTGGCAGCACGGTTCTGGGATTACCAGAAGGGCAGTATCACCGTGGGCGGCATGGATGTCTCCCGAATCGACCCGGAAAAACTCATGAGCCTGTATTCCATCGTCTTTCAGGATGTGACCCTGTTTGACAACACAATCCTCGAAAACATCCGTCTGGGGCGCAAAGGTGCCACCGACGAGGAGGTCCTTACGGCGGCAAAGCTGGCAAACTGCGAGGAATTTGCCGAGAAGCTGCCGGACAAGTGGAACACCAATATCGGCGAGAATGGCTGCGCTCTTTCCGGCGGTGAGCGTCAGCGCATTTCCATCGCCCGTGCTTTTCTGAAGGATGCGCCCATCATTCTGCTGGACGAGGCCACCGCAAGTCTGGATGTTGAGAACGAAACGGCGATTCAGGAGGCTCTGTCCCGCCTCATCAAAAACAAGACCGTTCTCATCATCGCTCACCGGATGCGTACCGTGGCAGGTGCAGACAAGGTTGTTGTGCTGAAGGATGGCATCGTAGCGGAGCAAGGCAGACCGGATGAGCTTTATGCTCGGAACGGATTGTATGCGCACATGGTTGATTTGCAATCAGCAAGTCAGAATTGGACGATTTAAAGCTATAATAAGAGAAAGCTGTTTCAAAAGGATGCTCTGTCATGGGATAGAACATCCTTTTTGAATACCGTTCAGCCGAAATTTGTACAGGAGTCCATCATAAAAATGACATTCAGGAAAAATGACATTCTATAAACCTATTGCAATAGGATGAAAAGTATGGTATATACATTATACGAAACATTGCTTTGAAATGAACACTCTACCGTCCATTGATGCATAAAAGAGAGGTGCTTGCCATGACCGCCGTGATCTATGCCCGCTATTCATCGGATAACCAGCGCGAAGAATCCATTGAAGGCCAGATTCGTGAATGCACTGCCTATGCGGAAAAGAATGGCATCACCATCGTCAAGCACTACATTGACCGTGCCATCTCTGCCAAAACGGACAACCGCCCGGAGTTTCAGCAGATGATAAAAGACAGCGACAAAAAGCTGTTTGACATTGTGCTGGTCTGGAAGCTTGACCGTTTTGCCCGGAACCGCTACGACAGTGCCCGGTACAAGACCCAGCTGAAGAAGAATGGTGTCAAGCTCATGTCTGCCACCGAGATCATCTCCGAGGGGCCGGAGGGCATCATTCTGGAATCGGTGCTGGAAGGTTATGCCGAGTATTATTCCGCTGACCTTGCCGAGAAGGTCGTGCGTGGACAGACCGAGAACATCCTGAAAGGACGCTGCAACGGTGGTCGTGGAACCTTTGGTTACACGCTGGATTCGGAACGGAAGTTCCATATTGACCCTCTCACCTCGCCTTTTGTGCTGGAATCGTTCAAGAAGTACAATGAAGGCTCCACCATGAAGGAGATCCGGGACTGGCTGAACGAAAACGGCATCAAGAACCCGGTGGGCGGTGCGTTTACCTATAACAGCGTCGAACATATGCTCAAAAACCGGCGGTACATCGGAGAACTGAAATTCCGGGATGTGGTCGTACCGGATGCTATCCCGCCCATCATTCCGCTGGAACTGTTTGAGGATGTGCAGGAGAAAATCGCCAAAAACAAGAAAGCCCCTGCCCGTAGAAAGGCAGAGGATGACTACCTGCTCACCACCAAGCTGTTCTGCGGCTACTGTGGGGCGTTGATGTTTGGCGAAAGCGGCACGAGCCGGACGGGTGAAGTCCACCGCTACTATAAATGTGCCACTGCCAAAAAGCACAAGGGCTGCAAGAAAAAGACCGTCCGTAAACAGTGGCTGGAAGATCTGGTGGTCAACCAGACGATGCAGCTTGTCAAAGACGATGCCGCCATGGAATCTATCATCGCCAAGGTGATGGAACTGCAAAACAAGGAGAACACCAACATTCCCCTCTATGAGAAACAGCTTCGGGATGCGGAATCCGGTATCCAGAATATGCTGAACGCGATACAGGCTGGTATTCTGACCAGCTCCACCAAGGAGCGGCTGGAGCAGCTGGAAGAAACCAAGCGTGAGCTTGAAGCTCGCATTGCGGAAGAAAAGCTGGCAAAGCCGAAAGTAACCGAAGAATTTATCAGGTTTTGGCTGCTGCGGTTCCGCAAGCTGGATATGAGCCTAAAAGACCAGCGGCAGGCGCTGGTGGATACGTTTATCAATGCGATTTATCTGTATGATGATAAGGTTTTGATAACTTTTAATTATAAAGAAGGAACACAGACCGTCACCTTTGGAGAAGCGACAGAAGTTGCATCCGAGGGAAATGGTTCGGATTTGGATTGCTTTACTGCTGCTGGCGGTAGTGGAACCGCCGCAGGCTGCCAGAGAACCAGCCATCAGAACGGCTATGGCGGCGCTCATCATGCGCTTGTTTTTCATTTTGATTTTCCTCCTTCAATCTCTGGGGCGCTTTCTCGTGTGCCCCTTTCGTTGTCTTTATCATACACATTTTTCCACAATTTGAGAATGGACGCATCCGACCTGTTTCTTGAACAAATCCGACTTTTTACAGAAACCGGACTTTTGCTGCTGACAAAGTCGGATCCGTTCAAAGGCATGTGCCCCGGGTGGAATAGATTTTATGGTAAAATCATGCTTTTGTCGGTGCGAGATGTATTCTGATGTGTGTATTGAGATGAAAATCTTGATACTGTACAGTGCTATTGGTTCGATGGCGACAGTGGATTCTGCGCTTTTTAGTAGTAGTGCAATTCGTGTGATAAAGATGATTGTTCTGTCTCTCCTCCGTATTTCGCTAAACCCATCTTTAGCGAAATTGGCAACACCGCACAATTCCCGCCTTGCGGCTTAAGCACCGCTCCGGCAGCTGCGGCACGGCATCTGCGTTGCCAAAATGCTCGATAATGTCGGGTTGCGGTACCCGCATCGTGCTTCGGGGGCAAAAGCCCCTCGCACTCTGCGACCGCTGCCCCTGCTTCGGTTCGCTGTTTCCGCCACTGGCGGCGCTCACCTTTGCAGCATCCAGTATTATCTGCGCTTTTGGCTTAGCATCTGCCGCACCTCGCTTGCCGTATCGGCACTTAGAATTATGCGGTATTGCCTATTCTTTATTACTTATTCTTTTTTTCGCGCCCAACTCCTAACGGTCTCTCTGCCTAATTTTCTTTCGTTAAACTTGCTTTTTCCGTTTTCTCCAAACTTTCACACACTTGTTTGTAAATAATCATGAATTTATCACAAATGTATTGACGATGGGGCAGGTTTGGCGTATGATACAGATATTGAAACAAATATTCCGGCAAACATGAAATTTGAGAAACAATAGTTCGAAACCGTCTTCGTGTGGCAGCCAGCCGCGGGGTATTTGTTGCCGGGTAACCGGGGCGCAAGGCAGTATTGGCCTTGGTTTACCCATTTTTGTGGAACACGCCGCTTTCGCTTGCAACCCTGATAGCGGCATTATAAAAAGAGAAACCATATTAAGGAGGATACCCCATGAAAAAGTCAGTCAGCCGTACCTTGGCCATGGCTTTGGCCGCCTGCATGGCAGCAGGCACTTTGGCCGCCTGTGGAAGCAGCGGTTCTTCCGCGGTCGCTTCCAGCGCAGCTGAGTCTACTGCAGATTCCACTGCCGCTTCCACCGAATCCGGCACCCCGGATTACTCCAATGAGGACCCCATCAACATCCGAATTTATCTGTCGGATAATGCTACCCTTCCTTATAAAGAAGACTGGCTCACCTTTACCGAAGTGCAGAAGCGCTGCAACGTCAACTTGGACGTTGAGGCCATTCCTATTGCGGACTACTCTACCAAGGTTTCTCTGGCACTGAATACCGGCGAGAACGTTCCCGATGTCATCCTGTACCAGTCCACCACCGGTGAGAATGCTTCTTTGGCTCTGAACGGCGCTCTGGTTCCCATCAGCGACTACAGCGACTGGACCCCCAACTTCAACGCCCGCGTTGAGGAAATGGACCTGCAGGACGATGTGGATATGCTGAACCTGCAGGACGGCAAGCGCTACTATATGCCGTCTTTGACCGATAAGCCGTTCTACGACGGCGGCCTGATCCTGCGTGAGGATTATCTGGAATCCAAGGGTCTGGAAGCCCCCAAGACCTTTGATGACCTGTACGAGATCCTGAAGGCTTACAAAGCTGATTATCCCGATTCTTACCCGCTCACCATTCTGGCTGGTCCCCGCGTTCTGTTCCGTATGACGATGCCTTCCTTCGGCATCAGCGTGGGCAAAAACAGCGCCGATGGCTCTTACGTTCTGAGCTATGATTACGACAACAAGGATTTCTTTGCTGGCGCAATTGATGATAAGTGCAAAGAATACTTCGCATTCCTGAGCAAGCTCTACTCCGAAGGCCTGCTTGACCCCGAAATGGCTGACCCCATTGATGGTGATAAGTGGAGCCAGAAGTTGGCTACCGGTTCTTCCATGGCCACCTACGCTTACTATGACCAGATCGGCGGCGTGGAAGCTGCCAGCGAGATCGACGGCTTTAAACTGCAGATGTATGCACCGCTGGAAGGCCCCGCAGGTGCCCACCACCAGCCCAAGTCCCGCACCGGTTCCGGCATCATGTTCCCCAAAAAGACTGCTGAACGCGATGATTTCGAGCGCATTGTCCGCACCATCGATGAAATGTTCTACTCTGAGGAGAATGCAAAACTGTGGTGCCTGGGTGTTGAAGGCGAGACCTACACCATGGACGGCGACAAGATCGTTTACTCTGACGACATTGTGAACAGTGCTGACGGCATTTATAAGAGCATGCAGCTCAAGTACGGCTGCGGTTCCGACGTTACCCAGATGGTCTGGATCAACGAGCGTGAAATGTCCAAGTACGACGAGAACTATGCCGAAATCAACACCGAAGTTGCTGCAATGGATAATGCTATCCAGCCCGTACCTCCCACTCCGCAGTTTGACGACCTGACCGCTGAGGATGCCGCCAGCCTGCGCACCCCGCTGGGCGATACCTTTGAAGTTTGGGCAGATGCTTTCATCACCGGCAAGAAGAGCACCGACACCGATTGGGATGCTTACGTTGCTGAAATGAAGAACCTGAGCATTGACCAGTACCTGCAGATGTACAACGACAACAATAAGTAAAATATTGACCAGTTGATCCTCAGCAGGGGGCATATCCGTGGAGGATATACCCCCTGCTTTTATTTTTAAGGGCAGGCGCAGTTCGCGCCGCCCCCAACCAAAGGAGCGCAATCCATGGGTAAGGCAAAAGCAAAGCTTACGCCGGCCGAAAAGGCCCAGCGGCGTTCGCATACCATCAAGCACCTGAAGCAGTACAGCGCATTATATGCCATGATGATTCTGCCGCTGCTGTATTTCATCATCTTCAAATACGTTCCCATGTTCGGCAACATTCTGGCATTCCGGCGCTACCGCCCCGGCCAGGGTATGTTTGGCACCGAATGGACCCTGCGCTACTTTGAGCGGTTCCTGAAAGACCCCGCTTTCTGGCGCGCATTCCGCAACACGTTAGTGGTTTCGCTGGAAAACCTGGTTATCAACTTCCCGCTGCCCATTATCTTCGCAATCCTGCTGAACGAAGTGCGCAATAAGCACCTGAAAAAAGTTGTGCAGACTATCTCCTACATGCCGCGCTTTATCTCCACGGTGGTCGTTATCGCCATCATGAACGAGATTCTTTCTCCCAGCTCCGGCCTGCTGAACAACCTTCTGCACAACGTCTTCGGCATGACCCCCATCTACTTCATGAACGAGCCAGGCTGGTTCCGCCCGCTGTACATCCTGTCGGAATCCTGGCAGTACACCGGCTGGACCGCCATCATCTATCTGGCCGCTATCACCGGCATCAGCAGCGATCTGTATGAAGCCGCTGAGATGGATGGCGCCACCCGCCTGCAGCAGATCTTCCACGTGACCATCCCCTCCATCATGCCTACCATCATGGTCATGCTGATCATGAACGTTGGCCGTATGCTGAGCATTGGCTATGAAAAGGTCCTGTTGATGTACACTCCGTCTAACTCCGGCGTCAGCGATATCATTGATACGCTGGTTTACCGCACCGGTCTGCAGAACCAGAACTACTCTTACGCAACGGCCATTGGCCTGTTTGGCGGCATCATTGGTCTGATTCTGGTTTCAGGCTCCAACGCAATCAGCAAAAAGCTGACGGACGAAAGCCTGTATTAAGTGAGGCAAAAAGATGAGCAAGTATTATAAAACAAAAGAAAACGTCGTTTTTGACACCATTGTCAACCTGGTCATGATCTTTACCCTGCTTGTCTGCTTTTTGCCGTTTGTGTATATGGCAGCGCTGTCCTTCTCCAGTTCCAAGGCCATCATCAACAACCAGGTCCTGTTCTGGCCAGTCGGCTTTAACCTGGATGCTTACAAGCAGATCTTCACCTACCCCAACTTTTTCCAGGCATATGGCAATACCTTTATTTATACCATCGGCGGTACTACCATCGCTATGTTGATGACGATCATGTTCGCCTATCCCCTGTCCAAAGACAACCTGATGGGCCACAAGGTTTTCATGAAGATCGTTGTTATCTCGATGTTTTTTGCCGGCGGCATGATCCCCAACTACCTGCTGGTATCCTCTTTGCACCTGACCGGCACCCGCTGGGCTATGCTGCTGCCCTTCTGCATCAGCCAGTTCAACCTGATCATCATGATCAACTCTTTCAAATCTCTCCCGCACGAGCTGGAGGAAGCTGCTCTTATTGACGGCCTGGGCTATTGGGGCATTCTGCGCCGCATCATTGTGCCGCTTTCCACCGCTGCCATTGCAACGGTCGGCCTGTATTATGCGGTGTTCTTCTGGAACGACTGGTTCAATTCTTTGATCTACCTCAATAAGGAGCAGTACCCCGTTATGCTGTTCCTGCGCAACATTGTCAACGGCACTGCCATGGTTGGCGATGGTGCAGGCTCTGCGGATAAATCCTCCCTGGGTATTGCCATCAAGTCTGCCGTTATCATTGTTTCCACCCTGCCCATCATCATCCTGTATCCCTTCCTGCAAAAATACTTCGTCAAGGGCCTTACTGTCGGCGGCGTCAAGGGTTAATGCCCGCCGCACAGCAGGCAGGGCTCTACACCTGCCAAATGCGAGGAATTGTTTATGGTAAAACTGGATCATATTTCAACCGAGCAGCGGAACCCGGCAACCAGCCATATTGATGAGGTTTCAACGCTTGAGATCGTCCGCCTGATGAACCAGGAGGACAAAAAAGTAGCCGAAGCGGTGGAAGTGGTTCTGCCGCAGATCGCTGCAGCTGTGGATGTGATTTACGCCGCGCTGCAAAAAGGCGGACGGCTGATTTATTGCGGATGTGGTACTTCCGGCCGTCTTGGCGTGCTGGATGCAGCCGAATGCCTGCCTACATTCAGCGCCGGGCGCGATATGGTGGATGCCGTTATTGCGGGCGGCCAGCGCGCCATGCTGATCCCGGTGGAGGGCGCCGAGGACAACCGCGACCTTGGCAAAGAGGACTTGGAAAAGCTGAATTTCAGCCAGAAGGATGTTCTGTGCGGTATTGCCGCCAGCGGCCGCACCCCCTATGTGCTGGGTGCGATGGAGTATGCCCACAGCCTTGGCGCAGCGGTCATCAGTGTAACCTGCTGCCCCGGCAGTGAGGTAGACACCCGGGCTGACATTGGCATTTCCCCCATGCCGGGGCCGGAAGTTATTACCGGTTCCACCCGCCTGAAAAGCGGCACTGCCCAAAAAATGGTGCTGAACATGCTTTCCACCGCCACCATGATCAAGCTGGGCAAAGTGTATGGCAACCTGATGGTTGATGTGCGCGCCAGCAACGAAAAGCTGGTGGAGCGCTGTGTACGCATTGTGCGCACCGCCACCGGTGCCGACAGTGTTGCCGCCCGCAACGCCCTGGAGCAGTGCGGTTACAGCGCCAAAACCGCTATCCTGATGATTCTCTGTAAAATTGACGCCCCCACCGCGGAAGCAAGACTGGAAAAAACACACGGGAGAATTGCGGAAGCGCTGAACAACCTATAATTCAGAATTAACAATTAGGAATGAATAATTAAAAAAGAATAAAGAATAATGTTGGTGGACCGCGGCGCACTTGCGCCGCTCAGGAAATATTAGGTTTGCTGCTATTTGAAGCTGAGTGATGAACCATATAACATCCTGTAGGGCGCGATGCCCTCATCGCGCCGGCGTTCACGGTACGACAATCAAAAATTGTAATACGCCTATACTCCACCACAAATTCCTAATTTCTCATTGCTCATTTCTAATTCATATGAACTCCTACCTCCTAATTCCTAACTAACACGGGTGCTTACCATGAAAATTTTTGCTCAAAAACTTCTGGTGGGCCGTACATTCCTAGCCAATCAGACCGTGACGGTCGAAGACGGCCAGATCACTGCCATTGATGGCGGGGGTCCGGCCGATTTTTCTGTCTGGGCCTTAACACCCGGACTGGTTGACCTGCACTGCCACGGCGGCCAGGGCTTTGACCCGGAGCTGAATGAACGCCCCCTGCCCGAGTTCCTGACCATCCTGCTGTGCCACGGCGTAACGGATGTGCTGCTCACCCTTGGGGCGGAGCCGCTGCCCACCATGCGCCGGGCGCTGGCGGTGGTACAAACCGCTATGCAGCAGCAGGCCGCAGGCAAACTGCCCGGCGCGCATATTTTGGGTGTTCATCTGGAAGGACCCTTTTTGAGTCCCGAACGTCCCGGTGCCATGCCACCAGCCGCGCTGCTGCCGCCAACCCTCGCCGCGTACCAGACGCTGGTACAGGGGTATGAATCCGTCATCCGGCAGGTGACCCTTGCCCCGGAGCTTCCCGGTGCGCTGGAACTTGGCGCAGCTCTGGCGGCGCGAGGTATCCGGGTGCAGGCCGGGCACACCGATGCTGATTACGAGACCGCCCAGCGTGCTTTTTCTGCTGGATTTACAGGTCTGTGCCATACCTTCAACGCCTGCCGCCCCCTGCGCCACCGCGACCCCGGTGTGGTGGCCGCCGCTCTGCTGGATCCTAACGTGACCACCGAGTGCATCTGCGATCTGGTTCACCTGCACCCCGCCGCTTTGCAGCTTGTCTACCATATGAAAGGCCCTGAAGCGATGATTGCCGTATCCGACAGTGTGGCTACCCATGGTCTGCCCGATGGACGCTACACCGTGGCCGGGCAAGATTATATTGTGCAAAACGGTGTGAGCCGCTGCGCAAACGGCACCCTGGACGGTGGCGGTGTTTATCTGGACGGTGCAGTGCGCAATTTGCAGAGCATTGGGATCCCCGCACAGGATGCCTGCCTGATGGCATCTACCACCCCCGCCGCCCTGCTCGGCCTGCCCCGCACCATCCACCCCGGCCACCCCGCCGTGCTGGTGGGATGGAGCGAAGGATGGCAGGTGGAGAGGGTATGGCGAGATCGTTAGGAGGGAGGAGTTAGGAGTTGGCGGCGCGGCAAGGTCCGGTATGAAACCATTAGAAATTAGCAATGAGTAATTAGGAATTGCTTGTGCGAATGAGATTCGTCATCGGCTAACGGGGACGCTATACCGCAATTTGCAGAATGGTGCAAGGCTTTGTCTTACGGTAGGGCGGGGGTATCCGACCCCACCGAGACAGTGCCCTATTCCACGTTATAAAGATGTTGTGACATCTATCCCGCGAATTCAGAACGTTTTGTGGGCCAAGGTACGTTTTAATAAACAACGAACCTGATATCTCCTGAGCGGCGCAGCGCGCCGCGGTCCACCAACATTATTCTTTATTATTTATTCATTATTCTTTTTTCTCTTCGCTCCGCTCACCCTCAAATTTCTCATTACTAATTTCTAATTCTCCACAACGCTCCATCGAGGTTCAACCATGTTTCTTTCCGGTATTGATATTGGCGGTACAAGCATTAAGTTCGGCATTTTTGATGAACAGCTGAACCTTTTGCAGCAGTGGAGCCGCCCCACACCCAAAGAACCTGCCGAAGCCGCCGCGCTGATTGCGGCGCAGTTGGAACCGTATCACGTTGCGGCTATTGGGGCCGGTGCGCCCGGCACGCTGAACGCTGCGCGCGAAACCATTACGGCGGATAATCTGGCATGGGTAGATGTGCCCCTTGCTGCGTTGCTGCGCCGGGCGTCCGGTCTACCCGCGGTGGTCATTAACGATGGCCACGCGGCAATGTTGGCCGAAATGCGTTCCGGTGCACTACAAAATGTGCAGACAGGTATTCTGCTCACCCTGGGTACCGGCATTGGCGGGGGCATTGTCATCAATGGGCAGTGCTGGCGCAGCCCCACTGGGCTGGCCCCGGAACTGGGGCATATCATCACCCACAGCGACGGTCTGCCCTGCCCCTGCGGCCAGTGCGGCTGCTTTGAACAGTACGCTTCGGCCACCGCGTTGATCCGCATGGCCGGCGGCGAGTCCCCCGCCGACCTGATTGCCCGCGCCCGCAGCGGCAATGCTGCGGCGCAGGTCGTGTTTGCCCAGTATGTGCACGAGCTTTGTACCGGCATTGTTTCCCTCAACTCCATTTTTGCGCCGGAGGTCGTAGCCCTGGGCGGCGGCATCAGCGAGGCAGGCGATTTTCTGCTGGATGCCTGCCACACCACTTTGGCCCGCCTGCACGCCAACCCCCAGCCCACCCTCCGCCTTGCCGCCCACCGCAACACCGCAGGAATCATTGGCGGGGCGATTGCAAGTTTGAAGTTAGGAGTTACGATGCATGAAGGCCTGATACAAAATAATTAGGAATGAGTAATGAGAAATTAGGAATTTGTGGTGGAGTATAGGCGTATTACAATTTTTGATTGTCGTACCGTGAACGCCGGCGCGATGAGGTCATCGCGCCCTACAAAACATTTAATAGCCAATCACACTTTTTAACAACCGGCAAACCTAATATCTCCTGAGCGGCGCTTTGCGCCGCGGTCCACCACAATTATTCATTATTCTCTATTCTTTATTCTTTTCAGATTTAGACTTTTTCCTACCGCCAATTCCTAATCTCTCATTGCTAATTTCTAATTCACATCAACTCCGAACTTCTCCCTCCTAACTCCTACCTGTTTTCGAGGTGCCCTATGCCTACCACGATTGATAATCTCCTTTCCCGCATGACATTGGAAGAAAAGATCGGCCAGATGATCCTGGCCAGTATCGAGGTATCCCGCATGGATGCGGGCACGCGGGAATTTTTACGCAAAAATCATATCGGCAACGTTATTTTGTTTGGCAAAAACTGTGCCGGGCGGGCCGCGCTGGCGCAGTTGAACGCTGAGATCCAGCACACCGTCATGGCGGAAAACGGTCTGCCTGCTCTTATCGCCATCGACCAGGAGGGCGGCTGTGTTACCCGCCTGCGCAGCGAAGCCACGGTTTTTCCCAGCGCCATGGTCATTGCCCGCACGGGCGATCCCGCCAACGCCTACAAAGTTGGGCGTATGATGGGCGGTGAGCTGCGGGCACTGGGTATTAACCTGGACTGTGCGCCGGTGCTGGATACTCTTTCCGGCCCTGCGGAGCGCCGTTATTATGGGCAAACTGTGCAATCCATCGCGGATTATGGCTGCGCCATGGCCCGCGGCCTGCGGGATGCCGGGGTGCTGGCCTGCGGCAAACATTTCCCCGGCCATGAGCAGACCGGTGCCGATACACACTTCGGCTTTGTGGTGGACAATACCCCGCGTGACACATTGATGAATAGCTGCTTAACGCCCTTCTGCCGCGCGATGTCAGAGGACCTTGCCAGCGTGATGGTATCGCATGTCTGCTTCCCCGCGTTGGATGACACCGATACGCCCTGCTCCATGTCCGCGCCCGTCATCCAGGGCGTGCTGCGTGGGCAACTGGGGTACCAGGGGCTTGTCATCAGTGACGGCTTGCAGATGCACGCCATTCTGGACCAGTACGGCGCACCACAGGGCTGTGTGCAGGCGGCACTGGCCGGGTGCGACCTGCTGATTATTGGCAACGGCGGCGATAACGCCGACCCCACCGGTAAAGATGTGCAGACCCCCTGCATCCGTGCCCTGTGCGATGCTGTGACCGATGGAACCCTGCCGATGGCGCGGGTGGATGAATCGGTGCGGCGGATCTTGGCATGCAAGCTGGCGCTGGGCTGGACTATGCCCGCCCGCGATGCCGCCAGCCAGGATTGGAGCAATCATGCTGCCCTTGCGGATGCGTTGGCCGAAACCGGTGTGACGGTACAAGACCCCCACGGCCTGCT
>OGRQ01002242.1_pt1 | contig 14855 bp, 9 predicted proteins | sample 1553521 | NCBI WGS metagenome assembly OGRQ01 (sample SAMEA2580088, study PRJEB22360) | human gut metagenome | biome: human gut; feature: human-associated habitat; material: faeces | place: Denmark | collected 2008/2010
GCAAAGACTCATAAAGTAACAGATAATTACTGCAAACGTGTTCTGGATTATTTCAAAATTACGGTATAACAGAGAAAATACGAAAGCCTTTTTTACATGCTTCAGGATTTATCCCGCAAAAGGAGGAAGCCCCTGCAGGGGGGGGATATAACATGAAAATTTGTATCTGGATAACAAAAATCTTTGATCTTGGCGGAACCAAGAGAGTGGTTTCCCTGTTGGCCAACGAGCTGGTGAAAGAGCATGAAGTGACGATCATGACTTATGAAGACCGCTTTCGTGAAGACCGCACCATGTATCATTTAAGTGAAGATATCAATGTGGATTTCATTGACAACAGCCAGTTCGTGAATAAGCATCATACCCCGGCTTTCTGCGCCCGCTATCTGGTGAAGAAGCTCAATGACAGATCTGGTCTGTTTAATAAAAAAAGCTTGAATCCCATTCTTGCAGAAGCAATTTTTCCTAAAAAAACAAGAGAGAAATGGGTGGAATATTTCAATTCCCAGGATTATGACGTGATCCTTACCACTGCATCCTTAAGCCTGAGACTTGCCATGATCGCGCCCCGGCTAAAAGCCGCAACCATCGGCTGGCAGCATAACTGCTATGACGGATATCTTCATGTGAAGCCTGTCGTTTTCTGGCAGCAGGAGAACCTTCTTCAGCAGTATCTGCCAAATCTGGACCGCTACATTGTGTTGAGTGATTATGATAAGCGGGACTATATGGAGAAGCTTGGAATAGATTGTGAAGTAAAAATCAATCCCAGAAGCTTTGTCAGTGAGAAAAAATGCGATGTGAATTCCAAACGGTTCCTGATGGCGACCCGTTTCGTATATGCCAAAGGACTGGATCTGATGATGGAATCCTTTGAAGAGTTCTGTAAAGAGGATTCGGAGTGGGAGCTTGATATCATCGGAGACGGAGATCTTTTTGACCAGATCAGGGCAGACGCGAAGAAGCGTCATCTGGAGAAGCGTGTCCATTTTGTAGGATATACCAATGAGCCTGAGAAGTATTATCTGAATTCTTCTGTTTTCCTTCTTCCATCCAGATGGGAAGGCTGGCCTATGGTGATTATGGAAGCCTTTGAGTTCGGTCTTCCGGTAATCGCTTATCATATGGGCGCCATGGATCTGATCATTGATGATGGAAAGACCGGTTTCCTTCCTGAAGCGTTTGATCCTCATAAATTTGCCCAGGCCATGCTGAAACTGGCACATGATGAAGAGCTTCGTGCCCGGATGTCTGCGAATGCCATTGCCAAGTCTGATGATTTCTCTATTGACAAGGCTGTGAAAGAATGGGACGGACTTTTTGAACGTGTAGTTGCGAAGAAGAGGGGGAAGTGACATGAAGATCACCGTGAACAACCTGAAGAAGCTGGTGAAAAAGCTGGTCCGCCCGGATGAAAATTCCGGTAAAGAAAAGGACACTTTTGAGGCTGCCTTAAAGAGAGCCAGGGATGAGGCAAAATACAATCTTACGGAGGAGCTTCGGGAGAAGTACGCGGATTTTCTTGACAGTCCCATAAAAGAAAAATGTATACTATACGAGGCATTTGGGGGCAGAGGCATGACCTGCAGCCCTCATGCCATTTTCAAGTATTTGCTGACCCAGACAGAATTTCAGGAGTATCTCCATGTCTGGGTCATTGACGATTTTTCGGATAATGAACCATGGATGGGACTTTACAGGGATGATCCAAATGTGAAATTTATTAAATTCCAGTCTGTAGAATACAGGGAATATCTGGCTACAGCCAAATATCTGATCAATAATGTAAGCTTTCCCGGATATTTTACCAAACGTAAGGAGCAGATCTTTGTGGATACCTGGCACGGAATCCCGTTAAAAACCATTGGATTTGACATTCCGGCAGGCAAGGTGAGTGCAGGAAATACAGTAAGGAATTTCCTTGCAGCAGACTATCTGATCGCGCCCAATCATTTTATGACAGAGATTTATGAGAATGCGTTCAAAATGAAAAATCTTTATCCCGGAAAAATCCTGGAAATCGGGCAGCCCCGTAATGACAGCTATTTTCACACAGACCGGGAGGCCATATTTAAGAAGCTGCAGATGGCAGGCGTGGAGGCAGATCTAAAGAAGAAGCTGATCCTTTATGCGCCTACCTGGAAGGGCAGCAGGTATTCCAGCCCTGATACCAGCCTGGATGCCTATGAGAAGATGATCCGCACTATCGAGGAGAATGTGGATACCAGGGAGTACCAGGTGCTGGTGAAGCCTCATCAGATTGTATATTACCACATTAAAGACACAGTAGGGATAACCGGCCAGTATATTCCTGCAACCGTAGATACCAATGAGCTTCTTCGTGCTACAGATGTTCTGATTTCCGATTATTCCAGTATTTATTTTGACTATCTGGTATCGAAAAAGCCCATTTTGTTCTTTATCCCGGATCTTGCAGAATATAAAAATTACAGAGGCTTATACTTCGGAATTGATAAGCTGCCGGGTCCTGTTGCAGAAACTTATGAGCAGCTTGGAGATTATGTGAAGGATGCCGAAAGAGCCATGGAGCCATACCGGAAGGTTTACGAAAGGGAAGCAGCCTGGGCGTGTCCGCAAGATGACGGAGAGGTCTGCCGCCGCCTTGCAGACATTGTGTTCCACGGAAAAGAAGATTCCCGGTGTATAGCCTGTCAGGATGAGGCGCAGTCACCAAAGAAAAAGCTTCTGATGTATGCCGGTGATTTTTCGGAGGGAGATGACACCGAAGCATTTCTTGGACTTGCAGAGAACCTGGATTTTCAGAAATACGATGTTACCCTGCTTGTGTGCGGTGGTGGAGACGATTTTGCAGAAGAACAGATCATAGGTCTTCCTACCGGGCTTCGGATCCTTTACCGTGGTCAGCCTTTTAACGGAAAAGCGGAAGAAATCGCGAAGAATGAGCTGTTTTTGAAGGGAAAAATAAAAGATATTCCACATGCTTTTTACAAGAGAGAGGCAAGGCGCCTGTTTGGAGAGGCGAAATTCGACTGTGCAATTGACCTTACCGGGAAAAAGAGCCTGTTTTCAGTGGTGGCAAAGGAGATGGAGGGCGTTCGGTTTTTCCAATACAATGCACGTTTTGTCAGGGAAAAACAGATTGCAAAGGAGCTGGCAGGCCAGCAGGTAATCGTATCTGCCACAGAAAGCTACTTTATTGCCAGATACCAGGGAAACAATCCAGCTGTTATTACTGTGGAAGCCATTCCGGCACCGGATACAGAGAAAGTCAATTATATCTGTATGTACCAGCAGAAAGCCCAGAACGTTCTGAAAGCCTTTTGCCGTCTGGAGAAAAATACCTGTCTTTACATTACCGGAAAAGGGAAAGGGTATCAGAAGCTGAAAGCTATGGTTTCAGATCTTCACCTGGAGGGAAGGGTGATCCTTACCGGATGGCTTGAGAAACCCTTTGCATTTATGAATCTGTGCGATTATTTTATCTGTCCGGAAGGGGAAGAAGAAAGCCTGGGTACCCTTGCTGCAAAAACCATGAATATGAAGCTGCTGGCAGAAGACTGCACAACAGAGATGCCTTACAGCTTTCAGGCCAGGTCCTGGAATCAGGAACAGAGTGAGAAGCTGGATGAGCTGATAGAAGGTAAGAGGACTTCAGATGAATGAGATAGAGAAGATTTTGAAAGATAATATGGAGGATTATGAGAGCGTGAAGCGTCAGGCTCTGAAATTCATTCATGAGAATAAGAAAGAACTTTCCAAAAACTATGCCTACGCAGAGATATGCGGGAATCCGGTGGATGCTTCCCATTTTTTCTTCCTTATAGATGAAAAAAAGCCTGGCAGTGACCTGCTTCTGGAAATGCTGGACTATGCGCTGAAGAATTATGTTTCCTCTGAGAAGGCGAGTGTTACGGCCTGCATAAAAGGCGGTTTTCATCTGGTGAAAAAAACAGGTGTGGACTATGTAAAAGAGGAAAGTCGTGAATATCTGGAGGCGCTTTCCCAGGCTGGTTACATTATCGGTAATATGGTTTTGCCAGGCTCTTTTGTGAAAAAAGAAACACAGGTTTATTTTAATCCCATGCTGGAAATTTATGATAGGAAGTCTGTGGAGACAGCAGAGTTTCTCTCAGTTACGGCAAGGGAGCTTCTGAAAACAGATTATATCTACGCTCCGTCTAAGAGCAAAGCGAAGGAAGCATGGCTGGAAAAATGCACCCTGGGAAAAGTCTATGATGGAAATGTGATCATAGAGAAAAAGGAAGGATTAAAAGAAGGCAGAGGCAGTCTTCTGGAGTGTATCCGAAGGCAGAATGCAGTGCCTGGAATGGAGTTTTTCTCCCTTCGAAATCAGGAGGAAAGGAAGAAAGTCCTGATTCTTAGCAGCTGGAAAGCCGAGCGGGAGGCTAAGCTTGTTGTCCGAAAGCTTGCAGACAGTATGGACAGGGAAAAATATGATACGGTTATTTATAGTGGCTGGCTTGGAAGCAGGGGAGATGTGAAAGAATTTCTCGCCTTTGAAAAAGAGCTTCCAAAAGTGATGGGCGCAGGAAGGATGACTTTGAGTGAGGAAGATTTCCTGAATTACCGTATGATTGAGAAAAATCCGGCTCTTTATCTGGAAAATCCGGAAATACGAAGATATATGCGAATGCTTGCCAGAAGAGAGTGGGGCAGGCTGTTCGGCAGCAGTTCCTGGGATGTGGTGATTATGGCTGGAAGTACCGGGTATCTGCCATATTATCTGGCAGCAGAGGCACCGGCAAAAATGAAAGTTCTGGTGGATCTTGATTTTCTGCCTTACATCCATGAAAAATATCCGGCAAGATGGCGAAAAGCCCTTACTGTATTTGACCGGATATATGCTCCGGCAGATTGCCAGCAGCTGGGAGACTACGGAAAGGAAAACCGCCTTCGGATAATGCGCCTTCCGGTACTTGCTGCAGCCAGACCAGAAGAAAACCAGGTGGAAACGGTTTCCTACAATGGTGAGACTTACCTTGTGTGTGGGAAATGGAACATGCAGGGAGAACGTATTTCCATGAAGCTGGTACAAAAGCCGGTTCCGGGAAGTATTCTGGTAAATGGTGAGCTTGCACCAACTGCAGAGCAGAAAAAAGCTTTGGAGCAGCTGTCGAAGGAGCACAGGATTTATGTGCTGGGGGCACAGAGCGCCGCCTATAAAAGTCTTTTGCCAGAAGCAGTGATCCTGGATGGATATGTGAAAAAAGAACTGTATCTGCAGCCTGCGGCCTGGGAATTTTTTGGAGCCTTTGAGAGTTATGTAGGAAACAAGGCCTTGGAATATGATGCATTGGAAAGAATATGTAAAACTTTTGGAGTGAAGGAGGACATTCCTTGATTCGTTCAGGGAGTGTCCTTTTTCTATAAAATGGGGGGAAAGTATGAATACGAAGAATAAAACCGGGAAATTCCGGATCATTTTCCGTTTCCTGAAAGGAAATATCCGGTTTTTTGTGGGAACGCTATTATTTTCGGTGTTGTTTACAGCATGTAATGCGTTGATCCCACAGATCGTGAAATACACAGCAGACCATATTCTGGTGCTGGATGGAATTCCGGATGGTCTGAATGTGCGGCAGACACTGCTTCTGGCAGCACTTCTGGTAGCTGCTTCGGCAGTTCTTTCGGGAGGTTTTAATTACTTAAGTAAAATGTGCCTGGCAAAAGGCTCAGAGAATTTCCTGAAATCCATCCGTGACACCTTGTATCACCACACCCAGTATCTGCCTTTTTCCTGGCATGTAAAGCACCAGACCGGGGAGATCATTCAGAGATGTACCTCTGACGTGGAAGTGATCCGTAACTTTGTGTGCAGGCAGCTGCCGGAGGTGTTTCGAATCTGTTTCCTGATCGTACTGTATCTGGGAATCATGTTTTCCATGAATGTGCAGATCACACTGGCTGCGGCAGCTTTTTTCCCGGTGATCATCGGTTATTCCTGCTATTTCTATTCCAGGATCGGGAAACGTTTTCAGGATGCTGATGAGGCGGAGGGGGCACTTTCCAGTACCGTGCAGGAGAATCTGACTGGAGTTCGTGTAGTGCGTGCTTTTGGTAGAGAAAAGTATGAAATCGACCGGTTTGATGAGAAAAATAATGCCTACTCCAATTTATGGGTATATCTTGGAAAACTGATGAGCGTTTACTGGGCATCGGGAGATTTGATCACCAACCTGCAGGTGCTGGTGGTCATGGTGACTGGTGTTGTTTTTGCCGTGAATGGACGGATCACATTGGGCGAGTTTATGGCATTTATTTCCTACAATGCGTCTCTGACCTGGCCGGTGCGAAGCCTGGGAAGGATTATTTCAGATATGAGTAAGGCTGGGGTTTCCATGGAGCGTGTGGCTTATATTCTGGAGGCTGAGGAAGAGGATGCTGCTGTAAAGTGTGAAGCTAAGTCTACAGACAGAAATGAAAATGCAGAGAATATTGTGAAAAAGAAGAAGGCAGGACAGAGTGAGGCAACTCTGGATTATAAGATTCCTGCGCGGACAGCAGAGCGAACGAGTGAGGATTCCGAAAATAAAGGCTGTGGAGAAAAGCAGACTTTGGGACATATCATTGGAATGAAACCTGCCATGGATGGCGATATCTGCTTCCGCGATGTATCTTTCAGTTATTCCCCAGACCACCCGGTCCTGAAAAATATCAATTTTACAATCCCATCCGGAAGCACCTTTGCAATCCTTGGCACAACCGGAAGTGGAAAATCAACTCTGGTTCATTTACTGAACCGTTTATATGATCTGCCGGAAGACTGCGGCAGTATTACCATTGGTGGTACAGACATTCGTGACATTGACCGTCAGTACCTGCGCCAGAACATCGGAATGGTACTCCAGGAACCGTTCCTTTTCTCCAGAACCATCCGTGAGAATATTGGCATCACAAAGGAGAAGCTTCTGGATGAAGAAATCCGCCATGCAGCGGAGATTGCCTGTGTAGATGAGTCAATTCTTCATTTTGCAGACGGATATGACACCATCGTAGGTGAGCGTGGCGTCACTTTGTCCGGTGGACAGAAGCAGCGTGTTGCAATTGCCAGAATGCTGATGAAAGAAGCTCCGATCCTGGTATTTGACGATTCCCTATCCGCAGTAGATACGGAGACAGACAACAAGATCCGCAAAGAACTGAAAAAAGAGATGGAGAAAGCAACGGTTATTATGATTTCCCACCGGATCACATCTCTTATGCAGGCTGACTGTATTATTGTGATGGACAAGGGAGTAATCCAGCAGATGGGTACCCATGAGGAACTGATCCACCAGGAGGGACCATACAAAGACATTTATGAGATCCAGATGAACAGCGACATCCGTCTCATGGAAGGAGGTGCAGCATGCGAATAGAAGAAAAAGAATATACAAAGTCCATTGACATTTCCATCTGGAAAAAGGTTTTTCCATTCCTTGCACCCCGGAAAAATGTGCTGATTATGGTAATTGTGATGAATATTCTCTGCTCAGTAGTGGATATTATCATGCCGTTATTTCAGCGACAGGCCATTGATTCCTTTATCGAGAAAAATACTCTGGCAGGACTTGGAGGATTTATTGCGCTGTATATTGCAGTGATCGTCTTTCAGATGTGGTCCGTCATCTGTTTCACCAGAGGCTGCATGACACTTGATGTGGAAACAGGCCGTGATATGAAAAGGGCATTGTTTGTTCATCTTCAGAAGTTGTCTTTTTCCTACTACAATGCAACTCCGGTTGGATATATCCTGTCCAGGGTAATGAACGACGTAGCCAGGATCACAGAGTTAATCGCCTGGGATGTGATCGATATGCTGTGGGCTATCTTTTATGTAGTGGGTGTGTTTGTGGCAATGCTGTTTCTGAACTGGAAACTGGCTCTGGTGATCATGCTGATCGTTCCAGCTATTGCAGTTCTTACCTGGTATTTCCAGAATAAGATCCTCACATGGAACCGTCAGGTGAGAAAAATCAATTCCAAGATCACAAGTGGCTACAACGAAGGAATTATGGGTGCGAAAACTGTGAAATCCCTGGTTGTGGAGGAGAAAAACTTCCGGGAGTTTGCCTCTGTCACTGAGGAGATGAGAAGTGCGTCTATCAAGGCTGCCAGATTAAATGCAATTTATATTCCGCTGGTAGTTTTCTTTGGAGCTCTGGCAACTGCCCTTGTGCTGGAGCGTGGCGGCATTATGGTTCTGAATGGAAGTATGGATATTGGAACACTTGCTGCATTTACTGCATATGCAGTTGGAATTTTTGAACCAATTCAGAGGCTTGCAGGAATTTTGTCCCAGTGCATTTCTGCTCAGGCCAATATTGAGCGGGTGACCTCTCTTCTGGAAGAGAAGCCCCAGGTGGTAGACTCCCCAGAGGTTCTGGAAAAGTATGGAGATTTCTTTGATCCCCACAAGGAGAACTGGGAACCCATTAAAGGCGACATTGAGTTTGAAAACGTTTCATTCCAGTATCCCGATGGAAAAGAAGAGGTGCTCAGCAACTTCAACCTGAAAATTCCGGCTGGGACCAATGTGGCAATCGTCGGAGAGACCGGTGCAGGAAAAAGTACGCTGGTGAATCTGGCTTGCCGTTTCTTTGAGCCCACTAAGGGAAGAATCCTCATCGACGACAGAGATTACCGTGAGCGAAGTCAGTTGTGGCTGCACAGCAACATCGGGTATGTGCTTCAGAATCCCCATCTGTTCTCCGGGACTGTGATGGAGAATATCCGTTATGGAAGACTGGATGCCACTGATGAAGAAGTAAAGGCTGCTGCGAAGGCGGTTCATGCCGATGAGGTAGCCGAAAAGCTTGACAAAGGTTATGACAGTGACGTAGGTGAAGGCGGCGACCGTCTCTCCACCGGAGAAAAGCAGCTTCTTTCCTTTGCCCTCGCAGTACTGGCAGATCCTGCCATTTTCGTTCTGGACGAAGCAACTTCCTCTATCGACACCAAAACCGAGCAGCTGATCCAGCAGGCTACAGACAAACTGCTGAAAGGGCGAACTTCCTTCCTGATCGCTCACAGATTATCTACAATCCGTAATGCCGACCTGATTCTGGTAGTCCGGGATGGCAAGATTGTGGAGCAGGGAAAACATAAGGAACTGCTGGAGAAAAAGGGATATTATTATCAGTTGGTACGGCAGCAATTTGCGGATGAGGAGTCCAGGAAGGTACTTAGCTAAGTCACTATTTAGTTGATTAAAAGTTCTTCAATGCGGACGCATTTGGACAATGTGTATTACTCACTCGCCGGCGCAACGCTCCAGCGAACTAATCGCTAACTGCGACTAATGCGTTCGGGAGAGCCCTCACGCATAAGTCTCCGTAAGCGCTGGATTTCGCTTACGCTAAGAGCGCGCCTGAAATGGCTCGCTGGAGTAATACACATTGCCCAAATGCTGTGTACTGGCTGGGACTTGCTGGTTAGTAAGAACTTTTAACGAAGGGGGAGGGGGAGTGATTGGTTTCCCTATACTTTCTTGACAACGATAGATTGGCAAAAAACAATAAAGTTGCGGGATACCAACTACTTCACCCCACCCGCGTTGTTGTCGTTACTGTTTCTTTCTTCCCTTTCCAGTAACCAGCGATTTTGCAATGTATATTCGCAAGCCGCGCATTTCAGGAGCGGTTTTAGTGGAGGCGAGATCCATGACTTACGGAGACTTAGGCGCGAAGGCTTTCCTGAGCGTCTTAGTCGTAGTTAGTCATTAGCTTGCCGGAACGTTGCGACGCGCGGCGGTGAATATACATTGTGAAATCGCGTCCGGAATAACGACCAACACACTAAATAGCAATTTATTCTGAATATCTTTCCCTAAGAAGTGCAATTTCTCTTGTCCAACCCTCATCATCATTAGGCGTTTCCAGAATAAAAGGCTTACCCTCCAATGCCGGGTGCCGGATGACACGGACAAGGGCATCAAGACCAATCTGGCCTTCCCCGATTCTGGCGTGGCGGTCTTTGTGACTGCCAAGAGGGTTGAGGCTGTCGTTCAGGTGGATGGCTTTTAAGTGGTCGAGACCGATGATGCGGTCGAATTCAGTTAAGACACCGTCCAGGTCGTTTACAATATCGTAGCCACCATCCCACACATGGCAGGTATCCAGGCAGATTCCAAGTTTATCGCGTTTTTCTACAAGGTCCATGATGGCACGAAGCTCCTCGAAGTGGCTTCCCACCTCTGAACCTTTTCCGGACATGGTTTCCAGAAGGACTGTGGTGGTCTGATCTTCGGTAAGGACAGCATTCAGAACTTCTGCAATCTTTTGGATTCCAACTTCTATTCCTTGTCCTACATGGCTGCCAGGATGGAAATTGTAGTAGTTTCCAGGTGTGGCTTCCATACGTTTCAGATCGTCTGCAAAGGTCTCCCGGGCAAAATCCCGCAGATTTTCTTTGGCCGCGCAGGCATTTAAGGTATAAGGCGCATGGGCTACAATTTTCCCAAACTCATGCTCCTTTGCAATCTCCAAAAATTTTGCCACGTCCGCCGGATCAATAGCCTTGGCATTCCCTCCTCTTGGATTTCTGGTAAAAAATGCAAACGTGTTGCCGCCATTTTTCACAATCTGGCGTCCCATGGCTGCGTAGCCTTTGGATGATGAAGTATGATTTCCTATATATAACATGTCATTTTCCCTTCTTATTTATTATGAAAGTCTCGTACAGCAGCCAAGAATGAACCATGCTTGCACGAGCGAATTCCTGAATATCGAATGGGCCAGGCGATGGCCCTGATTACGAATGCGGTCGGCAGCTGTGGGAGCGCCATAGGCGCGAAACAGCTGACCCTCAAATACACTTCAAGTATTATCCTATATATTTTAGCATTTCCCCCTTCTTTTTCAAGATATTTATTGACGAAAACTCATTTTATTCTTATACTGTTAAAAGGTGTGCTCTTCTGTAAAAAAGACTTTTGTCCCATACTTTTTCACAGAATTCATACATAGAAAAAAGGAAGGAAATCAACATGAAAGAACGTGAAAAGTTTTCATCCCGGCTTGGATTTATTCTCATTTCAGCCGGCTGCGCCATTGGAATCGGCAATGTATGGCGCTTCCCTTATATAACAGGACAGTACGGAGGCGCAGCATTTGTACTGATCTATCTTCTGTTCCTTGTAATTCTTGGACTGCCTATTATGGTTATGGAATTTGCTGTCGGACGCGCAAGCCGCAAGTCCGCTGCCAGAAGCTTCCATCTCCTTGAGCCAAAGGGCACCAAATGGCACATTTACAGCTATGGAGCCATGCTTGGCAACTATATGCTGATGATGTTTTACACCACTGTAGGCGGCTGGATGCTGGCTTACTTCTTTAAAATAGCAAGCGGCACCTTCACAGGTCTTGATACAGAAGCGGTAGGAAACGTATTTAACACCATGCTCTCCAATCCTGGAGAAATGACCTTCTGGATGGTAATCGTAACTGCATTCGGTTTTGGTACCTGCTGCATGGGACTGCAGAAAGGTGTTGAACGTATCACAAAGGTTATGATGGTATGTCTTCTTACTATTATGGTAGTTCTTTGCGTTAAGAGCTGTACGCTTCCAGGTGCCATCGAGGGTATTAAGTTCTATCTTCTCCCGGATTTTGGCCGTCTGAAAGAGAACGGACTGCTTTCCGGTATTTATGCCGCTATGGGACAGGCATTCTTCACCTTGAGCCTTGGGATCGGCGCAATGGCAATCTTTGGAAGTTATATCGACAAAGACCGCAGCCTTATGGGCGAATCCATCCAGATTGGTATTCTGGATACTTTCGTGGCACTGATGGCCGGACTTATTATTTTCCCCGCATGCTTTGCTTACAATGTAAGCCCTACACAGGGTGTTGGACTTGTATTCGTAACACTGCCGAACATGTTTAACCAGATGATGGGCGGCCGTTTCTGGGGTGCACTGTTCTTCATCTTTATGACATTCGCAGCCCTCTCCACCATCATAGCAGTATTTGAGAATATCTTAAGCTTTGCCATGGATCTGTGGGGCTGGAGCCGTAAGAAGGCAGTTCTGGTAAACGGAATTGCAATCTTTGTTTTATCCATGCCATGCGTACTTGGTTTCAACGTATGGAGCGGATTTCAGCCACTGGGCGCAGGAAGCACCATCCAAGATCTGGAGGACTTCATTATCTCCAATAACCTGCTTCCGCTTGGAAGCCTTGTTTACCTGCTGTTCTGCGTAACCCGCTACGGATGGGGATGGGACAATTTCATCAAAGAAGCGGATACAGGAAACGGCATTAAATTTCCGAAGTGGGCACGTCCATATCTTACCTATGTACTGCCGCTTATTGTACTGTTGATTTTCGTAATGGGTTATTACGACAAGTTCTTCAGATAAATATTATTGTAATGTAAATCAAAGGCAAAAGTTCACAGGGCTATTCACTCAAAACATGACCTATGGATTTTTGCCTCAATGTTTATACGGAACAAACACATCGCCTGTCGGCGACATCATATACAAAAAGCCATATGAGGATAGACGTATGCAAAAGAAAAAGAATTTATACAAAAAATCCAAATATTACCGCCAGCGCCAGAAAAAGATCCGACAGATCTGTATGGCCGCGGGTGGTGTCCTGCTGCTGGTGGTACTGATCCTGATCGTCCGGGGATGTGCAGGAAAGGCAAAGAGTGTAAACTCTTCGAATGTAAACAACGCAACCGACGAAAAGACAACTGGTTCTGCTCTTTCTTCTGACAGTGAAAAGAACGATTCTTCATTTGCCGATGGAACTAAGCAGACTGCCGAATCTTCCAGCGACAGCTCAGATTCATCTTCTGATTCCGAAAGCAGCGATACTGTTTCAACAAAATCGAAGCACGACACCCCAGTCACCCTTACTATAAACGTTGTGGGCGACTGTACCCTTGGCACAGATGAAGCCTTCGATTACAGTACCAGCCTGAATGCATATTTTGAAAATTATGGAAAAGAATACTTTTTACAGAATGTAAAGAGCATTTTTGAAGCAGATGACCTGACCATCGCCAACAATGAAGGGACCTTCACAGACAGCAGCAGCCGCGAGGATAAAACCTTCGCATTCAAAGCCCCTGCGTCTTTTGCAGGAATTTACTCCAGCAGTTCTGTGGAAGCAGTAAACACAGCCAACAACCACAGCCATGATTACGGCGAGCAGAGCTTTCAGGATACCATGGACGCCCTGGATGCCCAGGGAATTGTTCATTTTGGCTATGATGAGACGGCCGTAATGGATATAAAAGGGGTAAAAGTAGGTCTTGTGGGAATCTATGAGTTATACGATCATCTTGAGCGTGAACAGCAGCTGAAAGACAACATTGCCAAGGTAAAAGAAGATGGTGCAGAGCTGATCATCGTTATCTTTCACTGGGGAAACGAAAAAGAAACCGTTCCAGACTCCAATCAGACCACACTTGGACATCTTGCCATTGACCTTGGCGCTGACCTGGTGTGCGGACATCATCCTCATGTACTTCAGGGAATTGAAGAATATAAAGGAAAAAATATTGTATACAGCCTTGGAAACTTCTGCTTCGGCGGAAACAGCGCCCCAAGTGACATGGACAGTATGATTTTCCAGCAGACCTTTACCATCTCAAATGACGGCGTAAAAGCAGATAATGTAACAAATATCATCCCATGTTCCATCTCCTCCGCTTACGGCTATAACAATTACCAGCCAACGCCTGCTGAAGGGGATGAAAAGACCAGAATTATGGAAAAAATCCAGGAAAGAAGCTCCTGGATCGGATAGAAGAAAATATGTTATTCAGCCCCCCAGAGCGAAAGCTCCGGGGGGTATTTTTTGATTATAATATCAGCATCGCATCCCCAAATGAAAAGAACCGATACTTCTCCTGCACTGCCACCTCATAGGCATGCAGAATATTCTCTTTTCCAGCCAGTGCAGATACCAGCATAACCAGTGTGGATTCCGGCAGATGGAAGTTGGTGATCAGACCGTCGATCATCTTAAATTTATAGCCTGGATAAATAAAAATCTCTGTCCAGCCGCTTCCAGACTTCAGAACACCATCAGCGCCAGTTGCAGATTCCAGTGTACGGCAGCTGGTAGTTCCAACTGCGATCACACGGCCGCCATTTTTCCTGGTATCGTTGATCAGCTTCGCCTGGTCTTCTTCCACAATGTAGAATTCAGAATGCATGTGATGCTGCTCCACATCATCTACCTTAACCGGACGGAATGTGCCAAGACCTACGTGAAGAGTTACATGGGCAATATTTACCCCTTTGGCTTTCACCTGCTCCAGAAGTTCCTTTGTAAAATGCAGACCTGCTGTAGGCGCTGCTGCAGAACCTTCATTCTTTGCATAAACAGTCTGGTAGCGATTCTTATCCTTTAATTTATGAGTGATATATGGAGGCAGCGGCATCTCTCCCAGCTGATCCAGAATCTCTTCGAAAATACCCTCATAATGGAACTGGATCAGACGATTCCCCTCGTCCACCACGTCAATAATCTCTCCCTTTAAGATACCATCTCCAAAAGTGATCTTAGCACCTGGGCGTGCCTTTTTACCTGGTTTTACCAGGCATTCCCAGATATCGTTCTCTCTTCTTTTCAGAAGAAGGATCTCGATCACTGCGCCAGTCTCTTCCTTGTGACCGTAAAGTCTTGCCGGAATAACCTTGGTATCATTGATAACCAAAGTATCACCTTCATTCAGATAGTCCAGTATATCCCTGAAATGGCGATGCTCAATACTGCCATCTGCCATAGAAAGATGCATAAGTCTGGAAGAACTTCTGTCCTCCAGCGGATCCTGAGCGATCAGTTCCTGTGGCAGATCATAATAAAAATCTGATGTTTTCATAATTATTTTTCCACTTCCTCTTTCCATTG
>OGRQ01002252.1_pt1 | contig 14803 bp, 10 predicted proteins | sample 1553521 | NCBI WGS metagenome assembly OGRQ01 (sample SAMEA2580088, study PRJEB22360) | human gut metagenome | biome: human gut; feature: human-associated habitat; material: faeces | place: Denmark | collected 2008/2010
TGTCGTCGAGCGCCTTGATGTACTCCACGGCGAGGGTGTTGTTTGGCGAGGATATCACGTCGTATACGTCGTCGGTGTAGAATTTCTTCACCGCCTCCGCGAGGGCGGCGGGGTAGCTTTTCCCGCCGGACATCAGAAGCTGGAAGTAGTCGGAATGCACCGCGTACTCCACGGCCCCCGCGGCCTCGCGCAGGGCGGGAATGCTCCCGCATTCGCTGCCGAAGCTGAGCATATCGACGCAGCCGAGCGCGGAAATTATCCCCACCGCGCCCCTTGCGAAGCCCTCGGCGGCGCACAGGCTGTACTTCACGGGAAGCTCCAGCACGAGGTCGGCGCCGTTTTCGAGCGCGGTCTTTGCCCGGGCGAACTTATCGGTGACTGCTAGGTCGCCGCGCTGGGTGAAATCCCCGCTCATCACGGCGGCGATGTGGGTCGCGCCGAGTGCGCGGGTCTGTTCGAGCTGGTGCCTGTGTCCGTAGTGGAACGGATTATATTCGCAGATAACTGCGGCTGTTTTCATAAAAGTGCCCCCTTTCCGGATCGTGGCTGTTCTTCTTAATATTTTACACCAAAACACGCTATAAATCAATAATTTTTCAAAAAAGACTTGATTTTTTCGCCGGAAAGTACTACAATATTACTGTTGTATGAGCAAAATCTCTGTTATTCTCTGATTTTGTGATTTTTTATTTCACCTGAAAGGATTTATTAACATGAAGATTCTTGTAATCAATGCCGGCAGCTCCTCGCTGAAGTACCAGCTTATCAATATGGAGGACGAGAGCGTTATTGCAAAGGGCAACTGCGACCGTATCGGTATCGATGGTCATATCAAGCACACCACGTTCGACGGCAGGACAGTCGAGGCTGACTGTAAGTTCCCGACCCACACCGAGGCGTTCGAGAAGCTCGTTGAGGTACTCACCACCGGCGAGGGCAAGGTCATCGACAGCATGAGTGAGATCTCCGCCGTAGGCCACAGAATAGTACAGGGCGCTGAGGTCTTCAGCAAGACCACCCTCGTTACAGACGAAGTTATCCAGCAGATAGACGACCTCGCAGAGCTCGCACCGGTACATAACCACCCCCACGCGCTCGCCCTGAGAGCATGCAAGAAGGTAATTCCGGCTACGACTCCGCAGGTAGTCGTATTCGATACCGCGTTCCATTCCACCATGCCGGAGAAGGCGTTCATGTACGGCCTTCCCTACGAGTGCTACGAGAAGCTGCACGTAAGAAAGTACGGCTTCCACGGCACATCTCACAGATTTGTAAGCCAGGCTCTCGCTGACGCTATGGGCAAGGATATCAAGGATCTCAAGATCGTATCCTGCCACCTCGGCAACGGCTCCTCCATCACCGCCATCGAGGGCGGCAAGTCCATTGACACTTCCATGGGCTTCACTCCTCTGGACGGCGTTATCATGGGAACACGCTGCGGCAGCGTAGACCCCTCCGCTGTAACCTTCGTTGCAAATAAGCTGGGTCTTACTCCCAACGAGATGAGCGACTACATGAACAAGAAGTCCGGCTTCCTCGGAATTTCCGGTATCTCCAGCGATAACCGCGATATCACAAGCGCGGCGGAGCACGGCGACCACAAGGCTCAGCTCGCAGGCGAAATGCTCCGCTATGAGATCAAGAAGTTCATCGGCTCCTATGCTGCTGTCATGAACGGACTTGACGCTGTTATCTTCACCGGCGGTATCGGCGAGAACTCCGACGATGTCCGCGCCGATGTATGCCACAACATGGAGTACCTCGGCATCAAACTCGACGATTCCGTTAACCACGGTCTGAGAGGCAAGCTGCAGAAGATCTCCGCTCCCGACAGCAAGGTCGAGGTCTGGGTCGTTCCCACTAATGAGGAGCTTCTTATCGCCCGCGATACCCGCGACCTGGTAGGAAACCTTTGATTTTACGCTGATGTAAACGAAGTCCGCAGTCATTCGGCTGCGGATTTTCTGTATCGGGAGGTGGCGCCGTGAGGACGTTCTACATTATACTTCTGGGGCTTTCCGGAGGGTACCTGCTGTTGCAGCTTGCGGTGCATCTGCTGTTTGGAAGGCCGCTTTTCCCGAACTCCGGGGAGCTTTTCGAGCACACTAAAAGCCGCGCGGAATGGCAGACGGTATTTCCGAAGAACCTGCTGCGGCTGATCGTGTTCGTATTCGTGACGTCGCTTATAGGGCTTCTGCTGGACTGCGCCGGGGCTGTGAGCTGGCTGGGGCTTCCGCTGGCGGCGGCTGGAGGGCTGGCGTTCAATTTTCTGCTGAGCACGGTGTTTTCGCCGATGTACCTGAAGCTCCACAAGCAGGGCGAGCCTTCCGAAAAGGAGCTTGAGAACATGGACGGGGTAGTGACCGAGGAGATATCCCCGGATATGTACGGCGAGATAAAAGTGACCCGCGGCGGGAAGCCCTATTATTTCCGGGCGGTCTCGGCGAACGGCAGGGAGCTTCCGGAGGGCACGGAGGTCATAGTTATCTACAGCGAGGACAGCGCGTGCTTTGTGGAGTCGAAGGAGCGCTTCTTCGATGTGCTTTTCGAGGAGGGAGCGGCTCCGGAGACTCCCGCGCGGGAAGCGGACGACGATTCATGGAGGGCGTAGAATGAACGTGATAGTATTTGACATCGGCGGAACGCTGATGGAGTATGTCAACATGCCGAATGTGTGGATAGACTACTACGACAGCGCATTCCGGCATGTGCGGGAGAAGCTGGGGCTTCCGCTGACGGACGAACAGCTTGAAGCCTCTATCGAGGTGCTGAAGCAGTATAATCCGCGGGTGAAGTACCGCGAGAGGGACTACGAGCCGGAGCAGATATTCGGCGACGCAGCGGCGGGGTGGGATTTCCCGTATTCGCTGGAGGAGGTCATAAGCGCGTTTTTTGAGAACATGAATCTGACCCCGCTGATTTATCCGGAGACTATCCCAGTGCTCCGGAAGCTGCGCTCGGCGGGCTGGAAAATCGCCACGCTGACCGACGTAGCTACGGGAATGCCGGATAAGCTCCACAAGAGCTACTTCCCGGAGCTTATGCCGTATTTTGACATGTATGTATCATCGCAGAGCTGCGGGTTCCGCAAGCCAAATCCGGAGGGAGTGCACCAGATAGCGGAGCATTTCCAGGCTGACGAGAAGGAGTTCATATTTGTGGGCGACGAGCCGAAGGACATCAAAACGGCGCAGAATGTGGGCTGCCGTTCGGTGCTCATCGACCGGAAGGGCAGGGGGCTGGAAGTCGGGCAGGACTACACGATAACGACGCTCGACGGGCTTCTGCCGATATGCGGGGTGACATGACGGGCGTAAAAGGGTGCTGACCCTCACGTAAATTTATAATTTATGCAACTAGATTTATTCTTTCAGCAACCACCAATAGGGAGTCAAGGGGGACGCGTCCCCCTTGCAGGTCAAGGGCAGCGCCCTTGTCGCCGCTAGGCGAAACCTCCGTGCGAAGCACGGCAACTCTGCGCGTAGGCGCGAAACCAAAACAATTAAATGGGTGTGGGGGAAAGTAAGAGTTTTCCCCCACTAGTCATATATAAAGTTTTCAACCAATCAGACTTTTTTGCGCATGTTTTTATATATTTTCCGAAAAACTCCTTGATTTCAGGAAGAATTTTTGGTATAATTGTACATGAAGCAATGTAAACGCATGGCCTTTACCGGAGAAATCAGAAAGGAACAGTACCAATGTTATCAAAAATCGGAATCAGACCCGTCATTGACGGAAGACAGTTCGGAATACGCGAAAGCCTTGAAGTCCAGACCATGAACATGGCAAAGGCGGCGGCGGAGCTCATCAGCAGTAAAGTACGCCACGCAAGCGGCGAACCCATGGAGTGCGTCATCGCGGACACCACCATCGGCGGAATCGCAGAAAGCGCAGCCTGCGCCGACAAATTCGCCACTGAAAACATCGTGGCGACCCTCACGGTAACACCCTGCTGGTGCTACGTCACCCAGGTAATCGACGAGAATCCGAACACCATCAAGGCAGTGTGGGGCTTCAACGGAACCGAGCGCCCCGGCGCGGTTTTCCTCGCAGCGGCGAACTCCGCATACGCGCAGATCGGCATGCCCTGCTTCTCCATCTACGGGCACGACGTAAAGGACGCCGACGATACTGTTATACCATCCGACGTTGAAGAAAAGATACTGCGGTTTGCACGCTGTGCAGCGGCTGTCGGCGACATGAAGAACAAGAGCTACGTTAATATCGGTTCACAGGCTATGGGTATTGCCGGAGCCTACTGCAACGAGGAATTCTTCCGCGATTACCTCGGTATACACCCCGAGTGGGTCGACATGACCGAGATAATCCGCCGCGAAAAGCTGGGGATATACGATGAAGCCGAGTACAAGAAGGCGCTCGCCTGGATAAAGGAGAAATGCCCCGAGGGCGTAGACATCAACCCCACCCCGGGCATGACCTACATGCGCCCGGTACTCTCCGCAAAGGAAAAGGAGGAGAACTGGGAGTTCATCGCGAAGATGACCTGCATAATCCGCGATATCCTCAAGGGCAACCCGAAGCTCGCAGAAATGGGCTGGCTTGAGGAATCCAAGGGCAGGAACGCCGTACTGGGCGGATTCCAGGGTCAGAGAATGTGGACGGACTTCATGCCCAATGCTGATTTCACAGAAGCTATACTTAACACCACCTTCGACTGGAACGGCGCACGCGAGCCTATCCCCTTCGCAACGGAAAACGACACGCTCAACGGAACTACCCTGATGTTCCTGCACCTGCTGACCGGACGCGCAGCGGTATTCGCAGACGTGCGCACATACTGGTCTCCTGATTCCGTGAAGCGCGTGACCGGCTGGACTCCCAACGGCAAAGCGGCAAACGGATTTATCCACCTGATAAACTCCGGCGCGGCAGCGCTGGACGGAACCGGTGCAGTAAAGGACGAGAACGGCGAGAGCGTAATGAAGCCCTGGTGGGACATGACCGAAAAGGACATCGACGCATGCCTGAATGCAACGACCTGGCCCTGCGCAAACCTCGGATACTTCCGCGGCGGCGGATTCTCCTCCAGCTACTCCACACAGGGAGTTATGCCCTGCACCTTCGCCCGCGTGAATTACGTAAAGCACCTAGGTCCGACAATACAGATAATCGAAGGCTACACAGTGGAGCTCCCCGAGGACGTAAACAAGACCCTCCTCGGCAGAACGGACCCGACATGGCCTTCCACATGGTTCGCCCCCATCACGGTTCCCGATAAGGTAGCCGTTTCCGACGTTTACAACGTCATGGCAAACTGGGGCGCAAATCACGGCTGCTTCGTATACGGCCACATCGGCGAAGATCTCGTCACCCTGGCAAGCATGCTGAGGATACCGGTATCCCTGCATAACCTCTCTGACGACCGCCTGTTCCGCCCGCACGCATGGAGCGCATTCGGCACCACCGACCTTGAAGGTGCCGATTACAGAGCCTGCGCAGCTTACGGCAGCCTCTACAAATAAAACACAGCCCGGGAGGCTCGCTGCTTCCCGGGCTTATAATGTCTATAATTTAAAAAGGCTGCGGATCCGCAGCCTTTTTTATCAGCCGTTCCCTTCCTCGAGAACGTAAATATCAACCTGAACAGCGCCCCATGCGCAGCTATCGTAATAATGATCCGCCATGCTGCCGAAATAAAGGTCGACCAGCACGGTGCCGTCCATCAGGCCAAGACCGGTATCAGCGGCAACGGCGTAGCCGTATACCTTTCTGCCGTCGTGGGATACGATGTAAAGCTTGCTCCCGTAAGGGATAACGTTCGGATTTACGGCGCAGGTGCCTATCTCGGCGGCTCTGCCGCTTGCAGTGCGTGCTCCGTAGCCTGCGGTGTACGCGGTGGACTTACCCGAAAGAACGCGTGTGTAGTTCTCCGGAATGCCGTTTACCAGCTTCACAGCCTCGGGGTCGGAAGTCTTGGAATACGGAACAGCAGAAGCCGTGCCGCGCTCGACGACCTGGGTAACAGGCTCTGCGGTGGTCTTTTCGCTGATAAGCTCCTGGCTTGTCAGCTTGCCGTCTACGTACTTTTCCTTGACGGTGTATACGCACTTGCCGTTAACTCCGGCGGTGACAACATTCTCTGTGCCTATGGCGAGGTTGCAGTTGTCGGTGTATTCCGTGTCGTAAGCGATATCAGAAGTGCTTTCGCGGGTGACGTACTCAACGCGGGTCACGGTGATGTCCATGTCCTTGTAAGCACGGTCGGTAAGTTCGCAGGAAAGCTCGTCGTATTCGCCGAGAGTGATACCTGCCTTCTCAAGGACGTCCGCAACGGTTCCTTCTATCATCGGAACTGCCTTTGTTTCTCCGTCAGCGGTGACGTTCACGTCAAACGCGCGATAAATGGTGATGTAGGCGGTGTTGCTGCTGACTTCCTCGTAGGATACCTTGTCGTTGCTGCTGAGCTGGTAGTTGCCGAGCTTCAGTATGGCGTAAACATCGGATTCAGACGTCATGAGTTCTCTTGTAACGCCGTTATCCGTAATGTAGACCCGATCCTTGAAGTAGATCGAACCTGTCATAACTGCCACCATAAATATCGTGGCTGCGAACATAGCCGCCTTGACGAGCCTGCTTCTGAGATCCAGCTTGTTCATCTTGGCGTTTATCATCTGTGGTTTCATATTTGCCTCCTGAGTAGTTACTCATGCCCTCCCGGCAATCTCCCCGTATCCGGCAGGTGCCGGAATGCGGGTGTAACTTCCGTACAGCGTCAGGCTTTGGGGAAAGCCCTAAACTGAAGCAAAACGCACTGTCCCCAACAGAGCTTTGCATTTCGAAGCCTGTTATCTATCTACCCTCCGCTAAGGCGGAAGTCGGCTTCTGATCGTTCTCTTTTTTGAAAGCAGCACAAAAGGCCGCACGGAGCTTTTCGCTTCGATGGTTTGTATTATAGCCCTTTTCCTTGTCAGTGTCAAACGAACGGAAGTTCATAATTTTGTTGAAGTTTCACAAATCTCATTTGTAACCAATTTGTAATCATTCGATTAAAAGCCGAGTTTCTGTAAAAATCTGTAATTTAAACGTTTTCTTTTTGTAAAAATCACTAAAAATCAAACCTGTGAGTTTGTCGTCATTCTTAACAAAAATCAACAATGTTGCGTTTTATAAGTTTGTTAGTTTAAGACAATGAAACGTCCATGTTTTTCACATCGTAAACTCCATCTGCATAAGAATGCGGGTTTGCAAAAATATATGGTGACAAACGTCCGGATATGTGTTATAATAGTATAGAAATAGTAAAAGCGCCCGGAGAATCCGGGACAAGAGATATCGTTATATTATATATAGTATAAGAGGAAAGGACAAACGGGGCATGAATCACGAGAAATCCTGCGGTGCAATAGTATACAGAAAGCGCCACGGGAACACAGAGATCCTGCTGATAAAGCATGTAAGATCCGGCTGCTGGTCGTTCCCGAAGGGTCACATGGAGCCCGGCGAGAACGAAATGCAGACAGCGATCCGCGAGATAAAGGAAGAAACGAACATCGACGTATCAATAGACGACCCGTCGTTCCGCCAGGTAGTGGTATTCAACCCACGCCGGGACATAACCAAGGAAGTAGTGTACTTCCTTGCCCGGGCGGTAACGTTCGAATGCGAACGCCAGGAAGAAGAAATAGCCGATGTGCGCTGGGTCGAGATAGGTCAGGCAGGGGCGGTGCTGAACTACGACAACGACCGGCTGCTTGTAAACCGGGCTAAAGCATTCCTGGCAAAAACCAAAATATAAAAAAACTTGCAACCTTTTTATGGGGAACTTTGTTTTATAGACAGAACGGGTCGAACGCCCGGGAGATCCAAAGCAAAAACGCGCCGGATACAGACAGTCCGGAGTATTAATCAAACACCCAAGGGAGGTTTCACCATGAAAAGAAGAATACTTGCAATGAGCATGGCGGCAGTTACCGCGCTCACATCGACCAGTATCTGCGCACTCGCAGACGGACAGAACAGCGAAGCCCTCGCTTCCGCAATAACGATCGCAAAGACCCGCCTTGACATTCCGGAGGAGCTGACCGAATTCAGCTACAACACTTCTGAAAATTACAAGACCACCACCTACAACCTCACATGGAGCACCCCTGCCGACGCAGACGAATACAGGGAAGTATCAGTAACCGTATGCGGAAGCCTGATACTGTCCTATTTCGACAGCTCCATGTATTCGTCCAAGAATGCCGACAGCCACTTTGCAAAGCTCACCGGCGACGCGCTCTACAAGAAGGCTCAGGCAGCGGTCAAGAAGCTGAATCCGACGGTTGCCGACGTTATCTCCATCGACCGTGACAGCCTTAACATCACCATGTACGGCAGCAAAGCGCAGTTCTCTTTCGTAAGAACCAAGAACGGCGTACCGGTCAGCAACGACCGCGGCTCCATAGTGCTAGACAAGGACACCGGCGATATCATAGGCTTCCACATGAGCTGGCATGTCAATGCGTCTTTCAGGGACAGCAAATCCGCTATCTCACTTGACAAGGCAAAGCAGAAGTACGCTGAGATGATACAGCTCACCCCGCAGTATGAGTTTGATTACGACTGGCAGACCAAAAAAGTGACCGCAAGACTGGTATACCGCCAGGGCCAGTACGGCGAGATAAACGCGTTCACCGGCAAAAAGAGTGATTTCAGCGCCGACGGCTACTATGACGGCAGCAACGAAACCGAAGATGCAGTCGCCGACATGGACACCGGAAAGGGCAGCGGCGAAGGCGGCTATCAGTTCACCGAGCAGGAGCAGGCAGAGCTTGATAAGAAGCTCCCCTACGCAAGCAGCGAAGCTGTAATAAAGCTCATGCAGGCGGATAAGTGGCTGACCTATTCCACTGATATGGAGCTTGTTTCATCTGACCTTTACAAGGTAAGCTTTACCGGTAAGGACAAGTATTACTACACCGCGAACTTCTCCAGCTACGTTCCCGACGAGAACGACTACGTTTACGAGGAGATAGTCGAGGAGGACGGTTCTGTAAGCGTTCCGGCAGTAGAATCAGCCCAGAACTGGCAGGAGGTCAACATCACCGTTGACGCGGAAAGCGGTCAGATAATGAGCTATTATTTCTGGGATACCCGTGACAGCAGATCCAGTTCATATGACCTCGATAAGGCTGACAAACTCGCCGAGGAGATCGCAAAGACCTACGCCGGCGACCGCTTTGTGGAATACAAGGGCAATCCTTCCACTGATTACTCCTGGACAGACCAGAACAACAAAACATTCTATAACGGAAGCAGCCATTCCTGGGACAGATACTCCAGCGACATACTGGTCAGCGGAGATTCCATCAGCGTAGGCCTTAATGCAGATATGAAGCTGACTAACTACAGCTACAGCTATACTGACGTTAAGCTTCCCGATTCCTCCAGAATGCTCAGCACCGACATGGTAATGCAGAAGTTCTGGGAAAACAACGACCTGAACCTCTACTATCTCGCAAGATTTACCGATAAGAAAACCAAGACCGTGCTCGTATACGGCACCGATTCCGACGTTTACGTTGACGCGACTACCGGCGAGCCGGTGTACGACTGGCAGTATGCCTCCGATGCTGCGAACGACCTCTCCGGCATAAAGGACAAGAAGATACTGAAGATGGCGAAGGCACTGGACGATCACGGATACCTCATCTCCACTGAAAAGTTCAGCGAGAACGACACCGCCGATTCCGCAGTATTCGAGCAGCTCATGGGCGTAAATACCGACGAGGAAAGCAGCAAGAAGCTGACCCGCGGCGACGCACTGGTGATCTTCACAAAGTCCGTAGCAGGCGACGCCATTCCGGAGCTGAAGGGCATCTACAAGTCTCCGTTCAGCGACGTTAAGGACACCGATAAGAATGTTGGCTATTACGCTATAGCATACGCAATGGGCGCTGTAAGCGGAAACAAGCTCAACGCAAAGGCAGACTTCACCTACGGGGATATGATAAAGATGGTTTATACGTTCTACGCAGCGGAATAAATCACATCAGGGCTTAGATATATGCGCTCCCGCCGGACAGCGGGAGCGCTATTTTTCGGTGTATTGTAAGAAAAACCGACCAGAGTTTTGGCGATAATACCCAAAATTCCAGCAGAGTGTGAAAATGTAGTGAAATCATATTAACAAATCACATGTTGTGTGGTAAAATAAACTTGTAGTACGGAAATTATCGTGCTCCCTGAAACCCGGGAGCTGGTTTGTGGAGGTATATATGGACGAAAATTCGAGAGTAAGCCTTACTAAGCCCACTGGTCAGGCAAGTCAGGCAGGTCAGACTGTTCAGGGCAGCACCCAGGGCTGGAGAGATCCCGCCACTGGAGAAATATACGCACAGCAGCCGGTACAGTACCAACAGGCTCCGCAGCAGGCGCAGCCCTATCAGCAGTATGCTCAGCCAGTTCAGCCAGCGCAGACATACCCCCAGGGAGTTCCGAATAATATCCCGCAGCAGGTAAACTGGCAGGGTCAGTCCCAGAACAATGCATATCAGCCCTATCATCAGGACGCTGTACCCCAGGGAGGATATCAGCAGCCAGTACAGCCTGTGAATGGATCGACAAAATTCTGCAAGCACTGCGGACAAGTCATTCCTGCTGACGCGGTAATATGCACCCACTGCGGCAGGCAGGTCGAGGAGCTGCGCACTGCGCCGTCAGCGGCACAGCCTATAATCATTAACAACAGCAACAACAATACGAATAATAACGTGAACACAGCCGCGATGATTCCGATGGGAAAGCCGAAAAATAAGTGGATAGCATTTTTCCTGTGCCTGTTCCTCGGCGAATTCGGAATACACCGTTTTTACGAAGGCAAGATAGGCACCGGAATTATCTGGCTGCTGACGTTCGGACTTCTGGGGTTAGGCACCCTGATAGACCTGATAATCATTCTGTGCAAGCCGAACCCGTATTATGTAAGATAAAAAAACCGCCCGGGGACACCGGGCGGTTTTCTTATGCACGGACGGGGGAAGTCCGCGCAGTCTGGAGCGTCAAAATCAGCAGAGCTCAGCGAGATAGTTCTCAATTATCTCATAAATATGGACAGGCGATGCGTCAAACCTGTTAAGCGCGTCAGCGAACTGCTGAATAGCTGTTCTGCTTGGGGTGATATCCTCAACAAGACATTTGCCGAATTCCACACCGTAGCCCGTATAACTTTCGCCATCCTCGTTGGTGTACTGCTTTTCCGTGATCGTCCACATACGTTCCTTCTCCTTTTTATTACTGGGATATTTTTGCTCTGTGTATACTAAAAGTATACCATAACCATTCGCAAATGTCAACCGATATACTGTTAAGATTCCGCTAAGAGTAACGATTAACAAAAAACTTTACAATTTGTTATATTACAATTTAACACATATAGGCATCTGTTGATAATTCCGGATAAATATTGACACAAAGCGATAATTATGGTATAATTAACTTTGGCGGCATAACCGCCGGAAAAACAAACTGAACAAAAGGTAGGTAATGAAATGAGAGTTGGATTTGGAACATGGAGGCTTCTCTACACGGGAATAGTGCTTCTGGGAATAGGAATTGCGTTCATCGTGATGATCAGCGGAGAAATGGCTGATTACGCCAAGAGGGGAGCCGACTACAGCACAATGCAGTGGAGCGATTTCAAGGAAGGCATGATGATCGAGGGCGACCTCCCGGTAAACTACGGCTCGTACGAGGAAATCGTGAACGACGACAAGAATAAATCCATAGGCCAGTTCTATCTGATAGACGCAGGCGACGACTGCTTCATGGGTATCTACACCCCGATTGACGAGCTGATAAACTCCCTCGACGACCAGTACGACGCATGGTCTAACGGTGAGGACATCAGCCCTGTGCACTTCAAAGGCAAGGTAACAAAGATGGACAGCCAGGACAAAGGATTTATAAGGGATTATCTTATCTCCGCAGGATACACCAGGGACGAAGTTGACAACTATATAGTCGACCTCTACATAAAGTGCGTAGACACAGAATCTCACCCGGTAATGCTGATCATCGGAATAGCCGCAGCCGCCGGCGGAGCTGTATTTCTGCTGATGTTCGTCCGCAGAAAAATCATGGGACGCTAAGTTACTAGGCGCACGGGCGCCCGAATAGTTGACAAAAATCCCCCTTTCCAGCCGGAAGGGGGATTTTATTATAAAAACTGCCCCTCCCGAATGGAAGGGGCAATATTGTTAAAACAGGATATCAGAAGAAAATTCTTTCCTCGATGTAAGCCTTGACCTCAGTCAGCGGGATACGAACCTGCTGCATGGAATCACGCTCACGTACTGTTACACAGCCGTCTGTCTCGGTGTCGAAATCGTAGGTAATGCAGAACGGAGTACCGATCTCGTCCTGTCTGCGGTAACGCTTGCCGATAGCGCCAGCGTCGTCAAAATCAACGTTGAAGTACTTAGCAAGCTCGTCGTGAAGCTCTCCTGCCTTCTCGCTGAGCTTCTTGGAAAGCGGCAGCACAGCAGCCTTAACAGGAGCCAGAGCCGGGTGAAGGTGCATTACTGTACGGCTGGTGCCGTCCTCGAGCTGCTCCTCATCGTAAGCGTCGCATACAACTGCAAGGAACAGTCTCTCAACGCCGAGGGAAGGCTCGATAACATACGGAATGTACTTCTCGTTGGTCTCGGGGTCGAAGTATTCAAGGCTCTTGCCGGAGGTCTTCTGGTGCTGAGTCAGATCGTAGTCGGTGCGGTCTGCAACGCCCCAGAGTTCGCCCCAGCCGAACGGGAACATAAACTCGAAGTCGGTGGTAGCCTTAGAGTAGAAGCAAAGCTCCTCAGGGCTGTGGTCGCGCAGGCGGATATTCTCCTCCTTCAGACCGAGGGAGAGCAGGAAGTTCTTGCAGTAGCTTCTCCAGTACTGGAACCACTCAAGGTCGGTGCCGGGCTTGCAGAAGAACTCAAGCTCCATCTGCTCGAACTCGCGCACGCGGAAAATGAACTGACCGGGGGTTATCTCGTTACGGAAGGACTTACCTACCTGAGCAACGCCGAACGGAACCTTTTTGCGGCTAGTGCGCTGGATATTAGCAAAGTTAACGAAAATACCCTGAGCAGTCTCCGGGCGGAGGTAGATCTCATTCTTGCTGTCCTCTGTAACGCCCTGGAAGGTCTTGAACATCAGGTTGAACTGACGGATATCGGTAAAGTTTGTGGAACCGCAGTTCGGGCACTTGATACCGTGCTCCCTGATGTAAGTCATCATCTGCTCGTTGGTCCAGCCGTTTGCGTCGCCGCCGTTGTCTTCAATGAGCTTATCTGCGCGGTGACGGGTCTTGCAGTCCTTGCAGTCCATCAGCGGGTCGGAGAATCCGCCTACGTGGCCGGAAGCCACCCATGTCTGCGGGTTCATCAGGATAGCGGAGTCCAGTCCTACATTGTACTTGTTCTCCTGAATGAACTTCTTGCGCCATGCGTTCTTGATGTTGGTCTTGAGCTCAACGCCGAGGGGGCCGTAGTCCCATGTGTTAGCGAGTCCGCCGTAGATCTCACTGCCGGGGTAAACGAAGCCTCTGCCCTTGCAGAGGGCAACGATTTTGTCGAGGGTCTTTTCTGTGTTGTTCATGTTTGATTCCTTTCAGCCCTGCATGGCTTGCAGGGACAGTAAAATAGTTACTTATATAGTATAACGCAAAACCGCTCATTAGTCAAGTATCAGGGCGCAAAAAACGGGAGCGTACACTCCCGTTCAGTATTTTATCCGCCGAGGTGAAGAACCTGCAAAAGCAGAAGCCAGCTCAGTCCATAATAGGTAACGACAGCCACGAGGTCGTTGACGGTGGTGATCAGCGGACCGGAAGCCACAGCCGGATCAACTCCGATCTTCTTGAAGAACATCGGAACCAGCGTGCCGACTCCGCTGGAAATAAGCATAGCCAGCATGAGAGCCGCACCGATACAAGCTGATACCGCAAACGAGAACCCTACCGGATACCCCTTGAACAGCATGATATACAGCCCTACGAACAGTACCGAAAGCACTCCGAGAATAAGCCCGCATGAAAGTCCGACGCGCATTTCCTTAGCAACGAGCTTGAGCTTTTTGCCCGCTGTGAGGTCCTTGTCCATCAGCACGCGGATAGTCACCGCCAGCGACTGAGTTCCCACATTGCCCGCCATATCGAGTATAAGCGACTGAAACGCCATGATTATCGTAAGCTGCGACACGACCTTCTCAAATGCGCCGACAACTCCGGATACCGCCATCCCCAGCACAAGCAGTATAAGCAGCCACGGCATACGCTTTTTAAGGCTTGCGAAAAGCGGCTCATGGAGATCCTCCTCCTCTGACAAACCGCCGAGTTTTGCATAGTCGTCGCCCATTTCATCATCGACAGCTTCCAGGAGGCTTTCCAGCGTGATCACTCCGAGAATGTGATTCCCGCTGTCCAGCACGGGAATGCTGCTTTCAGAATAGCTCTTGAGCCGCTCTATGCAGTCCTCCGTCTTTTCAGTGCTGTAAACATACGGAAAGCTCTGCTGTATCAGCGGCTTTATCTCCGAGTGCTTCTCAGCGGTAAGCAGTTCCCTAAGCCCCACCGCGCCGCAGAAAAATCCGTTCTCTGCCGTAACAAAAAGTATGGAGATGTTGTCATTTTCCTTAGCCTGATCCATCAGCGCCCGCGTAGCCTCTGCCGCGGTCATTCCGGAGCTTATCGAAATGTAGTTTGTGGTCATTCGGCTGCCTATCTCATCGTCGTCAAACGACACGATAAGCTCCAGCTTTCTCCTGAGCTCCTCGTCGAGAAGCTCGAAAAGCTGATTTCTCTTTTCTTTCG
>OGRQ01002260.1_pt1 | contig 14732 bp, 10 predicted proteins | sample 1553521 | NCBI WGS metagenome assembly OGRQ01 (sample SAMEA2580088, study PRJEB22360) | human gut metagenome | biome: human gut; feature: human-associated habitat; material: faeces | place: Denmark | collected 2008/2010
GTCTCTATTCTTTTTTTATTTAATTTTGTCTGCACTATTTTATGTGGGAATTAAACTCAAACCATAATAAATAACAGATAGCTATGACGCAAATAATAGAATTGCAAGGTACGGAGAAACGGTTGTATCAACTTGTAGCTCCTTTAGTAATGAATCCGGAAGTCTTAAAACAGAACTATAATTATCCTTTCCGTACGTCGGAAAGTTTTGTGTGGTTTGTTGCAGTGGATGGAAAAGAAGTTGTAGGTTTTATACCGCTGGAATATAAAAAGCGGGAAGCAGTTATTAATAACTATTATATAAGGAATAATAATGCAGAAGTATTAAAAGCTCTTTTAGAAAAGGTCATAGCCAAAATGGATAAAGATAAATATTTGAGTTCAGTTACATTTGTAGAGCATCAGGAGATATTTAAGGAATTAGGCTTTTCAGTAGAGAAAGAGTGGAAGCGCTATGTGAAAATGAATAAGGAGAATTAAAAATGGGGGAGGCTCAGAAGAATGTATATGAATTAGCACAAGAACGGCTACATATTATATTTAAGGAGTTCGATAACATCTGCGTGTCTTTTTCCGGAGGGAAAGATAGTGGTGTATTACTGAACTTGTGTATTGACTATATCCGGCGCAATAATCTCAAGCGGAAACTTTGTGTTTACCATATGGATTATGAAATCCAGTATAGCATGACAATTGATTATGTAGACCGTATTCTGGAGGCAAACAAGGATATTTTGGAAGTCTATCGAGTGTGTGTGCCTTTTAAAGTCACTACTTGTACCTCTATGTATCAGAATTACTGGCGTCCCTGGGATCCGGAGATGGAAGAAATATGGGTGCGGCAGATGCCAAAGGGAAGTATGGACGTAAAGAGCTTTCCCTTTTATACCGATGCAATGTGGGACTATGAATTCCAAATGCACTTTGCCAAGTGGTTGCATGAAAAAAGAGATGCGGTTCGTTCTTGTTTTCTAATCGGTATTCGTACACAGGAGAGCTTCAATCGCTGGCGCAGTATTCATCTTGCGCGGAAATATCAAATGTATCACAACTATCGTTGGACTTCTAAGATAGGAAACGATATTTTCAATGCATATCCTATATTCGATTGGAAAACGACAGATATCTGGGTAGCTAATGGAAAATTCGGATGGGATTATAATCATTTATATGATTTATATTATAAAGCTGGCGTTAACATTGAACGTCAACGTGTAGCAAGTCCATTTCTATGTGAAGCTCAGGAAAGTCTCCGGCTTTATAAAGTGATTGATCCTACTACCTGGGGCAAGATGGTGGGGCGTGTGAACGGGGTGAACTTTACTGGAATTTATGGCGGAACACATGCTATGGGATGGCAAACCGTTCGCTTGCCGAAGGGGTATACCTGGAAAGAATTTATGCAGTTCCTGCTTTCTACATTGCCTGAAAATACCCGGCGTAATTACTTGAAGAAATTGACCGTTAGTATTGAATTCTGGCGCACGAAAGGTGGATGTCTTAGTGAAGAGACCATTCAAAAGCTCAGGGATGCTGGTGTGTCGCTAGAGGTAGTGAATACTACTAATTACAAGACACATAAGAAACCTGTGAAGATGGACTATCTGGACGATATTGAAATTTCTGAATTTCGTGAGATTCCAACTTATAAAAGAATGTGTGTCTGTATCCTGAAAAACGATCACGCCTGTAAGTATATGGGGTTTGCCTTAAACAAAGAAGAAGCATACAAACGAGATAAAATAATGGAACAATTCAAAAATATGATGTTATGAGTGTAGATCAAAGTCCGGTATATGCTGTGAAAGCGGTACCGTTGGAAAAAATAGTGGCGAATGATTATAATCCCAATATTGTAGCGCCTCCTGAAATGAAACTATTGGAACTTTCTATTTGGGAAGATGGTTTTACGATGCCTTGTGTGTGTTACTACGATAGTGAAGCTGACCGTTATATATTGGTTGATGGATATCATCGTTATAGCGTATTGAAAAGTTCCAAACGTATTTATCAACGGGAAAATGGTTTGCTGCCTGTGGTGGTGATTGATAAAGAACTCTCTAATCGCATGGCGTCTACCATTCGGCATAACCGTGCGCGCGGTTCGCATAATATAGAATTGATGTGCCACATTGTGGCTGAGCTGGATAAAGCAGGCATGTCTGATCAATGGATTATGAAAAATATTGGCATGGATCGGGATGAATTACTCCGTTTGAAACAGATTTCTGGTTTGGCGGATCTGTTTTCGGACAAGAGTTTTAGTATTCCAAACCCAGTGGAAACACCGGTTCCCGAAGAATAAAATGCCCATTTTGGGCATTTTTGTTTCTATTATGTTCTTTTGTTATCCTTAACAAGTGAAATATCCTGTTCCAAACTTGCATAAGTTAACCAAATCTCCTACTTTTGCCAACATAAACAAACGAATAGGTTACATGTGTCTTCGGACATTATAAAATTCTTACATGAAAAAAATATTGGTTAGTGGAGGTGCCGGGTTTATAGGGTCGCACTTATGCACAAGGTTAATAAATGAAGGGCATCATGTCATATGCTTGGATAACTTGTTTACTGGTGTAGAATCGAATATAGAGCATCTGAAGAACAATTCTCATTTTGAGTTTGTGAATCATGATGTAGAATTTCCCTATCTCATTGAAGGACTTGATGAAATTTATAACTTGGCTTGTCCGGCATCACCGATACATTACCAATATGATGCGATCAAAACGATTAAGACCTCCGTACTGGGAGCTATTAATATGTTGGGGTTGGCGAAGAAGACAAATGCTAAGATTTTACAAGCTTCAACAAGTGAAGTATATGGTGATCCAGTAGTACATCCTCAGGTAGAAAGTTATTGGGGAAATGTGAATCCGATTGGCATCAGATCTTGTTATGATGAAGGAAAACGTTGTTCTGAGACTTTGTTTATGGATTATCATCGTCAAAACAATATTCGTATTAAAATAATTCGTATCTTTAACACGTATGGTCCACGGATGTTGCCGAATGATGGTAGAGTAGTTTCTAATTTTGTTGTTCAGGCACTGCAAAACCATGATATAACTATCTATGGGACAGGGGATCAGACCCGAAGCTTTCAGTATATTGATGATCTGATAGAAGGAATGGTGCGAATGATGAATACGGAGGACGAATTTATTGGCCCGGTAAACCTTGGAAATCCGAATGAATTTTCTATTCTTGAACTAGCTGAAAAAGTCATCCAATTAACAGGGTCTAAATCGAAATTGGTGTTTAAGCCGCTTCCGCATGATGATCCGAAACAGCGCCAACCAGATATTACGCTGGCAAAAGAGAAACTGAATTGGCAGCCAACAATTGAATTGGGAGATGGTTTGCAGAAGATAGTGGAATATTTTAAGGAATATCGTTATAGAAATTAATAGATAAACGGGAAAACAATATAGTATAAGATGAATATGGAAATAAATCCTTCTGAGTACAAGATTCTCATCGTTGACGATGTGATGTCCAACGTTTTGTTGTTGAAAGTACTCTTAACAAATGAAAAATTTGCTATCGCTACGGCAAGTAACGGTCGGCAAGCATTGGAGCAGGTAGATAAGGAAAACCCGGATTTGGTGTTGCTGGACGTGATGATGCCGGACATGAGTGGTTTTGAAGTGGCACAGCATTTGAAAGCAAACCCTAAGACCGCAGATATTCCTATCATCTTCCTGACTGCGCTAAACAGCACGACGGACATTGTAAAAGGTTTCCAGGTGGGAGCAAATGACTTTATCTCCAAACCTTTCAATAAGGAAGAGCTGATTATTCGTGTAACCCACCAGATTTCGCTGGTAGCTGCCAAACGCATTATTTTGAATAAGACCGAAGAGCTGCAACGTACCATTGCCGGACGTGATAAACTTTATTCGGTGATTGCTCATGATTTGCGTTCTCCTATGGGTTCTATCAAGATGGTGCTGAATATGCTGATACTGAATCTGCCGGCTGAGAAGATCGGTGATGAGATGTATGAGCTGTTGACAATGGCAAACCAGACGACAGAAGATGTATTCTCATTGCTGGATAACTTGCTGAAGTGGACGAAGAGCCAGATTGGTAAGTTGAATGTAGTATATCAGGATATTGATGTGGTAGAAGTTGTGGATGGAGTTATAGATATCTTTAATATGGTAGCTGGTCTGAAGAAGATTACAATCCGTGAAGAGAAACCGGAGAAACTGGCTGTATCCGCAGATATAGATATGCTGAAAACCGTGGTACGCAATTTGATAAGCAATGCTATTAAGTTCAGCAACGAAAATTCTGAAGTATTGGTAAAACTGGAGGAAAAAGATGGTATGGCGGTAGTCTGTGTGCAAGATCACGGTTGTGGTATTGACGAAGAAGGACAAAAGAAACTGCTTCATACAGATACGCACTTCAGTACCTTCGGTACAAACAATGAAGAAGGTTCCGGTTTGGGATTACTCTTGTGTCAGGACTTTGTAGTAAAGAATGGTGGTAAACTGTGGTTTACTTCCAAAAAAGGCGAAGGTTCTATATTCAGCTTCTCACTCCCGTTGAAAAAGTAAATATTGTATTAAAGACAGACCATCTGTTTCATGTAAACAGACGGTCTGTTTTTTTATCGCCTGCATAGCTCTCTGAAATCACAGAACTCACATTTCTTGGTATCTTCAGTTTGGGTGAAAGCTTCTTCCGGATTGTATATTTCTTGTAAAAGAGTTTGCAGGCGTTCACGAAATTCATCTTCATAGAAAGCAAAGTTATTGACCGGCATCTTGGGTTGGCGTGCTTCTCCCATTTCAATAACAGGGGAATACGTCTCTGACGCTGCTTGATGAATATAAAGTAGGGAAGGGGCTACCTTCAATGACTGCTTGCGGCACATAATAGAAGCATACAAGAAAGTCTGAAAAATGTAATTCGGACGTCCGTCGGCAGGTGTGAATAGCTGCTTGATGTTTTCGGGCGTCTTTGGGCTACCTCCTGTTTTATAGTCTACTATACGCAAAGTGTCGTCTTTGCTATCTATACGGTCAATGGTACCACCGATGTTCAATGCTAACTTTCCTTGCGGAGTTTCGATTTCTATAATTTCCGTTACCTTCTTTTCCATGCCTTCCATAAAGAAAGGTGCATATTGCAGATCGTTACGCAGCAGTTGGCGGAGATAAGATGTGATTACTTTGGCATTAATAAGCTGCGTACCGTTAAATTCCGGCTTTTCGGTGAGGGCTACGTGGAAGAACTCCTCTTTGAAAGCGGTATCTACATAGTTCTGTAATTTTATATCATTGCGCAATACTTGCTCCAAATCATCTTTTCGAATTTCTTTTCCGTTTGCAGTCAAATCTTTATAGACTAATTCGGCTGCACGGTGGAAAATTGTACCAAACAGAGCAGAGTCTATTTCAGCGCTTACTTCATCGGGAGCTTTTAGGCCAGCTACATAGCGGTAATAGAATTTCAATCTGCAATCCAGATAAGTATTAAGTGCTGAAGGTGAAAACAGGGATTTCGGATGACGATTCACATCATACCTTTCGTACATTCTCGTTATGATCTCCGGTGTTTTCTCAACGCGAATTTCTCTACCACTTTGGGGAGATTGTCCGGCTTCAAGGTATTCTCGTGAGATGCTGTGTGGAGATTCAACAAGAAATTGCAACATGAAACGAGACATTTCTCCGCGATTCAATCCTTCTGAAGCAGTATTATATAATAAGGTGACATTTTCGGCACGTTGTATCAGGCGGTAGAAGTAATACGCATATAGGGCATTCTTATGTTCGATAGTAGTCATGCCGAAAGCTTTCCTCAGATTGTATGGAATAAAGGAAGAATCACCACCTGCTTTGGGCAGCTGCCCTTCGTTGAGAGAAAGCATAATAAGATTACGAAAGTCGAGATTACGTGTTTCCAAGACTCCCATCACCTGCATACCAATAGCAGGCTCGCCATGAAAAGGAATGTTTGAAGTGGCAAGTAGTCGGCAGAGCAGACGTCTCAATGTATCAATTTGTATGTTCAATTCTCCATTGTCAATCAGGTTCAGCAGACGATTGATGAGAGTATAACTTTTAAATAGAGACTCTCGGTAAAGTTGGTTGAAGATATCATCTGTTTCTTGTTCTTGCCGGTAGAGGACAGCAACTTCGCGTAACATCTCCGTGAGGTATTGACAAAGGGCTGAAATACCCGTTTTAGGCGTGAATATTTGTTCTAAAAAAATATCTTGCTTTAGCTCAGAAGGTAAAGGGAAGAATCGATTGTCCCTTGTTAATTGTTTCTCTAAACTTTCTGCAGAAGTGGAGAGCTGACGTGTATAGGGATGCTTCAGTACAGACTGTACAGCTTCGTATTGATAGCGTCCCGTATCTCTGCGATAACCTGTAGTCTGCAATTCGATAAGTGCACTGACGAAACTGTATACGGGTGTTTGTGCCAAAGGAAATCCCATAGTTATATTTACATTCTTTACTTCAGGTGGAATGGAATGAAGTACAGGTAGCAGAAGTGCCTCATTACAAAGAACTACTGCATTTTCTTTCTCTTTCACAGGAGTCTCCTGTAGGTCTCTTTTCGTTACGGAACGTATCCATTCCGGTAGATAACGTGCTTGTGCATTCTCAGTCGGAGCAGAGATGAAACGTACATTTTTAGGTTTCCGCAATGTATCAAAAACTGCTTCCGGCAATTCGTTGGGGAATAATTTCAGATTACGAAGAATGAATTCTCCTGCCTCGTGTGTGTAGGGAGGTGTGTTTTCACGGGGCAGGCGGGTGTAGAAGACATCATAATCCCAATAAAATAATGCTTTTCCGGCCTCGCGCAAGCGTTCAAAGAACTTGGTTTCTACTTTGTTTAATACGTTGAAACCAACAAAAACGTAATGCTCATACTTTAGTTTATCCGACTGTAATTCCTCCATTACATAGCGGTACATCATACCTTCGTAAGCAATGCCAAGTTCTTCAAGATTACGGCGATAATGGTGATAGATATCGCCTAATTTATCCCATAGAGAAATGAATTTCTCCTTAAGCTGTGTCCGGCGCTCGATAGAGAAATTTTGGAAAAACTGACGAATGGCTTCTTCCTGCTCGGAGTCAAGGAAGTCGTAATCGTCCATTATATTTTTCAAATCCTGCAGGTTAGAGAATAACCGGTCGGCATCTACAAGATTTTTGTCCACATCGTCAAAATCACTGATAAGTAATTCGCCCCAGAAGTAGAAATCATCGAGTGTTTCTTCGCTGCGGGTTTCTTCACGGAAGACTTTATAGAGTTCGCATACCAACCGGATAGGGTCTCCGGATTTCCACGGGGAGAGTTGCCGGAACAGTTCGCTGATACTGACATAGGCAGGCGACCATATAGGGCGGTCGCTCTGCATTGCCAGATATTCGTTGAAGAACAGGCTGGCACGTTTATTGGGGAAAACGATGGCTACTCTTGAAAGATCGTTTCCTATCTTTTGGTAAAGGTCTTGGGCTACTAATTGGAGAAATGTTTGCATACTACCGTTGTATCTATACTTTTTCTATTAAATCTTCTTCCACATACCAAAGGTATCCTTTTATGTTTTCTTTCAGATACCCCATGCGAGTGAGCAATTGCATATATCCTTGCACTTGCTTATTATACTTTTTGTTTTGTTTTCCGAATTTGAAATCTATAACGACAATTTCATTGCCGCGCATCATTACACGGTCGGGTCGGCGGGTATGTAGCTCACCCCTTTCCTGCCAGATGATATCACATTCATTGAACAGGTGCCAGTTCCCCGAATACCAGTCTTGAACTTGGAGAAGCGAGAATGCATGATGGGTCAGTTCCCGGATTGACTTTTCCGTTTCGGGTTTGCCGATAATACCTTCAAAGACAAGTTGGTCAATAGCATTATCAATGTCTTCCTCTGTTTCAATGGCTGAGAAAAGAGTATGTAAAAGCCGTCCCCGGTTTATGAAGCGATTGTCGGATTCTTCTTCATCAACTCCCTGAATAAAGTCCGCAGAACGGTTCGACTGTCGGAATTCTATATCATGCCTCATGCTTTCCATGTGTACCGGGAGTTTGTCAGGCTTTTGTGCAAGGCGATTGGCAGAAGTCTTAGGGGGGTCGGGCAGGTGCTCATCTGTTCCTGTGTACTTTGATGGACAGAGTTCTCCATTTTCATAAGGTTCTTTTTCATCCCAGTTTTCGTCACCTTCCCGGGCGGCTACTTGTGACAGAGCATTGGCCAATAATTCCGACATGGTACCTTTTTGCCCTTTCTTGCACCAGAAAATTAGATTCTTTCCGGCACGGGTGAAAGCTACATAAAGTAGGTTCAGGTTATCCACCCAGAGTTGCAGGCGTTCATCCAGATAATTTTGCCGATATACAGATTCCGCCATGGTAGAGGAATAATTTACCGGAACGATGTCGAGTGTACTGAATGGTGCTTCAGTAGGCGAACACCATATCAACTGATTATTAGTTTCATTCTCGAGCTTCCAGTCACAGTAAGGAATGAGAACGGTATGAAATTCCAGTCCTTTTGATTTATGAATGGAAAGGATACGGATGCCGTCCATTTCTCCACTGGGGATAGTCTTATTACATAATGTTTCGTTCCAGTAGCGGATAAATGCGTCCAGGTCCGAAGAATTATTTTGAAGGTATTCAGTGACAGCATCGAAGAAGGAAAAAAGATAAGCATCCTGCTTTTCAATCCGTTTCATTTCAAACAGACTGAATAATTCTTCCAACAATTCGTAAAGTGGCATTAACCGGAGAGTTTCCATACCTGTGACGAATGCTTCGGGCAGTGCTTCTTCAGGTTTCGCGGTCAGTAAGCTGTCCCAGTCACCTCCCTGTTTTTTGATTCCTGATTCATAGTTCATCATGAGTGATGCGCACGCCACCTTGTCTTCCGGATTGGATAAGTAGCGTAAGGCATCTATCAACATACAGATGGCCTGTGAAGCATCCAGTCGGAATGCCTCGTCCGAGACGACAGACAGGTGCATGGTCTTGTCAAAATAGTCAGCAATGGGAGGGATGTTTTTATTTTTGCGTACCAGAATGGTGATATCGTTTAGCTTCACGCCTGCTTCCAGCAACCGCTGCACTTCTTCTCCTAACGAGAGAATGGTGAGTTCTGTATAGTCATGCTCTTCGTCCGGTTCCAGAAAGGTTGCTTTGATGTATCCTTTAGCTTCCGTTCGTGGCGATTCCTGGGCAACATCTGCATAAGCCCGTTGCAGGGGGTGGCAGTCTTCTTGCAGCTCTTTCAGGTGGAGCATATTTAGATATTCCACGGCTGCGGTAAATAAGTTATTATTGAAGCGGATGACATTCGTTTCACTTCGACGGTTGGTCTTTAGTGTTTCTACACGTACCGGGAAAGGGAAAGAAGCATCTTTGGTACCCAGCGCGTTCAATATCCCCCAGTCGCCGTTTCGCCAGCGATAGATAGATTGTTTCACATCTCCTACGATCAAACTGTCTGCTCCTTGTGAAAGACCTTCAAGTAGTAGAATTTTGAAGTTATCCCATTGCATCCGGCTGGTGTCCTGAAACTCATCGATCATTACGTTTCGTATATTGGCACCGATTTTTTCGAATACGAAAGAAGAATCCCCATCTCGTACTAGATTATGGAGCAGTGCATTCGTATCTGATAATAGGAAGCGGTTATGTTCCCGGTTCAGTTCACGCACTTCTTCGTCGATATGGGCAAGTAACTGTAATTTATTCAAATGTTGCAGGGACAGTCGGCAACTATTTACGATCTTGTTGTTTCTTGGTCTGAAAGTTTCAGCATCCTGTAATAACGGGAGTAAGCTTGTTTCGGCCAGCCGAATAATTTCGTTCTTCTGCGCAGATGTTTTGGTAGCCCAGTTTTTGGCATCATCCAGACTGTTCTTTAGTGTGGCATTTACTGTATCTTTGTCTGATAAACGTCCATCCCTCAGTTTGCGAAAATAGCTGCCTATGCCTCGTGCCCCACCTTTCAGATCTTCCGGTGTGAGGGCATGTGCTTCCAGTTCGCCAATGAATTGGTCGTAGAAACCTTTCATTTGTTCCAGAGCTTCCGTTTCCATTTCCCTCAGTTCATTACGGTATAGCTTGATAGTATTGGGATCTTTCAGTTGTTGGCGGAGTCCTTCACCTTGTTCTATATAACCTTCATCGAAGATATTCCAGCCAAAGCGTTTGATTTCATTGGATACATTCCAGCGTTTATCATCGGCAATACGCTCATTGATATAGTCCAGTAGCCAGGCCAGTACCGGAGAGGATAGAGTTAGTTTCTCTATCAGGCTATCCACTGCATCACTCAGAACTTCGGTATTATTCAGTTCGATATTGAGGTTCGGGCTTAGTTCCAGTTCGCGTGCCAGATTACGCATCACGGATTGGAAAAAAGAGTCGATGGTTTCCACCCGGAACCGACTGTAATCATGCAACATGTACTGTAAGGCGGTTCCGGCTGCCAGGCGGATATCGTCTTCAGACAGATTCTTCCATTGTAAGTCTTCTCGGATACGATTCAAGTAGGGTTCGGATGCCGGGTCGCTTACCCAGATTCCGTAGAGTTGTTGCAGGATGCGCTCTTTCATCTCTGCCGTAGCTTTATTGGTGAAGGTTACGGCAAGTATTTGCCGGTAAGCTCTGGGGTTGAGTATCAAGTGCTTGATGTACTCTACAGCAAGGGTGAATGTCTTTCCAGAACCGGCTGAGGCTTTATATACTAATAATTCCATGTAAATTTGCGAAATTGAACTTTGGTACAAACATACGTAAAAAGCATGAATTAGAGGGTATGTCTTTGGCAATTCTATCTATTAATTTTGATTCACTTGAGGGGTATAGACATAAAAAAAGGAGTACCGCTGTACTCCAACCTTTGTTAACCTTAAATCTAATACTATGAAAAACACATTGCAAAGATACGGACTTTTGGAATACTTGCAAATTATCCAAAAGAAAAAGTATGTTTAATAACACTTATTAGCCAAAATAACTTCTAATTCTACTTATTTTAAGAAAAAGAACGCTTCCTTTCATCTTCTACCTACCAACTCCGTATCAACGCCGTACCAAGTCCGTACCAAGTCCAAGCGTATAGATACGGAGTAAATACGGACTTGACACGGTTCGGATAGTCGGGAAGAGAGAAAGCAACACAGATGTGTTATGTTTTCTCTTTCAACATATCCTCCATTTTCAGCAATTCGTCCCGATATTGTGCTGCTTCGATGAAGTCGAGCTTCTTGGCAGCCTCCTGCATGAGTTTTCGGGTACGTTCGATACTCTTTTCCAGTTGCGGACGGGACATGTATTGCACAATAGGGTCGGCAGCAATGCTGGCGGAACTTTCTTGCTCGACATAGGGACGGGGAGTGGTTGTTCCTTTTTCGGTAAAGCCATTTTCCTGTGCAGTATTGGGCGCAAATACATTGAGGTTCTTCGCCTTTTTGATTTGTTGAGGAGTGATACCATGTTCCTCATTATATTTTAGTTGCTTTTCACGGCGACGGTTGGTTTCGTCAATTGTCAATTGCATGCTTTCTGTGATACGGTCGGCATACATGATAACCATACCGTTTACATTTCGGGCGGCACGTCCGGCAGTCTGCGTCAGTGAGCGGTGTGAGCGTAGGAAACCTTCCTTGTCTGCATCAAGAATTGCCACGAGTGAGACTTCCGGCAGGTCTAATCCTTCACGCAACAGATTGACACCGATAAGTACATCGTATAAACCTTCACGCAAGTCACTCATAATCTTGACTCGTTCCAATGTATCTACATCGCTATGGATATAGTTGCATTTCACATTGTTATTCAGCAGGAATTCCGCCAATTCTTCTGCCATGCGCTTAGTAAGTGTAGTGACCAGCGTACGTTCGTGCTTTTCGATACGAATCTGGATTTCCTCCATGAGATCGTCTATCTGATTGTGGCTGGAACGTACTTCGATAATCGGATCCAGTAAGCCTGTAGGGCGAATAACCTGTTCCACAACAACGCCTTCCGACTGAATCAATTCATAATTGGCGGGTGTGGCACTTACATAAATTACTTGTTTTGCCATTTCCTCAAACTCCTCAAATTTCAATGGACGATTGTCCATGGCAGCCGGAAGGCGGAAACCCTATTCTACAAGGTTGATTTTACGGGCACGGTCACCACCATACATGGCACGTATCTGAGGTACGCTCACATGGCTTTCATCTATAACGATCAGGAAGTCTTCCGGGAAGAAGTCCAATAAACAATAGGGACGACTACCGGCACTACGGCCGTCAAAGTAGCGCGAATAGTTTTCAATGCCGGAACAATGACCTAATTCGCGTATCATTTCCATATCGTATGTCACCCGTTCCTGGAGGCGCTTTGCTTCAAAGGGACGTCCTTCACTTTCAAACCATTGCACCTGTTTATGCAGGTCATCTTCTATCTCATGGATAGCCCGCAGGGTGGCCTCTTTGGAAGTCATGAAGAGGTTAGCTGGATAAATTTTGTATGCGTCGAAACGAGCGATGGTCACACCGCTTATCGGATCGACTTCTTCGATACTGTCTACTTCATCTCCCCAGAAAATAATGCGCAGCAGATTATCTGCATAAGCCAGATAGATGTCTACTGTATCTCCTTTCACACGGAAGTTTCCGCGGTTCAGATCAATATCATTGCGTACATAGAGGCTGTCTACCAGACGACGTAGGAAAACATTCCGGCTGAATGCCTTTCCTTGTTGTACTTCTATCACATTCTCATAGAAATCTGACGGATTTCCCATACCGTATATACAAGATACAGAAGACACCACTACCACATCTTTCCGGCCTGAGAGTAGGGAAGAGGTGGCTGCAAGTCGCAGTTTGTCTATCTCATCATTGATGGCAAGGTCCTTTTCTATATAGGTATCCGAAGACGGCAAATAAGCTTCGGGTTGGTAATAATCATAATAAGAAACGTAATACTCTACAGCATTATTGGGGAAGAAAGCTTTAAACTCACTGTAAAGCTGCGCTGCCAATGTTTTGTTATGGCTCAATATTAACGTTGGTTTATTGATATTGGCAATCACATTGGCTATGGTGAACGTCTTTCCCGAACCGGTGACACCAAGTAATGTTTGTGCAGGAACCCCCTGAAGTACGCCCTCAGTGAGCTCTGCAATAGCTTCCGGCTGATCTCCGGTTGGCTTATAGGCGGATGTTAATTCAAATTTATTCATTTTCTCTCCTTATGGACGGCAATATTCGGGAAAATACTTGAGATAAACAAAATTTTTTTATTCCTTTGCAGGAAATAAGAATTAATAATAACCATCAATGTAATACAACAAAGACATGATTTGGAATGAAAGCATCGAATGTATGGATCGTGAAAGCCTTCGCAAAATCCAGAGCATTCGCCTCAAAAAGATTGTGGAGCATGTTTATCACAACACTCCTTTCTACCGTAAAAAAATGCAGGAACTGGGAATTACCCCGGACGATATTAACAGTATAGACGATATCGTAAAACTTCCTTTTACTACAAAATACGACTTGCGCGATAATTATCCTTTCGGACTTTGTGCTGTACCTATGAGCCAGATCGTACGTATCCATGCCTCGTCCGGTACCACAGGAAAACCTACTGTAGTGGGATACACCCGTAAGGACTTGTCTTCTTGGGCAGAATGCCTTTCACGTGCATTTACAGCATACGGTGCAGATAGTTCCGACTTTTTTCATGTGGCTTACGGATATGGCTTGTTTACCGGTGGTCTGGGTGCACATGCAGGTGCGGAGAACATAGGTGCTTCTGTTATTCCGATGTCAAGTGGTAACACAGAGAAGCAGATTACTTTAATGCATGATTTTGGTTCTACGGTGCTTTGCTGTACGCCTTCGTATGCTCTTTATCTAGCGGATGCCATTAAAGACTCCGGTCTTCCACGCGAAGAGTTCAGGTTGAAGATTGGTGCTTTTGGTGCAGAACCCTGGACAGAGAATATGCGTAATGAAATTGAAGAAAAATTAGGTATAAAAGCCTATGACATATATGGATTGAGTGAAATAGCCGGTCCTGGTGTGGGGTATGAGTGTGAATGTCAGCATGGTACTCACCTCAATGAAGATCATTATTTTCCTGAAATTATCAATCCGAATACATTGGAACCTGTGGCTCCGGGTGAAACGGGTGAACTGGTCTTTACGCATCTGACTAAAGAGGGGATGCCTTTGTTGCGTTATCGCACCAAGGACCTAACCGCTCTGCATTATGACAAATGTACTTGTGGACGTACGCTTGTTCGTATGGATCGCATCCTCGGTCGTAGTGATGATATGCTTATTATTCGTGGAGTCAATGTATTCCCGACTCAGATAGAATCCGTTATCCTTGAAATGCCGGAATTTGAGCCGCATTACCTTCTGATTGTAGACCGTAAGAACAATACTGATACTATGGAGTTGCAGGTTGAAGTACGCCCGGAATACTATTCGGATGAAATAAACAAGATGCTAGCGTTAAAGAAGAAATTAGCAGCTCGCCTGCAGAGCGTACTTGGGCTGGGAGTAGATGTACGTCTGGTAGAACCTCGCAGCATTGAACGCAGTGTTGGTAAAGCTAAACGGGTGATTGATAATCGGAAACTTTAATTAATTATAAATTATGAATTATAAATTATTAATTTCCTGTGGGATGTCCGTAATTTATCATTCATCATTCATCATTCATCAT
>OGRQ01002269.1_pt1 | contig 14697 bp, 10 predicted proteins | sample 1553521 | NCBI WGS metagenome assembly OGRQ01 (sample SAMEA2580088, study PRJEB22360) | human gut metagenome | biome: human gut; feature: human-associated habitat; material: faeces | place: Denmark | collected 2008/2010
GTTTTTTGCTGCATAAGATTTACTCTTTTCTGTAAACCTTTTTCAGGACGGGACACACCTCTTTGTAGTCGGGATTCAGCGTATGGAGCCGGCTGTTACGGACTTTGCGCGCCCAGTATGCGGCCTTTTCGAAAGCCTCCTTGCCTTTGTAGAGGGGGAAGCCGCCCATTTTCAGATAGACGCGGGCGAGGATGCCTTGGACGGTCGATTTCGAGATGCGGCCCGGTCCGTTGAGCTGGTCGGCCGCCCTGACCTGTCCTACGACGTCCTCCATTTCGGTTGTGATGAAGTCGAAAACCTCTGCGGCCGGGGTCGAGGGCATCTGAAGCGCCTCCATGTCGGTGTCGCGGGTCGATTTGAGGCGTAAGGGCACGTCGCCCCAAAGGCTCGAAAGCGTGAAGAAATAGTAGGCGCGCAGGAATCGCACTTCGCCCATGTACTGGGCGATGAGTGTTTCGTCGATCGGCGAGCCCTGTATGTATTCGAGGAACGAATTGGCGCGGTCGATACCCGTGTAGAGATTCGCCCAGAGGTTGTTCAGCGTCGCGTTCGTATAGGTATAGTTGTTCAGAAACAGTTCCTGCTTGGTATAGTTGCGGTCGTAGTAGCTCAGGTCGTCCTGCAGGTTGAAGGCATAGAACCAGTCCCGGCCGTAGAACGACAGGTCGGACAGCGGTGCGTAAACGCCGACCAGTGCTTTCTGAACGCTCTCCTCGTCCTTGTACGAGGTTTCCGGAGATACGAAACCCGCAGTCTCGACGTCGAAGAAATTGCAGGAGCCCAGCGTTATGCCTGCGATGAATATAAAAAGTAGTTTTTTCATGATTGTTGTTTTTAGAATACGACGTTGATTCCGAAGTTGTAGACGCGTGAGCGCGGGTAGGCCGACCAGTCGTATCCGGGTGTGAGCGCCGTATTTTTTGTCGAAACTTCGGGGTCGTAACCCGAATAGTCGCTCCATGTCACCAGATTTTGCGCCGAGAAGTAGACGCGCAGCTTCTGGACGAAGAATTTCTTGGTGATCTTGGAGGGCAGGGTATAGCCTAACGAGAGGTTTTTCAGGCGCAGGAACGAGCCGTCCTCCACCTCGAAGGTCGAATACTGGGAGGAACCCCAGCCGCCCACGCGCGGAATGTCGCTCATCGGATTTTCGGGAGTCCAGCGTCCGCAGTACTCCTTCCAGCGGTTGTAGCCGACCTCCGATTTGCCGCGTACGAATTGCGTGCGCGCGGCGTTGAGGATGTCATTGCCGTAATTCCATTGGAAAAAGACGTTCAGGTCGAAGCCGAAGAATTCGAAGGTGTTGTTGAAACCTCCCGTGTGCAACGGCTGTCCGCGTCCGATGATCGTACAGTCGTCGGCATTGACCGTGCCGTCGCCGTTGATGTCGCGGAAGCGCGCGTCGCCCGGCTGCACGCCCGAACGGCCGGTGCCGTTGTCGGGAATGTCGGCTTTGAGGACCCATTTGCCGTCGACGTTGTCGAAGTCGTCGTATTTGTAAGTCCCTTCGTAGATATAGCCGTAAAGCATGCCCATCGGCTTGCCGATTTTGGTGATATAGGCGTTGTTATAGGAGATGACATTGACAATGCTCTCCTGATTGTGCGACAGCGCCAGCACCTTGTTGCGGTTGAAGGCGATGTTGAAATCGGTCGTCCAGCGGAAGTTTTTCGTGTTGAAATTCTCGGTCTGGAGTGTGAATTCCCATCCCTGATTCCGGACTTTTCCGATATTCATGGTGTTGGTGGAGAAGCCCGACGAAGGCGGAATGTCGGCGGACAGCAACAGGTCGGAGGTAATCTTGCGGTACCAGTCCACGGCGATCGTAAGCCGGTTGCGGAACAGCCCCAGATCGACTCCTGCATCCCACTGCGTGGTGGTTTCCCATTTGAGGTTCCGGTTGCCCAGATTGACGATGATGTTGCCCGTGGTGTTGCTGTTGTCGAACGGGTACTCCGATCCCTCCGTGGCGTACATCTGCGTCCGGTATGCGTATTCCGAAACGCGGTTGTTGCCCGTTTGTCCCCAGCTGGCCCTGAGCTTCAGGTTGGAGACGACCTTGTTCTGACTGAGGAACTTTTCGTTGGAGATGTTCCATGCGGCCGAGGCCGACGGGAAGTAACCCCAGCGGTTGTTCTTGGCGAACTTCGAAGAGCCGTCGGCGCGGAACGTCGCCGTGAAGTAGTACCGGTTGTCGTAGTTGTAGTTGATGCGCGACAGGAACGACATCAGCGTCCATTCCGCCGAATTGTAGGTCGAAACCACCGGGGAGCCTTCGCCGAATCCGTTGATGCCCAGATGCTCGTTGGGAATATGCGTGGCCTTCATGTAGGTATTCCTGTAGCGGCTGCCCTGCATGGTCTGTCCCAAAAGGATGTCGAATTTGTGCTTTTCGTCCTTGTCGAAGGCGGTCTTGTAGGTCAGGGTGTTTTCGTTGACCCACTGTTGGGTCGATTTGTTCTGCACCGATGCGTTGACTCCGTCCGAACGGTATTTGTTACCCGTGCGCGAACGCGAACCGTTGAATTGCTCGTTCGAATAATCGTCCGTCAGGAATCCGCCCATAACCTTTACTTTCAGGTCTTTGATGATTTCGTATTCGACATAGGCATTGGCCCTGAAATAGTTGTTGATGCGTTTGCGGTATTCGTCCGAAACGATGTGGATCGGATTTACCCGGAAGTCCTGTGACGGGTTGATCGAGGGGTCGACCCACTCGTTGATCAGGTCGTCGTCGCCGACCGATACGAACGGACGGTAGCTCCATACGTTGGGCAGCAGGTTGGCGCTGCCCGTGTAGTTGGTCTGCGACGGAGAGTCGCCGGTCTGCAGGATGCGCGAGTAGTTCGCCATCGCCTGCACGTGCCATTTCTTGGCGAAGCGGTGGTCGATCGTGGCGCGGCCTTGATAACGGCTGTAATTCGAATTTTTGATGATGCCGTCCTGATCGAGCATGGAAAGCGTCGTGCTGAACCGCGTGGAGCGGTTGCCGCCCGACAGATTGACCGAGTACTTCTGTACGGGAGCCGTCCGGAAGATTTGATCCTGCCAGTCGATGCTCTTTACGTTGCGGTAATCCTCGATCGTGCCCCCTTCGCCCAGATAGGTTTTGTTGAAGTCGGCTTCGGTCATGATCTCCTGCTGGAGCGTAACGAACTCATAGGCGTTCATCAGGTCGATTTTCTTGGATATCTGAGCGAATCCCCAGCTTGCGTCGAAAGTCACCTTCGTCGTTCCGGGAGTGCCCAGTTTGGTGGTGATGATCACCACGCCGTTGGCCGCGCGGGCTCCGTATATCGCGGTTGCTGAAGCGTCTTTGAGAATGCTGATCGAAGCGATGTCCGAGGGGTTGAGGGCACCCATCGAGGTATCTTCCAGCGGGAAACCGTCGATGACGTAGAGCGGCGAGTTGGACTGCGTGATGGAGTTGCTGCCGCGGATGACGATATTCATCTCCTCGCCGGGCATGCCTTCGTTCGAAGTTACCTGCACGCCGGCTACGCGGCCCGCGAAGGCTTCGCCGATGTTGCCGGCGTCGGTTTTGAGCATGTCGCCGACGTTGGCGCGTCCCACGCTGCCCGTCAGGTCCTTGTATTTCACTTCGCTGTAGCCGACGACCACGACTTCGTCGAGACGGGCGTCGGTGGCGGTCAGCACGACGTTTATCTCGGTTTTCTGACCTACGGGAACTTCCTGCGACACCATGCCCAGAAAAGAGAACACGAGACTTGCGGTCGGCGGTACGTTCGAAAGGACGTAACGTCCTTTCGAATCGGATACGGCGCCCCGGTTCACCTCTTTAATGATGACGGTGGCTCCTTGCAGCGGCAGGCTGTCGGGACCCATTACGGTGCCGACGACCTTATGTCCTTTGGTCTGCGCCCCGGCAGGTCCCGCCATCCCCGCGAAGAGTACGGGGAGAATCAGCCAGAGCCGTAAGTTGCGGCGCAGTGCATTATATATACGAATCATCTTGTTTGGTTTTTTAGGTTTTTGCTTTGCCGGTTCGTTCCCTGCGCAGATATCCTGTCTGCGCAGGGAATGCTTCCGGTCGTTATTCCTTGACGCAGCGGATTGTTTGGGCATTTCCGCGCTGGAAGGTGTAGAGCGGATCGACCTCTTTCCAGTCGTTCTTGAATGCCAGACAGCAGCTCTTCGTTCCGGCGGAGGGAGCCGAGGTCCAGTAATAGTAGAACGAACCGCGGTTCAGTGCGCCGGAGCTGTAGTAGCGGCACCCGTTGTAGGGGAACCATGCCTGCTCGCCCGAACCCGTGGCTGCGTAGTAGAGATACCATCCGCGTTTGGTCGGACTTGTGTTTACGACGTTGTGTTGAGCTGGGTCGGTGGTGTTTTCTCCCGTTTTCGTGAAGATCGAGAAGGCATCCTTGCCCGGAATCCTGTAGCCGGGGGGACACGGGTCGTAGATCGACTTTTGATGAGTCGCGGTCAGCCCCTCCTCGCCCTGCGGATTGCCCCAGAGGTAGTTGTTGCGTCCGGCGAAAAGCCAGTCCGCCGCCTTGAGGAAGGTTACGGGATTCTGGATCGCATTGGCGATCGTTCCGGTGGATGCGTCGGAAGCGGCGACGCTCACCTTGGTTACGGATCCGTAGAGGGTCGGTTCGGTCATGTCGTAGAATTTCGACGAGCCGGGGATCGGGTCCTTGCGCCCCCATTGGTAGGACATGCCCAGCGAGCCGGTGTCGTCCAGCGCCGATGTGGCGCCCAGACTGCGGTCCATGAAGGTATAGCTGTTGCCGTATTTATTGGCCATGTAAACCTGATCGGCGGGGAGGTCCGTACACCAGATATGCCAGCTCCACATGATGCGGCCCTGCTGGTCCTTGACCGCGATGAGGGCGTTGCCCTTGCCGGCCGAGGTGTTGAACGAGACGATGCCGTCGCTGAGTACCAGTTCCGAGATCAGTCCGTCGGTCGTCTCCCACAGCAGTTCGGCCGAGGCGGGGGCGATTGTCGCCGGTGCCGTGAGCGGATTGCCGAGGTAGTCGGTGAAGCCGCCGCCGGGGATAATGCCTTCGCCGCCGTTGCCCATTACGGTCGCATCGAAACTGCACCGCGCCTCCTTGTCGACGATGTAGCAGTTGGCCGTTCCCTGTGCGCTGAGGTTGAGCGCCGGGAGTTCGTGGGTGATCTTGACTTCTCCTTCCGCGGGAGTCTCGCTGTCGGTCGCCGTGAACTGATCGAGCGGAAGCGAAACGGAAATCGCGCTCCCTTCCGGACTGGATTGGGCGGGCCGTTTGTTGAAAAGAAACGTGTAGCGGTCCGTGCTGACCAGATAATACATGTTGGCGGCCTGCGTCAGGTCGCAGGGAGCGAGGCCGATGGTAAATTCGATTTTATCGGCCAGCGACGGGGCTTCGTTGAACGTGTAGGTGATGCTGTTGGACGATCCTCGGAGCTGAGCGTCGGGATCGGTCAGGTCGAAGTCGCATGCACCCGCGAAATTTACGCCTTCGGCCGTAATCTTGACGGAATTGACCTTCTCGGAAGCGTATTTCCCTTCGGAGGTGAAGTCGAACGAGAGCTGCGCCGTGGCGGCCTTTTTGCGGAAAACGAACTGCGATTCGCTGGCCGCTTTGACCTTTTCGCACCGGGCGGTCATGATGTTGTTGGCGCCTGCGGTCCGGGCGTTCTGCATGGTGCCGATGACGACCGGAGCCGTAAAGCCGTTCATGGCGCTTACGGCAGGATAGACGGCGTAAAGGGGCGTTTGTTCGAAATCGAGCGAACCGTTGAATTTTCCGGTTGCGGTGCCGATGCCGGTTGCGACGTCGAATGTGCCGGCGTGCAGGCCGTCGGTGACGGTAATGGCGTCGTCGACGAGCCAGACGGTCGCTCCGGTTTCAGCGGCGCCGGTTCGCGTCGTCGAACTTTTATCCGTGACGCCTGCCTCCGGAATGATCGCCGTAAGCCCCGAAAGCCGGTTGCCGAATCCTGTCGTCGGGGGAACCTGCTGCGTTTGCTCCGGGTCGTCCGAACAGCCGAGGAGTGCCGTGCAGACGGTGAGCGTTAGAAGTTTTCTGATGGTCATGGTTGCGGTTTTTAGGTGTGTCGGTCGTTATTTGTAGATCGGTCCGTAGGTCGCGCAGGCGCGATAGTCGGAACCTTCCGGGTCGGAGCCGAAGGCGCCCCATGCCGAGGGGCGGAAGAGCCGGTCGGCGTCGAGGTTGTGCATGGCTACCGGAATGCGGAGCATCGCGGCCAGCGTGACGAGGTCGGCGCCGACGTGTCCGAAACTGATGGCGCCGTGGTTGGCTCCCCAGTTGTTCATCACCGAATAGACGTCGCGGAAAGCGCCGTGGCCTGTCAGGCGGGGGGCGAACCATGTCGTCGGCCACGTGCGGTCGGTGCGCTTGTTGATGATCTCGAAAATCTCGTTATCGACGTTTACGGCCCAACCTTCGGCGATCTGCAATACGGGGCCGAGTCCTTTCACGAGATTCAGGCGACACATGGTCATCGGCATTTCGCCGCGGGTGAGGAAGTGCGACGAGAATCCGCCGCCGCGCATGTATTCGCGTCCTGCCGGGTACCATGTCGTGGCTTGGAGACATGCTTCCGCTTCTTTGTCGGATATCTCCCAGAACGGCTTCATTGCGGGATTGCCCGCCGCATCGGACTGCTGTCCCGTGGCGTCGAGCGTGCAGGAACCCGAATTGATGAGGTGGATGATGCCCCCTGCGGCGCGGCCCGTGAGCCGGCGGCCCGTGACGCGCTCGACGGCTTCGGGGGACCAGAACGTGCGTACGTCGGCGAAGAGCTGCGCCCGGTTGGTCAGCAGGTGCAGCAGGAGCATCGAAGCGCCGTTGAGCGTGTCGTTTTCCGTGGCGAAGGTGACTGCTTCGCGGATGCCGTTCCAGTCGAACGACGAGTTGAGGATCGCTTCCGGGAAGTCGCCGTCGGGTCGGAAGTCGGTCCACTGGCGCTGCCCTTGGAAGCCCCCGGCAATGGCGTTGTGGCCCATGGCCTCCTCTTCGAAGCCCATTTCGGCCAGTTTCGGATTGCCGTGCATCAGGTCACGGAAGATGAGTGTCATCTTTACGACATATTCCCAGACGGCGTCTTTTTGTTCGCGTGAATAGACCAGATGCGCGGGGTTGCAGTCGCTGCCTTCGTTGGGCTTGCAGTATTTTTCGACCCACTCCATGGCGCGGGCGAACTCCTCCTTGTCGTAGATGCCCAGTTCGATGCGGCGTTCGATCTCCGAGCAGTCTACCGCTTCATTGCGCATGCCGAGGTACTCCTGAAAGAAATCGGGGTCGGGCATAGAGCCTGCGATACCCATCGACACCGAACCGATCGAGAGATAGGATTTGCCCCGCATCTGCATGACGGCGACAGCGGCGCGGCCGAAACGCAGGAGTTTTTCGCGTACGTCGGCGGGAATCGTATCATCGCCCATATCCTGTACGTCGCGGCCATAGATGCCGAAGGCGGGCAATCCCTTCTGGTTGTGCCCGGCCAGTGCCGAAGCCAGATAAACGGCGCCCGGACGTTCCGTGCCGTTGAAACCCCAGATGGCTTTGGGGATGAGCGGGTCCATGTCGATGGTTTCGGCGCCGTAGCACCAGCAGGGGGTGACCGAAAGGACGGCGCCTACATTGCTGTCGCGGAATTTGTCGGTGCAGGCCGCGGCTTCGGCGACCCCGCCGATCGTGGTGTCGGCGATGACGCATTCGACGGGCGAGCCGTCCGAATAACGGAGTTCTTCGCTGTAGAGACGCGCTACGCGCTGTGCCATGCCCATGGTCATTGCTTCGAGCGATTCGCGGATTCCGCCGCGGCGGCCGTCGATGATCGGACGGATGCCGATTTTAGGGTGTGAAGTGGTCATATTCTGTGTTTTTCAGATTGTTTGTTCGTGTCGGCTATTCGGCTTCTCGGCGGCGGTTCAGGGTCGTGAGCAGGAAGCCGGTGAGGAAAATGACCGTCGTGCCGAAGACGATCGTCAGGTAGGTGTGCAGCGGACTGTGGAAACGGTAGAAGGGCGAACCTTCGTTGATCAGCGGCGAGAGACTCATCCACGCGATGGTCAGCAGTCCGAGGATCACGGCGACGACTGCGTGGACCCGGAGCACGGTCTTGCAGACGACGCCCAGCAGGAACAGTCCGAGCATGCCGCCGCTGAAGATCGATGCCAGCTTCCACCATGCGTCCAGCACGCCGTCGATGCGCATCATCAGCAGTCCGACGACGATGCCGAGCGTGCCGACGACGAACGAGGTGGCGTAGAGCGTACCCATATTCTGCTTTTCGGTAAGCTCCTTTTTCGAGAGGCGTTTGGCGAAGTCGGTCAGTACGATGGTAGCCGAGGAGTTGATGCTCGTGGCGACGGTCGACATGCCGGCCGAGAAGAGCGATGCGACGACCAGTCCGGTCAGTCCGGTGGGCAGCCCGTGGACGATGAACCACGGGAAGACCTGATCGGACGGCGTGCCGGCGGGGAGCAGTTCGGGCCGGGCCGTATAATAGGAAAAGAGCGCCGTGCCGATGTAGACGAAGACGAGCGAGACGGGGATGTAGAGCAGACCGCCGAAGAGTGTCGATTTCACGGCTTCGGCCGTCGATTTGGTGGTCATATAGCGCTGTACGTAGTTCTGGTCGATGCCGTAGTTCTGCATATTGACGAAAAGGCCGTAGATCAGCACTACCCAGAAGGTCGGTTCGGTCAGCGACAGCGAGAAACTGCCGAGGCTGAATTTGCCGTGTGCTGCGGCGATTTCGAACAGCTGTCCGGGGTCTTCGGGCATGGTGAAGGTAAGGATCGCGGCGCAGGCGAGGGCACCCACGATCAGGATGATGCCCTGTATGGCGTCGGTCCAGACCACGGCGGCGATACCGCCCAGCAGCGTGTAGATCAGGGTGGCGATTCCCGTGCAGATGATGATGGTCTGGATGTCCCAGCCGAACATCGTGTTGAGGGGCAGGGCCAGCAGCAGCAGGATCGAGCCGATGCGCGCCAGCTGCGTCAGCAGGTAGCAGACCGCCACGTAGCAGCGCGCCCAGTAGCCGAAACGCATTTCGAGGTAGTGGTAGGCCGAGACGCTGTTTACGCTGCGGTAGAGGGGAATGAATACCTTGGCGGCCAGCCATGTGGCGATAGGAATCGAGAGACTGAATACAAAGGGATTCCAGTTGCCTTTGTAGGCGTCGCCGGGCAGGCCGAGAAAACTGATGCTGCTGACGAACGTGGCGAAAATCGACATGCCCACGACCCATGTCGGCAGCGATCCTTCGGCGGCGGTGAATGCGGCCGCGCCTTTGCGGCTGCGGAAGTAGAAGCTGCAGCCGAAGAGGGCGACGCCGCCGACGAAGACGAAAAATACGAGGTAATCGAGTAAGGTTATCTCCATGAGGGTTGGTTGTTATGGGTTATACGTTGCAGTTGGCGCCCAGCGCTTCGAGTGCCTGACGAATCCGGGCGCGCTCCTCGGTGCGGAATTTCCGGTAGGGGTACGAGAGGTAGTCGTCGCAGACGCCCAGCAGCGAAAGTGCGCATTTGACGCCTTTCAGGTAACTCGATCCGTATTTTCCGACGGTATAGACCGATGTGCTGATCTGCATGATGCGGCGCTGGATTTCGCGGACGCGGGTGATGTCGTGGGCGCATGCGGCGTCGTACATGGCAACGTAGAGTTCGGGAAAGATGTTTGCGCCGCCGTTCACGCCGCCGTCGGCGCCGAGCAGGACGCATTCGCCCGTCAGTTCTTCGGGCCCGACATAAAGTGAAAAGTCGGGATTGTCCCCCAAGTGGTAGAGGAGTGTCTGGAAGTAGGTCATGTTGGCCGAGCTGTCTTTCAGTCCGACAATGTTCGGATGGTTGGCCAGCGTCTTGACGGTCGCCGGTTCGAGGAAGACCTTGACGTGCGACGGCATGTTGTAGAGGTAGAGCGGTAGAGGCAGGGCGTCGGCCAGCGCCGTGTAGTATTCGATCAGCTCCTGCTGCGAGGGGGCGAAATAGTAGGGCGGGGCGGCCACGACGCCGACGGCGCCGCATTTGGCGGCATGTTCCGCGAGCCGGATGCTTTCGATGAAGGCGGTGTCGGTGACGCCGACCAGCACGGGTACGCGTCCTGCGACCTGACGGCATACCAGTTCGACGAATTCATAACGCAGCCGGTAGGTCAGGCTCTGGGCTTCGCCCGTCGTGCCGAGCAGGAAAATGGCGTGGGCTCCGCCGGCGACGAGGTGTTCTGTAAGGCGTACGGCGCCTTCGCGGTCGAGTTCGTCGTCGCCCTTGAGCGGGGTAATCATCGGGGGAATGATGCCCTGAAGTTTGGTAGGGTGCATGGTGAAGGGGTTTAGCGATTTTTAGTTGATTCGTATATTTTATTGTAAATCGTTTTAGCCAATCGGCAAAAAGAGGGGTCATTCCTCGATAAGTTGCGAAATTTCCGTTTCCCGGCCGGGTATGCCGCTCTCGACGATTTCGGGCGTCAGTACGATGCGGATGCTGTTGATCGGCTGGTCTTTCTGTTCGATATTCTTGATCAGCAGGTCGAGGGCTTCCGTGCCGAACTGTTCGATCGGCTGCCGCACGTAGGCGACGGCCGTTTTGTAGATGTCGAAGGCTTCGTTGCTGTCGAAACAGGCCATGGCGAAGTCCTGCGGAACGCGCCAGCCGTTGCGGAAAATGGCTGTCAGTCCGTTGGCGGCCAATGTGTTGGTGGCGAATACGAACGCTTCGACATTGCGCATCTTCGCATCGCGGACGATCTCGTCGATTTTGCCGAGTTTGTCGTGACGCAGGTGATGGATGTTGATCCGGTCGCTCAGGCCGGCTTCCGTCATGCAGAAGCGGTAGCCCTCTTCGCGCTCCCTGATGTTGGACAGGTTCATCGAATAGGAGATCATTTCGATCCGCGTGAAACCCTGACGGATCAGCGCCTGAGTGGTTTCGACGCCGGCGCGCCGGTTGTTGAGTACGACGCTGCTCAGTTCGGTGTCCGGCACTTCGCGGTCGAGCAGTACGACGGGGATATTCTGCAGGGCGACATTGCGGATAATTTCATCGGCACCTTCGCAGGGGACGATGATCAGTCCGTCGATGCCCTTGTTGCGGAAAACCTCGATCAGGTTTTCGAGTTTCTGCGGATTTTCGTCCGTACTGCCGAACAATACGGTATACTTATGTTTATATGCGCGGTCTTCGATGCAGCGGGCGATGTCGGCGAAAAACTTGTTGGAGATGTCCGATACGATTACCCCGATGGTGTTCGTCTTGCCGCTGCGAAGCGTGCGTGCCGCATTGTTGGGCTGGTAGTTAAGCTTTTCGGCGACCTCCAGAATCCGTTGCGCCGTCTCTTTGTTGACGCGGTAGGTCTCCTTGCCGTCGGCTTTGTTGTTCATGACGAATGACACCAGTGCGATCGAAACGCCCGCTTCGGTGGCTATGTCCTTTATGGTTACTTTGCGTGTCCGCATATTTTTTGCGATTTTTTGTGATATCCCGGAAATTCTCTTACCTTTGCAAAGGTAATTAAAACGTTTTAACAAACAAATTTTTTGCGATTTTTTTATGCTGCGACGTGATATGCAAACTCAGACCAAGTATGTAATAGGAGTCGATTTCGGCAGCGATTCGGTGCGCTGCCTGATTGTCGGCACGGCCGACGGGGCGGAAATCGCATCGGCGGTGGCGGCGTATCCCCGCTGGAAAGAGCGGCTTTACTGCGATCCCTCCCTGAATCGCTACCGTCAGCATCCGCTGGACTATATCGAATCTTTGGAGCAGTGCGTGCGCAGTGCGTTGGAAAAGTGCGGCAAAGAGGTGGCGGACAATATCTGCGGCATCTCTTTCGACACGACCGCTTCGACGCCGGCGCTGACCGACGAGCGGGGCGTTCCGCTGGCCCTGCTGCCCGAATACGCCGAAAATCCCGATGCGATGTTCGTGCTTTGGAAAGACCATACGGCATTGGCCGAAGCGGATGAGATAAACGATCTGGCGAAACGCTGGGAGGTCGATTATACCCGTTACAGCGGTGGCGCCTACTCCTGCGAATGGGTGTGGGCGAAGATGCTGCACTGCCTGCGCAGCGATCCCGCATTGCGTGCGAAAACCTGTTCGTGGGTCGAGCACTGCGATTGGATATGTGCACTGCTGACGGGCGACACGAAGCCCGAAACCATCGCCCGAAGCCGTTGTGCGGCGGGGCACAAGGCGATGTGGCATGAGTCGTGGGGCGGTCTCCCGTCGCCCGAATTCCTCTCGGCGGTCGATCCGCTGCTGGATATTTTCCGCGGGCACCTCTATACCCGGACCGTTACCGGTGACGAATGTATCGGCGGGTTATGCCCCGAATGGGCCGCACGGCTGGGACTGAGGTCGGGGATTGCAGTCGGCGTGGGGGCCATTGACTGTCATGTGGGCGCTGTCGGGGCGGGAATCGTTCCCGGAACCTTGGTAAAGGTGATGGGGACTTCGACTTGCGACATCGTGGTCGGCGCCTACGGCGAAGTCGGGGACCGTGTCGTACGGGGCATTTGCGGTCAGGTCGACGGCTCGGTACTGCCCGGATATGTCGGATTCGAAGCCGGACAGGCAGCTTTCGGCGACATCTATGCTTGGTTTCGGCGGATCATGGCGTGGCCCTTGAGCCGGATCGCGCAGGGGGACGAAACTCTTGAGGAGCGGATACTCGGCGAGCTGACGGCCGCGGGCGCCACGAAAGAAGTCCCCAGGGGAGCGGACGGCCGAGGCCGAATCGCTGCCGCTGACGACCGGAGATCCGGTCGCGCTCGACTGGCACAACGGACGCCGGACACCGGATGCGGACCCCCGCGTGCACGGAGCGATCGACGGCCTGACGCTGGCGACCTCCGCTCCGGCTGTCTTCAAGGCGTTGGTCGAAGCGACGGCTTTCGGTTCCCGCGCCATCAACGAGCGGATGCTCGAAGAGGGGGTGCCGATCGACAACATCATCGCTATCGGAGGCATCGCGCGCAAATCTTCTTTCGTGATGCGCACGATGGCCGACGTGATGGGCATGCCGATCCGGGTGCTGGACAGCGATCAGGCCTGTGCGCTGGGGGTGGCGATGTTCGCGGCCGTTGCGGCGGGCATTCATGGGTCGGTTGCCGAAGCGCAGCAGGCTATGCGCCCCGGTTTTTCGGCCGAATATCGCCCCGATATGGAACGGCATGCAATTTATGATTATCTTTATGCGCGTTATCTGGAACTCGGAGCAGCGCGTTGAATGATAAAGAGGCTTTTCCTGCTGGCGGCCCTCACGGGCGTGTGGAGCGTGTCGGCGCAGAACGGCACGCTGCACCTGCGTCTGGTCGATCGCGTTACGCGGGAACCGGTCGTCGGGGCCGTGGCCGAACTGCGCTCGCAGGCCGATACCGCCCGGACTCCTTTTTATGCGGCTTCCGACATCGACGGGGTGGCGCTGTTGCAGCGTGTGCCGGCCGGGGCGTGGCGGCTGCGCGTGACTTCGCTCGGATACGAGGCTTTGGAGCGCGAGCTGCGGACTTCGGGCGGGAAAACCGATCTCGGAACGCTGGAGATGTCGCCCGGCGCCGAAGCGATCGAGAGCGTGGTACTGGAGGTGCCGGCACTGAGGTCGTCGATTCGCGGCGATACGCTGAGCTACCGGGCCTCGGCCTACAAAGTCACGTTCGGAGCCGACGCCGGGGCGCTGATCGGCAAGATGCCGGGGCTGGAGGTGGCCGACGGCGTTATCGAAGCGCAGGGCCGGACCGTGCAGCGGGTGTTCGTGGACGGCCGCGAGTTTTTCGGCAACGACGTGATGTCGGCAGTCCGCAACATTCCGGCCGATATGGTCGAAAGCATCGACGTCTACAATTCGCAGGGCGACCAGTCGGAATTTACGGGCGTGGACATCGGCGACGGCTATACGGCCATCAATATCGTGACGCAGCCCGACAAGCGGCGCGGCGCTTTCGGTCGCCTGTTCGCCGGGTACGGAATCCCCGACAAATATATCGGCGGCGGCAATGTCAATATCTTCGACCGGGCGCGGCGGCTGTCGGTCATCGCGCTGGTGAACAATGTCAATATGCAGAATTTCTCGTCCGAGGATATTCTGGGGACGACGGAGCAGGGGCAGGCCAACGCCCGCAGCGGCAGCGGCAACTTCATGGTGCGGCCGCTCGACGGCGTCTCGACGGTGCAGGCCGTGGGGGCGAACTACAGCGACGAGTGGGGCGAAAAGGCCAAGATTACGGCCAGCTATTTCTTCAACCGGGCCGGCAACCGCAACGAAAGCCTGACGGACCGGCAGACCTTCACCTCTTCGGAAAAGCTGGTGCTGTACGACGGCGCGACCGATGCGCGGATCGAAAATGTCAACCACCGCTTCAATTCGCGTTTCGACTACAAATTCAACAACCGCCATTCGCTGATGATGCGCACGGCGTTCAGCGTGCAGGATTACCTGCTCGACAACGAGACCTTCAGCCGTACCGACAACAAATTCGCGGACGACGACATCCGCTTCGTAAACCGCCGCCGCAACTTCGCGCACAACGACAATTTCGGGTACAACGTCTCCAACAACCTGATTTACCGTTACCGGTTGCCGGGCAGCAAGCTGCGCAGCCTGTTTGACCGGTACAAATTTGTACTTGTGGTGATTCTGGCCGGAGTGGTGCTTTTGCTGCTGCCTTCCTTCGGCGGGGGGGAGCGCGGCGGCGGGGGGGGTCTGCTGTAAC
>OGRQ01002270.1_pt1 | contig 14689 bp, 8 predicted proteins | sample 1553521 | NCBI WGS metagenome assembly OGRQ01 (sample SAMEA2580088, study PRJEB22360) | human gut metagenome | biome: human gut; feature: human-associated habitat; material: faeces | place: Denmark | collected 2008/2010
GGCGGCTTTCACCGGCGGCGACGCCGAGCTGTTGAGCGAGGATACCGTGGCCCTGGTGCAAAACACCCTGGCAACGCGGGACCTGCCGTTTGTCGATATGACAAACGATTTCCCCGATGCCAACCACAACTACCAGGCCGCCGAGGGCAGCGCCGCCAGTGATGCGGAAATTGCCGCCCGCATTGAAAACGCCACGGCAGAGTTTTTGGTTTCGGCCCTGCGCTGACCGTTACAGCGACGCGCCCTGGCTGAGCTGCGCCTGGCAGAAGGCGAAGAACCGCTGCGCCGCTGCGGGCTGCAAGGCCCCGCGCTTGCGGCAGAGATAGGCCGTGCGCCCCGGGTCGGGGTCGGTCAGCGGAATGATCTTTAAATCCATGCAGCGCAGAACAGGGTGGTCGGGCACGATGGCAATGCCAAAGCCCGCCGCCGCCATACCGGCTACGACGGTATCTCCCTCCATCTCGTAGGCGATTTTCGGCGTTGCACCGATTTTTTGGAACAGGGCATCGATGGGGCGGCGCAGGCCGCCGCGCTTGGAAAAATACACAAACGGATAGGGCAGCGTCTCCCGCAGGGTGACGCTGCTTTTTTGTGCCAGCGGGTGGTTTGGCGGCGTCACGACGACGAAAGGCGACCGGGCAAAGGCAACGTTTTCAAACACCGTGTCGTCGCCGGGGTGGCTGACGAAAGCCATGTCGAGCCGTTCCTCGGCCACGGCTTGCAGCAGATCGGCGGTGAAGCTGCTCTCGGTGTGCAGCTCAAAGCGGGTATGTTCGTTGCCGGATGTGGCAAGAAATTTTTGCATTAAGTCCGGCACAGTCTGGGCCGCCAGCTTGCGGATGCCGCCCAGTAGCACCAGCCCGCCGCCGCGGCCCATCTCCTGTAAATCCCGCGTTCCGGCATCATGGCGGGCGCGGGCGCAGGCACGATCTACCCGGCCTGCCTGCCTACGGCCCTCAAGTGGTTCCCCGACAAGGCCGGTTCTATCTCCGGCCTTGTGCAGGCGGGCGCATCCTGCGGCCCCTTCATCATGTCGCCCATTGCCCAGTGGCTCATTGACACCTACGGTGCGCAGATGGCCTGCCGCATCCTGGGCAGGCCGATGCGCACAGCGGCCCCTGCAAGGGAAATGGGAAATCCGCCGACGACATATTTACACTGCCCTGAAATTGTGCTATACTATTTCTGACCGACCGGTCGGTCAGAATGAAAGGGAACGCAGCTATGCCGAAATACAGTGTAAAAAAACCATTTACGATACTGGTGGCGGTCATACTGGTGCTGGTGCTGGGCTTTGTCAGCCTGACCGGCATCCAGACCGACCTGCTCCCCGCGATGAACCTGCCCTACCTGCTGGTCATGACCACCTACCCCGGTGCCAGCCCTGAGCAGGTCGAGGCCGACGTGACCCAGCCGCTGGAAAACGCACTCTCGGTGCTCAACGGCGTCAAGAATGTCACGAGCCAAAGCAACGAGAATTACAGCCTGATCTTCCTGGAATACCAGGATGATACCGACATGGACAGCGCCATGGTCAAGGCCAGCACGGCCGTGAACCAGCTGGGCGACGCCCTTCCGGATATGGCGTCCACTCCGACGCTTATGGAAATCAGCCCTGACATGATGGCGACCCAGTATGTGGCGGTCGATTATGACGGCATGGATATCTACGAGTTGTCCGACTATGTCAGCGAGAATGTGCTGCCCCAGCTGGAACGCGTGGATGGCGTGGCGAGTGTTTCAACCACAGGACTTGTGGAAAAGTCTGTGCAAATCACGCTGGACCAGGATAAAATCGACGCAGTGAATGACAAACTGCTGGTCAAGGTCAGTGACCGCCTGGCCGACGCGAAAAAAGAACTGGACGATAACAAGAAGAAAATCAACGACGGCCTGAAAGAACTCGACGACGCCCAGGCCCAGCTGGACGCGGGCAAATCCGAGCTGAACACCCAGAAAGCCGACGTGACGACCCAGCTGCGGGACGCCATCACCGAGCTGGACAAACAAATCCCTGAGCTGGAAAAGAAAATCGCCGATTTGAAAACCGATATCGACGACGCGAACCGCAAGCTCGAGGACGCCAAGAACGCCGACACCACCCTGCCGGAGGTCACGCTGCCCATCGACGACGCGCTGTTTGCCAGCTGCAAGCAGATTTTGGCTGCGTGGGACCCCCAATATAACGCCAATGAGCTGCCCGCCAACCTGGCCGAGGCCAAGGGCAGCACGGCCAAGATGGGCGCAATGGTCAACGCCATCGAGCGCGCCACACAGAACATCAACAGCACCGCTGCCGCGGAAAACCTGCTGGAATCCGGCATGGACGTGGCCCAGAGCGCGGCCTACCTTGACGCCCAGTACACGGCGCTGACCGGGCGCATCCAGGCGTTGGATGCGGAAATCGCCGGGCTGGAGGATGACAAGGCCGCCGCCGAGGGCGATGAGGCCCAGCAGCAGGCAATCCAGGCGCAAATCGACGCCAAGCGCGCCGAGCAGGCGGGTTACCAGAAAATTCTGGACGACAACGCCCCCCGCCGCGCCCGCCTGACCGAGCTGAACGGCTGCCTGACGACCCTGTCCACGACCAGCACGGCGCTGAATAACGCGACGGTATTGCTGCAGGCCCGCCAGCAGGCGGAGGCCGGGCTGAACGAGGGCATGAAGCCGCTGCAGCAGGCCTTGAACGAGACCGTGCAGGCGCTGAATGACCAGCTGACCAAAGCCCAGGAAATACTGACCCAGCTCAACGACCAGCGCGCCAAGATGGAATCCGCGCTGGCAAGCCTGGGTGACCCCGCCGTGGACCCCGCCATGGCCGATGTGGCCGTGCAGCTGCTTTTGAGCGGCAGCGAGGCCCAGCTGCAGCTGGGCGAGTTCCAGATATCCAGCGGCCGCACCCAGCTGGAAGCCGGTAAGACCCAGCTGGAAGCCGCGCAGGAGGAGTACGACTCCGCCCGCGAGGAAGCGCTGAAAAACGCGAACCTGGATCAGCTGCTGAACATGGCGACACTGACCCAGCTGATTGCAGCCCAGAACTTCTCGATGCCCGCCGGTTACATCGACGGCGGTGCAGGGGACGACAACCGCTACATTATCAAAGTGGGCGACGCCTTTGCCGACACCGACGAGCTGAAAAACATGGTGCTGTGCAATATTGACGGCATCGGGGATGTGCGCCTGGCCGACGTGGCCGAGGTCGAAATGACCGACAACGCCGACGACGCCTACGCCAAGGTGGACAAAAACCGCGCGGTATTGCTGTCTATCTACAAGAGCTCGACGGCCTCCACCTCCACCGTCTCCAACGCGGCCAACGCCGCCATGGAAGAAATGATGGCCGAGACCGAGGGTCTGCACCTGACGCCCATCATGGACCAGGGCGACTACATCAAGCTTATCGTCAACAGTGTGCTCTCGAACCTTATCGAGGGCGCGATCCTCGCGATCATCGTGCTGGCGCTGTTCCTGAAAGACCTGCGCCCCACCATCGTTGTCGCCATCAGTATGCCGCTGAGCGTGCTGTTTGCCATCGTATGGATGTACTTTACCGGCATCACGTTTAATATTCTGTCCCTGTCCGGCCTGGCGCTGGGCGTCGGTATGCTTGTCGATAACTCGGTCGTTGTCATCGAGAACATCTACCGCCTGCGCGGGCGCGGCGTGCCTGCCCCCCGCGCGTCGGTGCAGGGCGCACGGCAGGTGGCCGGGTCCATCGTGTCCAGTACGCTGACGACCATCTGCGTATTCCTGCCGCTGGTGTTCACCACCGGCATGGTGCGCGAATTACTCAGCGATATGGCGTGGACGATTACCTTCAGTTTGCTGGCGTCCCTTATCGTGGCGCTGACCGTCGTGCCCTGCGCGGGTTCCACGGTGCTGAAAAAGCAGAAGGATATCAAGCACCCCTGGTTCGACAAGGCGCTGAACGGCTATGAAAAGCTGCTGCGCTTCTGCCTGCGCCGCAAGGCTGTGCCGCTGACGCTGGCAATCGTGCTGCTGGGTGTCTCCATCTGGCGTGTGGCGACGATGGGCGTTGTCATGATCCCGGATATGAGCAGCAACCAGCTGACCGTCACGGTCAACGTGCCCGACGACACCGCCAAGGAGGATGCCTTCACCACGGCGGACAGCGTCATGGACGCCATCATGACGGTGGACGGCGTGGACACCGTGGGCGCAATGTCCGGCAGCCCCAACAGCATGGTCATGATGGCGGGCAGCAGCGCCGCTGCCGACAACACGACGTTTACTTACTATGTCCTGCTGGGCGACAAGGCCCCGAAGGCCAAGGTCGTGGAGCAGGAAATCTACGACAAGACGTCCGATCTGAACTGTGAGATCGACGTGAATTCCAACGGCATGATGGATATGAGCGCCCTGTCCGGCTCCGGCATCGAGGTCGATCTCTACGGCAACGACCTCGATGATCTGAGCGCCGCAGGCAAACAGGTCATCGAGGTCATGAACGGCATCGACGGCATCGTCAACCCTACCGACGGCCAGGACGCCAGCGATGCCGAGGTGAACATCACCATCGACAAGGACAAGGCCATGCGCATGGGCCTGACCGTGGCGCAGGTCTACCAGCAGATTGCCGCCAAGCTGACCACCGACACCACCGCCACGACCTTGAAAGCGGGCGGCACCAGCTACACCGTGACCATTGTGGACAAGACCGACACGCCGACGCTGGACGATATCTTCAACATGGAGTTTGAGACGACCACCACCGACGAGGATGGCAACACCGTAAAGGAGACCCACACCCTGGGCGAGTTCGCCACCCGTACCACCACGGCGGGCTACACTGAGATCAGCCGCGAGAACGGCTCCCGTCAGCTGTCCATCACCAGCGAGACGGCGGAAGGGTACAACACAACGCTGATTTCCCGCGAGCTGGAACCCAAGCTGGCCGAATTGCAGCTGCCCGACGGTGTGACCGCCGAGCTGGCGGGCGAGACGACCCAGGTCACCGAGATGCTGGGCCAGATGGCGAAGATGCTGGCGCTGGCGCTGCTATTCGTCTACTTTGTCATGGTCGCGCAGTTCCAAAGCCTGCTGTCGCCGTTCATCGTTCTGTTCACGATTCCGCTGGCCTTCACCGGCGGTATGCTGGGCCTGATGGCCACCGGCGAGCAGCTGTCGCTCATTTCGCTGATGGGCTTTCTGGTATTGATGGGCGTCGTCGTCAACAACGGTATTGTGTTCGTTGACTATGCCAACCAGCTGCGCATCGGCGGGTTGGAGCGCAGCGATGCCCTTGTCGCTACCGGCCGGACCCGTATGCGCCCGATCCTGATGACGACGCTGACCACCGTGCTTGCCATGGTCACGATGCTGTTCGGCACCGATATGGCCAGCGAGATGAGCACCGGCATGGCTATCGTCATTATTGGCGGCCTGAGCTACGCCACGCTGATGACGCTGTTCATCGTGCCTGTGCTGTATGATCTGTTCTACCGCAAGCCGCCGGTGAATATCGACGTCGGTGATGACGGCATGGATGACCTGCCCGACGATGCCGCCGAATTCGCCGCCCGCCGTGCCGCTGAGAATGCGGCCAAAGCGCCCGCCGAGGAAAAGCGCCGCCCGGATCTGAGCCGCGCGGCCCACGCCCCGGCGGAAAACGAGACGCCCAACGAGGAAAAGGAGGCGGACCACGATGCAGAATGACCAGCAAGCCGCCCGCAAGGCCGCTGTGTATGAGGCTGCGCTGCAGCTTATCGGCCAGGGCGTCAGCCCTGCCGCGCTGAAAATACAGCAGCTTGCCGATGCCGCCGGTATCGGCAAGGGCACGGTGTACGAGTATTTTTCCTCCAAAGAGGAAATTTTGCAGGGCTTGGCCGAGTACTGCTTTGCCCGGGAAAACGAGCGTGTCCGTGCCATGTTCGCCGACTGTACGACGCTGGCCGGGCTGGAAGAACGCATTACCGGCTATTTACAGGACATTGCCGCCAGCCGGATGGGCAGCTACAAGATGATTGCCGAGACGCTGGGAATGCCCCGCAGGACGGGTGCTATGCCCGCCTGCATGGCCGAACTGAAAGAAATCGTAAGTGAACTGCTGGCGCGGCTGCAGGCGGCGGGGGAAATCGCCCCGGAGCTTGGCATGGAGTATTGCTATATGTCGCTGCTTTCCGCCGTTGTAGGCGGCCTGATGGGCCTGTGCTATGCCGCTGACCATGACCGCACCGTGGAAGACCTGATGGATAACCTGCGGCTGATGATACGAAGGACCTTAGGAAAATAAAAACTGCAGCTTTCCCCCTCGGGGGGAAGCCTTACCTAAAAACGCCTGTGTACCGCATAGCAAAGCGCGGTGCACAGGCGTTTTGGATTATTTGCGATATTTCGCCAGCGTTTTTATGACCAGCTCGGTTTCCAGGGGTTTGGTCAGGTGCTCGTTCATACCGGCCTCGCAGGCACGGCGGCGGTCCTCGGCAAAGGCGTTGGCAGTCGTAGCTAAAATCGGGATGCGCCCGGCGTCGGGGCGATCCAGCCTGCGAATGGTTCGCGTCGCTGTGTAGCCGTCCATCACCGGCATCATCACGTCCATTAAAATCGCGTCAAACTCGCCGGGCCGGGATGCGGCAAAAATGTCCACGGCCTCCTGCCCATTGCGGGCAGCGGTGACGGTGGCCCCGGCGTTTTCCAATAGGAACTGGGCAATTTCCAGGTTCAGGTCGTTGTCCTCGGCCAGCAGGATGTTCACACCCTGCAAGGTGGCGTCGTCGGCGGGCTTTTCCGTCTCGGGCTGGGGCGCGGCGCTGGGGTCGATTTCCAGCGGCAGCGTGATGTAGTAGGTCGTACCGACGCCCTGCCGGCTCTCAAACGTGATGGTGCCGCCCATCTTGTCCGCCAGGCTCTTGGCGATGGGCATACCCAGCCCGGTGCCGCCGTAGGTCGAGCGGGCGTCCAGAACCTCCTGGGTGAACGGCTCAAAGATGTGCTTCTGGAATTCCTCGCTCATGCCGATGCCGGTGTCGGCGCAGGTGAACTTGACCCAGGCGGTCTTGCCGTCGCAGCGTTCCTCCCGCAGGGTCATAGTGATGGTGCCGTTGTCCTTGTTGTACTTGACGGCGTTGCTCATAATGTTCATCATCAGCCGCTTTACGTGGATCGGGCTGCCGATGAGATCGGGGTGGGGCAGGTCGATGTCGTCGCAGAGTATGCGGATGCCGCGCCCGGCGGCCTGCTTTTCCAGCACATCCTGCAACCCGGTCAGCAGCTTGACCATGTTGAAAGGCCGGTGTTCGAGCACGACCTCACCGGATTCCAGCTTGCCCATGTCCAAAACTTCATTGACGAGCTCCAGCAAAAAGCCCGAGGCGTCCCAGATTTTGCGGCGGCACTCGGCCTGTTTGGTCATATCGTCGGCGTAGTGGTCGCCAATCTCCACCATGCCCCGGATGCCGTTGATGGGCGTGCGGATGTCATGGCTCATCCGCTGCAAAAACTCGGTCTTGGCAACGTTGGCGGCCTCAGCCTTGCGGGCGGCCTTTTCCAGCGATTCCTGGTAGGCTTTCTCCTGCAGGAGCTTTTCCTCCTGATAGGAGTGCATCGTGCGGCGGCGCACCAATTCAATCAAAAGAATAATGAGGGTGTAGGAAATCACTACAAAGATGATGTTCTTGGGCGTTGTGGTAAAGACGGCGGCCTCCGGCAAAAAGGCGTAGACGTAGTAGTCGCGGCCCTTCTCGGTGTAGCCGAAGTAGCCGCTGGTGCTCATGCCGGTGTCACGTACATAGACCATCCTGTCATAGACGCCGCGCTGCTTGATGAGCTGCAGCGGTGCGACCTCGTCGGTGGAAAGCCCCAACAGGCTTTCATCGTTGGCGGCAATGATTTCATTGCCGCTGGCCACGGCCAGCGTGCCGTCCGTAGCGATATGGAAGCCGGAAACCAAATGCTGGTACGACAATTTGTAAGTGTGGACATACTCGGCAGGGGTGTGGTAGAACGCAACAATGATGCAGTCGGCCCCCTCGCGGGCTGAGGCGGCAATATCCAAAAAGGAGTCATCCCCGCAGACGAGGCGCACAGCGTAGGTCTTTTTCGGGTGGTCGGCCACATCCAAAAGGGAATCGGTCGTCAGCACCTTGTTCAACAGGGGCAGCAGGGCCTCCTCCTTGCAGTAGCTTTTGGTGATCTGTCCATCCCGGGAGAGAAGCAGCAGCCCGGTCAGGTAGTGGTTCTCGACGAAGTGCGGTAAGACGTCCTCGGCAGCGGGGTAAAGGTCGTCGGGCTTTTCGGTGAGGTACCAGATATCCCGGGCGCACTGCTGGGCGCTTTCGGTCACGCGCAGCAGGCTCTTGGCCTCGGATGCCAGATTCAGGCTGCTGTAATCGGCACACTGTTCCTTGATGTAATCCACGCGGGTGGACAGCGCATCCTCGGCTGTGGCGATGTCGGTGTTGGCCGAGTAAAAAGAGATGGAGACGAGCAGCAGCACCCCGATCAGCACGGACAGCAGCCAGAACCCATTGAGACGGGGCAGACGTTTAGCGGCCATAGTCCACCTCCAGATATTTGTCCGGGTCGGGCAGGTACTTAGCCAGGATGGCCCGGGTCGTGCCGTCGGTGCGCATATCGGCCAGGGCAGCGTTCAGCGCGGTATCCAGCCCGCGGTCATCGTTCAGGGCAAAGGCCACGCCCAGCCCCACCACCTGCAAAGGCTCGTCCAGGATGCGGTACTCGATGCCGAAATCCGACATGAACTGCAAAATCGAGGTCTCATGGGCGGCCACAGCGTCGGCGTAGCCCTTGCTCAGATAGGCGTAGATCAGCTCGCGTTTCTGCATCGAGAGCAGGGCGCGGACCTCGGGGATGCGGGGATCGTCGCCATCCAGAAACAGCGCTTCTGGCTTGGTGGTGGCCTGCACGGCGACGGTCTTGCCCGCCAGGTCGGCCAGGGTCTCAATATCACTGCCCGGCATGACGGCCACGACCTGGCGGCTGACCATGTACGGCCCGGCCCAGCGGTACTCATCCTCGCGCCCGTCGATGGAAAAGCTGCCCCACAGGCAGTCGACGGTGCCATTCTCTACCAACTCTTTTTTGTCGACCCAGTCGATGGTGACGAACTGCGCCTTGTAGCCCATGCGGCGGAATGCCTCGGTGGCAAGCTCCACATCGATGCCGGTGGGTTGGCCGTCGGCGCTCAGGTAGTTGAAGGGCGGGTAGCTGTCACTGCCGATGACGATGGTGGGCAGGTCAGCATCCGGGTCGGCTGTGGCGGCCCGCGCGGCGCAGCCCGCCAGCAGGCAGACGGCCAGGCAGAGCACGGCCAGCAAAAACAGCAGTCTGGGGCGGTGGTGCTTCATACGCAAAGATCCTCTATATTTGTTGGAATATTACAGAGAGTAACACTTTGGGAAAATAATATTTATTGTAGCATCGGACGCCGATACAGTCAAGAAAGGCAGCTGCATGATTTGACAAAAAATAGAAGAAACTTTACGGCGGGGCCTGGCCGCCCTGCAGCCTTTGCAAACCACATCATACCAGGATATGCGTCACCTGTGCCGATCAGCCGCGTTTGTTTCGGCAAAACAGTTGCCCCGGTGCGGGTGTGATGTTATAATAGCAATAACAATGTAAAATTTTGCCATTACAGCGGAAAGGAGCGGAAGATGAACAACGTCACACGCAGCATTTTCCGCGCCATCCATGAGGGCAAGTGGCTCAGCATCGAGTACAAAAACCAGCAGACCCAGCAGACAAAATACTGGGTCGCCGTCAAGGGGCTGAACCCCCGCACCCGCACGCTGACGGTGGACGGCCTGCACCTGAAACTGCTGACCGTCCAAGACCTGACCATCCACATTGACCGCATCCAGGCAGCCGAAGTTGTGGACGGCTCCTGGTGCCCGGTGAATGAGACCCTCGTTGCCGATATCCGGGATAATCCCGGCAAATACACAGCGCTGTTGGCAAACTCGGCCAATCTGCGGGTGCTGGATTACCTGGCCGCCTGCAACCGGCTGGATGCCACGCCCTACCAGACCAATTACAGCCTCGTCCACGCCATCGACGCGGATCGCTTTGACGAGGGGGCCGAGGACGCCATCGAGCTGGGGGACGACCAGTTCCGGGAGCTGGTGCAGCGGTTCCAGCGCCGGGTGGAGGACCGCAGGCAGAACGCCGCCCGGCCCAGTCTGCCGCAGCTGGGGCTGAACCTTATCAGCATAAACACCAACAAAGGGCTGTATGTGCTGGCTTATCGCCCGCTGCGGCTGGATGTGCGCCGCCGCACGCTGCGGGCCGACGCCGACCCGGTCATCTGCCGGGAGTTCACCATCAACGGCGCAAAGCTGAGCATCCACCAATTTCTGGACGCAGACGACCACGCGCTGCTGGACGACTTTTACAAAAATCAGGAGACCATCAAGGATCGTATCACCCGGGGCAACCCGCAGGTGCGCGGCGTGGACGATATGCCCTACCTGATCGCCATTGGGCGCGACTGCCCGGTGGATTTGGAGCACGAGTACCGCGGCATCCTCAATATGTTCGAGGATCCCTCCGGCGAGACAGCCACCGCACCGCTGCGGGCTTTCTTTGGCGAGATGACGGCCCGGCCCCGACGCCGCAAATCCTACCCGCTGGCGCTGCTGAACAACAAGGTCAACCTGGACCAGCTGCTTGCCATCAACAATGCCATGCGCTATCCCCTGGCCTATGTGCAGGGGCCGCCGGGCACCGGCAAGACCAACACCATCGTCAACACGCTGACTACGGCGTTTTTCAACGAGCGCACGGTGCTTTTTGCCAGTTACAACAACCACCCGATTGACGGCGTGGTGGAAAAATTGCAGCAGATCGACTACCACGGCCATACGGTGCCCTTCCCGATTTTACGGCTTGGCAACGCCGAAAAGACCGCCGAAGCGCTGCGGACCATCGCCAAATTGTATGACCAGTGTATCCAGCTCCCGGTGCCGGAAAAGCTGCTGGACAAAAACCACGCCGACCGCACAGCCCGCGCCAAACAGCTGACCGAGCTGCTGGAACGCTATGAGCGGGTGCTTGACCTGCGGGAGCGCAAGGAGACCATCGAGCGCCTGCTGGAAGCCCGCAGCCAGATGAACTTCCGCTTTGAGCTGGAGGTCGGGCAGCTGCCCCAAGTCAACCGCGAACTGGCCGCCTACGGCGAGATTGACACCGCCGACGCCATGGCCCTGCTGGACCGCAACGAGGGCGAACTTTTGCGCTACCTCTACTACACGTCGGTACAGTACATCCGCCGCCTGGCCGAACCGAAATATGAGGATTTGATGGAGATTGTCCGCAGCGCCGACAACGATAAGGAGAAGGCAGCGGCTTTCAACAAGTACATCTCCGAGCCGGAAAACCTGAAAAAGCTGCTGCGCGTATTCCCCATCGTGGCAACGACCTGCATTTCCGCCCACCGCCTGGGCGACCCCGAACCGAGCTTTGATATGGTCATTATGGACGAGGCCAGCCAGTGCAACACGGCCATGTCGCTGGTGCCGATTCTGCGCGGCCGGTCGCTGATGCTTGTCGGCGACCCGCAGCAGCTTTCCCCGGTTATTCTGCTGGACCCCGCCGACAACAGGGCCCTGCGCCGCAAGTACAGCGTGACCGAGGAATACGACTACATCGAAAACTCGATTTACAAGTGTTTCCTGGCCTGCGATGCCGTCAGCGATGAGACGCTGTTAAGCTACCACTACCGGTGCAGCCCGCGCATCATTGAGTTCAACAACCGCAAATACTATAACCACAAGCTGCACATTGCCAGCCAGGAGCACAACCCCGAGCCGCTGGTCTATGTGGATGTGCCCGATAACACCACCGACGAGCGCAACACTGCCCCGCAGGAGGTGCGCCGCATCGACGCCTACTTGAGCCGCCACCCGGATAAGCAGGTGGGCATCATCACGCCGTTTGCGCGGCAGCGTGCCGCCATTGAGGCGATGCTGCGGGCCAACCACTACGACAACGCCAGCTGCGGCACGGTACACGCATTCCAGGGCGACGAGAAGGATGTGGTCATCTTCTCACTGGCGCTGACCGACCAGACCCGGGAAAAGACCTACGCCTGGCTGAAAACCAACAAGGAGCTTATCAACGTGGCGACCTCCCGCGCGCGGGACCAGCTTGTCATCCTGTCCAGCCAGAAGGAACTGGACCGCCTGCACGCGGGCGCGGTGGATGATGATATCTACGAGTTGGTGCAGTACGTGCGCACCAACGGTGTGTCCGACGTGACCGAGAAGCCCGCCGCCAGCCGGGCGCTGGGCATCAAGCCGTACAGCACCAGAACCGAGGACGCCTTTTTGGAGAACCTGAACCACGCGCTGGACAACGCTTTCCTGGACGGCAGCCGCTGCACCGTGCGCAAGGAAGTCCCCATTGCCCAGGTGTTTGAGAATAACCCCAGCTACACAGATCTGTTTTACACCGGGCGGTTTGATTTTGTCGTCTACCAGCGGGAGGGCCGCCGCCTGATGCCGATTCTGGCCATTGAGCTGGACGGCCGCGAGCACCGCGACGACCCCGCCGTCCAGCGCCGTGACCGAAAGAAGGAGCAGATCTGCCGTGAGCACGGGTTTGAGCTGATCCGCGTGGAGAACAGCTATGCGAGACGGTATAATTATATTAAAAGTATTTTGATAAATTACTTCAGGAAAGCGCCGTAACGCCCGCCCCCAGCCCTGCACAAAAAAGACCTGCATCCCATCGGGACGCAGGTCTTTTTTGCTGCGGCTTACCGCCAATGAAACGTGACCATGCCGTACACATAAATAAACGCAATGGCACAGGGCACAAAATACCGGAACACAGGTTTCATCCAGGGCTGCACTTTCAGCCCTTTGCCGGTGTTGGCCTCGTTTACAAAATTCTCCCAGCCCCAGCCGAAGCGGTTGCAGCAGAAGAGAGCTAAAACCAGCGTTCCCAGCGGCAGAACGTTGTTGCTGACGATGAAATCCCAGAAGTCCAGCCATGCGCTGCCCGGCGCAAAAGGCTGGAAGTGCAGTATGCTGTACCCCAGCGCTGTTGTCAGAGCCAACAGAAAGATGCCCGCGCCGCAGACCACACAGCCTTTCGGGCGTGTCCAGCCGGTCAGCTCGCGCACCATGGCCAGGATGTTCTCGCAGACGCCCAGCACGGTAGACAGCGCCGCAAACACCATGAACAGAAAGAACAGTGCGCCCCACCAGCGGCCCCCGGCCATGTTGTTGAAAACACCGGCCATTGTGTCAAACAGCAGGCTTGGCCCGGCAGTGACTTCCAGCCCGTAGGTGAAGCAGGCCGGGAAGATGATGATGCCCGCCAGCACCGCCACAAAGGTGTCCAGCGCGATGATGTGCAGCGACTCGCCCATGAGGGAGCGTTCCTTGCCGATGTAGCTGCCGAAGATTGCCATGCCGCCCATGCCGACGGACAGCGAAAAAAACGCCTGGTTCATGGCCGCCACGATGACGCTGCCGTTGATTTTGGAAAAATCCGGCACAAGGTAGAACCGCAGCCCCTCGGCGGCTCCGGCAAAGGTCAGGCTGTGGATGGCCAGCACCAGCATCAGCACCAGCAGCGCTGTCATCATGTACTTGGTCACGCGCTCCAATCCGCCCTGCAAGTTGAAGCTGAGCAGTACGAACGCCGCCACAACCACCGCAAACAGATAGGTCACGTTGACTTTCGGGTCAGCGAGCATCTGCGCAAAGCCGAAATCGGCGTTGTCCCCAGTCAGGAATTTGACAAAATAGTACAAAATCCAGCCGGTGACGACCGTGTAAAACGCCATGATGGCAATGTTGCCGATCAGGCTGAACACGCCGAACACGCCCCACTTGTGGCCGGGCTTTTCCAGACGCTGGTACATATAAATGGGGCTTGCCTGCGCCGCGCGGCCCACGGCCAGCTCCATGACCATGGCGGGCAGGCCCAGCACCAAAAGGCAGAGGATGTACAGCAGCATAAAGCTGCCGCCGCCGTTCTGGCCGCACATCCAGGGGAATTTCCATACATTGCCGCAGCCGATGGCGCACCCGGCAGACAGCATGATAAAGCCCAGGCGGCTGCCCAGTTGTTCGCGTTGTTCCATAATTTTCATTTTCGGCAGATGTCTGCCGCCCTCTCGTTGATTTGCCGTACCATTTTACACGATTATGCGTCCGTTTGCAAGAGGGTTTCTTCTACTGCCCGGCGCACGGTGCCCGGCAGGCGGGTGCGCTTCAGCGCCCGGCGCAGTTCCTCTTTGGTTTTGGCGATTTTGAACAAACGGTAGCACTGGGTTTTGTGCGCATTGCTGCCCTGCCAGCGGCAAAAGATGTTCAGCACCCGCGCTTTGACCGGTACTGCCTTGCGGTAGGTAGCCCCTTGCAGGTGCAGTTGTATCCCCACAGTAGGGTCATAGTCGGTAAGAATGACGGTAGCTTCGCCTGCGGCATTTTGGGTCACTTCCGCTTCTGCGCAGGTGAGGACGGACGGCTCCAGATCCTTGAATACCAAGGTTAGCTGTCGCTTTTTCGGCAGCACGATGCAGTCGCCGGCGGTGGGCGCCACAGTCACCGTCAGTGTACTGCCTTGCAGCTGCTGGGTGATTTGGGTCTCGGCCTTGTGGGTGTCAAAATCCGTTTGGCCGTTGTCCTCATATAAGGTAAAGTCGCCGTCCCCGGCATAGAGCCACAGGGTCAGCGCCGCCGGGTTGCCACAGGCG
>OGRQ01002285.1_pt1 | contig 14583 bp, 10 predicted proteins | sample 1553521 | NCBI WGS metagenome assembly OGRQ01 (sample SAMEA2580088, study PRJEB22360) | human gut metagenome | biome: human gut; feature: human-associated habitat; material: faeces | place: Denmark | collected 2008/2010
CGCTGGCCGGTATGCTGGCGGGCCTTGTCACCGGCCTGTTCCACACGGCCTGCGGCATCCCGGCAATTCTGGCCGGTATCCTGACCCAGCTCGCGCTGTATTCTGTCAACCTGCGCATCATGGGCACCGGCACAGGCGGCGGCAAAGCCAACCTGCCCATTAGCGTGGACAAATACAGCCTGCTGGTCTCCGCACGCTATGTGCGCCAACTGGCGCTCAATAACCCAATTCTGGTGCTGGTCATCTTCTGCGCGGTGCTGATCGGCGTGCTGTATTGGTTCTTCGGCACCGAGCTTGGCTGCTCGCTGCGTGCCACGGGTGCGAACCAGCATATGGCCCGTGCCCAGGGCATCAACACGAACATTACCATCGTGCTGGGCCTGATGGTCTCCAACGGTCTGGTCGCGCTGGCAGGCGCACTGCTGGCGCAGTACCAGGGTTTCTCCGATATCAACATGGGCCGCGGAGCTATCGTTATCGGTCTGGCAGCTGTCATCATCGGTGAGGTCATCTTCGGCAAAATCTTCCGCAACTTTGCCCTCAAGCTGACGGCGGCGGTCATCGGTGCTATCATCTACTACATTGTCATGAACTTCGTGCTGCGCATGGGTCTGTCCACCGACGACCTCAAGCTGCTGACTGCGCTGGTTGTGGCCATTTTCCTGACCATCCCGTACTGGAAAGGCAAATACTTCACGAAAACGCCGGTGAGAAAGGGAGGCAAGGACAATGCTTGAAATTAAAAATGTGTACAAGACCTTCAATGCGGGCACTGTCAACGAGAAGGTCGCCTTAAAGGGCCTCGACTTGACGCTGGAGGACGGCGACTTTGTCACGGTCATCGGCGGCAACGGCGCGGGCAAGTCCACGATGCTGAATGCCGTGGCCGGTGTCTGGCCCGTGGATATGGGCAAGATCGTCATTGACGGGCAGGATGTGACCCGCCTGTCGGAGCACCAGCGTGCCAAGTACATTGGCCGCGTGTTCCAGGACCCGATGATGGGCACCGCCGCTACCATGCAGATCGATGAAAACCTGGCCCTGGCGGCCCGCCGGGGCTTGGCCCGCACACTGAAAACCGGCATCACAAAGAAAGAGCACGACGAATACTACGAGCTGCTCAAAACGCTGGACTTAGGGTTGGAAAACCGCATGACCAGCAAGGTGGGGCTCCTCTCCGGCGGCCAGCGCCAGGCGGTCACGCTGCTGATGGCAACGCTGAAAAAGCCAAAGCTCCTGTTGCTGGACGAGCACACCGCGGCCCTGGACCCCAAGACGGCCGCCAAGGTGCTGACCCTCTCCGAAAAAATCGTCGAGGAAAACCACCTGACCACCCTGATGATCACCCACAACATGAAGGACGCCATCAAGTACGGCAACCGCCTGATCATGATGTACGAGGGCCACGTCATCTACGATGTGAAGGGCGAGGAAAAGAAGAACCTTCAGGTCAGCGACCTGCTGCAGCGCTTTGAGCAGGTCAGCGACGGCGAGTTTGCCAACGACCGTATGCTGCTTTCGTAATCCACAATTTTGCCCGGGATGCACCATCCCGGGCATTCTCTTTGTAATAAAATTGTAATACGTGACAATTTTTTGAAAATGATGTTCAAAGCCCGCTAAATATGATATAATCTCTAATATGTATACTAGGTGGGATATGGCCTTGTGGCTCCCACTTGCCATAGACTAAGGAGGTACTCATTCCCTATGAGCCGCGAACGTTATGAGGAAAAAGCAGGTATGAGCCCCACCCAGCGCAAGGCGTGTGTGGTGCTGGCGCTGTGTGCGCTGGCTATCGTGCTGAGCATTGTGGTCGCCTGGGTACTGCCCGGCAAGCTGGGCCTTTTTAACGGCGGTGCAAGCGCCTATGATAAGGACGCCTACCCGCTGGATACATCGCTGGAGGCTATACTGCCTCAGGCTGCGGCGGATGATGCCTATATCACCGCCAGTGTCTTTGCGGGCGATCAGTATGCTGTCACGCTGCAAAAGGACGCCCGCATCACGCTGAACCAGTTTGCGGGGCAGGAGGGGCTGCAAACCGCCAAGGCGCTGTCCACGGCCTGCGTAAACTTTGCGTCAGACTCCAACAACTACACGATCCCGCAGGCAATCCCCAAGATGAAAGCCCGCCGTGTTTTTGTGCAGCTGGGCTCCAACGATGTGGACGGAACGGTCAGTGTGGATTCCTTCATTGCCGATTACAAGCAGTTCTTGCAGAACATCCACTCGGCCTACTCCTATGCGGATATCATCGCAGTGTCCATCCCGCCTGTCACCGAGGACAGTGCCAACGCCGCCGAGACCCAGACTTACATTGACCAGTTCAACCAGGCCATTGCCGTGGCCTGCAGCGACATGGGCTTCAAATACCTGAACAGCGCCGAGACCCTGAAAAACAGCCGAGGCTTTGCCGAGAACAGCTACATGGAAGCCAATGGGTACAGCGCCTCCGGCGCCCGCGCCCTGCTGGAATACGCCAAGTCCCACGCCTATAACACGATGGACAGCCGCCCGGACACCAGCGACATCCCACAGCGCGCCTCGTCCACCAGCGGCGCGGCCAGCACGCCGCTCCCCACCGCCACCCCGACGAAGTTCACCGCCAGCTATGAGGTGGAGGACAGCGCCAAGGGTACCCTGACCGGCAACGGCCAGACCGGCGTTTCCAGCGTGGAGATCCAGGCGGACTCCGGCACCAGTGTCAACGTGACGGCGGTAGCCGCCGACGGCTTTGTATTCTACAAGTGGAGCGACGGCATCACCACCGCGACCCGCTATGACAACGTGACGAAGGACATCTCGGTCAAGGCCATGTTCAACGACGCCCGTGTCGAACTGACGCTGGACAAGGGCGACACGACGATCAAGAAGGGCGAGAGCCTGACCGTCAACGCCACCGTCAAGCTGGGCGGTAAGGCCTACGACGCCACCAATGTGCAGTGGTCCATCAATGACGAGATGGAGAAAAACGGCAGCAGCCTGACCTTTACGCCCGACGCTGCCGGAACCTACACCCTCAAAGCGGGCATCGAGATCAACGGGACCTTCTCCACCGCGCAGCTGACCGTGACTGTGGAGGCCGACGCCGCGACGGTGAACATCAGCGGCAACAGCACCCTGACCGCGGGCCAGAGCACGACCCTGACTGCGACCGTCGCCAACGGCAGCGGCGATACAGTCTGGGGCTGCGAGGAAACGTCCTGGAAAGCCACCGGCGACCAGGTGACATTCACCGCCAACGAGCCGGGCACTTACCGCATCCACGCCGCCAACAACGGCACCGAGAGCGTCTTTATCCTGACGGTCACGGCTGGCGCCACGCCCGAGCCGACCGCCACACCAGCCCCTGTGCCTGAGAGCCAGGCGGAATCCAAAACCACCGCAGAATAAAACGCGACAGAGGTTACAAGAAATGGCAATTTACACCTGTGTCCTGCTGGACATTGACAATACGCTGCTGGACTTTGACGCCGCCGAGCGCCAGGCTGTGACCGATATGCTGGCCGAGTACGAGCTGCCCCACGACGAGGCCGCCTACGAGACCTACCACAAGGTCAACCGTGAGTTGTGGGACTCGCTGGCAAAGGGCCAGCTGAACAAGCAAAAACTGTTCCAGATTCGTTTTTCCCGCTTTATGCAGGCCATGCAGCTACCGGATAACGGCAAAGGCAAGGCCATGAACGACCGCTATGAAGAACTGTTGGCGACCCACGCCGATCTTCTGCCCGGTGCCCTGACCGCGCTGGAAGAACTCAGCGAGGTGGCAACGCTGGCCATCGTCTCCAACGGCGCTGTCGCCGTGCAGGAGTCCCGTATTGCAGCCTCCGGCATTGACCGCTATATGGACGGCATTTATATTTCGGAGAAGGTAGGCGCGGCCAAGCCCAGTGCCAAGCTGTTTGAGCACGCCTTCCGCGATTTGGGCATCACGAACAAAAGCCGCGTGCTGATGGTCGGCGATGACCTGCTGGCCGATATCAAAGGCGGCATGAACGCCGGGGTGGACACCTGCTGGTTCAACCCCGGGAATGTGGAAAACAAGACCGGCATCACGCCAAAATTTACGGTCGGTTCCTATGAGGAACTGTATCGCATTGTGATGGAGCCGGAGGAGCTGGAAAACCTGGGCGTGCGCAACCGCCGTCACAGCAACGAAGCCCTGCTGTAAAAACCGGGGCACACTGCCGCTGCCCGCAAAAGGCGGCGGCATCATTTTGGAATTGAGGATGTACCGTATATGTTGTTGGAACTGCAAAACCTGGGCAAGAGCTTCGGCGAACACGAGGTACTGCGGGATGTGAACGCGGGCGTCGAGCGCGGCGACCGCATCGGCATTATTGGTGCAAACGGCACCGGCAAAACGACGCTTTTGCGTATTCTGTGCGGCGAGAGTCTGCCCGACGCGGGCGACGCCGCCTTCGGCACCGGCGTGACGACCGGATATCTGGAACAGAACGCCCGGCTCGACCCAGCGCTGGATGTCTACGCCACGATGAAACTGGTGTTCACTCCGGCGCTGGACGCGATGCAGCAGATGGAAACCCTGCAAAAACAGCTGGCTGCCGACCCGCACAATGCCGAGCTGACCGAAAAGATTGCCCACTGCACCGCCGTTATCGACGCCATGGATGCCTATAACATGGACACCCAAATCAAAAAGGTCCTCAACGGCATGGGCTTTCCCGCTGACACCTGGGCGAAGCTCGCGGGCGTGCTTTCCGGCGGCGAGCAGACCCGCTTGCGCCTGGCGCGGCTGCTGCTGGAACGCCCTGACCTGCTGATTCTGGACGAGCCGACGAACCACCTGGACCTGGAAACGATGGAGTGGCTGGAAAATTACCTGAAGGCCTACCGCGGTGCGGTGCTGGTCGTCAGCCATGACCGCTATTTCCTTGACGCTGTCTGCACCCGTATCTGGGAGCTTCGCGGCAAAAGCATCAAGACCTACCGCGGAAACTACTCAGCCTACCTGCCCCAGCGCGAAGCCGCTGACGAGCGCCAGCAAAAACTGCATGACGCCGCCGTGGAAAAGGCTGCCAAATTGCAGGACTATGTGGACCGCAACTTGGTCCGTGCCTCCACCACCAAGATGGCCCAGAGCCGTCGCAAGCAGCTGGAGAAACTGGACATCGTCGAGGCACCCACCGCCGAGGCGTGGGAACTGAACTTCCGCTTTGAGTACGACATTGAGCCGTATGACGAGCTGGTCATCATGAAAAACCTGAGCGTACACATCGGCGAGCGCACCCTCATCGATGCACTGGATTACGTTGTCCACCGCGGAGACAAGCTCGTCATTGCCGGCCCCAACGGCGCGGGTAAATCGACGCTTTTGCAGGTGCTGGACGGCAAGCGCCGCCCCTCTGGCGGCATGGTGCGTTTGGGCAGCGGGGCCAAACCCGGCATCTTCACCCAGCAGCAGGCCCGCCGGGCGGGCCGCGTCATCGACGCCATCTGGAACCAGTACCCCCGCTTCACCGAGTTGGAAGTCCGCAGTCATCTGGCACGCTTCGGCTACCGGGGCGAGGAAGTCTTTAAGGACTGCGCGTCCCTCTCCGGCGGCGAACTGGCCCGCCTGCGCTTTGCCGAGCTGGCCCTTGAACGCCCGAACCTGATGTTTTTGGATGAGCCGACGAACCACCTGGATATCTACATGCGCGAGAGCTTGACCCAGGCGTTGGCCGCCTACACCGGCACGCTGCTGCTCGTCACCCACGATCGCTATCTGATGCAGACGCTGGGCTGCCCCATCATGTATTTAGAGGACGGTAAGGCGACGTTTTACCCGAATTTTGCAGCGCTGCAAAACCGCGAAGCGGGCAAAACCCAAGAGCAGCAGAAAACCGAGGACACTGCCAAAAAGCAGGCCTACGGCAAGGAACAGCGCAAGCGCCGCGCCGAGGTTCGCGCCCGCTTAAAGAAAGTGGAAACAGAGATCGAAGAGCTGGGGGCACACATCGTTGAGCTGGAAAACGAAATCAACGACCCCGAGGTTCTGCGCGACCACCTGCTGCTGCGGGACAAATGTGATGAACTGGACGACACTCGTTTCCACCAGCAGGAACTTTACGACGAGTGGGAAAAGCTGGCCGAAGAACAGGAATCCTTCGACAGCGAGGGCGAGTAAGCATTTTACCATTCTGTAACTTGTATTCCTGCAAAAAAACGCTATACTATAAGTTTAGCAAAACCATTATGTGAGAAAGTATAGGAAAGTATTTTAAGGCGGGTAGACTATATTGCAGACCACCATTATCGTAGCAACGCATAAACCGTACTGGGTGCCGGATGATCCGATGTATCTGCCGGTACAGATGGGCCATGCCATCCATCCGGCCATCGGCTATATCGGCGATGATACCGGCGAAAATATCTCGGAGCGCAACGCAAATTTCTGTGAGCTGACTGGCCTGTACTGGGCCGCGCACAACATTGATTCCGACTATATCGGCATTGTGCATTACCGCCGCTATTTTGCCAGCCGCCGCAAAAGCCGCTTTGCCGCCAAGAAAAGCCGCGTCATCAGTCACGAGGAACTGTGCTCTATCCTGGCGACCACCAATGTGGTGCTGCCCAAAGAACGCCACTATTTCATCGAGACAAACTACACCCAGTACATCCACGCCCACCATAAGCGGGATCTGGAAACGACCCGAGCCATCATTGCGCGCAAATGCCCCGAGTATCTGCCCGCGTATGATCTGTATATGTCCAAGACGCACGGTCACCACTTCAATATGTTCGTCATGAAAAAGGAGCTTTTGCAGCACTACTGCACCTGGCTGTTTGATATCTTGTTTGAACTGGAAAAAGAGTTGGACATGACTGGCTACACGGTCAATGACCGCCGCGTCTTTGGCTTTGTCAGCGAACGTCTGCTCGATGCCTGGCTTATCACGAACAACATCAGCTTTGAGGAACTGGACATCGTCTATATGGAGCACCAGAACTGGCTGCACAAGGGCACCGCCTTCCTCAAGCGCAAATTCTTCCCGAAGAAAGATGATTGACGCAAACGCCGTCACGGCTGTGGTCGTGACCTACAATCGGCTGGCGCTGCTCCAACAATGTCTGGCCGCCCTGTGTGCCCAGACCGTGCGGGGCTTTACGGTGCTGGTGGTGGACAACGCCTCCACCGACGGTACCGCTGACTACCTGAAAACGCTGGATATGCCGGGGCTTGTCTGCCGTAATCCGGGCAAAAATCTCGGCGGTGCGGGCGGCTTTGCCTACGGCATCCGGGAGGCTGCAGCCCTCGGCTGCAAGGCGGTTTGGATCATGGACGACGATACACTCCCGACGCCCACGGCGCTGGAAACTCTGCTGGCGGCGGACGCTGCCCACGGGGGGGACTACGGCTGGCTGTCTGGCCGTGCCCTGGCCCCGGATGGTGCCGACCAGCCTATGAACCTCCAGCGCAAGACGATGTACCGCGATATCGACGGTTTCGGCGACGGCAAAGGCGAGATACCCGCCGTGATGGCGAGCTTTGTCTCGCTGTTTCTGCGCGTCGAGACCGTGCGGCAGTTCGGCCTGCCCATCGCCGAGTTCTTCATCTGGTCCGACGATTGGGAGTACACCCGCCGAATTTCCCGCGAAAAGCCCTGCTATGTCGTGCCATCCAGTCGGGTCGTGCACGCCATGCAGAACCCCGGCGTGGTGAATATCGCGAAGGACGTGCCCGCCCGTTGGGCCAGATACCGCTACTTTTACCGCAATGATGTCGTGCTCTACCGGCGGGAAGGAGTCATCGGCTGGCTGTGGCTGCTGGCAAAGGATGCCTGGCACACCGTGCAGGTTTTGCGCGACGGCCAGGGCAGCCGGGCCGAACGCATCAAAATCATCTGGAAAGGCTTTGCTGCGGGGGTCAAGTTCCACCCGCAGACACCGTACCTGCCATGAATCTAACGGAACACATCTGCCATAGGGCTGCCCGGTATGACGCGGTGGCTTTCGACGTGTTTGACACGCTCATCAGGCGTGACACTGCCGCGCCGACGAATCTTTTCCGCCTGCGGGGCGAGGCGTTTTATACCGCCCGCACCCGGGCCGAGCGCGAAGCCCGTGCCGCCAAAAGCGGGGAAGTAACGCTGGCGGAAATCTACGCCCGGCCCTGCCTTGCGGGTCATGACCCCGCGCAGGAGTGCGCTGCCGAGCTGGCCGCCTGCACGGCTTACGCACCGGTGCAGGCCGCTGTGCAGAAATTGGCGCAGCAGGGCAAAAAACTCTACTATATTTCCGATATGTACCTGCCGCAGACGCAAATCAACGCCATGCTGCGCCGCTGCGGCTACACCCAGTTTGCGGGGGGCTTCGTCTCCTGCACCTACGGTGTGCAGAAGCGCAGCGGCAGACTGTTCAAACAGTTTTTGCACGAGACGGAACTGGACGCCAGGCAGGTGCTTTTCATCGGGGACAGCTGGCGCGCCGATGTGGCCGGGGCCGCGCTGGCAGGGATAGCTTCGTGGCATCTGCCCACAGGCCCCGCCCCGGCGTCTGACCTCGATGCCTTTGTACAAAACCGGTTACAACTGTGCAAAACGGCGGGGGAGGCGCTGGGCGTTTCGGTGCTGGGGCCGTTGGCTACGGCCTACTGCCGCTGGCTGCATGAACGCCGTGCCGCGCACCCGGACGCGAAACTCTATTTCCTCGCGCGGGATATGTACCTGATGCGCGCAGTATACGCCGCACTGTACCCGGACGAAGAGACCGAATATTTGCGGGTCTCCCGCCGCAGCCTGGCCCCGGCGTTTTTGGCGGCGGGGGATTATACCAGTGTGAGGGCGGCACTGCCACGGCAAAGCCTGACCGGGGCGCAGATCGCCGCCTACTGCGGTACAGTCTGCCCGCCGGAGCTGGCTGTACAAAAATTTGACTTGAAAGCTCCGGACACCGCAGAACTGGATGTCTTTTTGCAAAAACTGCCCGCCCCGGAAAACGCCGAGGCCGTGACCGCCTACCTGCGCCAAATGGGCGTGCGGGAGGGGGATATCCTGGTGGATATCGGAAGCGGCGGCACGACCCAGCTGCTGCTGGAACGGTTGCTGGGCGTGCAGCTGCACGGCTTGCAGCTCTCGGCGGACGAGCGTCTGCGCAGACGCTTTGACGAGACGCGCACCGAGGTGTTCCTGTTCGGCGGTCAGCCCGCTCCGCGCCTGTACTGGGCAGGTCAGCCAATGCTGGAACGACTCATTTCTGAGGATGTTGGTGCGACGCTCGGCTATCGGGCGGCAGAGGACAAAATAGAAGCGGTCGCGGCGTCCCAGCCTGCCGCGCCGCTGCTGGCGGGTATCCAACAGGGCGTGCGGAACTTCGCTGCCGCCTGGCAGGACAGCGTGCTGCATGATTGGCCCATCCCGCCGGAACAGGCCATTGCACCATTTTTGCAGCTGGTGGAAAGCCCGACTGCTTTACAGGTAAAATTGCTGGGAGATTTGACTGTCGAGGATGGCGGTGTGTATCCGCTGGCCGCCCCCGAGAGCGCCGCCCACTACCTGGCCCACCCCAGGGATGTAAAACGCGATCTGGCAGAAGCGCGGTGGAAAATCGGCTTTTTAAAGCGGCTGGCCCCACTGCCGCTGCCCTACGGGAAAATCTATCTGAAACTCAAAAAATAATCGGGAAAGGAGGGATACCATGGCAAAAATCAGCGTCATTTTACCGGCCTACAACGCCGAAAAGACCCTGCGAACCGCCGTGGAGTCCATCCTTTCCCAGCAGGTGCCGGGGATGGAAATCATCATCGTCAACGATGGCTCCGCCGACGGCACGGCCCGGCTCTGCCATGTGCTTGCCAGCGAGAACGACTGCATCCACGTCATCACCCAGAAAAACGCCGGCATCTGCGCGGCCCGCAACCGCGGGCTGGAAGCCGCGGGCGGCGAGTTTATCGCCTTCTGCGACGACGATGATCTGTTCTGGCAGGGGGCACTTAAACTGCTTTTGCAGACTGCAGAGGATTCCCACGCCGACATTGTGCGCGGCGGGTATGAGCTTTTGCGCCAGCGCCCGGACGGCACCTTTGCCGAGCAGAGGCATCCCACCGGGCAGCCTTGCACAATAGAATTGGGCAAGGGCGGCTATGGTGCCTTTTTGGAGAACAGCGGCCCGCAGTTTGTCTGGAACGCCCTTTACCGCCGCACAGCGCTGTTGGGCCTGCGCTTTAATGAGCGGTGCAGCTTCGGCCTGGAGGATTTCGTCTTTAACGCTGCGGCCTACCGGCGCATCTGCAAGGCGGTCTACATCCCGCAGGTAGTCTACCGCCACTTTGAGGGGGCGCAGAGCACCTCCTGCGCGCGGACGGCGCAGGCACTTATGGGGCGCATCCGGGCGTTGGAACCCTGGATGGAGGCGGAATTTCACGCCGCCCAGCGCTGGTGCAGCCCCGACGAAATGCAGGCTGTGTGGAAAAACCGCCGCGCCCAGGCCGTGACATTTTTGATGCACCAGCTGCGGGATGCCCGCGCCCCCGATCCGCTGCGTCGGCAGGCGTGGCGCACCCTGCGGGAAGTTCTGGCCCCATACCCAGGCGGAATGCTTGACATTTTGCACGATGCAGGGAATAATAAAAAGCAGACGGCCGCGCTGCTCTTATACCAGCTGCGGCTGCAAAATCTGTACGATTTGCTGACCATCAGAGAGGAACAACTATGAAAACGATTCTTGTCACCGGCGCGGCCGGGTATATCGGCCGCCATGTGGTCAAAAATGCCCTGGATCGCGGCTATAAGGTCATTGCGGCAGACTTCAACTTTAAAGGTGTGGACGAGCGCGCCGAGTTCTGCGATGTGCCGCTGTTCAGCGGCGACGCTGACCTGTACCGCAAACTGGGCAGCCCGGATATCTGCATCCATCTGGCCTGGCGCGACGGCTTCCGCCACAATTCGCCCGCCCACATGAAGGATCTGTCCAGCCATATCGTGTTCCTGAACGCCCTCATCGACGGCGGCCTCAAAGATTTGAGCATCATGGGCACGATGCACGAGGTCGGCTACTGGGAGGGGGCTATCAACGAGAGCACGCCATGCAAGCCCCAGAGCCAGTACGGTATTGCCAAAAACGCCCTGCGCCAAAGCATGATGCTGACGCTGGCGGATGCCCCCTGCAAGCTGCATTGGCTGCGGGCCTACTACATCACCGGCGACGAAGCCCACGGCAGCTCCATTTTTGCAAAAATCACCCAGGCCGAGCAGGACGGCAAAAAGACCTTTCCGTTCACCAGCGGCAAGAACCTCTATGATTTCATTGATGTGGACGAGTTGGCAAACATGATTGTGGCGGCCAGCGTGCAGGATGAGATCAATGGCATTATCAACGTCTGCACCGGCAAGCCGATGAGCCTGGCCGAGCGGGTCGAGCAGTTCCTCAAAGACAAGAACTATAAAATCAGGCTCAACTACGGCGCATTCCCGGATCGCCCCTACGACAGCCCGGGCACTTGGGGTGACCCGGCCAAGATCAATAAGATTCTGTCCATGGATACCTACAAAAAAGCATAAAAGAGCATAAAAGGAAAACGCAATGAAACGATTGGGCATCTTTTTCTTTTACGAAAAAAACGGCGATGTGGATGATTTCATCACCTACTACCTCGCTGACCTGAATAAGAACCTGACCGAGCTGGTCGTCGTCTGCAACGGCAAGCTCAGCGCACAGGGCCGCGCGGCCTTTGAACAGTTTACCGACAACATCATCGTGCGCGAGAACAAGGGCCTCGACGTCTGGGCCTACAAAACGGCGCTGGATTCTTACGGCTGGGCGAAGCTCACTGAATTTGACGAGATCGTCATGACGAACTCGACCTTGATGGGTCCGGTGCGCCCGCTCAAGGAAATGTTTGACGCCATGTGGGAAAATCAGGATCTCGATTTCTGGGGTCTGTCTATCCACCACGGCGCAAAGTCGAACCCCTTCAAGGGCAAGCACCTTTATAACTATCTGCCGGTGCACATCCAGTCCCATTTCATCGTCTACCGCCAGCGCTTTGTCAAGGCCCCTGAACTGCAAAATTATTGGGACAATATGCCGATGATCGAAAGCTACACCGACTCGGTGCAGCGGTACGAGGCCGTGTTCACCAAACAGTTTGAGGATAAGGGCTTCAAGTGGGACGTCTATGTCAAGACCGACGATTTGAAGGAGTTCACCGACTATCCGCTGCTCGTCTGCCCGACGCGCCTTCTGCGGGAGAAAAAGTGTCCGCTGTTCAAGCGCCGCAGCTTTATGCACGAGCTGGAAGCCTACCTCAACTATACAGCGGGGGAGCCGGTGCAGGAACTGTACGCCTACCTGCGGGATGAGACAGACTATCCGATGGCTCTCATCTGGAAGAACATGATCCGCACGATGCACCCCCACGACTTCACCCGCAGCCTGGCCCTGACCCGCATCATTGAGCCGACTGTGCTGGATGCCGTTACGGCGGAGAGTATCTGCAAAAACCGCCGCATTGCGCTGGCCATGCACCTCTATTTTATGGATATGCTCGACCAGAGCAGGGCGTTTGCGGCCAAGTTCCCGCCGGAGACGGACGTTTTTATCTCGACGAGCAGCGCCGAAAAAAAACCGCAGATCGAAGCGGCCTTTGCTGATTTGAACCTGCACAGCGTCACCGTGACCGTGGTGGAAAACCAGGGCCGCGATGTGGCCGCGTTTCTGTGCGACCTGGCCCCGCAGCTCAAAGACTACGACTATGCCTGCTTTATGCACGACAAAAAGGCCATCCAGACAAAGCCTGGCAGTGTGGGGGCCAGCTTCGGCTATGTCTGCAACGAGAACGTTTGCAAAAATGCAGCCCATGTGCTGAACGTGCTGTGTGAATTTGAAAAGGATCCTTACCTCGGCATTCTCTGCCCGCCGTACCCGACGCACGGCTTGTACTTTATGAATATGTGCTCCGGCGGCTGGGGCCCGAACTTTGAGAACACGAAAAAGCTGATGAAAGATCTGGGCATCGATATACCCATTTCCGGCGAAAAATCTCCCATTGCGCCCTACGGCAGTGTGTTCTGGTTCCGCCCCAAGGCGCTGGAACCGCTGTTTGCCCACGGCTGGCAGCATTCGGACTTCCCGCCCGAACCCTTACCGCAGGACGGCACCATCAGCCACGCCATCGAGCGCATTTACCCATTTGTGGCCCAGAGCGCGGGCTACTACCCGGCGGTGGTCATGAGCAAAAACTATGCCGTGACCCACAACGACACGATGCAGGCCTACGCCAGCGGCATGATCCGCCCGCTGGCCCGGGTGTTCGACTGCACGACCTTCTACGGTGCGGAAAACTCGGCCACAGGCTTTGCCTACAAAAAGCACCACCTGTTCAGCCACTATGGGCCGTACTCCGACAGCAAGCGCCGCCACGCGCGGAACTGGCTGCGGGACAACCTGCCCGCAGGTTCCTACAAGGTCATCATCAACACCAAGCGTGCCATCTTTGGACCGCACGAAGGCCCCTACGAGGACTGACCCCTTATGAAACGACTGGTCATCTATTTCCATTACGACCCGGCAGGCCGCATCGATACGGCCTGCCGTATTGCTGTGCAAGCCATGCAGAAGTACGCCAAGGTGCTGTTTGTTACCAACGGCACGCTGACCCCGGCGGACCGCGTCTGGGTGCGGCAGGCGGGCGCAGGCCGCATGGAGCGGGACAACACCGGCTTTGATGTAGGTGCTTACAAAGAGGCTCTGCTGACCCTTGGCCGGGAGAAGCTGGCGGAGTATGAGGAAGTCATCCTCATGAATTTTACGCTGGCGGGGCCTGTCTGCCCGCTGGGGCCGATGTTCGCCGCTATGGACGCGCGGGCGGAACTCGACTTCTGGGGCCTGACGCGCCATTATGCCATGCAGAGCCGCCGCTTTGGCGGCGCGGTGCCGGAACACCTGCAATCCCACTTCCTGGCGCTGCGGCCGCGATTATTCAACAGCGACGCCTTCTGGGACTATTGGCAGCAGATGGCGCTGCCCGCAAGCTATGAACAGTCGGTTATCCTGCACGAAACGCGGTTCACGCCGTACTTTGCTGCCAAGGGCTATATCTGGGATACTTATGTAAATACCGACGATTTGTGCGGCGTTTTCGTCAACCCCATCATGGCCTGCCCGGCAGAACTACTGCAAAAACGGGACTGCCCGTTTTTCAAGCGCCGCAGCCTGTTCACGCCCTATGCCGACGAGCTGCGCCGCACCGATGGCTGCGCGGCGGGGGAACTGTACCGCTATGTGAAAGCGCACACGGAGTTTCCCGTTGACCTTTTGCTTGCGTCGCTCTTGCAGACACAGCCCATGGCCGCACTGGCAAAGAACCTGCACTGGAATTACGTGATAGCAGAACCCGCCGCCGAAGTGCCCGACCTGGCCGCGCTGGGTCTGCGCTTGTTGCGGTACACGCTGCCCGCTGCCGACCCGGTGACGGACTGGTACAATAAAAAGGCCTCTGCCGACGCGGACGCCCTGCTGGGCTGCGCCGCGCAGCTGTTTGAAAAAAAGCCGCTGTTGGGAGTGCTCAGCCCGGCGCTGCCGTTGTGGCAGGGCTGCGCCGCCGCCCGGCGTACCCAGTGGCAACGCGACGCCCGGACA
>OGRQ01002301.1_pt1 | contig 14508 bp, 12 predicted proteins | sample 1553521 | NCBI WGS metagenome assembly OGRQ01 (sample SAMEA2580088, study PRJEB22360) | human gut metagenome | biome: human gut; feature: human-associated habitat; material: faeces | place: Denmark | collected 2008/2010
CCTTGTATGGTCCAATGGAATTATTGAACTGTACACGGAAACCTCTGTTTACCTGTACCTGACCATTGTCATCTACCCATGGTACTCTGAACATGATCTGACGATCCGGCTCTGTGATTCTCTCGAGGATAGCGTTCTTTCTGTAAAGCTCCTCATTTGCCTCGATTACAGGTCTTAAAGAATCAAGTACCTCTGTTACTGCCTGTAAAAACTCAGGCTGGTCAGCGTTTTTCTTCTGTACTACTGCGAGTACTTCATCAACATAGCTCATTTTTATATCTCCTTTACAAAATTATTTTTGACATCAACAAGTTTATTTTATATAAATCTATTGCTATAATCAAGTAATTTTTGAAGGTTTTATATAAAAAAAATTCATTTTATTTATTATCTTCATTTATATTATCCCAATTTTGGTACTGATTCTCCTCATCATCGGAATATACCACCTTGAAATAATCCGAGAGTTTTGCAAGTGAAGTTATAAGAACTTTCATTTCGTCATCCGAAAGACCGTCCTTTATATGCTCTATCATATGACGGTGAAACTGCTCATGATGATAGTATGCACTCTTTCCCTTGTCGGTGAGTGAAAGCTTTACCACACGCTTATCCTCCTCACTGCGGATACGGTTCACGTATCCCTTGCGGGTGAGACCATCTATTGCCTTTGTCAGTGTGCCCAGAGTGATAGACATAAGCTTGGCTACGGTGCCGGAGCGCTTTGGCTCATCGACTCCTATTGCCTCTATTATATGCATATCGTTGATAGAAATATCAGAAAATTCGTCTGTTATCAGACATCTGCCCTCTATCTCTGTCAAATCCTTGAACAGACACACCAATAATTCATTTAAAGTTTCATCTGCCGTCATAAATACCTCTTTCTATTGCCACTCTATGGCGCAGGCTCCCCATGTAAGTCCTGCTCCAAAGCCTGATAAAATTATTTTTTCCTCATGCTTTATCATACCATCTTTGCGGACTTTATCAAGCAAAATCGGCACACTTGCCGCAGAAATATTTCCACACTGCTGTAAATTGGTCGGAAATTTGTCCATAGGCTGCTTAAGCCTCTTGGCAACCGACTCAATAATACGGATATTGGCCTGATGCAGCACATAAACATCCACATCATCTGCGCTCCAGCCGATTTCATCAAGCAGCTCATTTATAGCCTTTGGCACTGTCTTTACCGCAAACTTGTATACAGCAGGACCGTCCATGGTGACATAGCCACCGAGTGCAGACTGCTTTCCATTGTCGGTAAACGGATTGACTACGGGACGGTTGTCTCCGTCAAGCGCCTCACCGCCTTTTCCGTCCGAGCCCTGTAAAAAGCCCTTAAAAGCATCGCCATCGTCTGTCACAACCGCTGCTCCTGCTCCGTCTCCGAAAAGTACACAGGTGCTTCTGTCATTCCAGTCCATTATTTTTGAAAGAACCTCTGCCCCCACTACAACTGCCTTGTGAAACCTGCCGGTCTTAAAATATGCATCCGCTGTGGCAAGCCCGAATAAAAAGCCTGAGCATGCGGCATTTATGTCAAATGCCACTGCACTGCCTGCACCTATCTCAGCCTGAATCTGACATGCGAGCGATGGAACGATTTTGTCTGTGGATACGCTTGCCGCTATTATCAAGTCTATCTCACTTCCGTCAATTCCCGCATCCTGCAGCGCACTTTTTACTGCATCACAGGCAAGTGAGGTGGTTGTCTCAGTCGTTGCAATGTGTCTGTTTCTTATTCCTGTACGCGAGCTGATCCACTCGTCAGATGTGTCCATTATGGCTGCCAGGTCATCGTTTGAGACCACTCTCTGTGGCAGGCAGCTTCCTGTTCCAACTATCTTCATAGAATTTCCTTTCCGGGACTAGAACTTGCGGAAACGCTTGTATCTTTCCTCCAAGAGCTGGTCCTTTGTCAATTTGCTTTCTTTTTCCAAGAATTTCTTCATGTTGCCCTTCATGTAGTTTCCGATTGATGAAAGAGCATCCTCATCGGCTCCGCCAAACTCAGGTATTATATCATCCACGACATCAAGCTCCTTTAAGTCGTGTGCTGTAATCTTCATTACCTCTGCGGCTTCCTTTGCACGCTTTCCGTCCTTCCAGAGGATAGATGCAAAGCCCTCAGGCGAGAGGATTGAGTATGTGGCATTTTCCATCATCCACACTTCATTTCCTACAGAAAGAGCTAAAGCTCCGCCGCTTCCGCCTTCTCCTATCATGAGACAAAGGATTGGCACCTTGATGCCGCTCATCTCATAAAGGTTTCTTGCGATTGCCTCACCCTGTCCGTTTTCCTCTGCCTCCATTCCCGGATAAGCTCCTGATGTATTGACAAAGGTTATGATCGGACGGTTGAATTTCTCTGCCTGCTTCATGAGGCGCAGTGCCTTGCGGTAGCCCTCAGGTGATGGCATACCATAGTTTCTCTTTGCGCAGTCTTCAAGGTCTTTTCCCTTGTGGACACCGATAACTGTGACCGGCTGACCGTCTAAATATGCGATTCCACCTACGATAGCCGGGTCATCGCGGAAATATCTGTCTCCGTGCAGCTCCATAAACTCATCAAAGATATAGTCCATATAGTCAACCGATGCAAGTCTCTTAATCTGTCTTGCAGCGCTGACCTTATCCCATACCTTAAATGGCTTAGCCTTTGCCTCGCGCTCCTTCATAAGCTCTGTCGGCTCGTAATTGTCGTCTGAGTGAAGCGGGTCAAAATTGGCATAGCCAGTGGTAGGTCTGTGAGCACGTAAAATCTTGTAAAGAGTCTTCTTTAAATCCTCACGCTCAACTATCATATCCACAAAGCCGTGCTCAAGCTGGAACTCTGCCCTCTGGAAGCCCTCAGGCAGCTTCTGTCCGATGGTCTGCTCGATAACACGAGGACCCGCAAAGCCGATAAGTGCCTTTGGCTCTGCAAGAATAATATCTCCAAGCATTGCAAAGCTGGCTGTCACACCACCTGTTGTAGGATCTGTGAGTACAGGCACATATAAAAGTCCTGCCTCTGAATGACGCTTTGCTGCGGCTGAGGTCTTAGCCATCTGCATCAGCGAAATGATACCCTCCTGCATTCTGGCACCGCCTGAACAGCAGAATAATATAACCGGAAGTCTTTCCTCTGTGGCACGCTCAAATGCGCTTGTGATTTTCTCACCAACCACATGACCCATGCTTCCCATCATAAATCTTGAATCAATTACACCAAGCACTGTCTCCTCGCCGTAAATCTTTGTCTTACCGATGACAATGCCCTCAGAAAGTCCTGTTTTCTCCTGAGTCTTTGCAATTTTCTCCTCATACTCAGGGAAATTAAGAGGATTTCCTGTTGTAAGCTCTGTAAACCATGGCTCAAATGCTTCCTTGTCGGAAACCATTCTGATTCTATTTTTAGCACGTACACGGAAATAATAATTACACTCATAACAGACGTATTTGTGCTGTTTTACAACTGATTTGAGCACAGTCTTGCCACACTTGGGACAAACGATTGTCTCAGGGACATCCTCTTTTGCATCCTGTGCTGCGCCGGCATTTTTGCCATCTGCGGCTGTTTTTGCGCTCTCAGCGTTCTTTGCTAAATTCTCTTCAGCCTCTATATTTTTATCTTTCTTCTTGAATAACTTCATCATGTCTCCTTATGCAATTAACCTATTGCAAATGTAAGCTCCGCCATACAGGCAACCTTGCCGTTTACCCTGGCAACAGCCTTGCCCACACCGATAGGACCCTTAACCTTTATAATCTCAGTGGTCAGCTCCAGCGTATCTCCCGGAACCACCTTCTGCTTGAACTTGGCATTATTTATGCCTGCAAAATATGCAGTCTTGCCCTTCCACTCATCCTGACAAAGAATGGCAACTGCACCGGTCTGCGCCAAAGCCTCAATAATAAGCACTCCCGGCATCACCGGATTTCCCGGAAAATGTCCCATAAAATGTGGCTCATTCATAGTCACATTCTTCTTAGCCACACACTTTACGCCCGGCTGCAGTTCCTCAACCGTATCAATGAGAAGAAACGGACTGCGGTGCGGCAGAATATCCATAATCTGCTGCGTATTCATAATTGACATATACATCTATCCTTTCTCAATTCGCTCTAAACTATCTACATGCTTCGCGCTCCGCAAAGTGGAGCCGGGAAGCACATAGTGTGTTCTGAATGAAAAATATGAACTGTCACGGCGTTCCATCTGCTCCAATAGCATGAAGCACTAGCACCATATCACAGCCTGTCCGTGCAAAATGCCGTGACTGACTTCATATTTTTTATGAGGAATATACTGTGTGCTCCACCGGACCTCACAGCCTAAATTCGCGAAGCCCCTAAATTATTTATACGCCTTGAGCAGAATACTTGCATTATGTCCACCAAATCCCAGTGAATTGCTCAGTGCATACTCAACAGGCTCCTCATAGCTGTCCTTGCAGTAATTGAGGTCAATCTCCTCATCAGGAGTCTCATAGCCAACAGTCTTATGTATAAATCCATCCTGGATTTCCTTCACACATGTTATAAACTCAACAGCTCCTGCTGCTCCGAGCAGATGTCCTATCATAGACTTTGTTGAATTGATTTTAAGATTTGCAGCCTCATCACCGAACGCAAGCTTGATTGCTCTTGTCTCAAAGAGATCATTGTGATGTGTACCTGTTCCGTGAGCATTGATGTATTTTACATCTGCCGGTGTGACACCTGCATCGCTCATGGCATTGGTCATGGCTCTTGCTGCACCTGCGCCATCCTCCTGCGGAGATGTGATGTGGTATGCATCAGATGAGCAGCCGTATCCGACTACCTCTGCATAAATCTTTGCACCTCTTGCCTTTGCATGCTCAAGCTCTTCAAGGATAACTACTCCTGCGCCCTCACCCATTACAAAGCCGCTTCTGTTCTTGTCAAACGGAAGTGAGCACTTTGCCGGATCATCTACTGTAGAAAGCGCTGTAAGTGCTGTAAATCCTGCGATTCCGATAGGACATACACTGCCCTCTGTACCACCGGCTACCATCACGTCAGCCTCACCGTACTGGATGCTTCTGTATGCCTCACCGATTGTGTTTGTTCCTGTAGCGCAGGCTGTTACATCATTGATACTCTTTCCCTTGAGTCCGAACTGGATGGAAACATTTCCTGCTGCCATGTTACAGATCATAAGCGGAACAAGCAGAGGATTGACTCTGTTTGGTCCCTTTTCATAAAGCTTTTGTGTCTCGCGCTCCATAGCCTGAAGACTTCCGATACCTGAACCGATGGCACATCCAACCATGTATGGATCTTCCTTTTCGATGTCAAGTCCACTGTCATCAATTGCCTGCTTTGCAGCAGCTACAGCGTACTGTGAGAATGGTTCCATTCTCTTTGCAGCCTTTCTGTCCATAAAATCCTGTGGGTTAAAGTCCTTAAGCTCTGCTGCAATGTGACATTTATAATCTGTTGTGTCAAATTTTGTGATGTGGTCAAATCCGATTTTTCCGGCCTTTACCGATGTCCAGAAATCGTCCACATTATTTCCGATTGGTGTTACTGCTCCAAGTCCTGTTACAACTACTCTTCTACTCATATTGCCATTCCTCCGTCAACAGACAGCACCTGGCCTGTGATGTAGCCTGCTGCATCTGATGCTAAAAATAATACTGCGTTTGCGATATCCTTTGTGTTTCCCGGTCTGCCAAGCGGAATCTGTGATAAAAGATTCTCCTTTGCCGCATCGGCAAGCACATCTGTCATCTCTGTCTCTACAAAGCCCGGTGCCACTGCGTTTGCTGTGATTCCCCGGCTGGCAAGCTCTCTGGCTACAGCCTTTGTGAGTCCTATAACTCCTGCCTTGCTGGCACTGTAGTTGGCCTGTCCTGCATTTCCGAGTATTCCGGAAACTGATGAAATATTGATAATTCTTCCTGATTTCTGCTTCAAGAAATAGCGTGACATGTGACGGATTGTGTTGAACGCACCCTTAAGGTTTGTGTCAAGCACTGCGTCATAGTCTGCCTCGCTCATCTTCATGATGAGACCGTCTCTTGTGATTCCTGCGTTGTTTACGAGGATATCTATGTGCTTGTACTCCTTGATGAGCGCTGTTATCATATTCTGGCACTCGTCAAAATCAGATACATTGCACTGATAAGAAACTGCATCACCGCCTGCTGCCTTTATCTCTTCAACAACGGCATCTGCCTTTTCCTTTGAACCATTATAATTTACTATTACAAAGGCGTGTGCTGCGGCAAGTGTAAGAGCTATCTGTCTTCCAATTCCGCGGCTTGCGCCAGTAACCAGGGCATTTTTACCTGTTAACATACTTTTCAAAATCCTCCAGTTTGTCTATGTTTACGACTTTTACGTCTCTATTTATCTTTCTCATAAATCCGCAGAGTGAGCGTCCCGGTCCGATTTCCACAAACTCATCTGCACCGTCTGCGATAAGGCGCTCGATGGTCTGCTGCCAGCGTACTGACGATGAAACCTGCTTTGTCAGATAATCCTTGACATCTGCCGGTGACTTCACATAGTCTGCTGTGACATTTGTGATATATGGCACCTTGATATCGTGGATTTCTACACTCTCAAGTGCATCTGCGAGCTTTTCGCCTGCGCCCTTAAGCATTGCTGAGTGGAAAGGTCCGCTGACCTTGAGCGGTACGCATCTCTTGGCGCCTGCCTCGCTGCATGCTGCTGCGGCGGCATCTACTGCTGCCTTTTCTCCTGTGATAACAATCTGTCCCGGGCAGTTATAGTTGGCTACCGATACCACTGAATTTGTCTCATCTGCTGTCTTCTTGCAGATATCCTCAATAACCTGCGGATCAAGTCCTAAAACCGCTGTCATGGCTCCACCTGTAGGAACTGCCTCCTGCATGTAGATTCCTCTTTTTCTGACAACTGCAAATGCATCTGCCATAGCCATGGCTCCTGATGCGATAAGAGCACCATATTCCCCAAGGCTTAAGCCTGCTGTGACATCAGGTGTGATACCTTTGTCAATGATTGCCTGATATATAGCTGCCTCAACTGCAAGCATACATATCTGTGTGTACTCTGTAATATTCAGCTTGTCATTTTCCTCAAAGCATAATGCCGGAATATCCAAGCCTGTCTGTTCACTGGCAAGGTCGATTACTGCCTTTGCATTTGGCATTGTATCGTAAAACTCCTTACCCATTCCTATATACTGTGAGCCCTGTCCGGGAAACATAAATACTCTCTTACCCATTTTCGGTTTCTCCTTATTTCTGACAGGATACCGTAAGCCACGCTTTGCAGGCGGCCCGGTATCCTTAAATTTGCATGTAAAAGTGAATACTGTCTATTTGTTCAGTCCCACTACATCCTCAATGATTTCTTTGCAGTTTTCCTCTTTCTTTACGAGGCCTGCGCTCTGACCTGCCATGACGCTGCCATATACGGTATCTCCGTCTACAACGGCTTTTCTGAGTGCGCCAAGTGTCATTTTTTCGAGCTCTTCAAATGGAGCTCCTTCCTTTTCCAGCTTGAGATATTGTCTGGTCATCTTGTTTCTGAGTACTCTGATCGGATGGCCTGTGCTCATTCCTGTAACCTCGGAATCTATATCCTTGGCCTTAATGACCTTCTGCTTATAGTTTTCATGTACTATCGATTCTTTTGCGGTGACAAAGCGTGTACCCATCTGGACTGCCTCCGCACCGAGTGCAAATGCTGCATTGAAGCCTCTGTTGTCTGCAATTCCGCCTGCTGCGATAACAGGGATGCTCACTGCATCAACAACCTGTGGCACAAGTGTCATGGTAGTCTGTGCTCCGATATGTCCGCCTGACTCCATTCCCTCGGCGATTACTGCACTTGCCCCGCCTCTCTCCATGAGCTTTGCGAGTGCTACGCTTGCAACTACAGGGATTACGATGACGCCTGCTTCTTTCCACATATCCATGTACTTTGCAGGGTTTCCTGCGCCGGTGGTGACTACCTTTACCTTTTCCTCGGCGATGATTTTTGCTATCTCATCGGCCTCCGGATTCATAAGCATGAGGTTGACTCCGAACGGCTTATCTGTCTCCTTCTTTGCAGCGACTATCTGCTCCTTTACCCATGAAGCCGGGGCTCCGCCTGCTCCGATGATGCCAAGTCCGCCTGCATTGGACACAGCGCTGGCAAGCTCATGGGTTGCTACCCATGCCATGCCACCCTGAATGACCGGATATTTGATTCCAAGAAGCTTTGTTATTCTTGTTTCCATGTCTTTTAAGCCTCTACACCTTTGTTCTTAAGATACTCAATGATGTCGTTTACTGTTGCGATTTTCTCTAAATCCTCTGAAGGGATTTCTACTCCGTACTCCTCCTCGAGTGCCATTACAAGCTCGAAAAGATCTAATGAATCTGCCTCAAGATCCTCCTTGAAGTTTGACTCTAATTTGATATCATCCTCGTCGATTCCTAACTGATCTGCTACGATTTCCTTGATTTTCTCCAACATATTTCTGTTCTCCTTTTTCTGTGTTTATTTTCGGTTTTGTGTGCTGGTATATTTGCACTAGTTTGTATGTCAAATATTTTCATCATCAAATCATTTGACAACGAAAGTATATCACATTTAAAATAGTTGTCAAGTCAAAGTATTTTTATTTTTCATTTTTATGGTACGGGACTTGTGGGGCGGGTGAGGGACAGTGGCACAGTTTACAATGGTTTACGCTGCGCTGCTAAGATACTGTACGAATTATGCTTATAGTTTCTTGTAGCCGGACGAAACCGGCTTTTATGCGCCGTCCATGGCGCATAACGCCTTGCCCCACCGTCCATGGTGGGGCATTTCTGTATTTCAAAGCATAATTCTACATTATCTAAGCAGCTACGCTATTCAACCGTTGTAAGCTGTGCCACTGTCCCTCACCCGCAAGTCCCTCACAATGTGACAATAATATACAATAAAAAACAGACTGTAATTTTGAGTGGTCAGCTCAATTTTACAGTCTGCTCTATATTTTGTTGATATGGTTATGGATTTACCAATGATACATTATACCGGCTCAGGAAGCTTATATCCAGCTTCGCTCATTGATTTTTCGAACTCTTCAAGCGATAATCCAGCTTTTTCAGCACCTCTTTGTACAGAGTAATCTCCATCCTGTACAGATAAATATATCTCTGTGCGACGCCCTGTCTGAATGCCTTCCTGTTTTTGTTCTTCACCATATTCTTTAGCATACTCTTTTGCATATTCCATTGCATACTGTCTTACTGCTTCACTCATAGCACCACGTCCTTCCTTTTCTTTATAATAAGCCACTGCTTTTGACAATGTCTCGCTTTTTATCTGCTCCGGCCTGCACTGATGAAAATCTCTCATCATCCAACCTATATCATCATTACCTTCATACCTTCCATTTACATAGATGATATGTGAACCATCTCCAAAGACTTCGCCTGTTTCATCAACACGTCTTTGAATGTGATAAAATGGCAGTCCCTTTCTGAATTTATCGTGATCATAAATAAAAATCACGTAGGAATCCTTAATCTCCTTAAACTCATGTCCTTCCTGCAGCATCCTCGCATCCATCATACTGCTGTGATATCTGGCTCTTCTGACATGCGATCCATCCGCATTAATCTGTACCTCGATATCAATATGCCTGCCATCGACATCTATTGCATGCACATCCAAGGTAATACATCTCCCACCAATCACTGGATTTTTTAATTCATCCTGCCCCCAGACGTCTATAACCTTAATATCACGCTCCATTATTACGCGAAGCAGTAGCTCCGTCGTCTCGATATTCTGCCCGAATACAAGACTCATCAGATTGTCATCAAACAGTGTCATTTTGTCAATCAATCTGTTGATGATTACATCGTTTTGGCCATAATTACTGCCCAAAACTTCTTTTGTCTCTCCCGACATTATTCTCCTCCTGTTTAGTTGTGTGAGCAGGGAGAATATAATATCGCATGATACTAAATTTCTTGTCAATATAAAGCATCAGCAACCCCAGTCCGCTTCATTCACATAAGATTATCTCAATCGACATATCCATTTTTCCCTGCTATTGATAGGTAACTTAAAGCATTGAAAATTTCCATGTCTTTGTCGAAAAATATTAAGTGGTTCTGCCCTCTTCAAAGTGATACGCACCGATGAAAATGTGTATTGTGGTGTCGCTCAACAGAAATATAATGCTTTGTATAATTGTAGCATAGTGAGCTATATTTGTCATTATATTTTCGTCTGTCAGAGTGCAATTTTATATTTTTTGAGGTTTTGTTTTGCTTTTTTCGAATAATAAAAGAGCAGGACAAGTATTTCTACCTATTCTGCTCTTTTTACATATTTTAATTATTTAGATATAGATTATCTACCGGCTGTTCGCCATCTGCTTTACATAGTCGAGTTCCTTCTTAACCGGTGGGATTGATATCACTATGATTGTGATAATTCCTTCTACTGCAAGATATAAGCCGTTGTAGGTCACTGAATATATGAGCGCATCTATCGTCTTGTTTCCTATCGTGACAGGTGCGTATGCTGCAAAGAAAAATCTACTGGGCTGCACCTCCGGTGGTGTTACCGCTGTTAGCTCCAGCTGTGTTGTCCCCGGTATTTCCACCGGTGTTACCACTATTTCCGCCTGTGTTACCATCGTTGTTGTCTCCGGTATTTCCGCCTGTGTTGCCACCGGTGTTTTGTCCACCATTTCCGCCTGTGTTACCACCGTTGTTTTCTCCGGTATTTCCGCCTGTTGTTCCGTCTGTATTGTCTCCGGTATTTCCACCTGTGTTGCCACCAGCAGCATCTGTCTTATTCGGGTTTGTTGTGGTCTTATCCGGTGTTGTGGTTCCTGCATCAGGTGTGGTCACAGTCTGATCTGTAGGATTATCCTGCGTCTGGTCATCGGCAGGTGTATCCTGTGTATCCTGTGTATCCTGGCTGTCCTGATAATCATCCGATATTTGGGCATATGGCAGGAAATCTATTGGTGTAAGGTCAGCATGTATCTGATCCATGTAGTTCTTCCATATTTCTGCCGGGTAAGAGCTTCCTGTCAGTTTTTTGACTGTCTCAGGCATATCGCAGCCTACCCATACACATGTGGTGTAGTATCTGGTAAAGCCACAGAACCAGCCATCCTTCTTATCGTTTGTGGTTCCGGTTTTGCCGGCGCAAGGCATGCCATTGTCCAGATTAGCGCTACGTCCGGTTCCTGATTTCATAACATCTGTCATGACATCTGTCATCATACGCGATGCTGTCTCTGTATATATGACGGTATCCTTCTGCGATGATGTATATATGATATTGTTGTCAGAATCTACAATCGACTTAATACATGTCGGATTCCTGTACATTCCATCGTTCTCAAGTGTTGAATATGCAGATGCCATCTCCAGTGTGGATACACCTGTTGTAAAACCTCCAAGTGCTGTTGCTGTGACATAGTCATCCTTTACAATATTGGTAAAATTCATATCCTTGAGATACTGTAAGCCTACCTTTGGCGTGAGCTCATCATATAGCTGCCATGCTACAGTATTCAGTGACTTTTGAACGGCAAACCTGATAGTCACATCACCGTAATATGAATCACCCGAGTTAGACGGTCCTCCATCAAACTTGTGGTCATTTACGATGGTATCCGGTGTCTTACCACGCTCAAATGATGGTGTATACACAATGAGCGGCTTGATTGAGCTTCCCGGCTGACGATGGCTTTGGAAAGCACGGTTTAGCGTATGACTGACCGCATCCTGGCTTCGTCCACCAACTATTGCAACCACCTCGCCTGTGTCGTTGTCTATACAGGTTGCAGCACTCTGCAACTTAAATGTGCCATCATCGGTCGTGTCTGTAAAGTCCAAAAGCGTCAGGTCAATTGAATCCTGAAGTTGCTGCTGCATAGTCAGATCAATTGATGTATAAATCTTGTAACCGTCTGAGTAGAGCTTTTTCTGACAATATGAATACATCTCATCATATGAAGCATCATACTCCTTTTCTTCATCGTCTGAGTCAAAGTAATACTTGAACTTGAAGCCCTCATTCTCCATGAGCGCCCTCGTAGCGCAGTAATATGCATAGGTATCCACATAATTGTACTTGACCGTGTCATCCTTCTCAGGCATGTTGAGGGTTATCTCCTCGTTTATAGCGGCCTCATATTCCTGCTGTGTGATTTTGCCATCTTCCCTTAGATTTTTCAATATAAGATTGCGACGTGTCAATGTATGATCCTTGTTGTTTATCGGGTCATAGTATGTCGGGCTGTTCGGAATTGCACACAAAAAAGCAGTCTGCGACAAATCAAGATCCGAAAGCTCACAGTTAAAATAGCCATGGCACGCTGCCTGAATACCATAATATCCGTTCATGAAATAGACATTATTCAGGTAGAACTCCATAATATCGTTCTTGGAATATTTCTTTTCCAGCTCCATCGCTATGAACATTTCCTTGACTTTTCGCTGCCAGTTCTTGTTCGTATCCAGATAAATATTTCGGGCGAGCTGCATCGTGATGGTACTGCCACCCTGGGTAATTCTCTTGTTTTTTATAATTGACTTTGCGGCACGCACTATTGCCTTTAGGTCCACACCATTGTGCTTATAGAACTTCTTGTCCTCGATACTGACCATGCAGTTTACGAAGTTCTGCGGTATATCCTCATACTTCACATAGTCAGCCTTTTTGGTAGTGGCCGTCTCGGATATCTCATCACCGTTTGTATCGTAGAGCGTACTCGTGCGCGCAGGTAAAAATGTGTTTTTGTCAGATTTCTGCACGAGCTCTACCGCCTCTGAGTGAAGCTTCGCCACCTTGTCTGCATAGCCTCCAAAGTAATAAAAGCATAATCCACCGAGAATCAGTACCATCAGAAAAATCTGAAGCTTTATGAAAAACCAGAAAACGCGATGCTGCTTTTTCTTCTTTTTCTTTTTCTGTTTTGCCATTTCTAAACGTTACCTCCAAACTATCGGTATACCATTGTATATCGGCATACTTTATAGATAATTGACAACTATATCCAATATGTACTGTCTATTATACTACAATGCCTCTACATCAGATAATTAATAATTGCTTAATTTTCTATTATACCTTTATAGCACAAAAGGAAGCTAATTGCTCCCTTTATCAAGCTATTTTACATCTTTATTACTGTTGTAGTCAAGTAAATAGTTTTTACAATGCTTTTTACTATCTCTAGCCAAGCTGGTCAGCCAGAAATTCTGCTGCTGCACCCGCCAGCTTTTCGGCAATCTCAGACTTATCGGCTTTTTCATCGTAAGCACACAGTATAACGGCTCCCGCACTATCACCATCATGCACTATTACTGCTATTGCCTGCGCTTCACAGTCAGCTTTATCGTCCTTTACCACAGGTATCAGGGTATCGTCTTTTTTACTGTACAATGCACTTTTTCTCTTATCCATAATATTCTCGAGCTCTTTTGACAAAGCCTTGCCTATATAATTTTTGTGGTTTTTGCCGGCTGCCGCTATTATCTCATCCCTATCCGCCACACATACCATGGCTCCTGTTACCTTTGACAGGCTCTGTGCATATGCCTGTGATATATTCTTCAGGCTTCCCACCTGCGAATACTTCTTTAGCACTATCGTCTCGTCCGCATCCATATATATTTCCAGTGGGCTTCCCTCTTTTATATGCAGCATCCTGCGAAGCTCCTTTGGTATGACTATTCTGCCGAGGGAATCTACTCTTCTGGTCAATCCTGTGATTTTCACTTTATTGTCCTCCGGTTACTTTTTTACATTTGCATTCATGCTTTGGAGGTAGTATATGGGAATTTGAATAAAATATACATTCGGTATGCACTGATACAGTGCTCTTTCATAATAGCTTTCATAATAGCTTTTATAATGTCACGGTATGTTTTGAATTTGATAAGATATCTATATCCATCAGCTCACATTCATATGCGATATCCACATATACACAGTCATACTTCTTTGCCACACTTCTGCCACCCTTATCACCCTCCAGTGATAAAAGCTGCGGGATGAGCGATGAATGAAATACACACGGATTACCTACGGTATCTCCACAGCGAAGCGAAAATACTAATCGCTTATTCCCTTTATTTTCAAGCACTTTGTCTATTAATTTAATCATGCTTTGACTTTTTAAATATGGCTGGTCAGCTACTGCAAACATGTAGTAGTCCTGCATACCAGTCTTTTTCTGCTCCTGCACCGCCATAATTCCTGCTTTTATGGTGTAGGCTATGCCTTTTTCGCTGTCAGGACTTAAGACTGCATGGCAATCCGGGATACATGCGCAGTAGTCCAGTATTTCCCGATAACGTGTAACAACGGTTATATCTATAACCGGGTTATTCGATTCTACATTTTTTAATTTATTATATCTATCTTTAATTTCTATTAAACGTTCAAGCAGATGCCTGTACATAGGTTTTCCATTCAGCTCATAAAACAGCTTGTTACTTCCAAAACGGCGGCTGTTTCCAGCCGCCATGTATATGATATGAATCA
>OGRQ01002304.1_pt1 | contig 14488 bp, 15 predicted proteins | sample 1553521 | NCBI WGS metagenome assembly OGRQ01 (sample SAMEA2580088, study PRJEB22360) | human gut metagenome | biome: human gut; feature: human-associated habitat; material: faeces | place: Denmark | collected 2008/2010
ATTTATGTACAACGCATTGCGACTGTATTTCAGACGGTAAACCTTAAAATTAAGAGCGTTGATGAGGGTTAGGGTTACGCACCGCAAGCAGTTGGCGAGGCAGAAATTTTCGCATCAAACAATCCCCGTCATCCGCTCCATTAAATCAGTACAGTTGATGTACTGATTTTTTTATTTTACATAATTTTTTGATGAAAAAGGGGCTCGAAGGTGTAGCCTTGCGACCGCCGCCGGTGGCGGAAAAAAGGAGCAAAGCACTGTCTGAAATAAGGATCAAAAGGAAGCACATGTATGTGCAACGCATAGCGACTGCATTTCAGACGGTAAACCTTAAAATTAAGAGTGTTGATGAGGGTTAGGGTTACGCACCGCAAGCAGTTGGCGAGGCAGAAATTTTTGCATCAAACAATCCCCATGCAGTAGGTTTTTCGGATTGACATAAAGTTTCCTATCTGTTAGTATGATATTGTAGGAGTTTTTGTACTCTTACAACATATTTTTCCCAAAGGAGGATAGAATTATGGGATTTTTAGATGGAAAAACCGCTGTTATTACAGGCGGAGGAAGGGCTGTTCTCAGCAACGGAGGTTGTGGTTCAATCGGATATGGCATTGCTGTTGCTTATGCAAAAGAGGGCGCAAACCTTGTTATTACAGGCAGAAATGTCAAAAAGCTTGAGGATGCCAAAGAGGAACTCGAAAGGCTTTACGGAGTAAATGTGTTGCCTGTTCAGGCTGATGTCAGCAAGGACGGCGATAACGAAAAGGTTGTTCGGAATGTTGTTGACCGAGCTGTTGAAACATTCGGCGGAATTGATGTTTTGATTAACAACGCTCAGGCCTCTGCATCGGGTGTTACGCTTGCAGATCATACAACAGAGCAATTTGATCTTGCTGTTTATTCGGGATTGTACGCAACCTTCTATTATATGAAGGCTTGCTATCCGTACCTTAAAAAGTCAAAGGGAACGGTTATAAACTTTGCTTCGGGTGCCGGACTTTTCGGAAACTTTGGTCAGTGTGCATATGCCGCCGCAAAAGAGGGAATAAGAGGTCTTACAAGAGTTGCCGCCAACGAGTGGGGCAAGGACGGAATAAATGTCAACATTGTCTGTCCGCTTGCATGGACTGCTCAGCTTGAAAAATTTGAGCAGGCTTATCCCGACGCATTCAAGGCAAATGTAAAAGTGCCGCCAATGGGACATTTTGGTGATGTTGAAAAAGAAATCGGCCGTGCCTGTGTTGCACTTGCATCACCTGATTTCAAGTATATGAGCGGCGAAACCATCACCCTTGAGGGCGGAATGGGGCTTAGACCGTAGTTTTATTTCAAGAAAAATTCTTTTATTCTGTTATTCGGTAAATCATTAAATAAAATTAAAAAACATACTAATATGAGTATTGAATTTTTTGTTCATATGATGTAATATCAAGTTACGGAGTACATACAAAAATTACTTTGAGGTGATTGTATGGGAATTTTTGATATGAAGAACACAGATATTTTCAGCAAGGACTATGACTCTGCAAACGCATGGCTTGAGTATAACATTTTTAATGAATGTGAAAAGGACGAAAACGGAGAGTCATTTGATGAGTCCGATGAAAATAATTTTTGGGATTATTTAAAGAAAAATAAATAATAAGTTACAAACAGCGACCGCAGAGTGATATGCTTTGCGGTCGCTTTTATGTGTTGTTCACACACAAGGACACTCGGCATAATATGAGGGTGTAGAGAATAACTTGATTTACGGGTGTTGTGTATGAAAAAGAGCGACATAAGAACATTTGGCATAATCGGCGGTGACAAGCGACAGCTTTTTCTTGCAAAATCAATTTCTGACAGCTGTTACGATGTTTTGCTCGGCGGATTTGACAGGCTTGAAAGCCACGGTTCATTGAGCCTTTGCAATGTTAAAAAGGCAATTTCGGAAAGTGACGCATTGATTTTTCCGTTGCCGTCAATAAGGACAGACGGCAGTCTTAACACTCCGTTTTCAAACGAGAACATTTTGCTTGACGGTGACGATATTGAAATTATCCTTAAAAAGCCTGTTTTTACTACGATGAAAAGCAGATTTTTAAAGGCATATCCAAGGCTTTCGGACGGTGAAATTTTTGATTACGGAGCAAGAGATGATTTTGCAATTCTCAACGCATTGCCTACGACAGAGGGTGCAATTGAATGTGCAATGCGAGAATATGAGGGAACGATTTCGGGCAGTAAGTGTCTTGTTGCGGGATTCGGCAGAATCGGAAAAATTCTTGCTCACAAGCTTGTTTTACTCGGAGCAAATGTTACCGTGAGTGCAAGAAAGCCGTCAGACCTTGCATATGTAAAAGCACTCGGCTACAATGCACTTAATACGGAAAATCTCAGAACGGTAAAGCGGTTTGACATTGCTTTCAACACAATTCCGAAGTTGATTTTTGACAGGGAACTTCTTATGAATACCGACACAAACACCCTTATTATAGACCTTGCGTCCCTGCCGGGAGGGGTTGATTTTGATACCGCCGAAAAACTCGGAATTTATGCCGTTAGGGCTTTGTCGCTCCCCGGAAAATGTGCTCCGAAAACGGCAGGAGAAATTATAAAAACTACTGTATTTGACATCATCAAGGAGGTTTACAGGTGACAAAAGCAACCATAGGATTTGCAATGTGCGGTTCCTTTTGCACCTTTTCAAAGGCTTTTACGCAAATGCAGAGGCTTGTTGACTCAGGCTATGATGTTATTCCGATAATGTCGCAAAATGCCTTTTCAACATCAACTCGTTTCGGAAAAGCGGAGGAAACGGTAAAGAGGGCAGAAGAAATAACGGGCAAAGCTGTTCTGCACTCGGTTGTGCAGACAGAACCGATAGGACCTAAAAAAATGTGCGATTTGCTTGTGATTGCACCGTGTACGGGCAACACGCTTGCAAAGCTGTCGCTCGGGATTACCGACACGGCGGTAACAATGGCGGCAAAATCGCATCTGAGAATTTTAAGACCTGTGCTGTTGTGCGTTGCAACAAATGACGCTCTCGGTGCGTCGGCACAGAACATCGGCAGACTTCTCAACACGAAAAACATTTACTTCGTTCCTTTAAAACAGGACGATTGCATCAAGAAACCAAATTCGCTTGTGGCTGATTTTGATAAGCTTGAAGATTGCGTAACCCTTGCATTGCAGGGAAAACAACATCAGCCGATTTTTTTATAACAGAACAACAGCCGTCTTGAAATGTAAATTTTCAAAACGGCTGTTATTTTATGTTTGGATTGCCTGTGCGACAGGTCAGATAATCAAGGCTTGTGCCGTAGTAGTCGGCAAGTTTAATAAGCAGGGAGAGAGGGATTTCTCTTTCGCCCCGTTCATATTTTGAGTACAGCGACTGGTCGCACATAAGAACCTTTGCAATTTCTTTTTGCGTAAGGTCGTTGTCCTCACGCAAATCTTTTATTCTCAGTTTCATTTCATCACCAAACAAATTATAAAATAGTACATAGTGTCCTATTAACTTTTAGGACGAATTGTCCTAAAATATAATTACCGGAAAACGGGAAAACAAACGGCATTGTCTTTGCGGTACTCATATTCATATAATCGCATTTATCATAAATTGTGTGTTATTGTTTGCACAAGTGTCCAATGAACTCAAAATACAAGATGATGATTGCTTTGGAAAATTTAATTTACTTTAAATCAGAGTGTTGCTTAAATAAAAATCATATTTTATCTGCATATATCTTGACAAATACCGCAAAATGCAGTAAACTAATGTCATAAAAATCCCGAAGAACATCTTCGGGACGAATAGCTTGCCGCTTTAATTGTGCGTATAATTCGGTAAGTCTTTGTTGTCAGTCAGTCCCAAAATATAGTCGGTGCTGGTGTGATAATGTTTTGCGAGGCAAATCAAAACAGCTGTGGGGATATCACGCTGACCAAGTTCATAATTGCTGTAAACCTGTTGTGAACAATGCAGAATTTTGCTAACTTCTTTTTGCGTGAGGTCGGCATCTTCCCTCAGTTCCCTGATTCTTTTATACACAGAATTCACCTCGCATACAGTATAGCATACCGCAGATTGTTGTATTGCAATATACCGCAAAATGCAGTAAAACAGCAATGGTATTTTGGGTTAATTTTTAAATAATTATTCAGAGGGGAATGGTGTTTAAAATAAAAATATTAATCTTGCATATCAGATAAAACAATAAAATGATGGAGGAAATTATGAGAAAACATTCAAAATTTATTACGATTTTGCTGTCTGCTGTTTTGGCGGTATGTCTTGTGCAGACAGTATTTGTTCAGGCATTTGCAACCGAAAACTCAGCAACACCTGACGAACCTACAGAGGATTTGTATCCTGTTTCAATGGAAGTTGTTAAAGCACCCGAAAGCGTTACTGTTAATAAAGGTCAAATTACCGATAGCACTTTCTGGAGCAATGTTGTACTTCATATCGTTTACAGCAACGGTGAAGAGTATGATGTAGACTGTGACGGCATTGACGACAGCCTAGGCGGTATTGTTCCGCCGATTGCCGAGATTAACGGTTATGCAGGCAGAATAACTGTTCATTACTATTTCAAAGATGATACTGTCAATTTTACTGTAGATTATCTTTATGCCTCTTACGAAGATGATAATACTATTTCAGCGGAGTATTCTGTTAAGCAAGTATCAGATCCGCGTTCTATTACAAGAATCGAAGTTACAAAGCTCCCTGATATGGTATTCACAAAGCCCCTTTTCACAGGCAGTCGTGATGATATTTCAACTGGAGAGGAATGGAATGAGTGGATGAAATCTCTTGATGTCAACAATTCTATTTCTAATCATATTGACGGTATGGAAATTACATACTATTATGCAAACGGTAAAAAACGCAGTGTGGTAGTTAATAGTTCAAATCTAAGGATAATTGCTACTGTGCCATGGTATGCACTGTATGGAGTAGAGAATGTCGATGAATACGGAAACAATCTTTATTTTGCCGTGACAGACGAGGGCGATTACAAATTTTCGATATCTTTAAACAGCGATGGAAGAGATGGAACGGTTTACACAGCAAAATCAGTTGACAATCCTAACCCTGCGGTCAAGCCGACAAGCACAGAGGACACTCCTGCAAAGCCTGAAAAGCCGAGCGGTAACATTTCTTCCGCAACAAGTGATGTTGCAACAAATGACAATGCAAACAATAACAACAGCACAAACGGCACAGCCAACAACGGTGTTGTTGCAACAGGTAACTTTGCAACTCCTGCAATTATCACAGTAGTTATGCTTTCGGCAGTTGCAGTTATGTTTGTATTTAAAAGAAAAAGAATGTTTTAATTTTGTGTGATTGTGTGAATTGATTTTATTGCCATACAATTTTTCAAAGCACCTGACATTAATTTGTCGGGTGCTTTCTGTATGATGAATGTTGCGGTTCGCCGCTACAGAATGGTATTATTTTTGTTCCTTTTATAAGGTTTGTATTACCGTAATGTTTGCATTTTTACTTTTTGGCGGTCACAGACCGTTGATACAAAATTAAATTTATAACAAAACTGCACAAAAATTTATGGATAAAGACAGCGTGGGGTATTGCTCATGCTGTCTTTTTGTGTTAAAATTGTAAATAACAAAATGAAATAACGAAGGATTTGTCTATGAAATATTGTTCAAAATGCAAGCGACTGCATAATGATGAAGAAACAGTCTGCAAAAACTGCAAGGCTCAGCTTAAAACAATAACCGATGAAAACACTCCCGTGTACCTGCTCACGGCATCGGGCTTTGAATTGCAGAGAGTTAAAGCCGCACTTGAGGACAGCACTGTTCCGTGTGACGCTACAATCAGAAAATGTGCTGAAAACAGATACAACGCAAATGCCGCAACAGGCTATGACAGTTCATCTTACGATGTTTATGTTCCGTATTCGGCTTATGAAAAAGCATTTGACACCTGCGTCGGAATCGGCGCAATTAAGCTTGAGAACGAAGAAATTCTTGACGGTGACGCGGAATATTCTGAGAATAAAGGCGACACGCTTGATGATAAGTTCGAGAAGATGACAGGTGCAAAGCGTACTACATTCAGGGTTATAAGTGCCGTTATTTTTCTTTTGCTTATTGCGCTTGCAGTATTCGGTACAGATGCGATAATGAACTTTATTAAAGGATTTTTCGGATAATTCGGTATCCGATTTTGAGACAAAATGAGTTAAAAATGAATGAAATTACGGAGGATTTTTACAATGAAACAGGAAACAAAGTGTTTGCATTCCGGCTATGTGCCTAAGAACGGAGAACCCAGACAGATGCCCATTTATCAAAGCACCACCTTTAAGTATGATTCAAGTGACGCAATGGGCAGACTTTTTGACCTTGAGGACAGCGGATATTTTTATACCCGTCTGCAGAACCCGTCAAATGATATGACTGCCGCAAAAATTGCCGACCTTGAGGGCGGTGTTGCCGCAATGCTCACATCAAGCGGTCAGGCGGCTAACTTCTTTGCACTTTTTAACATCTGCGAAACAGGCAGTCACATTGTTGCATCGTCTGCAATCTACGGCGGTACATATAATCTGCTCGGTGTTACAATGAAGAAAATGGGCATTGATGTTACTTTTGTCGATCAGAATCTTCCCGAAGAAGAGCTTGCAAAGGCATTCAGACCAAACACAAGGGCAATGTTCGGTGAAACAATTACCAACCCGACCGTGTCTGTTCTTGATATTGAAAAGTTTGCAAGACTTGCTCACTCACACGGTGTTCCGCTTATTGTTGACAACACTTTTGCAACCCCTGTAAACTGTCAGCCGATTAAGTGGGGTGCTGACATTGTTACTCACTCAACCACAAAATATATGGACGGTCACGGTGTTTCTGTCGGCGGTGCAATTGTTGACAGCGGCAACTTTGACTGGCTGAAATATGCCGACAAATATCCGGGACTTACAACTCCCGATGATTCATATCACGGCATTGTCTATGCCGAAAAATTCGGCAAGCTCGGCTACATTACAAAGGCTACTTCTCAGCTTATGCGTGACCTCGGTTCAATCCAGTCACCGCAGAATGCTTTTTATGTTATGAACGGTCTTGAAAGTCTTCATGTGAGAATGGAAAGACATTGCAAAAATGCTCTTGAAATTGCAAGATTCCTCAAGGCTAATGACAAGGTTGCGTGGGTTGATTATCCCGACCTTGAAGATGACAAATATCACGCACTTGCTGAAAAGTATCTTCCGAACGGCTCATGCGGTGTACTTTCTTTTGCGGTTAAGGGCGGAAGAGATTGTGCTGTTAAATTTATGGACAGCTTAAAGCTCTGCGACATTGAAACTCATGTTGCAGATGCAAAGACCTGTATTCTTCATCCCGCAAGCCACACCCACCGTCAGATGACGGACGAACAGCTTATTGAGGCAGGTGTTGCACCCGACCTTATCAGACTTTCGGTAGGTCTTGAAAATGTTGATGATCTTATTGCCGACATCAGTCAGGCTCTTGATAAGATTTGATTTTCTTTAAAAGAAATTATATATAAAATTGCAAAATAAATTTACGGAGGGTTGAATATGTCAGCTTTTGTATCTGCGGTTATTGTTGCGGCAGGCGGTTCTGTGAGAATGGGAATTGCCGACAGCAAGCAGTTTATTCCGCTTTTGTCACGACCTGCAATTGAATACACCCTGAAGGCATTCCAAAAATGCCACCTTATAAAAGAAATTGTAATTGTCTGCCGTGAACAGGATAACGACAGAATCAATAAAATTATCGAGCTTAACGGTTTCAGCAAGGTTTCAAAACTCGTCAAGGGCGGTGACAGCCGTGCCGACAGCGTGCGTAACGGAGTCGGTGCGTGCAGTGAAAACGCCAAATACTATGCTATTCATGACGGTGCAAGACCGCTTATTACCGTTGAAGAAATTGAGCGTGTTGTTGAGGCGGCTTTTGATACGGGTGCGGCAACTCTCGGAACTTCCGTAAAAGATACAATCAAGGTTGTTGACGGTTTCAATATTATAGAAAGCACTCCTATCCGTTCACAGCTCCGTGCCGTTCAGACTCCGCAGGTTTTTGAGCGTGATCTGTACCGCTTTGCTCTTGAAAATGCCGGCGATAATCTCATCAACTTCACAGACGATTGCTCGCTTATTGAAAATATGGGCGGCGAGGTTCTTGTTGTAAAAGGCAATGAGGAAAATATTAAACTGACAACCCCGATTGACATTGTGATTGCCGAGAGTATTCTCAAGTCAAGACAGCAGGGTTGATTGTGCAAAGGAGATTTATATGAGAATCGGTCACGGATATGATGTGCATAAATTTGCCGAGAACAGAAGGCTGATAATCGGAGGCACAGAGATTCCCTTTGAACTCGGACTTCTCGGTCATTCGGATGCCGATGTGCTTGTTCACGCAATTATGGACGCACTTCTCGGTGCGGCGGCTCTCGGTGATATCGGAAAGCTATTTCCCGATACAGATGAAAAGTATAAGGGCGCAGACAGCATTCTTCTTTTGAAAGAGGTGTGCCGTGTGCTTGCCGAGTACAACTACAGAATTGTCAATATCGACTCAACCGTTATTGCTCAACAGCCAAAGCTGAAACCGCATATTGACGAAATGAGAAAAAATATTGCCAATGCCTGCGGAATTGATGTTTCGCTTGTCAGCGTTAAGGCTACTACCGAGGAAAAGCTCGGCTTTACAGGCAGACTTGAGGGCATTTCCGCTCACGCAGTTTGTCTTATTGAGCAGTACTAAAAAGTTACAGCTTTAAAAATGCACATATTTTATTACATACATTCGACACCTTGTTCATATTAATGAACGAGGTGTTTTTTATGTTAAGAAAGGCATTTGTTTCAATAACATTGTGTGCAGTGTTTTTATTGTTGCCGTTTGTCGGATTAAAGGTGAATGCTCTCAGTGCAGACAGCATATCCGCTCAGTCTGCCGTGCTTATGGAATCGTCAACAGGCAAAATTCTTTTTGAGAAAAATCCACATGAGCAAAGACCGTGTGCGTCCGTAACAAAGGTAATGACGCTTTTGCTCGTCTTTGAGGCTATAGACAGCGGAAAATTAAGCCTTGACGATGAAATTACTGCATCCGAACACGCCGCAGGAATGGGCGGAAGTGACATTTGGCTTGAAAAAGGCGAAACCATGAGTGCGGATGATATGATAAAGGCAACGGTTGTTGTATCTGCCAATGATGCGGCAGTTGCGCTTGCGGAGCATATCAGCGGAAGCGAGGACGCTTTTGTTGAAAAAATGAACAGCCGTGCCAAAGAACTCGGAATGAACGACACCGTTTTCAAAAACTGTAACGGACTTGATGAGGAGGGGCATATAACCTCTGCCTATGATGTTGCGCTTATGTCAAGAGAGCTTACAAAGCATGAGAAAATTTTTGACTACACATCAATTTGGCTCGACAATCTTCGTGGTGGTAAAACTCAGATTGTCAACACGAACAAGCTGTTGAAAACTTATAACGGAATTACGGGATTGAAAACAGGCACAACCAACGATGCGGGTTGCTGTATGTCTGCAACCGCAACAAGGGGAGATGTTTCGCTGATAAGCGTTGTTCTCGGCTGTAAAACAGGCAAAGAGCGATTTGCAGATGCGGCGGCACTTCTTGATTACGGTTTTGCAAATGTTTCCGTGAAAGAATTAACACTTCCCGAAGATATGCCGAAAAGCATTGATGTAAACGGCGGTATGACCGACAGCGTAAAGCTTGAATGTAAGGTTTCTTCAAAAATAGTGGTTGACAAAGGAAACGGTGCTAAAATTACAACCGAAATCGACCTGCCCGACAAGATTGACGCTCCCGTTGAAAAGAATAGGAAGATAGGTACGCTTACATATCTTGTCAATTCAAAAAAGGCGCAGAGCTTTGATATTTGTGCAGGCGATTCTGTTCAAAAAACAAGCTTCGGCGCATTGCTTGAATATGTGTTCGCCTCGCTGATTTCCCTTTGATTTTATCGGAAAATCAAGCGTTTGTGCATTGTTATTAAAAGCAGTACAAAAAACAATGCGGGTTTATTTTAAAAATTCACAAATTGACCTTGCAAAAACGCTCATATTATAGTATAATAAAACAACAAAGATACTTATTGCGATTCTATTTTCGCTATAGGAATTTTGGAGGAATTTATAAATGGCAACAAAGTTAAATGACAAGTATTTAAGTGATTTTATCGGCGAACACGAATATGACGGTGTTGCTGCCGAAGTTAAAGCAGCTCACAAGGTGTTGCATGACGGCAGCGGCCTCGGCAACGACTTTTTGGGTTGGCTCAATCTTCCTACAGATTATGACAAGGAAGAGTTCGCACGCATCAAGAAGTGTGCAGAGAAAATCAAGAAAGATACTGATGTATTCATTGTAATCGGTATCGGCGGTTCTTACCTCGGCGCAAGAGCGGCTATTGAATTTCTTTCATCACAGAACTACAACCTTACCTGCAAGGACACACCGCAGATTTTCTTCACAGGTAACTCAATCAGCTCATCTGCACTTGCAGAAATCATGGAGCTTTGCGAGGGCAAGGATGTTTCCGTAAATATGATTTCCAAGTCAGGTACAACAACCGAGCCTGCCATCGCTTTCCGTGTGTTCCGTGAAATGCTCGAAAAGAAGTACGGTAAAGAGGGCGCAAGAGAGCGTATTTACTGCACAACTGACAAGGCCAAGGGTACACTCAAGGCTCTTGCCGACGAAGAGGGCTACGAAACATTTGTTGTTCCGGACGATGTAGGCGGTCGTTTCTCGGTTCTCACAGCAGTAGGTCTTCTTCCTATCGCAGTTTCGGGTGCTGATATTGACGCTCTTATGCAGGGTGCCGCAACAGCTCAGAAAGAATTTGACAACGATGATTTAAAGACAAACGATTGTTACAAATATGCTGCAATTAGAAATATGCTTTACCGCAAGGGCAAAACTATGGAAGTTATGGTTTCTTATGAGCCGGCTTACACAATGATGTCAGAGTGGTTCAAGCAGCTCTTTGCAGAGAGTGAAGGCAAGGATAACAAGGGTATTTTCCCTGCAAGCGTTATCTTCTCAACAGACCTTCATTCACTCGGTCAGTACATTCAGGACGGCAGACGCACAATGTTTGAAACTGTTGTTCTCTTTGATAAATGTAAAAAAGAAGTTACTCTCGGTACAGACCCGACAAATGTTGACGGTCTTAACTTCCTTTCGGGCAAGACAATGGGATTCGTAAATCAGAAGGCTTTCGAGGGTACAGTTCTCGCTCATAATGACGGCGGTGTACCGAACATTGTTCTTAATGTTCCCGAAATGAACGAATCAGAGCTTGGCTATCTCATCTACTTCTTTGAGAAGGCTTGTGCTATTTCAGGTTATATGCTCGGTGTTAATCCGTTTAACCAGCCGGGTGTTGAAAGCTACAAGAAGAATATGTTTGCTCTTCTCGGCAAGCCGGGCTATGAGGATCAGAAGGCCGCTCTTGAGGCAAGACTCGGATAATTTCTTAATAAAGTATAACAACGGAGGAACTAATTATGGTTACTTTACTTATCGGTAAAAAAGGAACAGGCAAAACTAAAAAGCTCATCTCTCTTGCTAACGAGGCTGTTGCCGCTTCAACAGGCAATGTTGTTGTAATTGAAAAGGGCTCAAAGCTCACATATGATGTTACACACAAAGCAAGACTTATTGATACAGAGCAGTATCTCATCAGCGGTTATGATATGCTTTTCGGTTTTATCAGCGGTATCTGTGCAGGCAACTATGATGTTACTGACATTCTCGTTGACTCAACATTCAAGATTTGTCCGGAGGCTCTTGCAGGTCTTGAAACTTTCACAAAGAAGCTTCAGGATCTTGCCGAAACTGCATCAACTAACATTGTTCTCCTTATTTCTGCTGACGAAAGCGAAATTCCGGAGTCAATCAACGCTGTTTGCCGCAAGGTTTAATTGATACTTAAAACAAATTTATCCCTCTCGATTTTCGGGAGGGATTTTTGTATATACAACTGTATAAATTTAGCACCTCAGTCAATAATAGAAACGGAGGTGCTTATTTATGAGCGATTATTATAACAGGAACAGAAAGAAGAAACGCAGCCGCCGTGAAAAAATCGGTTTCTACACAGCTTGTTCAATTTGTCTTATTGCAGTTTGTATGGCGGTGTATTCAACCTACAATACATTATCGGTTCCAAATACCAAAACTACGACCGTGACACAAAGCAATGAGGTTAAGGTCAATGAAAATGTTACGGGCGTAACCCAAACCTTGCCCGAAGTCAAGCTTGATGTCGAAGTTCCGACAATTGTTGCAACCGAAGAACCGGCAACAAATCCGACAGAAAGTTCAAAAAATGCTCTTGAAACAATGCTTTCAACTAATTTGAGTCTAAACTATCCTCTCAATTCAAATAACATTGTTCGTGAGTACAGCGAAAAAAGTGTTTATTTCAAAACTTTGAATGTGTGGAAACCGCACACGGGAGTTGATTTCGGAGGAAAACTCGGTGATGATGTAGAGGCAATGACCGGCGGAGTGGTTACTAATGTGTGTGACGACAAAATGCTTGGCAAAATTGTTGAAATTTCAACAGAGAATGTTGTCTGCCGTTACTGCGGGTTAGGGTCGGTTAATGTGAATAAAGGTGATTCGGTTGATGTGGGCTATAAAGTCGGTACAATAGGGGCAGTTCCTTTTGAAGCGGGGGATGAGAATCATATCCACATCGAGGTGAAGATTGACGGTAAATATGCAGACCCGCTTTCTTTTATAAATAACAATGAATAATTGAAATTTTATTGCATACAATATTATTGCAAGCCCTCGTTTCGTTTTAAGGGGCATCAAAAAGGCGGATACTTCTAAGTAAGCATCCGCCTCATTTTTATGATTTTATGTCAATGATAAGAATCACGATTATTAAATTAAAATTCCTAAATTAAAAGTGATTATCTTTCGCTCTCGTGCCATTCTTCGTTACCAAAGATAAAATCATCAAGATCCATAATGACAAATTTCATATAGTACACCTCCTTAATAAAACAATATAGTATATTCAGGAAATGATCGAATATGAGTATTATTTTTTGTTTGAGTTACAAATGTTAATGTAACTGATAATAATGTCAACGGCCTGATCAACTGTCAGGTTTGTGCTGTTAAGGCACAAATCATAGTTGTCCGGAAGACCCCATTTCTTTCCTGAATAAAAACTATAGTAATTTGCTCTGTTCTTGTCTGCCTTCAAAACTGCCTGTTTTGCTCTGGCAGGGTCAATGTCCTGTCTGTCAACAGCTCTTTTAATTCTCTTATCAAGATCAGCATAAATATATACCTTCACAAGTTTCGGATTATCCTTAAGAACATAGTCGGCGCATCTACCGACAACAACGAAATTTTCCTTTTCTGCAAGCTGCTTGATAATCTTGTGCTGTAAAATGTAAAGACGGTCATTAACCGGCAGGTCACCAACTGAAGAAAAGTTGTTACCGTAATTGTACAGTCCCACAGACAATGAATACAAAAGACTGTTGGTAGCTCTTTCGTCAGCGTGCTTAAACACCTCAGGAGAAACACCGCTCTCTTTAGCGGCAATAGAAATGAGCTCCTTATCGTAAAACGATATGCCAAGCCTCTCGGCAAGAGCTTTACCAATATCGTGTCCGCCGGAACCATACTGTCTTGTGATGGCAATAATTTTATCAAAACTCATAACTAAACCTCCCGGTATTTGCAATTTGTAAAGTTGTACAGCAGCAACATTAAGTAGCTAAATGTCAAAACTATATCGCTTTACATATACTATAATAACACATTTTTGCGAAAAGTCCAGTCTGTAAAAACAAATTTTACGAAATTTGTACAAAATGAACAAATAAGTCTTATCCCAATTATATAAATGCACAATATAATTGGGAGTGAAATTGCATTTACAGGATAAGAACAAATTTCTTTTTACATATATATGTATATGAAGAGGGATTCAGCGTGTAAAAGGCAGAATAATAGTGAAAAGACATTAAAAATCAGATAGAAGAAAGAATAATATGGAAAATTTGCTGATAATGTAAAAAAGATAAAGAAATTGTAAAAAAGGGGTTTACAAAAGAAGGAAGTGCTGATATAATATCAACTGTTGCGCTGAGAGGCGAGGCAGACAAGAGAAAACACGAACGGTGAAAGAGTGTGGAACGCACGGAAGTGGAGAGTCAACATTCAGGAAGTAATCAAAAGTGTTGCTCGGTTTTGATTTTAAAAGCTGAAAAAACTTTTTAAAAACTTTTAAAAAGTGCTTGACAAAATCAAAACAGCGTAGTATAATAGCTCTTGCACTGCTGAGGTGTGCGACTTCAAATGAAGAAAGCAAACAAGCCTTGAAAGTGCGTAGGACCTTGAAAATTGAACAACGAGATAATAGTAAAGAAACCCGTAATGACTTTGAGGAAAGCTCAAAGAATTACAGTGAGAT
>OGRQ01002311.1_pt1 | contig 14459 bp, 14 predicted proteins | sample 1553521 | NCBI WGS metagenome assembly OGRQ01 (sample SAMEA2580088, study PRJEB22360) | human gut metagenome | biome: human gut; feature: human-associated habitat; material: faeces | place: Denmark | collected 2008/2010
AGCTCAAGCCGAACCCCGACAGCCCGTGTATTTTCACCAAAGGACTGGCTGTCCACGGTGTGCTGCCGATGCCTGTCCGTCATGGCGAAGGCAAGCTCGTGGCCCGCGATGCCGCGACCTTGCAGCGGTTGCAGGACGAAAACCTGATTGCTTTGCAGTATACGCATCCTGAAACGGGCGAAGCTACGCAGGAGCATCCTTGGAATCCCAACGGTTCTCCACTGGCCATTGCCGGCCTGACGGACCCGACCGGGCATATCCTCGGCCTGATGCCGCACCCCGAAGCGTTCCACCACGCCACCAACCATCCCGGCTGGACGCGCGGGGAAGTCGCCGTGCCTGGAACCGCACTCTTTGCGAACGCTGTCCGGTATCTGCGCGAGAACCCAGTCAGCCACAGCTAGGATGCGCCTGTTTGGCAAGACAGAGGAATTGGAAGCATGAAACAGTCGGAACTCATTGCGCTCATTGAACGGACGGCACCACTAGCGATCGCCGCGCCGTGGGATAAGTCGGGCGTTCAGGTCGCTTCCGCACGGCAGGATATCAACCGCCTCGCCGTGTGCCTTGATCCGACGCCGGAATCCATCCGCATCGCGTTGTCCGGGGGGGCTGAAATGATTTTGGCCCATCACCCGTTGACGATGGAGGGGCGGTTCACCGATCGGCTGGACAGCTACCATGAAGTCCTTTCGCTGTTGTTTCGGGCCAATGTGCCGCTGTATTCGGCGCATACGTCCCTTGATGCGAATCCTTTGGGTCCGGTTTCCTGGCTGGCGGACGAGCTGGGGCTTTGCCGTATTCCTTCTTCTGGCACGAAGGATGGCGAGGCAGGGCATGGAATGCCATTGCCGCTGACCGTGCTGGAACAGACGGGGACAATGGAGCGGGGCGGCGGTTCGTATGCCTGCGGCTTCGGCGTCGTCGGCGATTGTGCGGTTGACATGACCCCGGAAGATCTGAAAAAAATGTTGGCCCTATGGCTGGTGGGGAGTTGCCCCCGCTTGGCTGGGACCTTGCCTGAGCGTATCCGCCGCATTGCCATCTGCCCCGGATCGGGAAGCTCGCTTGCGCCTGAGGCCGCTGCATGTGGCGCGGACTTGCTCATTACCGGTGACTTGAAGTATCATACCGCGCTTGATCTTCCCCTTCCAGTGCTGGATGTGGGGCATTTCAGCCTTGAAGAAGAGATGATGCGGCGTTTTGCCCTGCAATTGAAAGAGAATGTGTCTGATGTCGCCGTGCAGTTCGTGCCCGCGCAGGATCCTCTTGCGCCGTTTTCCCCCACAGACTGAGGCGTAATCCGTTATCAGATTTCAGGAGAAGAGTTGTGAGCCTTTATCTCGAACAAATCCGCCAACTCGTGGCCCTTCAGCGCGTGGACGATGCCATCCATTCCGTGGAGATGGAACTCGAACAGGCCCCGAAAGAATTGGAAGATCTCAAAAACCGTTTCGCCGCCACGAACACGCAGCGCGAACGGGTGCTGGAAAAGCTTGCGCATTTGAAGGAACAGGAAAAGCGCATCACTGGCGAGCTTGATGACGACAGCAGCCGCATCAAGAAGAGCAAGAACAAGATGATGCAGGTATCCAACTCCCGGGAATATCAGGCTATGGCCCGGGAAATGGACAATATGGAAAAGGTGAACCGTTCCCGTGAAGAGGAACGCGCCGCCTTGCTGGAAGAAAAGCTGCATCAGGACAACGCGCTGCAGGAAGTCGACGCTATATGGGCCGACCTCAAGGCCGAGTTGGAAGCCAAGCAGATCAGCCTCGAAACGCGGCAGGACGAAGCCCGCAAGCGTTTGGATGAGCTGGCTCAGGTGCGTTCCGAAACTGGTTCCGCTGTGCCGCGTCCCGTCCTTGATCGCTATGAGTTCATCCGTCGCCGTCTGTCCCATCCCGTGATCGTACCCGTGACTGCCGGGGTCTGTTCCGGTTGCCGGATCATGATCCCCCCGCAGACATTCATTGAACTGCAGGGAGGCCATAAGATCATCAACTGCCCCAACTGTCAGCGCTTGATTTACTGGGTGGAGCACTTCAATGAAGAGACCAACCAGACGGCTGATGAAATGGCGCACCACGCCGAATAGTTTTTGGGTTTTCGGGAGCCGGATGGATTGTCGCCGCGTCCGTCGCGTTTCGGCGTGACGGACGGAGAGGAAAGTCCGGGCTTCACAGGGCAGGACGCTGGGTAACGCCCAGGGGGAGTGATCCTCGGAGAGCGCCACAGAAAGCAAACCGCCGCCCTCGGGCGGTAAGGGTGAAACGGTGGGGTAAGAGCCCACCAGTCGGCACGGTGACGTGACGAGCTCGGCAAGCCCCGTTCGAAGCAAGACCAAATAGGGAAGCGGATCGGCCCGATCAACGCTTCCGGGTAGGTTGCTTGAGGGTACAGGTAACTGTGCTCCTAGAGGAATGACAGTCGCCATGCCGCCCGCAAGGGCGGGGTGGTACAGAACCCGGCTTATAGTCCGACTCCCGATTTGAGGCTCCGGTGACGGTTTTTGCATCTGCAGACTTCACCGGGGCTTTCTCGCATTCAGCACACAAGTGAGGTCATTCATGGCGTGGACACTTCTTCTCGCGGCGGGGCAGGGGAACCGGTTGGCTTCGGCCACAGGGGGGCTTGCCAAGCAATTCTTGGATTGGAAAGGCGCTCCGTTGTATTGGGAATCAGCGCTCGTCTTTTCCCGATGCGCGCGTGTGGATGGGCTCGTTTTCGTGTTTCCGGAAGCGTGCATTGACGAAGAGCGCGAACGGGTAGCGGGCCTGATGCGGAATGCGTCCCTAGGGATTCCTTGGAAGGTTGTCGCTGGCGGAGCGTTGCGTCAAGACTCCGTCCGAAACGGCTTGGCCGCTTTGCCGGATGATTGCATGGAGGTCCTGATCCATGATGCGGCAAGGCCGTTTGTTTCGCCCGTGCTGGTCAACCGGATACTGGACGGGCTGCATGGTGAAGCTTCGGGGGAGTGTGTCGCCGCATGTATCCCCGGCATTCCCGTGGTGGATACCATTAAAGTGATGGATGAAGAAAAAAAGGTCGTTGCCACACCTGATCGGAAACATCTGATGGCGGTTCAGACCCCGCAAGGTTTTTCCCTCGCTTTTCTGCGGGCTGCCCATCAGCGTGCGGAAGAGGAAGGCTGGGTTGTCACTGATGACGCCAGTTTGCTTGAACTGTGCGGACACGCCGTGCATGTCGCGGAGGGAGAAGCGGGAAACAAAAAAATCACCACGCCCGAGGATTTGGAAATGTTGCGGATGACAGGAGAGCGTATCCCGTGTGTCGGTTACGGGTATGATGTCCATAAGTATGCTGATGGCAATGAAGTGAGACAGCCCGCCCGGCCTATGCGGTTGGGAGGGGTGCCCATTGCCGGTTCGCCGGATGTGCTGGCCCATTCTGATGGAGATGTCTTGCTGCACGCATTGATGGATGCCTTGCTTGGCTGCATCGGAGCGGGGGATATCGGAACATTCTTCCCTGATTCCGATCCTGCATTCGACAATGTCAATTCGGCTGTGTTGCTGGACACGGTTCTGGAGCACGTCCTGAAGGCCAATGTACATATTACCCATGTCGATCTGACTGTCATTGCTCAGATTCCCAAAGTCGGCCCGCATAGGGAAATGATTCGGCGGAATGTGGCAAGGCTGCTCGGGTTGGACCTGGGAGCGGTAAATGTGAAGGCGACGACGGAGGAAGGGCTTGGTTTTACAGGTGAACGGCTGGGGATAAAGGCCGTCGCCGTGGTTACGGGGCTTCGTGGTAATAGAGACGCATAATACTTTAAATTATGTAAATTTTAAAATTCCAATAAGTATACTGAAAATAATAGATAACCCTCTGGGTTGAATGAAAGTTCCATGTCGTTCTTGTAAAACTTTGTATGTTGGTGTAACAAGCAGTACGGGCCCTTTCCGTGGGGTAATTCTAACCTTTTTCGCATCGTGAGCCGTTATGAGCGACCTTCAGCAGGGCATGGACTGTCCTTGGTTTTCTTCTTACGACAAAGGTGTGCCGCATGACATAGTCATCCCCGAGGGAGGGCTGCAAAATATTCTCGACACTGCGGCGGAAACATACGGACAGCGTGAAGCCATCGTCTTTCAAAATACGCATATTTCCTATAGGGAATTGAAAGAATTAGCTGAAAAACTGGCCGCTTCGCTCCGGCGGCGCGGAGTCAGGCCGGGAGATCGCGTTTCCATCATGCTCCCGAATCTCCCTCAGACATTCATCGCATTCTGGGGTGTCATGAAGGCCGGAGCGGTCGCCGTCATGACGAATCCTCTCTATATGGAATCCGAGCTGACGCATCAGATTAAGGATTCCGGCGCAAAACATCTCATCACCCTCGATATTTTTTGGCCCAAGATTGCGGCGCTGCGGGAACAGCTCGAACTGGACGTCTGTTATGTGACGCGTGTCCGTGATGCGCTGAAATTCCCCTTGAGCTGGTTACAGCCGTTTTCGGCCCGACGGCAGGGTACATGGGTTCCTGTTCCGTTTGACGGAAAAGAGGTCGTAGCGTGGAAGGACCTTTTTAAAACGACCGAGCGCCTGAGCGTGGAAGTGGCGGATGCTCACGAGACCATCGCCTTGTTGCAGTACACGGGAGGTACCACGGGGCTTTCCAAGGGGGCCATGCTGACCCATGCGAATCTATTGGCCAACCTTACCCAGCTGATGGCGATCATTCAGCAGCCCCCGGAAAAGGAGCATGTGTTTCTGGCCCTGTTGCCTTTGTTCCATGTGTTCGGTTTGACGATTACATTGTTGCTACCCGCAAGGATGGCCGCACGAGTGGTCCCCATGCCGCGGTATGTCCCCGCCGACATGCTGGAGGCATTCAAAAAGTACCAGTTCACGGCGTTCATCGGCGCTCCTTCCGTCTATATTTCCCTGTTGCAGCAGAAAAATCTGGCCCAGTACGATCTGCACCATATCATATTCTGTATTTCGGGATCAGCCCCCATGCCTGTCGAATGGCTGAAGAAATTTGAAGAAGTGACGGGCACGCCCATCACGGAAGGCTTTGGGCTGACCGAGGCTTCGCCCGTTACCCATGCCAACCCCGTGTTTGGGAAGCAGAAACCGGGCTCTATAGGTGTGCCGGTTCCCGGAACCCTCGCCCGTATTGTCGACACGGAAGACGGTGAAAGGGTTTTGGCTCACAATGAGATCGGGGAGTTGGTCATCAAGGGCCCGCAGGTTATGAAGGGCTATTGGAACCGCCCGGAAGAAACCGCCCGGACCATCCGCGACGGCTGGCTGTACACCGGCGATATCGCCTACATGGATGAAGAGGGTTATTTCTACATTGTCGACCGTAAGAAGGATTTGATCATCGTTGGTGGTTACAACGTCTATCCGCGTGAAATCGATGAAGTCCTCCACACACACCCAAAAATTCGGGAAGCCGTTACCGTGGGCGTTAATCACCGCTCCCGCGGTGAAACCGTCAAGGCGTATATCGTCCCGGAGGAAGGGGCGAATCTGACCGTACCGGAAGTCGTGGCCTTTTGTCGCCAGAAACTGGCTTCCTTCAAGGTGCCTCGCTTGATCGAATTCCGTGAGGAACTGCCGAAGACGATGGTCGGCAAAGTGTTGCGGCGCATCCTGCGGGAAGAGGAGCTGCACAAGAGCGATACGGAACAGGATAAAGAACAGCTTGTCCCCGAAGAAACCTCGAAGGAAGAGGTTTCCGCTCCGGAGGCTGGAATCGGAGAAAAGGAAGCAAAAACGCAGGGCGAACCCGAGAAGACGGACGGAAACGCATGAGACTGCTTCTTCAACGGGTCCGTGAGGGAAAAGTCGCCATTGAAGGTCAGAACGTGGCATCCATCGGCAAGGGCTTGGTTGTCCTCGTTGGTTTTGGCCCGGAGGATACGCTTGATCTGCGCGGAGGCAAGCTCTGGAATACGCTGATCGAAAAGATGGTGGTTCTCCGCATTTTTCCTGATGATGAGGGGAAGATGAACAGAGGGATAGAGGAAGCCGGTGGAGAAATCATTCTGGTTTCCCAGTTCACGCTCTATGCGGATTCCCGAAAAGGGCGGCGCCCCTCGTTCCACCTGTCGGCCCCTCCGGGCGTGGCGGAACCGTTGTTTCAGCATTTTGTGGAAGATGTGCGAACCAGACTGCCGGGACGAGTCCAGCAGGGCGTGTTCGCTGCGGACATGGATGTTTCCCTCACGAATTGGGGGCCGGTGACGATCTTGCTGGACTCAGCGGATTTTTAGCGGATAACAAATACAATAGACAACCAAAAAGGACGGCTCGTTGAAACGCCGTCCTTTTTGTTTTGAGTGATTGGGAGATTGTCAGCGGTTACGCTTTGAAAAGCAGGGTGGAGAGATAGCGCTCACCGGTGTCGGGCAGAACCGTCACAATGCGCTTTCCTTTCCATTCCGGTCTGTTCGCCAGAAGAAGCGCCGCCGCGACGTTGGCGCCGGATGAAATGCCGCAGGAAATGCCCTCTTCCGTCATGACGCGCCGGGCCATCTTGATGGCTTCCAGGCCGGGGATAGGCAGCACTTCGGTCAGCAGGGAACGATCCAGCAACGCGGGAACGAAACCGGCGCCAATGCCTTGAATAAGGTGCGGCCCTGCGGGATTGCCCGAAAGGACGGCCGATTCCGCAGGCTCGACAGCGAACAGCCCCACCGAGGGAAGGTGTTCGCGCAGGTAGCGCCCTGTCCCCGTGATGGTTCCGCCTGTGCCGACGCCCGCAACAAAGGCATCCACCATTCCGGCGTCCGCGAGGATTTCCGGACCCGTCGTGCGGTAGTGCGCTTCCGCATTATCCGGATTGGAGAACTGATCCAGAAGTACATAGCCTTTCGTGGCGGGCGGCCAGCCGCTGGGCTTCCTCAACGGCCCCTCCCATGCCCTTCGCGGCGGGGGTGAGAATGAGTTCCGCCCCAAAACCGCGGAGCAGGGCTTTGCGTTCGTCACTCATGGATTCCGGCATGGTCAGGATAAGCTTGAATCCCATGCATGTGGATACGACCGCCAAGCCGATGCCGGTGTTTCCGCTGGGCGGTTCGACAATGGTTCCGTTCGGCTTGAGAGTGCCCTTTTCGAGAGCCCCCTGAATCATACGGAGGGCGGCACGGTCTTTGATGGAGCCGCCCGGGTTGCGGGATTCGACTTTGACCAGAATCTCCGCGTCAAGACCTTCGGTCAATTTGGCGAGCCGTATCAGCGGCGTTTTTCCGATGCTCTGCAACAGATCCATAACGTTTCCTTTTGCTTTGAGAGCAGGTTACAGGACGGAATGATATATTTTTTCCAATTCGACACATCGCGCTTCGACGGAGTAGCTTTGCCCTCTGCGGGCGCTGTTCGCTCCCCACAGTTTCCGGCGCTCAGGATCAGAGGACATTTCCTGTAAGGCTCGCGTTAAGGCTTCCGTATCATCCGGCGGAACCAGCAGCCCATTATTTTGAGCTATTTCAGGAACTCCTCCCACTGTCGCCGCCACTACGGGCAACCCCATGCGGATGGCTTCGAGAAGGGTATTGGGAGCCGAGTCCATATTCTTTGAAGGGAAGACAAATGCATCGGCTATCTGGAGGTAGTCGCTGACGCGTTCGGTCTGCCCTATGAGACGGACTTTTTCTCGGATTCCCAGCGTATCGCAGAGAGGAAGCCAGAGATCGGGGTTGGCTCCCACCATGACCAGGTAGGCGTCAAGGCGAGCGGAGGAAAAAGCCTTCAGAAGCGGTTCTATCCCCTTGGCAGGATTATTGTTTCCAACATAGGTAAAGATAAGGGCTTGCTCGGGGATGTCCAGTTCCTGTTTTACGGCGGAGGCGGGACGCGTGGGAATCACGCGATCATCGGGAATGCCGTTTGGGATGACGTGGATTTTGTGCTTGGGGCAACACCAGCTGATTGCCCGGGCACAGGCTTCCGAATTGGGAAGGAAGGCCCTCATCGAAGGAGAAAGGTAGGGGAGGGGATTACCCGGGCGGTATATGACGCCGCGATGTGCGACACAGGCCAGCTTTCGGTTCCGCCAAAACAGGCCCCACCATGCAACGCGTTTTACAGCCTTATTGTGAAAGGCGTGAACGATGGTCGGCGTATCCGGCGAGGGAAAGAGGCTTTCCACATAGGTACAGTGTTGCGCCGGATCTTCCGGCAACATATGCCAGAGGGGATTGGATGCCGCATTGGGCAATTCCCAGAGCGTCGAATCATGGGGGAGACAGAGCGCCACATCATGGCCCCGTTCGCTCAACCCCTGGGCTTGATAGACTGCTTGGCGTGTACCGCCGCTGCGGTTGCTGGACGAGGTAATGATGATTACGCGCATGACGTCCTCTCTTTCGGAGCGCTGTGTGTGAAAACGCGTTTGCTCAGATAAGATGGCGAAAGATATCGGTATAGGTGTTCCGCATGAGCAGGGCCAGCTTGAGCCGCTGTGCCGCAGTGTCTCCCGGCTTGCGCCGGAAGAGGGAAACGATATGCCCGCTTACAGTCGTAAAGTCCGTATCGCCGCGCTCCCCGAATTTGTCGATATACGATCGTACGAGGAGATCAAAGGCGTTGGCCTGTTCCCGTTCTTTATTGGTATGTGCCTGTTCGTATAGCCCAAGCATGAAACGTTCGAAGAGGAACTCGCCATCAGAGGGGAATGAGCGTTTCAGCCCAAGGCGCCAGAGGCCGATGCCCATGGCACGCAGTTCCCGGATGGCCCGTTTTCTCTGGCGAAAATGCAATTTCCGTATGCCCAGGAGCTCAAGCTCCTGGGCAAAATCCATACTTTCCAGTATGGCGGAGAAGTTTCCCAGCACCTCTTCCGTCATATCGGGCAGAGAGCCTTGAGAGACTGTTGACACAATCCGCTCCGGAATCAGTCGGAAGGTTTGTCGGAAGAACGTTTGCGCCCTTTAAAGCCGCGGCCGCCTTCACGCTTGCCTTCCTTGGAGAAGGGCTGGCCTTCGCGTCGGCCATCTTCTCGGCGAGGGCCGTTTTCCCGAGGGCCGCGCCGCCCGCCGCCGGTATGGGACTTGGGGGGCCGCGCTGCACCCTCCGATTCCTTACGCGGCGTACCCGCCGGAAGGAATGCAGTGGGGTTGAGGCTCTTCTGGTAACAATCATCAAGAAGCAGCGTCAGCAAATGCCGTTGTTCCGGATCTTCCGCGATGCTTTGCACCAGCGGCTCAAAACGCTTCATGCGTTCACGCTCCAGCCCGTTGAGCTGCCGGAAACGGGCTTCGAGAAGGGCCGTAACCCGCATACCGACCGCATGGGCGACTTCTTCGTCCGTAGGGGCCATGTGTTGGGTGAGCGGTACCTTGAAATACTTGGCGATCCGCTGGAGTTCCATTTTTTCCATGATGTCGACGAGGGAAATGACCACACCGGCGGCTCCGGCGCGCCCGGTGCGTCCCGCCCTGTGGATGTAGGATTCCCTGTCGTCCGGCGGCTCGTAGAGGAACACATGGGAGAGTTCGGGAATGTCAATGCCGCGTGCGGCCACGTCCGTGGCGACGAGGAACCGGATGGTGCCTTTGCGCAGCCGGGAAAGGACATCTTCGCGGCGGCTCTGGGACAGGTCGGCGGACAACTCGTCGGCGTTGAATCCAAAACCTTGCAATACGGCGGTCACGAAGTGCACCGTAGCCTTGGTATTGCAGAAAATGATGGCGGAGGCCGGGTTTTCGACTTCCAGAATCTTGATCAGCGTGCGATCCTTTTCCATGCTCTTGCATTCGCAATAGAGATGCTGGACTTCCGCCACATGGATCTGCGTCGTGGACAGGGAGAGCATCTGGGGATCAGTCAGGAATTCTCCCGCCAGCTTGAGCACATGGGGCGGATAGGTAGCCGAGAACAGCATCGCATGGATGGACGTTTCGGGCAGATACCGCTGTATTTCTTTCATATCCGGATAGAAGCCGATGGAAAGCATCCGGTCGGCTTCGTCAAAAATCAGAGCGGAAATATGATCAAGGTTGAGCGTGCGCCGCAGGAGATGGTCAAGCACACGGCCTGGCGTCCCCACAACAACGCTGACCCCCTGACGGAGCGCGTCCATCTGCTTGCCGTAGCCGACTCCGCCATAGACGGCGGCCACGGTAAAGCCGCTCCCTTTGAAAAGCGTTTTGGCTTCCTGTTCCACCTGAACGGCAAGCTCGCGGGTCGGAACGAGAATGAGCGCCTGTACGGCGGGCATGGCCGGGTTCAGGCGGGCCATGAGCGGAAGCAGGTAGGTTCCCGTCTTACCGCTGCCCGTACGGGACTGGACCATGAGATCCCTTCCTTCGAGCAGATAGGGGAGAGCGCGGGACTGCACGGGCATAAGGCTGTTCCACCCGGCCTTGGCGCAGGCTGTCTGAAGCAATTGAGGCAGATCGGCGAGGGAGACTTCCGGGAGGGCGTTTTCGGGCTCGTCGACGGAGATGATTTCAGAAGACGTCTGGATGGTGTTGGAGGGGTGAGACTTGGCTTTGGCCTTCTGGGCAGCCGGGTTGGCCTTGGCCTCTTGCATTTGTTCGGTCATGTGATGTCCAAAAGTGAAAAGGTGAAACAAGAACTCCGGGCTCCGGGAACGTCCCTATTGGAGAGTATCGGAAAGCCGAATCGACATAGCACGATGGTTACCCGGTACGGAGCGGAAATTTTCTCAAACAAAAAAACGGCAAAGGCGTTACGAAGGGTTGTCTCGTACGGTCTCCGGCAAGCAGAGCCGACGGCATGTTGGGCAGCCAGTCGAAAAAAGAAAAAGCCAAACCTCAGCAACGCAAGCGAAGAATGATAACAGACCTGCCACACAAGGCAAGATCTGAGAGAGGCCGTTTCGTGGGTATTTTCCGGAGAGCAGAGCTCATGAACGATCTCGGTTCCTATGACACCGCCTCTTCTAAGGGCTTGTTCCACCGCAACGAAGCATATTCACCCCCAACCCATTGGATGGATGAGGGCTGAATGCCGAGTTTCTCCCAGCGGGGAAGCAGGCTCCCCTTATGGCCAGAGAAAAAGCCTTGGCAATATTGGGGGAAGAAGAGTTCGTCCGGCGGCAGGAAGCCGTTCAAAGCGAAATGCGAACGGACCGTTTCGAACAGCGCTTCACTTTGGATGATACTGCCGAGTGCCGGGTGGCGAGGCCCCACCAATACGGATTCATCCAGTTCACGCTCCGGGGCGAGGCTCAAACGGATGACGGGGATTCTCCGTGCCCATGCAGAGGCAAGAGCTTTCCCAAGGGTGGTTATGGTCGTGTCCAGTTCCCAGGGCGCATATCGGCCCATCCTCCACCGTTCCGCCAGCGGCGTACCGTCCACGACGAGACAGGGATAAAAACGCAAACAGGAAGGAGAAAACGCAAGGGCCTCTTCGACATCTTCAGAGAAGCGTTGCGGAGTGGAGCCGGGCATACCGGGGAGTAGCTGGATGCCCAGTTTGAGGCCGCTTTCTTTGATCAGACGGCAGCCTTCCCGTGCCGTATCGCCATTGTAGCCGCGTTGCACCTCCAACAGGGCTTCGGTATGGAATGACTGTATTCCCAGCTCAACGAGATCCAGTCCCGCATGGCGCAATGCCTGCAACCGATCCGGGCGGAGCGTATCAGGGCGCGTCGAACACCGGACCCGGCATACGATGCCTTTTTCTTTGGCTTGCATGGCCAAGGCCAGACATTCCATCTGGAGGCGTTCGGGGAGAGCGGTGAACGTACCGCCGTAGAAGGCCAACTCGATGGGGCGAGAGGCCGTCCGCTCCATGTGATGCGTCTCTAACTCGGACAAAAGATTGGCAAGAGCTTGTGGGTATGGTAGGCAATCAGAAGGTCGCGTGTGCCCCGTCTGCTTGTCTTGAGCGCAAAAGAGGCAACGATGTGGGCAGCCTGCAAAAGGCAAAAAGAAAGGGACGATGGCGGGACGCTGTCGCGGAGCTGATGCGCCGGGGTTGCCGACCGGAAAAAGGCACTCGCGCGCATGGCGTCCCGTGGAAGAGTTTTTTTTCATACCTGTTGATTTGTTTGGTATTAGACGATAAGTGTTGGTATACCTTGGCGCTTATCGATTTGTACACAGTGTTTGGTTTAGAGACTATTCCACAGTTCACCGTGGAGGTCGAGCCCGAGGTAAGAAAAAGGAGCCGCTATGCCTGCATCGCAACATGAAAATTGTATTTTTTGTAAAATCGCACGTGGGGAGATCCCTTGCACATCCGTCTTTGAATCCGAAGAGCTGATAGCTTTTCTGGATATCAGCCCCGTCAACAAGGGACATACTCTGCTTGTTCCTAAGGCGCATATGGAAACACTGTTCGATATGCCTACTGGTATAGGCGAAACGTTATTTGCTGCTATGAAGCAGGTGGGCTCTGCCGTTATGAAGGCGACGGGTGCTGAAGGTCTGAATGTCGTTCAGAATAACTATTCCGCTGCGGGGCAGCAAGTTCCGCACGTGCACTGGCATCTTATTCCCCGTTTTGCTGATGACGGTTATACGGCGTGGCCGCAGGGAGCATATCAAGATATGCAGGAGATGGCGGCCCTTGCTGACGCTATCCGGGAAAAACTATAACCGACGGTTTCAAGGATGAGCAGAAAAGGGTCATATTCTCCCGCTGTAGGCGTGCAATCTTCTTGAACTATAGATAAATAGAGAGTATACTTAGGGACAGGCAAACCTCGTTTCGAGTGATAGTGCGTCTTTGGGGGAAGATGTGTCCGAAAAGGAGCGAGAAAAGTGGTTTTGCCTGTTTTTCTTTACAAAAAACTGTGTAGGGGCCCGATAGGAGCGACGACGGGCTGCACAGGGCGTTGAGAAAAGCATATTTGGGAGTCGGCAACAACGAAGAGTCTCCAGTTCTCCTCAAGAGAGGCCTTTCGTCAAAGGGCATTGCGACGGAATGTCTCGCGGAGGAAACGATACTTGTGGAATGCTCTGGATGCTCGAACATTTTGGGAAGTATGGAGGAACTATGAACAGAGCACTGACCAAAGCGGATATTGTAGAAGCCATTTATGAGAAGACCGACAGAAATCGCGCTGATGTGAAGAACACGGTGGAAATTCTGCTTGGTCTGATGAAGCAGGCCATCAAGAAGGATGATGCCCTCTTGGTGAGCGGATTCGGGAAATTCGAGGCTTACGACAAGGAAGCGCGCAAGGGCCGCAATCCTCAAACGGATGAGACCATTACGCTCCCTCCCCGCAAGGTGGTCGTGTTCCGTCTGTCTCGCAAGTTCCGTGCGGAATTGAACGGCGAGGAAGTTGAAGCCTAGCCCCTTTTAACGTTGAAAGATATGTATGGAGAAGGGAGGGAAAAGTTTATGGAAGCAAAAAAAGAGAAAAAGTATATGTCGGATATCCATCTCGAGGATTATACCGAACAGTACGAAACGGGATTTGCCACAGTGGACACGATGATATTTGAAGGGGGAAGAAGAGAGGAGCTGCTGAACGGCGGCTGGCATTATGCAGTCGATCAGTACGATACCTGTCTGCGCCAGAAATGGTACAAAGAGAGATACCGCGACGAAAAAGGCTTCACTGTGCCAATCGACTATTCCTTTGACGAGTGGCCGGTGATGCAGCTTCCGTGCAGCTGGAATACCATCGATCCGATGTATCTCCTGTATGAGGGAAGCATGATCTTTACGAGAAAAATTTCCTATATCGCAGAAAGAGAGGAAACAGTTTTTCTGAAGGTGGGCGCAGCCAATTATCTGTGCCGCGTTTTCTTAAACGGAAAATACGTCGGTATGCATCGCGGCGGATCGACACCGGCGTTCTGGAATATCACAGAATACCTGAAAGCGGAGAACCGCATCGTGCTTGCTGTTGACGGAACGAGACGGCCGGAGCAGGTGCCGACCGAGAATACCGACTGGTTCAACTACTGCGGCGTATACCGCGATATCGCACTGATCCGTGTTCCGAAATGCCATATCAAAACTTTTAAAATTGCGCTTGTGCCGGACGGAACATTTGGACATGTTATGGCGAAAGTGACACTGTCGGAAAAAATCACAGCCAAGGCAGAGCTTGTCATCGAGGAGCTTGGCGTGAGCCGGAAAATCCAGCTGGAAAACGGAGCCGGAGAAGTTGTTTTTGATGCAAAACCGGAGCTTTGGACACCGGAAAAACCGAAGCTGTATGATGTAAAAGTAACCTGTGGAACCGATACCGTCAGCGATCGGGTCGGCTTTCGTGAAATTCGCGTGAACGGCAGAGACATTCTGCTGAACGGAGAGCCCGTTTTCCTGCGTGGTATCAGTTGCCACGAAGACAGCGTGGAAAACGGAAAAGGCCTGACAAGAGAGGAACGGATCGAAAATATCCGCATTGCGAAAGAACTGGGATGCAACTTCATGCGCCTTGCACATTACCCGCATAACGAAGAAATGGCAAAACTCGCCGACGAGCTTGGGCTTCTTTTGTGGGAGGAAATTCCGGTTTACTGGGCAATTCGTTTTGAACGTGA
>OGRQ01002323.1_pt1 | contig 14358 bp, 7 predicted proteins | sample 1553521 | NCBI WGS metagenome assembly OGRQ01 (sample SAMEA2580088, study PRJEB22360) | human gut metagenome | biome: human gut; feature: human-associated habitat; material: faeces | place: Denmark | collected 2008/2010
CTCGTCCGCCTTTTTTGTTATCTTTGCACCACCTTACCCGTTCAATTATGAGAAAAAAGAAGAAGAAACAAACGAATAGCAAGAAACAACTGGTGTTCCTGATTGTCCTGATCATATGCGGCATCGTTACCGCTTATCAGACAACGAACTCTAAAGAAAAGACTGCCGGCCCTGAGCAGACAGAAATCATCGTTCAGAGTACTCCCCAAAATTCCGATATATACATCAAGCAAACAACTGCCCCAAGTACTCCCGAAATACTTCTGCAGCGCACCGGATACCTCGTATCCTATAACTCCAACACCCGTATAGCAAACTGGGTAGCTTGGAAACTGACTCCCGAACGTTTAAAAGAAAATACCGAGCGAATCAATAACTTCCGTCCCGACCCTGATCTGCCCAAGAGCAAAGCAGTCACCACACAAGACTATAAAGGTAGTGGCTGGGATCGTGGGCATCTTTGTCCGGCAGGTGATAACAAATGGGACCATGAAGCCATGATAGAGAGCTTCTACATGACTAACATCTGCCCCCAACACCACAATCTAAACCGGGGCGACTGGAACGAGCTGGAACAGAAATGCCGCAAGTGGGTGAAAAAAGACAGTTGCCTTTACATTGTAGCCGGTCCTATCTTCTATGACCGGAAGCCACAGACCATAGGCGAGCATAAAGTTGCCGTACCGGATGCTTTCTTTAAGGTGATACTTGCTCTACACAAGAAACCGAAAGCTATCGGCTTTATTTATAAAAATAATGAAGGGAACAATCCGCTGGACTCTTATGTAAACACTGTGGATGAAGTGGAGCGGATCACAGGGATAGACTTCTTCCCCGCCCTTCCCGATGATATAGAAAGGACGGTAGAAGCAAGTTATAATTTGAAAGACTGGAAATAATTACTCAAAGTTCAATGTGCCGAAGAATTCGGGACAGTGAAAATTAGGCTTTTCCAGAGCAATAGGATTCCAAGAAAGGAAGTGAGGCGTTTGTAGTTTATCACCGCATTTGTAGAAATTGGCACGAACCGTCTTTCCGTCAAGACTGGTGATCTGATGCTTGAAAAAAGCAGAATATGGAATAACCAATGCCAGTTCCCAGTTACACTCTCCCACACGTTCCTCAAAAGACTGGCGTCCCAAAGAAGACCAGCGTTGCACTTTGTCCATCACTTCTTGCGGGGCATGTTCACGGTTTTCGCGCCCGGCACCGGCACCAATCAGGAGAGTTCCGGCACAGTTACATTCTACGTTATAATAAATTCCATCTCCTGCAGGGATAGAAAAGAACTCTACACAAGCATCTTCCCATACTGCACCGTTATCTCCGGCAGCTACAGCACGCACACTGGCTTCTTTTACTTTGTAATGAACCAAAATCGCATCATCCGTATGAGCTATACGGAACTGCACCTCCGGCTGATAAGGGAATGCTTTCCAATTCACCGTATTGATCGACTGAAAAGCCACCTTTTCTTTATCCAACAAAGCAGGAATATTCTCTACTGCTACATTAGCCAGACTTACTTTTTTTACATTCAACTCTTTCATTTCTTTCTTTTGGGGGTTAGTTGCAAACAAGGGGAAAACACAAAGCAGAGTTACTAGCAAGACTGCAGATTTCAACACCAAGCATACAGGGGTTCTTTTGTTCATATTTTAATAAAGTTACGAACTACAAGCTACAGGCTACAAGTGGCTACGCTATGCACCGAAAGGCACTCGTAGCCTGTAGCTTGTAGCTTATAACTATTATACCAATGACGACTTTATAAACTCCTGCATTTCCGGTGTATGTTCTTCCACACTCTGCAACAGTTTGAACTGCGCTTTTGTACGTACAAGATTATGCTCAAGATATTTAGTCTTATAATAAGTGTCACCATTAATATAATCCGCCAGGAAACGAACGCATTGCATATAGGGGAATAATGCAGCTGCATACGGTAGGTTCTCAACCTCTATCGGAAGCAGGAAGACTTTCGCAGATTCCAGGTAACCTTTTGCAAACGCCTTGAATATCTCCATATTGAAATTCACATTATCCAGATTCTCATCATCCTCGGCACCTGTATTGGCTGCAGAACGAAGGAAATCGCCGAAATCAGAGAAGATAAAGTTAGGCATCACCGTATCAAGATCAATGACGCAAAGCACCTTGCCCTCTTCATCAAACATCATATTATTCACCTTCGTATCGCAATGACATACACGTTTTGGCAATTTGCCTTCGCGATACAAGCGTTCACCTTTGCACATCTCCTCAGCACGTTTTTCTATCTCATCCAGATAGTACTGCACTTCTTTCACCCGGCCAACCGCATCCGCAGCCACCGCATCACGAAGTTGTTTCAGACGGAACTCCATATTGTGAAAATCAGGAATAGTCTCTCCCAGCTCATCAGGAATATCCGCAAGCATTGCCTGGAAATTACCAAAAGCTACACCGGCATAATAAGAATATTCTGCATCCACCGTCTCATAAGTCTTTGCATTAGGAATGAATGTCATGATACGCCAATAGTTTTCACCATCGTACCAATACGTTTTTCCGGTATCGGCAGGAATAAAAGAGAGCACTTTACGATCTATATCATCCGCACCTTGCTCCACAAGTTTTTTGCGAATATGCCGGGTTACGGCTTCAATGTTCGCCTGCAACATCTCCACATTCTGGAAAATAGCATGGTTCACACGTTGCAATACATAGTCGGGGGCATCTGCTTCAAGAGTAGTCACTTTATACGTGTCGTTAATCAGCCCGCTGCCTAAAGGCTGGATTTCATTAACTGTACCCTTCGTATTAAAATGGGATACAATGGATTGAAGGTTGTTCATGATATTCTATATATAGATTTAAAATTAGTATGCAAATATACGTCTTCCTCATCAATGAAAAAGTCCAAATTCGTCCGACAAACGCCCAAAATTATACATTTCAATAGACATAACCATAAAAATCAGATAATAAACTCCCCCCCTTTAAGCAAAACGTCTTATATTTGTGTTTGAAACCTTAAAAATACCGGAGGAGAAGTGCAAAAGTTTATCAGAACGCTGTTTCTTGTCTTAGTAAGCATAGCTACAGCAAACCTACACAGCCAGAATATTACTTTCAATCATCTGACAACCGATGACGGTTTATCTCAGTTTAGCGTCAACAGCCTGTACATTGACGAGAACGGTATCTTGTGGATTGGTACGCGTGAAGGTTTGAACCGCTACAACGGTAATGATATACAAACCTATAAACTGAGCAAAAACGACCCTTACAGCCTTTTCTGCAATACCGTATTGCGCATGGCAGGCGATCAAAACGGTAAAATCTATCTGCTCTGTACCGAAGGCGTTGCCCAGTTCGATCTGACAACACAACGCTTTACGACTCTCCTTCAAGGTAACATTAACAGCATCTATTATAAAAACGGCCTGTTCATCGGAAAAAGAATGAGATCTACCGCTACAATGAACAGACCGACAACTTCGACCTCTACTACCAGATGGCGGGAGAAAACATCGAGATCTCCTGCATGTTCGAGGATAAAGGACACATGTGGATAGGAACCACCAGCGAAGGAGTCTTCAACCTGAAAATAGACGGACATCAAGTCACCCATCCCATTGAAAAAGGAAACATTACCAGTATCTACCAGGACAATTCAGGCGAATTATGGATAGGCAGTTGGGAAAAAGGACTCTTCCGGATAAAAACAGACGGAACCATTGAGAATTTGCGAAACGACCCGAAGAATCCGCACAGTATATCTTCTGATTTCGTAAGAGCTTGTTGCGAAGATAATCTTGGCAATATCTGGATAGGAACCTTCAACGGCCTGAACCGCTATAACAAGACAACAGGACTTTTCCAGAACCACACTTCCAACGATATGCAGAATGAAGGTCTTACCCACTCCTCTATCTGGTGCATCGTAAAGGATAATCAGGGGACACTGTGGCTGGGCACTTACTTTGGTGGTGTCAATTACTTCAATCCTGAATATGAAATCTACACCCGGTACAAAGCCTCCAGAAACGAGAAAGAAGGTCTGAGTAGTCCTGTAGTAGGGCGTACCATTGAAGATAAAAACGGCAACCTATGGATCGGTACAGAAGGTGGCGGACTCAATTTCTATAACCGCCGCACACGTGAGTTCAAATGGTATCTTGCCGGAAAGGGGGATAATAGTATCTCCCACAGCAATGTAAAAGCCCTCTATTATGATCCTGCCAAAGAAATCATCTGGATAGGTACTCATCTCGGTGGACTGAACAAGCTCGATATCCGTACAGGAGCATTCACCCACTATCTCATGGAAGAAGGCAATCCGGAAACGCTTCCATCAAACATTGTTCGTGACATAGCACCTTATCATGACCAGTTAATTGTCGCCACCCAGAATGGCGTATGTTTGTTTGATCCCCAAAGCGGAAAATGCCGGCAACTCTTCAAAGACACCAAAGAAGGGCGCAAAATAACAATGGTGGCCGATGTAGAAGTAGATAACAATGGCACACTCTGGATTGCCGCCACGGGCGAAGGTATCTTCTCCTACCGTTTCGATACCAACAAGCTGACCAATTACCGGCACGACGTGGCACAACCGCACAGCCTCAGCAATAACAATGTGAACAACATCATGCAAGACAATAAGGGCAATCTCTGGTTTTCCACTTCAGGAAGTGGACTCGACCTGTATCGCCCTGCCAGCAATGACTTCGAGAACTTTGACAAAGATAAGAACGGACTCGTCAGCGATTGTATCTACGATACGCAGGAATCCCCGGTCAGCGGCAAACTGATACTTATCACTAATCAGGGGTTCTCCATCTTCGACCAGAAAACAGAGAAGTTCCAGAACTATAGTGCAGAAAACGGCTTCCCGTTGACAGCAGTCAATGAGAATGCATTATGTGTAACGCGAGATGGCGAAGTATTCCTCGGCGGCACACAAGGTATGCTTTCGTTCAATGAGCTGGAACTTAACTTTACTCCGAAGCCCTACAAAATCATCCTTTCCCGCCTCATCGTAAACGGTTCCGAAGTGAAAGTCAGCGATGAAACAGGCATTTTGACGCAATCTTTATGCCATACCCAAGAGATCACCCTGAACGCAAACCAGACCATGTTCAGCATTGAATTTGCCACTTCCAACTACGTGGCAGCGAATAAAGATGAAATCATTTACAAACTGGAAGGCTTCTCCGACGACTGGAACAGTACGCGCGGCCAGCCCATCATCACTTATACGAACCTGAATGCCGGAACGTACAACCTGCTGATTAAGCCCAAAGGGAAAGAAGAATCCCTTTGCCCGCAGGTACATCTGACTATTCACGTATTGCCTCCTTACTATAAAACACCTCTTGCCTATCTCATTTATCTGATAGTGACAGCTATCCTTTTATGGTATCTGGTCAGAACATACAAATCGAGAATCAAACTACGTGAATCGTTGAAGTATGAGCAGAAGCACATACAAGATGTAGAAGCCTTGAACCAGTCCAAGTTACGCTTCTTCACCAACATTTCGCACGAATTCCGCACCCCGCTTACCCTTATCGTGTCGCAGGTGGAAACCCTGATGCAACTGCAGAACTTCACACCCACTATCTATAATAAGATATTGAGTATCTACCAGAATAGTATCCAGTTGCGCGAACTGATCACCGAACTTCTTGACTTCCGCAAGCAGGAACAAGGACATATGAAAGTAAAAGTCAGTCCGCACAACATCGTGCATTTCCTCTATGAGAACTACCTTATTTTTATGGAATATGCCAGCAGCAAGCAGATCAATTTCAAATTCGAGAAAGATAGCGAAAGCCTTGAAGTATGGTACGACCAGAAACAGATGCAGAAAGTTATAAACAACCTCCTGTCCAATGCCATCAAGCACACTCAGGCAGAGGATACCATTACCCTCAGTATTACCACCGAAGGTAACGAAGCCGTCATCCGTGTGACTGATACCGGCAGCGGCATCGACGCCAAAGAGATAGATAAGATATTCGACCGCTTCTATCAGACGGAACAAATGGATAGCCTTGCCACCGGTGTTGGTACCGGTATCGGACTGGCCCTCACGAAAGGTATCATCGAACTGCACCACGGCACTATCAAGGTAGAGAGTGAACTCGGCAAAGGCAGCAGCTTCATCATTCGTCTCCATCTTGGAAACGCTCATTTCAGTCAGGAAGAAATCAGTAAGAAGACCGAAGCCGTACAACAAATAGAACAGGCACAAACTTCTGAAATCGATGCTTCACTCAAAGCTGAGTTGGAAGAGAATGCTCCGATAAAACGCATGCCTGACGTTAAAATGGTTATCGTAGAAGATAATGCCTCCATCCGTGAAATGCTGGAGAATATCTTCCGCCCATTCTATCAGGTACTGACTGCCGCAGACGGGGAAGAAGGCCTGGAACTGGTACAGAAGGAAATGCCGAACATCGTAGTAAGCGACGTGGTTATGCCTAAGATGTCTGGTACCGAGCTATGTAAACAGATTAAGAACGACTTCAATACCTGCCACATTCCGGTAGTGCTGCTTACAGCCCGAACCGCCGTAGAACAAAACATCGAGGGCCTGCGTATTGGTGCAGATGATTACATCACCAAGCCTTTCAATACGAACTTGCTGATTTCCCGTTGCAACAACCTGGTAAACTCACGCATCCTCCTACAAGAGAAGTTCAGCAAGCAACCGCAAGCCTATGCCCAGATGCTGGCAACAAACCCGATAGATAAGGAAATTCTGGATCGTGCCATCAGCATCATCGAGAAGAATCTGGATAATACGGAATTCAATGTCAATATCTTCGCCCGTGAAATGGCAATGGCTCGTACCAACCTGTTCACCAAGCTGAAGGCCATCACCGGACAAACACCGAATGATTTCATCCTGACCATTCGCCTGAAGAAAGGTGCCTTGATGTTGCGGAACAATCCGGAACTGAATATTACCGAAATCTCAGACAAGATCGGATTCAGCTCTTCCCGCTACTTCTCAAAGTGTTTCAAGGATGTATACCATGTAAGTCCGCTGGCTTATCGCAAAGGAGAGGATGCGGATACAGGAAGCAAGGATGAAGAAGACGAAGAAGGTTAATAAGCCGTATGAGTCTTCTCATCTTTCTCGCTATGGTGAGAATCTTTTCTCATCAAACAGAGAATCTATTCTCATCGCATTGAGAAGAAACTCTCACCATATTGAGAAAAGATTCTCTATAAAGGGAGAATATCTTCTTCTGTACATTCCAGTGTTCTCATTAGCATTATGTACATTTTCGTCCTTCCCTTGTACTCCCTTATACACTCAATTCCGGAAAAGCCACTACCTTTGACCTCAGAAATAACAATCTAAAGTCAAAAAGCTATGAAACATTTTTCCCCTTTATGGTCCCTTCTTCCGGGCGCAGCCCTGATAGCCGGATGCGGAAATCCGTCGAAGAAAGAAACCGCCGACACTACCCGTCAGAAACCTAATGTTATCTACCTGATTGCCGACGACCTGGGCATCGGTGACTTGAGTTGCTATGGCGCCACTAAAATAAGTACCCCCAATATCGACCGCCTTGCCGGACAAGGTGTGCAGTTCACCAATGCCTATGCCACCTCTTCCACCAGTACCCCCTCCCGCTTCGGTCTGCTGACAGGTATGTATCCCTGGCGACAGGAAAATACAGGAATCGCCCCCGGCAACTCCGAGCTCATTATCGATACAGCCTGCGTCACCATGGCCGACATGTTTAAGGCAGAAGGATATGCTACCGGAGCCGTTGGTAAATGGCATCTGGGACTTGGTCCTAAAGGAGGTACAGACTTCAACCATCTTATCAAGCCGAATACCCAGGATATAGGATTTGATTATGAATACATTATTCCCGCCACTGTGGATCGTGTACCTTGCGTATTCGTAGAGAACGGACACGTTGTAGGTTTAGACCCCAACGACCCCATTACCGTTAATTACCACCATAAAGTAGGTGACTGGCCTACCGGACTGGAAAATCCCGAACTCGTAAAACTGAAACCCAGCCAGGGTCATAATAATACAATCGTAAACGGTATTCCCCGTATCGGCTGGATGACTGGTGGGAAATCGGCTCTTTGGGTAGATGAAGACATTGCAGATGTCATCACCGGTAAAGCTAAAGACTTTATCATAAAACATAAAGACGAACCTTTCTTCATGTATATGGGTACACAAGACGTACACGTTCCTCGCGTACCTCATGCCCGTTTTGCCGGAAAGAGCGGTATGGGAACCCGTGGCGACGTAATCCTGCAACTGGATTGGACTGTAGGCGAGATCATGAATACTCTGGATAGTCTGAACCTTGCAGATAACACTATCTTTGTGTTCTGTAGCGATAATGGTCCCGTTATTGACGACGGCTATCAGGATCAGGCTTTCGAATTGCTGAACGGTCATACTCCTATGAAACAATACCGTGGCGGTAAGTATAGTGCTTATGAAGCCGGAACACGTATTCCCTTCATTGTACGTTGGCCTGCCGGTATTCAACCTTGCAAACAGCAAGCTTTATTCTCTATGATCGACGTGTATGCTTCCTTGGCTACCTTACTGAATCACCCGCTTACACCTGCAACCGTCGCTCCCGACAGCCGTGACCAACTGTCTACGTTCTTAGGGAAAGATAATACCGGATGTGATTATGTAGTACAGCAGAATCTGAATAATACCTTATCAATTATTCAAGGAACATGGAAATACATCGAACCAAGCAACAAACCAGCCATCGAACATTGGACGAGAATGGAGTTAGGAAACGATCCCGAACCCCAACTGTACAATATTTCCATCGATCCATCGGAAAAAGATAATGTTGCGGCAACGCATCCGGAGATGGTAAAAGAGCTTTCAGCATTACTAGAGCAGGTGAAAGCAGGTAAGAACCAAGGAATAAGGTAGGGAATCGTACAGAACAGGTCTTCTCTATCAAGAATGTACAAATTCGTACTTTTTGCGAACTATTAGCGAAAGTCGCCTTCTATTCAATCACATACATTTGCATGGTGATTCGAGTCGTTTAACGAGAAAGAACAACCTTTTTAATAACTAATTAATTTAATATTTATGAAACAGAAAGTAACCTTAATGCTACTGGCAACTTTTCTCTGCTGCGTATTAGGCGTACAAGCACAGACAGGTAGCCAAGTTACAGGTAAAGTTGTTGATGCTATGGGAGAACTTCCCGGAGTTAGCGTCGTTGTGAAAGGAACTACTAATGGAACTATTACCGCACTTGACGGTAGTTTTAAATTGGACAATGTTAAATCCTCTGATATCCTGCAATTCTCTTTTGTAGGTTATAAAACTCAAGAAATTAAAGTTGGAAACCAAAAGACTTTCAATGTTACTCTGCAAGAAGACGCACAGGCATTGGATGAGGTTGTCGTTGTGGCTGTTGGTTATGGTGACGTAAAACGTCGCGACTTAACCGGAGCTATCGGTAAGGCTAATATGAGCGACTTGACCAAAACCCCTATCAACAACGTAGCAGAAACACTGGGTGGACGTATCGCCGGTGTACAGGTATCTTCCACAGATGGTGGTCTGGGCGACAACTTTAATATCGTAATCCGTGGTGCCGGTTCTTTAACTCAAAGTACTGCTCCGTTATACGTTATTGACGGTTTCCCAAGTGAGACTTCCGGAATGAGCGCCCTCAACCCGAACGATATTGAATCCATCGACGTATTGAAAGATGCTTCTGCAACAGCGATCTACGGTTCTCGTGGTGCCAATGGTGTTGTTATCATCACAACCAAGAAGGGTAAAGCCGGAAAAGCAACTCTCTCTTATAATGGTAGTGTCAGTGTTAGCAAAGTAAGAAACACCATGGACATGATGAACGGCTACGATTTCGTCAACCTGCAAAAAGAAATCATGGAAGGAAATACCAAAGAAGTAGATGGAGAAAAAGTGGATGAGTTTGCTTACTACTATCTGAAAGATGGTATCACTCTCGATGATTATAAAAACTTCAAGAGCTATGATTGGCAGGACGAAGTTTATCGTACAGCTATCAGCCACAACCACTATGTAGGTTTAAGTGGTGGCAGCGATAAAATGGACTACTCTGCATCACTCTCTTACAGCAACCAACAGGGTGTCATCATCAACTCTGACCTCTCTCGTTACCAGGGCCGTTTCAACTTCAACCAAAGAATCAATAAGAGCATAAAGATCAATGCAAATGCAAACTTTGCAAGCAACGTGCAAAACGGTCCCAATCCTTCCACCGCAGAAACAACAGTATCCAACTCACTGATGTATAGCGTATGGGGTTATCGTCCGGTTTCTCCTTCCGGTTCCGACCTTCTGGCCGAACTGTACGATAGCGATGTGGACATGAGTAATGACTACCGTTTCAACCCGGTACTCTCTGCAAAGAATGAGTTCCGTCGTACCACAACCAACCATCTGCAAGCCAACTTAGGTGTAGAATGGGAAATTATCAAAAACCTGAAGTTCAAAGTTACTGCCGGATACACTGGACGCGACATCAAAAGAGAAGAATTCAACGGAAGCCAAACCAGTACCGGTAATACACATCCGTCTAATACACGAAGCAAAGGTATCAATGCATTCCTGAGACAACAGGAGACAAGAAACTACCTGAACGAAAATACATTGTCATACGTTTATGCAAAGAACAATCACAACCTGAATGCTTTAGTCGGTGCTACTTTCCAAAAATACACCAGCTATCTTAGCAGCATTACCCAGGAACAGATTACAAACGAAGCTTTCGGAATGTCCGGTATCGGCAAAGGTTCCGCAACTCCGGTTGTCACAGCATCACAAGGAGAAAACGCCATGATTTCTTATCTGGGACGTATCAACTACAACTATGCATCCAAGTATTATGTTACAGCATCTATGCGTACCGATGGTTCTTCCAAATTTGCCCCCGGCAATCGTTGGGGTTACTTCCCATCAGCTTCATTGGCTTGGGCATTCGGTCGTGAGAAGTTCGTATCCGACGCACTTCCTTGGTTGTCTAACGGTAAATTACGTGCAAGCTGGGGTCTCACAGGTAACAACCGTATCGGTGACTTCGACTATATGGCACAATTGGTTACCAGTTCTAATGTATACAAATATCCTTGGGGCAGTTCTTTCTATCCCGGATATGTATTAGGATCAATGGCCAATGAAAAGTTGAAATGGGAAACTACCGAACAATATGACTTCGGTTTGGATCTTGGTTTCTTTGATGGGCGTATCAATGTAACAATGGACTATTATATCAAAACTACCAAAGATCTGTTGTTGGGTGCAGATGTTCCCGCAAGTTCCGGATACTCCAGTGCTACACTGAATGTTGGTAAATTACGCAATAAAGGTTTCGAGCTTACACTGGAAACTATAAACATCAAGGGTAAGAACTTTACATGGACTTCTAACTTTAACATTGCCTTCAACAGCAATAAGATTGTAGAACTGAATTACGGGCAAGATGACATGATCAGTTTCGTAAACTGGGATAACAAATATAAGACCATGCCTGCTTATATCAGCAAAAAAGGTGACGCAGCCGGAAGTATGTACGGTTTCATCTATGACGGTGTTTACAAATATGAAGATTTCAACACCTCAGTTGATGCTAATGGCAAAACCATATACAAACTGAAAGATGATGTAGTTCGTATTTCAGACGATGCCCAACCGGGTGATCCGAAATATAAGAAGCTAAGTGATAAAGAAGGCAATAAAATCACTGATGACGATCGCACCATTATTGGTAACGGACAGCCCAAGCATACAGGTGGTTTCAGCAATAACTTTGTCTACAAGAACTGGGATCTTAATATCTTCCTGCAATGGAGCTACGGCAACGATATTTTGAATGCGAACCGCATGGTATTTGAAAATCCTCAAAGCAAGAAGAATACAAATATGTTCGCTTCTTATACAAACCGCTGGAGTCCTGAGAATCCGGCTAGCAACATGCCACGTGCAAGAGCTATCGGTGCAGAATACTACAGTTCTCTGTATATAGAAGACGGTTCGTTCTTGAAGTTAAAGACCATCTCACTGGGTTACAATTTCACACCTAATACATTGCGTTCTTTAGGTATCAGTGCAGCCAGACTCTTTGTTTCGGCAGAGAATATAGCCACCATTACAGGTTATTCCGGTTCCGATCCTGAGGTTTCTACACGTAACAGTGTATTGACTCCCGGTTTCGACTGGTCCGCTTATCCGCGTTCATTCAACGCATCACTTGGTATTAACATAACCTTCTAATCACCTAAAATCAAGAAACTAATATGAAAAGTATCAATAATATCTTCAAGAAAGTTTGCATCTTGGCAATAGTTACTTCTATGGCTGGTTGCGATATGCTTGACACCAAGCCCTACGATTTTGTAGCGCCTGAAACATTCTACAAGAATGAAACTGATTGCACAATGGCATTAGCCGGTGTATACTGGACAATGGCAGCAGAACATGTGTATGGAAACCGTTATTCTTGCATGTTGTCCAATATTGACGATTTGAGTTATTACTATCGTCAAAACCAAACAAGTGCGGTAGTGGCCAATTCACATAATACGGGTAATACCGATCTATGGTACACATGGGAATCACTTTACTCAGGAATCAATAATGCCAATGTATTGCTCGACAATATCGATGGAGCCAGTATCTCTGACGAGAAAGTAAGAGCACGCATCAAAGGAGAAGCTAAATTCCTGCGCGCCTATTATCATTTCTTGCTGGTACAAGGTTGGTATGAAGTGCCCATCCGTAAAGAAACAGTAAAAGATATCACCGTCAGCAGTCTGGAGGCTACCCCCCACGCCGAAGCACTCGACTGGATCATTCAGGAAATGGAAGACTGCCTCGATATGGTAGATGACAGCAACTATGATGCATCCCCTTCACATGTGAAGAAAACTGTAGTAGAAGGTATTCTGGCTCGTGTATGTTTGTGGCGTGCAGGCGAACCTTCAAAAGGTGGAAAGCCATATTATGAAAAAGCTGCCAAGTATGCTAAAGCAGTGTACGACTCTAAAAAACATAAGCTGAACCCGGATGTATATGCCATGTGGAAAGCTTTAGCTTCTGACCAATATGAAACTACATACAATGAAAGCATGTGGGAAGTAGAATTTGTTGGAACGCGTGATGATGGTAGTTATACTGAAAGCCGCATCGGTAATGTAATCGGTAACCTTCAGGAGAATTCAGCTGGTACAGGTGCAGGTTACACATACGCTTTCTATGCAGGAAGCTTGATTCTCTGGGACTTGTATGATGCAAAAGATGCTCGCCGCGATTTGGCTATGGCACCTTATAAGCTCAACAATAAGGATGTGCAAGTTGCATGGAAAGACAACCAAATTGTAGACCGCCGTTGTGGGAAATACCGTCGTGAATGGGAGAGCAGCAGCCCTAAACATAAGAACTATACACAGGAAAATTATTGCATATTGCGCTATGCCGATGTACTGCTCATGCTCGCTGAAGCTGAAAACGAAGCAAACCAAGGTCCTACAGCATTAGCTTACACATGTATCAACGAAGTACGTAAACGTGCAGGAATTGACGAAGTGAAAGATTTGTCATACGGTGACTTCCAGAAATTGATCCGTGATGAACGTGGTCGTGAACTTTGCTTTGAGTCTCTTCGCAAGTACGACCTGGTACGTTGGGGCATTTACTACAAGGCTATCAAAGAGGATTTGGGAGCAGCAGTCAATGATGCACGTTGGTCTACTGCCAACAATGCCAAAGGAGCGGCTCAGTATGTAAGTAATACAACTGAAAAGAACCAGTTCCTCCCCATTCCGACTAAGGAACTTGGTGTAAACACCAAATTGGAACAAAACAAATATTGGAAATAATCATTTAATTACACAGAACTTCTAACCTTAAAATGAAATCAAATAGACCTTAATCAATTTGATATGTGTGGAGGAGAGTGACCGTGAGGTTCCTCTCCTCTTTTATAACTTTTAAAAAACAATATACCTTATGACCAGAAAACACTTGCTATTCACCCTTGCGTTGCTATGCAGCCAAGTATCTTTTGCTCAATTCATAGGTTTTGAGACAGAAATCCCCAAAGAGTTTACAACAGCCGATAAGGGAAAAATCGCCCTGTCCACCCGGTATTATAAAGAAGGGAAACAAAGCCTGGAATGGGATTTCCATTCCGGTTCCAAACTCAATGTTTCTCTGGAACAGCTTCTCACCCTTGATGAACAAATGGAAAATTCATACGGAATAACTTTATGGATTTATAATGAAGTCCCCCAGCAAGATTCCATTCGTTTTGAATTCCTTTCCCCCCAAGGAGATGTGTCTTATTGGTTCAG
>OGRQ01002324.1_pt1 | contig 14350 bp, 10 predicted proteins | sample 1553521 | NCBI WGS metagenome assembly OGRQ01 (sample SAMEA2580088, study PRJEB22360) | human gut metagenome | biome: human gut; feature: human-associated habitat; material: faeces | place: Denmark | collected 2008/2010
CGCGTACCCGAGCGTCCGTTCCAGCGCGTCACGCAACTTCAGAGCGTTGCGGTTCTCACAGAACACCAGCGGGATGATGAGCCAATAGTTCGCGGTCCCCACGCGCCCGTCGGGGCGGATCACGCCGTCGAACGTGCGGTTCGCCCAGCGGGAGACGTCCGGGGCCTTCCACATGTACGGAACGGCGTCGCTCAGGTCGACTTCCGCCGCGTAGTGGACCACGTTGTCCACGGTGATGCGCTCGCCGGACTGGAGCGGGGCGACGGACTTGCCCACGGGTACGCCGTACAGCGTAACGATGCCTCCCACAGGCACGGGTTCCCGGGTAAACTTATGCTTGGCGGGGACATCCGTAACCAACTGGATACGTTGCCCGTCGTTTTCGATGATGTCGCCTTGAGCCAGATCGCGCAGAGCCACAATCAGATTGTCTTTCGGATCGATACGGAGGATTTTCTGCATAGCCGAATCCTTTGGACGGGGACCCCGCCCGGCATGGCCCACGGACATTCCGCGCGGCGCGCACAAAAAAAGGAAAGCCGAACGGTACGCCCGACTTTCCATTTATAATTCGCTGAAATAAAAGATAAATGATTATATGAACGCGCTAACGCGCCGCGCGCTGAGAAATATCCCCGCGCCGAAGGGCCGCGAAACGGCCGCCTCCCTTGGGGAAGAAAACGCGGGGCAGGGTTTTACAGGGAACAGCTCCCACCGCCCGTGGTGAAGATGGACAGAGGCCTTTCCGTATAGATACGGAAACTGCCCGTGGGATCATAGTCGATGAACACCGCGCCCACCTGATCCATCAGCGCCTTTTCCATGCAAAAATGAAATTCCCCGACATCCTCGGTCACATCGCCTTCTTCCGGCTCATCCAGAGCCAGTTCAAAGTTGGTGCTGTGTCAGCCGCTGGAACCCTTTTCGATGCGGATCGTACGAGCCGCGTTACGCCCCCGGAACGTCCGCAGATCGTCGAGGACAGAATCGGATAGAGTGATCATAAGTATCGCCTCACTGTTGGATTGATGCCGGAACGGCCCGGCGGGGACCTTCCGGTTGCATCGCCAGCATATACGGAATGCGCCCCGTTGGAAAGAAGCGGGCTGAGGGCAGGGAACCCCGCCTCGGCAGCCGGGTGCAAGCCGGAAGAAACGTTTCATCACCCTACCCGGCTCTTTTTCAGCAAAAAACGGTGTCCCCTTCCCGCCGACGCAGGTTCCGGCTTTACCCATCATCCGCGAACGGCTCCACGGGCACGCTGCGCCGCCCACATCCGTCCATGCGCAACAAGGCGACGCGACGCCCTCCGCCTCCCCTTCCGCAATGTCTCTAGGAGACTTCACCTCCGCTCTGGGATACCATCATCCAAGAAGAACCGGATCAGGAGGACAGCAATGAAACAACACGCCATAACGCTGGCACACGGCACCTATACGGAATTGAAAGACACGGAAGGCGCCAAGGGAACGGAAGACAAGCTGCTCTGGCTGGACATTCAGGGAACCAGCGAGGAGCTGACCCATTTTCTCAAGGAGCGGCAAATCCCGCCGTTCCTGAGGCGGCGCGTCCTGTCTTCGCAACGGTTCCCGTCGGTATTTTCAGGGAACGACTATGTGCTCCTCAGCGTCCCGGCCCGCAAAACATGGGTGCAGAAACGGTCCGTCTCCATCACGTTCATCCTGTTCGCGCAGGAGGTCATCACCCTCTGCCGTGACGAAGGCTACAATTTCGACGGGGAACGCAAACAGCTCGCGGAAGGCGACACCGCCAGCATCCGTTCCGCCTCGGACCTGCTCATCGCCCTGCTCGACAGCCTTGTGGAAACGAATATCTGCAACTTCATCGAAGCCCGCTCCCAGACCGAGAACCTTTCCCTGCATGTGGACAACGCCTCGGGCAAAATCTCCGAGCAGACCATCCTCGACACCCGCCGCCAGATCAACCACCTGGTCAACCAGTTCGAGGATTTCTTCTATGGCCTTGCCGATCTGCACGCGCTCACGCCCCACGCCATGCTCTCCGACGCCGTGCGCGAAAAGCTCCGGGACATCCGGGACGCCCAAAACCACCTCGCCAAGAATACGCTCCGGCTGGTGACGCGGCTTTCCGAGCTGCTCCAGCACTGCCAGTTCGTACTCCAGCAACAAACCGACCAACGCCTGCGCCAACTCACGGTCCTCTCCGCGATCTTCATGCCGCTCACGCTGATCACCGGCGTTTATGGGATGAATTTCGCCTATATGCCCGAAACGGGCTGGCGATACGGCTATTATGCCACGCTGGCGGGCATGGTCTGGCTCGCCATTTTCCTGTGGATTACCCTCAAACGGAAAGGCTGGTTCCGGTAAGGCCCGCTGGCGGAATCCGCCCTCGGAGCCGCCTCCGTCTGACGCGGGATAGTACGGAAATCAACGTGAAGCAAAGGCCAGTATGAGCGCAAGACCCAGAAAGATGCATCCGGCAATACGGTTCATAAGCATTTGCGCGCGATCGGAACGGTTGAACCATGTCGCCATCCTGCCCCCGAGCGCGGCGATGGCCGTAAAGACGATGAGGCAGGCCAGCTCATACAGGCCGCCGAGCGACAGGATCTGGAGCGTCGGGTGGCCGCGTTCCGGCTCCACGAACTGCGGCAGCACCGCAAGGCAGAACAGCGTCACCTTGGGGTTGGTGATGTTGGAGAGGAACCCCCGCCGGTAAAGCGTGCCGTATCCGGGGAACAAAGACTGTGTGAGGAAGGCCCGGAACACCCCGGACCGGAAGGATTGCCACGCGAGGTACAGCAGATAGGCCGCTCCGAGGAACTTCAACGCCGTGAACGCGGCCTCCGAGGTCTGGAACAGGACGGCCACGCCGAGCGCGACGGCCAGCGTGTGCCCGAGCAGCCCGGTCATAAGGCCAAGCGTCGTGAGCACACCAGCCCGCATCCCGTACAATGAGGACTGCGTCAGCACGATGATGACGTCCGGCCCCGGCGTCATAGCCATCAGCAATGATGCCACAAAAAACGCACACGTCGTTTCGAAAGAAAGCATACGACCTCCGCAGGCGTTGCTCTACCGGAAAGCCCGAGGAGTTTCAATCAAAGGGAGAAGCGCCGCAGGGCCCCCGTTTCAAACACGAGGCACGGGCGCGCCTTTCCCTTCCGCCTCTTCCGAAGCGTCCACAAAAGATCGTACGGCAAACAGCCGGGGGTACGTTCCCCCGCCCATCGGCACAGAGCAAAACATTCCCACATGCGGCCTTACAAAACCGCCCACCCGCCATATCCGGGGGCCGTGAATCATCCCTCCAATGAGCCGGAGGCGTTGCTCTTCATCAAAAAGTCACGTTCGAACACGTCCGGAGGCACGGGCTTCCCGAACAAGAACCCCTGTATAAAATCAAGCCCCATCAGCCGCACGCGGTCGAATTCCTCCTCGCGCTCGACGCCCTCCAGACAGACCTGGATGTTCACGTCATGACAGAGCGCCACCACAAAATGGATGAACGTGGCGTCGAACTGGCTGGTCAGGATGTCGCGGACAAAAGTCCTGTCGATCTTGACCACATCCGCGGGGGAATTCTTGAGCATACCGAGCGAAGAATAGCCCGTGCCGAAATCATCCATCGCAATACGGATGCCGAGGTTTCGGATGCTCTCGAACACAGCCCTGATACGGGCATTTTCACGAATCATGCAGCTTTCCGTAAATTCAACCGTCAGATTCGCGGGGGACAGATCCAGCCGCTTCAACGTGTCGTTGATAAACGGAACCATGCTGTTTGAAACGACTTGCAAGTATGAAAGATTGATACTGATTTTAAGATCAGGACGGCTCTTCGTCCATGCCTTGCACTGTGCTGCGGCCTCCCGGAACACCCACCTGCCGAAGGGGATGATGAGCCCGCTCTGCTCCAACAGGGGGATAAACTCACCGGGGGACACGGAGCCGTATTTCGTGCACGTCCAGCGGGCCAGCGCTTCCGCACCCACCACATGCCGCGTATCCACGGCTATCTGCGGCTGGTAGACAAGCTCAAACCCTTCGAACTGCCGCTCGATGCTCTCGCGCAGCAATTCCACCAACTCCAGCGAACGCATTTCCTGTTCGAGGATGGCGCGGCTGAAAAAGACGATCCGGTTCCTGCCGAGCTTTTTGGCGTACTTCAGCGAATGGCTGGCATACTCCGACAATTCCGTATAGCCTGAGGCGTCCTCGGGATAGCTCGCGCTGCCCGCCGAGATGGTGCAAAAATACTTCTTGCCGTCGTATTCCTGCTGGGAACGGAAACTTTCCGAAAGGGAGCGGTACAGCTCCATCATTTCAAACCGTTCCCCGCTCACCGTGATGCCGAATTCGTCACCGTCCAAACGGTATACCGAGGCCGAAAGCGGGAGCATCCCCTGAATCCGCTGGCCGATCACGCGCAGGATCTCATCCCCGAAGCTCTTGCCATACAATTCGTTGATATGCTTGAAGCCATCCAGACCGAGGACGAGCAGATGCAGGGGATGCTCGGGCCGCTTCTCCAGCATGGACTCGATGTCCTCTTCGAATTTCAGCTTGTTGAACAGCCCGGTCACGTGATCGATTTTGTTCTTCTGGCCCAGATTGGTGATGAACCCGGCGAACAGGCTCGGCTCACCGTCCTCATCACGCTCCAGATAGCCCCGGCAGCGGACCCAGATCCACTCGCCCTTACGGTTTTTCGCCCGGTATTCGACGCAATGGAAATCGGACCGCCCGTCAGCGATGACCTGATTGGCCTCCATGAAGGCGGCCTTGTCGTCCGGGTGTACCTTGCTTCCCCAGACGGCGGCGGCATTTTCCACGATGGACTGCGGGAGGCCGAACTCCTCCACCATCGACGGCGAGTAACGGAATATTCCGGTCTTCATGTTGGAGACGAAGACATAGGAATCGGTGCTTTTCACCAGCGCGTTGTACAGGCGCAGCGAATCGTACTCGAGAGCTTCCGGGGGAATATCCCCACCACCCACTTGCTTCTCGTGAAGCCGCCGTTCCGCTTCGCGGATATGGGCGCGTTTCTTTTGCTCATACATGCTTTCGTCGGCTTTTGAGAGCACCTCGGTCACCGTCATCCCACACCCCGGCATCACCTTGAAACAGCCAAAACTGAACTCCAGCGAATAGGGGAGGCCAAGCTGCTCCCGCCTTACCCTCAGCCGTTCCAGCACGCCCGTTACCAGCCCGTCCACGGCGTGGCGGTTGGTATTATGGAACAAGACGACGAACTCGTCCCCGCTGAGCCGGAAGCACATGTCCGGCGCGTGCAAGCTCCGCTGCATCTCCTGCGCGATGGTGCGCAATGCGCGGTCGCCTTCCACATGGCCGTATAGATCGTTGATTTCCTTGAGCCTGTCCAAATCGAACATCCCTACGATCAAGGAAGCCTCTTCCCTGTCGAGGCGTACCAGCGCGTCGGCAAGCGCGGCCTTCCCCGCCCTGCGGTTCAAAAGCCCGGTCAGTTCGTCGTAGTTCGCCTCCTTGTGCATGCGGAGGGAATCCGTAATATCCACAGACTGTTGCAAGTGTACGAGGGAACCGTCCGTCCAGCGCATCAGGCTGTCGCTGTTGTCATAGATCCGCCCCGTCAGCGTGTTCCGCTCCTCCCACCGAAAGACCTGATTCTGATTCGCGTCGGCCATGAGCCTGTCCACAGGACAGAACGGGCAGCGCCCGTTCATCCCGGATTGCAGCACCTGCCAGCAGATACCCCCCTCAGGATGTTCGAGCTTAAAAACATCCTTCATGAATTTATTCATATACAGGATGGCGTCCGTGTGGGGATCGGTGACGTACAAACCGACTTTCACCTGATCCATCGCCGCATTGAGCACGCCGATATGAAACGATTGCTGTTCGCAATGTGCTTTTCCCGCGAAGAAAAACCCGAGCATGGCGCACACAAGCCGTAAAAAATCCTGCTCCCGATCCAGCCACTCCGTTTCTCCGGACTCCCTGCCGACAAGCAGCAAGCCGAGCGCATCGGCGTCGCAAGCAATGGGCAGCGCCAGCCAGCTGAACTTTCCGGCCGTTTCCTCCGGGAACAACGCGGCGAGCGCCTCCTCCGAAAACGGGGTATCAAACGTCTTGGGGAACTCTTTTCCGTTAACGGCACGGAGCATCAACGCTTCGGGCAGATGCTGCGCCCCGCTCCAGCACGCCGTCTCGCACACGCCTTTTTTCCCTTCCATGCGGACGATCGCCAGCGCATCCAAGGGCAGGATGCCGCCGAGCGCCCGGACAAAAAAAGGCAACAGTTCCTGAAGGGGTTTGCCGTACTGGAAAAACGGCCTGGCGCTCTCCAAAAATGCGAATACGGCTGTACACATCTGTTCCATGCTCTATACCTTGTTGTTATCTTCTCGATGCAGCGGTCAGCTTCCCTCCCCTGAGAAATCGGCACGCTCATCCGACGGGGCTCCGCGCTGGTACGGGTTTCTTACACCGTTATTCTACGTGTTCAAAAATCATTAGTCTAGCCGGAAAAGTTGTTTTGTTACGATATGTCATGGACGCCATGCAAGAAGCTTCCGGATGCCGCCTTTCCCCGCAACACGGACACCGTTCTCCTCTTGCATGTCATCCCTCCGGAGGAAGCGTTGCCCGGAAAAGCGTTGAGGACGATATCGTTGCTACATGGAGACGCAAGAAATGCTCGTATCAACCCCTCCTAACAGTCCAACATCTCTTTGTTTTTACAAAGAGAAACGGAGTGCCTCAAACAGAGGCAGCGAAGGGGAACTGAAAGGAGACTGTCAGTCTTTTTTTCATGTAAAAGAACGGAATGAACCCCATCCAGTAATGTAAATACATTTTGCAATTCGTACAATGCGCAACATGCAGGAATGTCGACATATAACAGTCAACGCGACACAAACGCTGTAAGCCAATAAAGGGATGCCTTCCGAAGAATCCGCACCTGTTTTTCACCGCACGGAAAAACGAAACAGTTTTTTTGATGCCGCATACGTTTCTTTTTCGTATATTACGAGAATATTTTTTCCTCTTTTGCAATACGCTGTCTACCTGAAGCATTGTTTCCGCGCTTTTTCCGTATTCAAAATGCTAAAAAACTTTTTATGACGTTTTCGAAATATCAGAAACCGTTTTTTTGAGAATCCGTCTGTAAGCAACCCACAATTTGTGCGATCCGATGAGAGAACATCCCTTTCCCGTGAGAACGGCGTTTCAACATCTCATTGACAATCATTCCTGACGAGATTACCGGTTGTTCCAAACAGTACAAAGTCGGCAGACACAAGAACACGGGATACGGAATATGTACGCCAGCCAAAGAAACAGCCTCTCACCCACATGGCACATGCTGCTCATGGGCCTGATGAGTGTTATCCTGTTCTTTGGCGGATTGCTTACGTCCAATGATCACCCCGTGCCCATCGTCGACAACCTCCCCAACGAAGGCTTGTTGCGTCCCACGTCATTGCTGCCGTGGGAGTCCGTTGAGCTGTCCGAAACGCGCCTCTTGTTCCGGCATGAGGAAATGCAGGAGGTCAAGAGCCCGCAGCGCCTGAACCAGCCCACACCGAGCAATCTTCTGGCGCGCCATCACGGTTTCCAGCCGTTCGCGTCGGCCGTGCCCACGCCCGCCTTTGCCGAACGGATTCTCCCCGCCTACGAAAAGGCCTTCCTCCCCTATGCGGGATGGGACGGCCCCGTCTCCTTCGCCCTGCCCCCTCCCCTGCTCGCCTGACCGCGACGCGACGTCTCCCAGACCGGCCGATCTTCCCGCCGTCCCTTGCTGACGGGCGAACTCCTCTGAAAGGGAGTTTCTCCCCACCTGCGCCCCCAAAGGGGTGTCAGGTTCCGGCGAAACGACGACGGAGAGGCGGCTCCACGCCCCCGGTTTGCCCGACGCCACGCCGCGCCTATGCGCCCTCCGTGACTGTTTGATCCTGCAAACAGGTCTCGGGGTGCGGACAGCGATCGAGGAGCTCTTCCCACAACAAAAAGCAACACCGATCCATATGACGCGGGCGAGGGGCCCGCGGGACGCATCCCGACGGATGCAACAGGGGATACCGTTTCCCTTGAATTCATATATGAGGACCGCTCCTGAGCGATGCCGGACGGCACACGGGAGAGGGGTTAGAGGATACGATCGCGGCGGACGCCCGATCGCCGTATGTGCCACCTTCACCAACAGAGGTTTCGTATGAACGCTCTTACGGTGGTTTTCGCAGCCTTGTGTATCTTTGCGATAGGGTATCGTTTTTACGGCCTGTTCATTGCAAACAAGGTGCTGAACCTGAATGACGCCCGTGTGACGCCGGCCGTCAAGTACTCCGACGGCCACGATTACGTGGATACCAACAAGTACGTGCTCTTCGGGCACCATTTCGCCGCCATCGCCGCCGCCGGCCCCCTGCTCGGCCCCGTGCTGGCCGCCCAGTTCGGCTACATGCCCGGCCTGCTCTGGATTCTCATCGGCTGCGTGCTCGCAGGCGGCGTGCACGATATGGTCGTGCTGTTCGCCTCGGTGCGGCACCGGGGGCAGAGCCTCGCCTACATCGCCTCGCAGGAAATCGACAAGACGACCGGCTCCATAGCGGCGTGGGCCGTGCTTGCCATCCTCCTGCTGACGCTGGCGGGCCTGTCCATCGCCGTGGTCAACGCCATGCACAACAGCCTGTGGTCCACCTACACCGTGGCCGCGACCATCCCGATCGCCATCATCATGGGCCTGTACATGCAGATCTGGCGCAAGGGCGATGTGCTCGGCGCCTCCATCATCGGCGTGGTCCTGCTTGCCCTGTGCATCCTGACCGGACCTTACGTCGCCGCCCATCCTGAAACCTTCGGCTGGCTCGACATCGACAAGAAGCCCATGTCCATCCTGATCCCGGTGTACGGCTTCGCCGCGTCGGTCCTGCCCGTGTGGATGCTGCTCCTGCCGCGCGACTACCTGTCCACCTTCCTGAAGATCGGCACCATCGGCGCGCTGGCCCTCGGCATCGTGTTCGTCATGCCCGACTTCAACATGCCCGCGTTCACCGAATTCACCAAGGGCGGCGGCCCCATCGTCGGCGGCCCGGTGATTCCGTTCATCTTCATCACCATCGCCTGCGGCGCGCTCTCCGGCTTCCACGCCACCATCGGCACGGGCACCACGCCCAAGATGATCGGCAAGGAACGCGACGTGCTGTTCGTCGGCTACGGCGCCATGCTCGTTGAAGGCTTCGTGGCCATCATGGCCCTGATCGCCGCCTGCGTGCTCGTACCCGCCGACTACTTCGCCATCAACGCCCCGGCCGACAAGTTCGCGGCGCTCGGCATGTCCGTCGTCGACCTGCCCACGCTGGAAAAGGAAGTGGCCGAAAGCCTGATGCACCGCCCCGGCGGTTCCGTTTCCCTCGCCGTGGGCATGGCCCACATCTTCGGCCAGATCCCGTGGATGTCCCACCTCATGAGCTACTGGTACCACTTCGCCATCATGTTTGAAGCGGTATTCATCCTGACCGCCGTGGATGCCGGCACCCGCGTTGGCCGTTTCTTCCTGCAGGAAATGATCGGCAAGGTCATCCCCAAGTTCGGCGACAAGAACTGGTGGCCCGGCATCGTCGTGACCAGCTTCCTGTTCACGGGCGCGTGGGGCTATCTCGTCTACACAGGCGACATTTCCAGCATCTGGCCCCTGTTCGGCATCAGCAACCAGCTCCTCGCCTCGGTGACGCTGCTCATCGGCACGACCATGCTGCTGCGCATGAACAAGACCAAGTACGCATGGATCACCGCCGCTCCCGGCATCTTCATGACCTTCATCACCTTCTGGGCGGGCATCTGGCTGATCATGTACCAGTACATTCCCACCCAGAAGTACCTGCTTGCCTCGCTGAGCGTGCTGGTCATGGTCATGATGGGCTTCGTCATCATCGGTACGCTGCGCCGCTGGTCCGTCCTGTTGAAGGAAACCAAGATCGTGCGTGACCCCTATGGCGATGAAGTGAAGGAAATCGTACAAGAATAGAGAGATCCGGAGAAGGAACCTTCTCCCCAAAGGGGCCGGTTCCTTCTCCCCACCCTCTCCAAAGCATTTCGTAGAATAGAGCAGAAGCGCGGCGTACAACCCGCCGTGCGGAGAGATCCCAAAAAAATCCCTCGTGGCATTTACGTCACGAGGGATTTTTGTGCAGCAGACACGAGCACGCGGAAGGCTTCCCGCGAAGGGTGGGGACGTCCCTTCCCGAGGACGCCGGAATCCGGAAGCGGCAAGCTATTCCTTCATATTGGTCATATACCTGTTCCAGAGGCGGACAGCCGCGGTCTTGGACACGGACCACTGGGTCGGGGCCTTCTCGCAGGGGCATTCCACACGCCACAAATCCGCTGTCCGTCCTTCTGGCCTGCACGAAACCAAGTGGGGTTTTTCGTTCTTGCAGTGGGAACAGGGAAGCATTTCCAAAAGTTCGTCTTGTTCAACCATAAAAACGGCTCCTCATCAGACCTTTCTTCCGTCCGAGAGCGCCCGGAAAAGAAGAAGCAGTAACCTCCCCTAAAATAGCTATGAACGGAAGGCCTGTCCAGAGACGGAAGGCGCACAGGGAAAGGCGCCCGCAACATTTCCGTTACGGGCGCCTCATTCCGGCGGCCAATGGGCTCCGGGGGCACTGCCGTCACTCGAATCAGTGCAGCATTTTCTTGAGCGCGGCGGCGGCCTGCGCCACGGCGGCGCGTGTCGGCGTCGTTTCCGCAAGGGCGTTCAGCATCATAAAATCATGATGCGTATTGTTGTAACGCACGCAGGCCACATGCACGCCGGCCTCGATCAGCTTGCGGGCGTAGGCCTCGCCCTCATCGCGCAGCACATCGTTTTCCGCCGTGATGATCATGGCCGGGGGAAGCCCGGCGAGCTGTTCCGGCGTGGCCCTCAACGGGGAGGCGGTGATCTCGCCGCGGCGGCGCGCATCCGGGGCATAGGCATCCCAGAACCATTTCATGGCTTCGCGGGTCAGCCAAGGGCCCTCGGCGAAGGCATGGTACGATTCCGTATCGAAGTTGGCATCCGTCACCGGGTACAACAGAAGCTGGAACGCAATCTCCGGCCCTTTCCGCTCCTTGGCGAGCAGCGTCATCACCGTGGCCATATTGCCGCCCACGCTGTCCCCCGCCACGGGGATCCGGCTCGGATCCAAACCGTAGGCGTCGGCATGTTCAATAATATAAAGCATAGCGGCATAAGCCTGTTCGAGAGGTACGGGATATTGGGCCTCGGGCGACGGCGTGTAGTTCGGATAGACCACGGCGGCCTTGGCTCCTTTGGCAAGCTCGCGCACCAGACGATCATGCGTATCCTTGTCCCCCAGGATCCAGCCGCCGCCGTGGAAGTAAAAAACGATCGGCAGCTTTCCGCCCGCCCCTTCGGGCCGGATGAACCGAGTTGGGACTTTACCCGTGGGCCCTACGGGCAAATCTTCGTCATGCATGTCCATCGCGAGTTTCTTGATCGGTTTGCCCTGCGCGTCCGCCAGAATCCTCCGGGCGGCCTGGGGCGGAAGGGTATACAGAGGAGGATTGTTTTCAGCGGTGATGGCGTCGACAAACGCTTTTGTCGCCTTCGTCAGATGAGGCGAACGGGAAAATGCTGCGGGCATAAGGGACTCCTTGTAGGGAATGGTAAAAAAGGTGTTGTCCAGCCCCTCCTCCTAGAAATAAACAATATGCTATTCGGAGGGTTACGCGCAGAGTAGTGCCCAGCGGCATAGACGGCAATGAGAAGCGTGCCGGGAAGCGGATCAAGATTTTCTTTTCGCAAAAATAGGGGATTTCAGACGATGCGGCAAAAATACTGCTTGTAAAGTGCTGCTTCTTGCCCTTGGCAATACGTAACGATCATATCCGTTCCGTCCGACATGCCATCCATGCCATTTATCGCATTCCATGTTATTTGCAGGAAAATGTTAAATAAAACGGAACACTCTATTCTTTATTCCGCCTTGATCTGATGAGAAGGTGGACATACAATAAAAAAGATTTTTCAAACAATAGAAGGCATCCGCCTTTCACAGCTAGGAAAAACAGATGATTGCTCTACGCTGGCATGTGCTGCGACTTCCTCTCCTGTTGAGCTTGCTCTGGTGCCTTCTGCTCTTCGCGCTTTTTCAATGGACCGTGCAGCGTGAAGATGAAAATGCCACAGAACTGGCGCAGATCCAGACCCGAACCCTCTTTTCCAGCATCGTGAATACACGCGGCTGGAATGCCGACCGGGGCGGCGTCTGGGCCACCGAACAGCCCAATTGCCAGCCCAACCCGTGGCTTCCCGAAGATCAGCGCACGCTCCTCACCGCGGACGGGCGGCGGCTTGTCAGGTTCAATCCCGCCTATATGACCCGGCAAATCGCTGAACGCTTTCAGTCCAAGACGATGAACTTCCATATTTGCGGCTTGTCCCCCAAACGCCCGCAAAACCGCCCCGACCAATGGGAAACGAGTGCCCTGCTCGACTTCAATGCGGGAAAGACCGAGCGGTTTCAGCTTGTTCCAGGACGGAGGGGGGCGTATTACCGTTATATGGCACCGCTGCGGGCGGAGGAAAGCTGTCTGCAATGCCATCAGAGAAACAAAACCGGGGATGTGCTCGGCGGCATCAGTGTATCCATTTCCGCCTTTCCCATCCTTGCTTCGGTTGAGCAACGCAACAGTATGGTTGGGCTGACGTTCGGCTTGATCGGGTTTATCGGCGTGCTCGGCATCGGCGGAGCCACGTTCCAAATCAACCGCAAAAAAGAGCAGGCCGAGGAAGCCAATCAGGCCAAAAGCGTTTTCTTGTCACGCATGTCCCATGATATCCGCACGCCCATGAGCGCCATCATAGGCCTGACCGCGATCGCCAAAAAGAACGCCGGCGATCCTGAACGCCTCAACGAATGCATAGACAAAATAGCCCTCGCCTCCCAGTTCCAGCTTTCCTTGGTCAATGACATCCTTGATGTTTCCAAAATCGAAAGCGGCAAGATGCAATTGGCCTCAGAACCATTTGATCTTTCTGGGATCATTGACGATGTGACGCTGTTCACTTCCAGCAGCGCCACAGCCAAGGGCATTGTTTTCGAAACGTCCGTCGATCCCCGCATCGGACGGATGTATGTCGGCGACCCCATGCGGCTCAAGCAGATACTGATGAACCTTTTGTCCAACGCCCTTAAATTCGTGGATGAAAACGGGAAAGTGGCCCTCCGCGTCGAATCGTTACGGCGTACGGGGCGGCAGGAGGTTGTGCGCTTCATCGTCTCAGACAACGGGATCGGCATGAGCAATGCCTTCCAGAAACGGATGTTCCTCCCCTTCGAGCAAGATGCCGCCCCCCGGCGGAAAAGTTCGGGGAGCGGGCTGGGGCTTGCCATTATCGGCAACCTGACTGCTTTGATGGGAGGCTCCATCGCTGTGGACAGCGAACTGGGCAAGGGAACGCGCTTCACCGTGGATATCCCTCTGGAGCGCACCGAAACGACAGAAAAAAACGAGACCGCCGGAGGAAACGCGGAGGAACGCTGCCTTTTCCGTGGAGAGACGTTCCTCCTTGCCGAAGATGACGGATTGAATGCTGAAGTCCTTGAAAATCTGCTTGGCTACATAAACCTGAGGGTCGTTCACGCCGAGAACGGCAAGGTGGCCGTGGACCTGTTTGAGCGTTCCGCTCCGGGAGAATACGCCGCGATCCTCATGGATATACAAATGCCGATCATGGATGGCCTTGACGCGGCCCGGACCATCCGTGCGCTGCCCCGTGAAGACGCCGCCAGCATCCCCATTTTCGCACTGTCCGCCAGCGTCTTTACGGAAGACGTCGAGCGCTCCCTGTGTTCCGGTATGAACGGGCATTTGGGCAAGCCTGTGGACATCGATCAGATCTGTTCCATGCTCCAGACGTGGCTGTACCCGCAACAAACGGATACCCAGGAACAAGCTTAGCGCCGACGGTTTTTTCCGCTATGAACGGGCAGGCTTCCCGCCTCAAAGGGGGCCGTTTCTCTGTGCGGTTCCTGTGGGGAACAGCCCAAGAGCCTTCCCCTATGAGAGCACATTCACATGCAGCAGGTTCCATAATGAATCAGGCAGCGTTCCGTACGCCGCCATGCGCTGGCGGATATGTAATGCCCTCCCGTACATGCGGGTTCCAATCCCGTACCCTCCGGCTACGCGAGAGGCTTTCACGTTCCGGTGCTCCGCTCTCTTTTTTCAAATCGCCCTTATTTGCAGCCCCCAATCCATACCTGCCGCCTCGCGGTGTGTGGAACGCTGTATTTCTGCGTACCCAAACGGATTAGAACTGGCAGGATCTTCTCGCGGGATTGCATGTCTTTTTGTTCACAAAATAT
>OGRQ01002329.1_pt1 | contig 14327 bp, 10 predicted proteins | sample 1553521 | NCBI WGS metagenome assembly OGRQ01 (sample SAMEA2580088, study PRJEB22360) | human gut metagenome | biome: human gut; feature: human-associated habitat; material: faeces | place: Denmark | collected 2008/2010
TTACATAGCAGTCATGCGCTTCGGTGCCTGGCTGCTAATTTTTTTGCGAAAGGAGCAGTATCGAATGAAGCTTGTATTAGCGGAAAAGCCCTCAGTTGCCATGAGCCTCTCGAAGGTGACCGGATCAAATCAGCGCGGGGACGGTTATATGGAGGGCAATGGCTACCTTGTCAGTTGGTGTGTGGGGCATCTGGTGGAACTTTCCCAGCCGGAAGCCTATGATGAAAAGTATGCAAAGTGGAAGTATGATGATCTTCCGATTTTGCCGGAACATTGGCAGTATCAGGTGTCCGCCAGCACGAAAAAGCAGTTCGGAATCCTGAAAAAGCTCATGCAGCGGAAAGATGTGGAGAGTCTGATCTGTGCAACCGATGCAGGGCGTGAGGGCGAACTGATTTTCCGACTGGTTTATCATCAGTGCGGCTGCAAAAAGCCGGTGGAACGGCTTTGGATTTCATCAATGGAGGACAGTGCTATCCGGGAAGGCTTTCAGAAGCTCAGACCGGGAACAGAATATGATGCCTTATATGAGGCGGCTTTATGCCGGGAGCGAGCCGACTGGATTGTCGGAATCAACGCCACCCGGCTTTTTTCATGCCTGTATGGGCAGACCCTGAATGTGGGGCGCGTGATGACACCAACCCTTGCGATGGTGGTTATGCGAGATGCAGCAATCCGGGCGTTCAAGCCGGAGCCGTTCTACTCGGCAGAATTAAAATTTCGGGATTTTCAAGCGGGTGGTGAGCGAATGAAAGAAAAAGCAGAAGCAGAAAAACTGGTGGCAGAGTGTTGCCAGGCAGGAAGTGCCATCATTACCAAGGTAGAGCAGAAAGAAAAATCAGAGAAGCCCCCGGCCTTGTTTGATCTGACATCGCTTCAGAGAGAAGCAAATCGGCAGCTGGGATTCACTGCCCAGCAGACCCTGGATTACACACAGGCTCTGTACGAGAAGAAACTCGTAACCTATCCCCGTACCGACAGCCGGTATCTGACGGATGATATGGCACCGCTGGTGCCGGAACTTGTTTCTGTGATCCAGCAGAGCTTTCAGATTCAGGCGGATGTACCGGCACCGGTGAATGCAGCGCAGGTCATCAATTCTAAGAAAGTCACCGATCACCATGCCATTATCCCTACAAAAACAGCGGCAAGTTATGACATTTCCTCTCTTCCCAGTGGAGAACAGGCGATCCTTACCATGTTGGCTGTGCGGCTGATTTGTGCAGTCGGAACACCTTGCCTCTATGCAGAAACCGTAGTAGAAGCGGAGTGCGCCGGTCAGAAGTTCCGTACAAAAGGCAAAACAGCCACGGATATAGGCTGGAGACGATATGCAGGAAAGCCGAGTGAAGAGGCTGAGAAGAATGCGGGGGCAAGTGAACTGCCGGAGCTTTCGGAAGGCATGACACTGGAACTTGCCCGTGTCGATTTGAAAGAAGGTAAGACCAGCCCACCCAAGAGGTTTACCGAAGATCTTCTGCTTTCAGCAATGGAAAGTGCCAGCTCGGATGAGTTCCCGGCTGGCGTAGAGCGTAAAGGCATCGGTACACCGGCCACACGCGCTGCCATTATCGAAAAACTGGTACAGAAAGGCTTTATCGAGCGCAGGGGCGATAAGAAAACGAAATATCTTTGCTCTACGGACAAGGGAAATGCGCTGGTGACGGTGGTGCCGGAACAGATTCAGTCTCCATCTATGACGGCAGACTGGGAGGAAAAACTGCTGAAAATAGAACACGGCGAGTATGACGGTGATGCCTTTATGGGCGAAATCAGCAGCATGGTTAGCGGACTTGTTAAAACTTACGAGGCTGTAAAAGGAGCCGATGTGCTGATGCAGCCGGAACGCAAGGTCATTGGCTCCTGTCCCGCCTGCGGCAGTGATGTCTGTGAAACGGCAAAGGGTTGGTTTTGCAGGGATAAGAACTGTAAATTTGCACTCTGGAAGGAAAACAGATTCTTTCAGACACTGGGAAAGCAGATGACAGAGGAACTGGCAAAGCAACTGGTAAATCAGGGAAAAGCACGGCTTATCCATTGCTATTCCAGGAAGTCCAATCGTTACTATGACACAACCGTTCATGTAGAGACCGGCGAGGACGGTGCAGCAGCATTTAAGCTGGAGTTTGGAGGTAAAAAATGAGCATGAAAATGATGAATGCAGCTTATCTGGTGGATAATGTCGCGTTGCTTTCCTTGCAGGAAAAGCAGGACGGTGTGGAGTTCCACTGTTTTGATATGGGCAGCAAGGTGCAGATTGCCGAGGGACACATGGGTTGGGATGTGTTGGATAAACAATCGTTTTCTACTTTCGAAGAAAGCGCGAGGGTGGCAGCACTCAAGGAGATTCCCCAGCTGGACGGTCTTACCGTTGCGCCGGTAGCTCCGGAGATGCTGGAGCAGATGCGCGGCGGCAGAAAGGTTCTTTGGCAGATGAAAAAGGCTGATACTGAGCTGGAGAATGCTAAAAATATTCGGTTTATCACCAGCAGCTACGAGGATCGGTTCAAAATTCCGGATGGCAGTGCGGTGGAGATTGAGTATCCGAATCGGAAGTTCTCAGCTCGCTGCGAATATATGGACGAATATCATCTGCGCCTTGGGTATGATGTTCTGCACATCTGTCAGCTGGCAGAAATGCTGGAACGCGGTGGCGGTACATGCCGCCCGGAGCCGCTGATTACGGAAGAATGCAGCGCATGGGATTTGGGAAGCAAGGGCTTTCTTGCCATTCAGACCTGTGAGGACGGTTACGACTATACCTTATATCATAAGGACTTCACTGAAATTGACGGTGGACAGATCGACAACCCAGAAATCAGCATGAATGCGGCCAGAGACCAGATCCTTTCGGATTATGGATTCGGTGGACGCACCATGACGCGGATTGACTATGATGAACTTTGTGATCGTGCAGAGGATGCAGAAATCAGCAGACGGGAATCTGTGCTGGGTAAACTCTCGGATTTGTCTTCCAGAACGGATACGCCGGTGAAAGCTGCCAAGGCGAAGGAGGCGGAGCGATGAAATATAAGCTTACGAAGGCGGAGCAGGAAACCGTCATCAATTTTGACAATGAACTGGATACCGCCAGTGTTTACACCCATGACAGCCGCCTGATTAAGAAGCTCCGGGAACTGCGAAAACAGTATCCGGAGCAGTTTGTTTTGGAGCACCGGGAGCATGGGGCGGTCACTTATACGATTCCGAAACGCTGCGTCGGTATCCGACCGCCTTACAGTGAAAAGCGTCGGGAACAGCAGCGACAGGAAGCAAAGGAAAATGGACTGCCGTTTATGGAGAAGGGAGAAATGAATGATGGCAAGAATTGAAAAATGGGATGAAGTGCATGGAAATCAGGCATTGGATGGGAAGATGATGGCATTTCTCGACAGTACTACCGACCAGTATGCAATTTTGCAGCTTCGCCGCAGCGAGGATACGGTATATGAACGCTTTTCGTCTATGCGCGAACTGGAACGGATGGGGCTGGAGCCGGATATTGACCATTATGAAGTGGTTTATACGGCTCCGCTGCTTCCCTACAAGGATCAGAATACGATGTTGGAGGAGCTGTATGCGAAATTCAATGTTTCCCGCCCTGATGATTTTACTGGGCATAGTCTTTCTGTGTCTGACATCGTGGCTTTACGGCAGAATGGTGTTGTAAGCTGTCACTATGTGGATTCCATCGGTTTCCAGGAACTGCCCGGATTTTTGAAACCGGAGAATTACCTGAAAGCCGCAGAAATGGCGATGGAGGACGATTACGGCATGATTGACGGCGTGATCAATAACGGAAAGAAGGAAGAACCGGCAGAGAAAGCATCGGTTCTGGATCAGCTGAAGGAAAAGCAGGAGGCGGTGCCGCCTGCGCCGCCTCGCAGGTGCTGCGAAGAAAAGGAGTTATAAATGCGTTTTACGGATGACGAATGGATGCTCATGATGCTTTACAGCCCTGGCACACGGACAGGGCTGATTGCAGAGCTTCAGACGATGCAAAAAAGTCTGACGGGCAGAGACAGAAACCTGCGCAGGTGGACGGCCTCGCTGCTTGCGAAACTGGCAGAGATGACAGATGCAGAATATGAGGCACTGGATTTGTATCCGGACGAATAAGAGAGAGGAGGAAAATAGACAGATGATGACGAAAACGGCTTATTATATGCAGATGGCACAGGAAGCTGCGGCACAGATCACTGGCAGCAAAGAACAGTGGACAGCGTTTCTGACCACATCCGCAAGGCTTTATAAGTATCCTTTTGCGGAGCAGCTGATGATCTATAAGCAGAGGCCGGAAGCAACGGCCTGTGCGGAGTACGATCTCTGGAATGATCGGATGAACCGCTATGTGAAACGTGGTTCCAAGGGCATTGCTCTTTTGGATATGCGTGGCGAGCAGCCGAAACTGCGGTATGTATTTGATGTGGCAGATACCGGAGAACGGAAGAATTCACGTCCGGTACAGCTCTGGAAAATGAATGCGGAGCATGAGCAGCCGATCATTCGAGCAATGGATGCAGCGTTTGATGTGCCTGCCGGTGCCGGATCTCTGGAAAATCACATTATGGAAGCGGCGGAACGCCTTGCAAGGGATTACTGGGAGGAAAACCACAGGCAGATCAGTGACATCGTTGCAGATTCCTATCTGGAAGGGTATGATGAACTCAACATCGGAGCTTCCTTTAAGAGAGCTGCCGCTGTCAGCATCGCATATTCCGTCTTTACCCGGACGGTGGGCAATGCAGATGACTATTTTGAGCACGAGGATTTTCTGGATATCTTTGATTTTAATACGCAGGCTGCCGCCAATGTGCTGGGAACTGCGGTCAGCGAAATGTCCAGCCAGATCTTCCGGGAAATTGAACGCACGATCCGAACCTATGAAAGAGATAAGCAGGCAGAAAGGAGCCAAAACTATGATGGAGCTGAATTACACGAAGAACGGCGATTACCTGATTCCGGACATCCAGTTGTCGGTGCAGGAACAGAAGCCGCTGGGCAAGTACGGGAGGATGCGCAGAGCGTTCCTGCAGGAGAACAACACGCTGCTGTACAATCACCTGATCCTAACCGAGAAGCTGTATCCGCACCTTTGGGAGATTCAGGAGACCGCGACCGCACGGATGGAGCAGATGATGGCGGAACTTCTGAAAGCGAATCCGGCACCGGACAAGAAATCGAACCAGATGGCCTGGGTGCAGCACATGAACATGCTGAAAGCGCAGGCAGAGGAAGTCATTCTGACGGAACTTATCAACAGCTAAATTTTATGAGCCTGTTTCAGTCCGAAGCAGAGCAGATTCAGAAAATTGATGCGGCGGCAGAAAATGCAGCCAGAGAAGCGGAGAGCGAAAAGCCCTCCGCTTTTGTCATTTCTGAGGATGAAATCGACCGGATGCTGCGGACAGGCTCCAATTTTGAGGGCGGAAAAATCCGTATTTATGCGCTGTATCAGCAGCAAGGGGACGCAAAAGAACGAGCTGCATTTCTGAAAGCGGAATATGGTATCGGTGGTCACAGCTATACCTTTATGGATGGCAGTCGCGGTTTTGCGGATTATGACGGGAAAGGCATTCTGCTTCGCAATTATGGTCATGACCGGGAAGTACGCCTCAAATGGTCGGCGGTGGATAAGCGGTTAGACCGGCTTGTGGAAAATGGTCAGTACCTGACTGCTCTGGAAATGGAAGAGTATCGAAAGCTGGAGCAGGAATACGGCGCGCCGCTTCCTATGCCGACTGCTGCCCATGTCTTTCCTCCAACGCCACCGGAACACTACGATACTGGAAATGAGCATGTGGACAACATGCTGAATACGGCTGCGGATGTCTATGCCCGGAGTGAACTGGCGGCACCCCAGCGTTTTACCGTGATGGAGACAGACGATGGCTATGCGGTCTGGGATGATATTCAGGACGGCATTCATGTAGAGCCGGATGGTGTCAGCGAGGAGTTTACCAGCGAATGGGAGGCAGAGACCTACCGTCAGCAACTGATTAAAAAAGTCCAGGAACGGGAGGCCAAAGACTGGCTCTATGTTGAGCAGAGTAAACAGAATTTGCAGCAGGACATTCCATTCCCGGATGTGGAATCCGAAGAAGCACCGGAAGCGGTTCACGCAGAGGCAGATCCTCTGGTGCTGGAAATGCAGGAACACGCCAGAGAACTTGCCAGAGAGTCAGGCTATGCACCGAATGAACGATTTGTGGTCACGATGACCGGCGAGAATTTCCCGGATTCTAAGGATGCGTTTGCCATCTGGGATTATGTTAAAGAAGAGTATTACGGATATTCGGACGGAAAAGTGCAGACATTTGCCGATTATGTGAGTGCGTCAGAGGCGTTGCAGGAGATTCGCGGCAGGAATATGGAGGCTGAAAAAGAGCCTGCGACTGTGCAGCCAGAACCGGCAGCTCCGGTGCAGCCGGATTATCGTGTCGGTGATACGCTGTATCTGGACGGAAAGGCATTTACGATTGAAAAAGTCGGGCTTTTCGACGTGGAGCTTCGGGACCCGGATTCCGTGTATCCGATCTTCCGCTCGGAAAGCAAGGAGAATCTGGCAAGACTTTTGGGGCATGAGGAAAATGTTCACCTGCATAATCTGGTGGTTGATCTGAATCCCGGCAGAGAAAAGCAAAGTGAGGAACAAAAATCGGTAATTCCAGAGACAGAGCCGGAGAACACTCATGCAGAAAACTATCGCATCAACAGCTTTCACCTCGGCGAAGGCAGTCCTAAGCAGAAATTCCGTGCCAACATGGATGCCATCTACACGCTGAAAGCCTTAGAAAATCAGCATAGGGATGCGACACCGGAGGAACAGGAAACGCTGGCCAATTATGCTGGCTGGGGTGGGCTGGCAGATGCCTTTGACGCAGAGAAAACTGCCTGGACAGGCGAATATAAGGAGCTGAAAGCAGCTCTTACGGAAGAAGAATATGCCGCAGCCAGGGCTTCGACTCTGAATGCGCATTACACCAGCCCTACCGTGATCCGTGCAATCTATGAGGCATTGGACGGTATGGGATTTGAGAAAGGTAATATTCTGGAACCGTCGATGGGTGTCGGCAACTTCTTCGGTATGCTGCCGGATTCCATGCTGGAAAGCAGACTGTATGGTGTGGAACTGGATTCCATCACAGGGCGAATTGCGCAGAAGCTGTATCCGCAGGCAGAAATCAAGGTGGCAGGTTTTGAAACCACCGACCGCCGCGATTTCTATGATCTGGCCGTGGGCAATGTGCCATTTGGCAACTACCGTGTCAGCGATAAGCCATATGATAAACTCGGATTTTCTATCCACAACTATTTCTTTGCCAAGGCACTGGATCAGGTTCGGCCCGGTGGTATCGTGGCCTTTGTTACCAGCCGCTATACGATGGATTCCAAAAATCCGGACGCACGAAAGTATCTGGCGCAGCGGGCAGAATTGCTGGGAGCTATCCGACTTCCCAACAACGCATTCCGTGCCAATGCCGGTACGGATGTGGTGTCGGATATCATTTTCCTGCAAAAGAGAGACCATCCCATTGATATCGAATCGGATTGGGTGCATCTGGGGCTGACATCGGAGGGTATTACCCTCAACGGCTACTTTGTTGACCACCCGGAAATGGTGCTGGGTGAGATTACAACGGAAAGTACCCAGTACGGCAAGGAAGAATGTACGGTCATTCCGATTCCAGGTGCGGATCTGGGAGACCAGCTGCATGAGGCGGTGCAGCACATCGGCGGTCATTATGAAGCACAGGAGCTGGCACCGGAGGAGGAGTTGCCCTTGCAGGGCGAAACTATTCCGGCAGACCCCAATGTCAAGAACTTCTCCTATGCCGTAGTGGATGGGGATGTCTACTTCCGTGAGAACAGCATCATGCGGAAGGCTGACCTTTCTGCGACAGCCACCGGCAGGATCAAAGGCATGGTGGAGCTTCGCACCATTGTGCAGGAACTGATCGACTATCAGTTGAACGATTACCCGGAGGAAGCGATTGCCCAGAAACAGCGGGAACTGAATGTAGCCTATGATCGATTCGCCGATCAGTATGGGCTTATCAATTCCCGTGCAAATGCACAGGCTTTTTCGGAAGATTCGTCTTATTATCTGCTCTGCTCTCTGGAAAATGTGGATGAAAACGGCAGGCTGGAATCCAAGGCGGATATGTTCACCAAACGGACGATTCGACCGGAACGGGCTGTTACCAGCGTGGATACTCCGGCTGAAGCTCTGGCAATCTCCATTGGAGAGCGCGGCAGAGTGGATTTGCCCTATATGTCGGAGCTTTTAGGTACACCAGGGGAATATGAAAAAATCCAGCAGGAACTGCATGGTGTCATTTTCAAAGACCCGATGACGCAGGGCAGCGAGGAAACCGGCTGGGTAACAGCTGATGAATATCTGTCCGGCAATGTCCGGGAAAAGCTCCGCGTGGCAGAGTTGGCTGCGGCCTCTGACCCTGCCTTTGCGGTGAACGCGGAATATTTGAAGAAGGCACAGCCAAAAGACCTGGATGCTTCGGAGATTGATGTGCGTCTTGGTGCCACATGGGTCAATCGGGATTATATCCAGCAGTTTATGGAAGAAACCTTTGAACCGCCGTTCTATCTGCGCCGAAATATTGAAGTGAAATTCTCTCCCATGACGGCAGAATGGCAGATTACCGGCAAGAGTACACCGAGCCGGAACGATGTCCATGCCTATATGACCTACGGCACCAGCCGTGCCAATGCCTACCGGATTTTAGAGGATACGCTGAATCTGCGGGATATTCGTATCTACGATACCGTGGAGGATGCAGACGGTAAGCAAAAGCGAGTTCTGAATAAAAAGGAGACCACCCTCGCCCAGCAGAAACAGCAGGCCATTAAGGATGCGTTCCAGAATTGGGTGTGGAAAGACCCTTATCGCCGTGCGGAACTGGTGGAAAAGTATAACGAGCTGTTCAACAGTACCCGTCCTCGTGAGTACGATGGTTCTCATATCCGCTTTGGCGGCATGAATCCGGAAATCCGGCTGCGTGAACATCAGCAGAATGCCATTGCTCATGTGCTGTACGGCGGCAATACGCTGCTGGCCCACGAGGTAGGTGCCGGTAAGACCTTCGAGATGGCAGCTTCTGCTATGGAGGCAAAGCGGCTGGGACTGTGCCAGAAATCCATGTTTGTCGTTCCGAATCATTTGACCCTTCAGTGGGCAAACGAGTTCCTACGCCTGTATCCGAGTGCAAAACTGCTGGTGGCAAGCAAAAAGGACTTTGAGACTGCCCGCAGAAAAAAGTTCTGCGCACGAATTGCCACTGGCGATTACGATGCAGTTATCATCGGGCATTCTCAGTTTGAGAAAATCCCGGTGTCCGCAGAACGGCAGGAGCGGATTTTGACTGCCCAGATTGATGAAATCGAAAATGCTATTGCTGAGATGAAATCCCAGAATGGCGAGCGTTTCTCCATCAAACAGATGGAAAAGACCCGGAAAGGATTGGAGGCGAGATTGGAGAAACTCCGGGCAACCGACCGAAAAGACGATGTGATTACCTTTGAGCAGCTGGGCGTAGACCGGCTGTTCGTAGACGAGGCACACGCGTTCAAGAACCTGTTCCTCTACACAAAAATGCGCAATGTTGCGGGCTTGTCCACATCGGAAGCGCAGAAATCTTCGGATATGTTTATGAAGTGCCAATATATGGACGAGCTGACAGGCGGGCGCGGCATCATTTTTGCGACCGGCACCCCGGTCAGCAACAGCATGACGGAGCTTTACACCATGATGCGGTATCTCCAGTACGGCACGTTGCAGCAGAAAGGGCTGACCCATTTCGACAGCTGGGCTTCTACCTTTGGTGAGACCACCACGGCCATTGAGCTGGCACCAGAAGGAACCGGATACCGGGCAAGAACAAGATTTGCAAAATTTTTCAACCTGCCGGAGCTGATGAATATGTTCAAGGAAGTGGCAGATATCAAGACTTCCGATCAGCTGCATCTGCCGGTGCCGGAGGCAAAATTTGAAACCGTGGTGGTGCAGCCTTCGGAGCATCAGCAGGCGATGGTGGCGGAGCTTTCGGAACGGGCGGCGGCTGTGCATTCCGGTGTGGTAGACCCGTCGGTCGATAACATGCTGAAAATAACATCGGATGGCAGAAAGCTGGGACTGGATCAGCGATTGATGAATCCGCTCCTGCCGGATGACCCAAATAGCAAGCTCAACGCCTGTGTGCGGAATGTGCTTCGGATTTATGAGGAAGGACAGTCGGATAAGCTGACCCAGCTGCTGTTCTGCGACCTCAGCACGCCGAAGAACGATGGAACCTTCAATGTCTATGAGGATATCCGCGCCAAACTAATTCAGTCCGGTGTGCTGGAAGAAGAAATCGCATTTATTCATGATGCCGATACTGAGGCAAAAAAGAAAGATTTGTTTGCCAAAGTGCGTACCGGACAGGTACGGGTATTGTTAGGTTCGACACAGAAGATGGGTGCAGGCACGAACGTGCAGGACAGGCTGGTGGCCGTGCATCATCTGGATGTGGGCTGGCGGCCTGCGGATATGACCCAGCGAAATGGTCGTATCATCCGTCAGGGAAACCGAAACAAAGAAGTGCAGATTTATCAGTATGTGACGGAAGGAACTTTTGATGCCTACCTCTATCAGACACTGGAGAATAAGCAGAAATTTATCAGCCAGATCATGACCAGCAAATCTCCGGTACGTTCCTGTGATGATGTAGATGAGCAGGCTCTTTCCTATGCAGAGATCAAGGCACTTTGTGCCGGAGACCCGCAAATCAAGGAGAAAATGGACTTGGATGTAGATGTTGCAAGGCTGAAAGTATTGAAGGCGGATCATCAGAGCCAGCAGTACCGATTGGAAGATAAATTGATGAAATATTTCCCTGCGGAGATTGAGAAAACGCAGGGGTTCATCAAGGGCTTTCAGTCGGATATTCGGACGGTGGCGGCACATCCGCTGCCGGAAGAAGGGTTCTGCGGCATGGAGGTGAATGGCACATGCTTTACTGAAAAAGCCGAGGCCGGTGAAGCAATTCTTGCGGTCTGTAAAGACAATCAGAGTTTGGAGCCGGTGCCGCTTGGCAGCTATCGCGGTTTCAAGATGGAGTTGTCATATGACAGCTTCCAGAAAGAGTATCAGGTGCTGCTGAAAGGCGAGATGACCCACCGGGTGCCCATCGGAATCAGTGCTGCGGGCAATATCCAGCGTTTGGATAATGCTCTTGCCGGGATTCCTGCAAGGCTGGAGAAGGCGGAACAGCAGCTGGACAATCTTAGGAGCCAGCAGGAAGCTGCGCAGGCCGAGCTTGGAAAGCCGTTCCCCCAGGAGGCAGAACTGGCGGAAAAGAGTGCAAGACTGGCAGAACTGGACGCACTGCTGAATATGGATGACCGTGAAAATGATGATCCAGACCGTGAGAGAACAACGGAAAAGCCGTCTGTCCTGGCAGAGCTGCGTGACCGTGCAGGGCGCATTCCGCCGATGACACATCGAAATGATGAGGAGGTGGCACTATGAGTGTTCGGGAACACTGGATCAATGTCCGGGTAAACCCGGAAGAGCTGGAGAGAATTCGTGAAAAGCAGAAAGAATTGGGGATTCGGAATACCGGTGCCTATATGAGAAAAATGGCGATGGACGGGTACTGCGTAAATCTTGATTTGTCGGATGTGGCGCAGGTATCCACACTTCTTCGCCGATGCAGCAACAACCTGAACCAGTACGCAAAACGCGCCAATGAATCTGGAAGCATCTATGCGGAGGATATCCGGGATTTGCAGAAGCGACTGGATGAACTCTGGGAGATGCAAAAGCTGATCTTAAAGAGGCTTTCTGGTATTCGATGACGGCGCAAACGTGCGGAATTTCTATTGCACATGGCACAGATGAAACAGTCTGTGTCATTACATATTTTTTGCAGGTCTTCCTGTTGACATCGTGGTGTTTGACAAGCGGGTACGATAAAATGAAGATGAAAAGAAAAACGAAGGGGTGAAATCCATGAAGATCGTATGTTTTTTGTTGAAGCTGGTGTTGAAAATCCTGTTGCTGCCGGTTGCGTTTCTGCTGCGATTTCTGTGCTTTATCTGGAATCTGCTGATGCAGCTATCCCTGTGGGTGCTTTCGCCGGTTATGCTTTTCGTTCTTGGCTGCGGCATTTATTCTGTGGTTCGGGCGAGCTGGACGGATGTGTTCCTGCTGACCCTGATTGAGATGGGACTGTTCGCAGCTGCGGTTGGAGCGGGCGGCATCATGGAACTGATGGAACGGCTGTGCGAGTGTGTAGAGGATGTTTTGACAATTTGAGTTCAGGAGGGATTCGATGGATATTCAGTTTATGAAAGATTATTATGATTTACGGTACGAGGAAACAGATGGAGAGAATCATTTTGTGGAAGAGACTGCTTATCAGGAAAAACAGTCTGAGCAATCGAAGATGGAAGACCAGCTGATGGAAATGGTGGGCGGCAGCGAATCTAATGTGTGGAAGCTGTACGAAAGCATTATGTGTGTCTATTTCGATATGGAAGAAATCATCAAGCAGGCCGTTTATTTGCAGGGAGCTTATGACCGGGAACGGATGTTAAAATGAGAATAGTAGATTGGTAAGAGCTGCCTTCGGGTAGCTCTTTTTAGATGGAGGAATATGAAAATGGCGGCTACAAGACTAATTGCGCTGCATATCAATAAAGGAAAGACGGTAGCGCAGTGTCTGGCTGACCGTACTGATTATTCTGAGAATGCAGCAAAGACGGAAGATGGAAAATATATCAGCGCGTATGCCTGTGACGCAAAGACCTGTGATGAAGAATTTCTGCTTTCTAAACGGCAGTATGAGCATATCACCGGTAGAACCCAGGCGCATGATGTGATTGCATATCAGATTCGGCAATCCTTTAAGCCCGGAGAGATCACGCCGGAGGAGGCGAATAAGGTTGGGTATGAGACGGCCATGCGATTCACCAAGGGAAAACACGCATTTATCGTGGCTACCCATGTTGATCGTGCGCACATTCATAACCATATTATTTTTAATTCAACTACATTAGACTGCACCAGAAAATTCCGAGATTTTCGCTTATCCGGTCTTGCGCTGGCAAGGCTCAGTGATATCGTCTGCCTGGAACACCGGTTGTCGGTCATTGTCCGAAAGCCCTACGGGGAGCGGAAGAAGAGAACGGAATACCCGGAGAAAAAGTCGCAGCGGGATGAAATCTGTGAGGCCATTGATGCAGCATTGGAAAGAAAGCCAAAAGACTTCCAGGAACTGATTGGAATTTTGCAGGAAGCAGGGTACGAGTATAAAGATGGAAAACAGCCTGCCCTGCGGGGGAAAGGCCATGCCAGATTTGCCCGTTTCCGTTCTCTTGGTAAAGGATATTCGGTTGAAGAACTCTGTGGAGTGATTGCCGGGAATGCGGTTCATAAAAGCAAATTTGCAGAGAAAACCCGCACAAGCGCACGGTCAGCACAGGTGCATCAGAAGGCGGAGCTGTCGTTCCTGATTGATGTCCGTGCCAAAATGCAGGCAGGCAAAGGCGCAGGATATGCGCGTTGGGCGAAAGTTTTTAATCTGAAGCAGATGGCAAAAGCCATGATATTCATGGAGGAGCATGGAATCAAGAGTTATGCAGAGCTGAAAGAAAAAGCAGATGAAATTTCTGAAAAATGCGCTGCGCTGCTGGAATCTGTAAAGGCAGATGAGGCACGGATGTCGGAAGTGTCGGTGCTGCGGAAGCATCTAATCAATTATGCCAAGACAAAAGATGTTTTTGCCGCGTATAAAGCATCCGGCTACAATCAGGAGTTCTATGAAGTGCATCGGGATACGCTGGCCTTACGCAGCGCAGCGAAAAAGGCGTTTGATGCTTATAAGAAAGAGAATGGCTCTGACAAAAAGCTCCCGCGCATCAGCGAGCTGAACGCAGAGTATGCGATGCTCCTGGAACGAAAGAAAAGCTCCTATGCAGAGTACCGCAAGACCAAATCGGAAATGCAGGATTGGCTTGTGGCGCAGAAGATTGTGCAGGAAATCCTGAAAGAGGACGAACAGAAGAAAGAGCAGCTGCATGAGCAGGAAGTGCGGCAGGAAGAAGAAAATAGACAAAGCAGTCGATGATGGAAAGTCCGGTGCAGTGTGGGCGTAATGCTCATGCTGCACCGGGCCTTTTTTCTTTGGCAGGAACTGCCGTTAAAGCATCCGGAACGGATGCGCAGCCCGATGCCGCAGGCAGCGTTCTATGGGGATTGGGGAGTTTCCCCAACAAGCAGAAAATCGCTTTCGTGTCACGAAAGCCCTGCTTGCAGAAGAGTG
>OGRQ01002339.1_pt1 | contig 14242 bp, 7 predicted proteins | sample 1553521 | NCBI WGS metagenome assembly OGRQ01 (sample SAMEA2580088, study PRJEB22360) | human gut metagenome | biome: human gut; feature: human-associated habitat; material: faeces | place: Denmark | collected 2008/2010
GCCGCAGCCGCTGCGGACATCCAACGCCGCCATGCCAATCGCGCGGGGCGCTGCATGGCGTCGTCGGCGTCGATACGCGCGTTGAGCCGCCGTAGCATGGCATCGCAGCGCTCGCCGGTGGCGGGGGAGATGAGCGTCCTGTGTGCGCTCCATACGGCCGCGACTTCGAAAAACAGGCTGCGGTTCTTCTCCGAGGCTTCGAGCCAGGCATATACCTCCCGGTCTTCGGCCCCGCTCGTCCGGCGGACGAGGTATCTGTATAGCAATCCCTCCATATCGGTTATGGTAGGGGTATCTGTATGGCGTTCCAATATGTATACTTTTAGGGTGTTACCTATACTATACAGCCATAGGCACAAAAATACCTAGTCTGTTTTCACTTTTTTTTCGAAAAAGTGCATTTTTTCTGGAATCCCGGGAAATACGGGTCGAGGACGAAGCTGCGCAGGGCTAAAGGTAATAAAAATATCCGGGCTTCAAAGCCCGGATATCATCCCGGCCGTACCTCCGGCACAGGTGCCGGGCAGGATACGGAACGGTTCGGTCAGTTCCATTTGCCCAGCAGCTTGCGGGGGTAGTTCGTGCAGATGGCGTAGAGTTTGTCCTTGTAGGCCAGGTAGTAATCCATGTCGACATCCAGGTCGGCATTGTATACGCTGAGCTTCAGCCCCGCATCGAGGAATTTCTGCACCGAATAACCGTTCTTGTTCACGGTCTTGCCCTCGAAATAGAGGTTTTCGGTCGAGAGGTTCGCCCACGGATAGCCGTAGGAGATGTAATCGGCCGGGTTGCGGAAGCTCATCCACCCGGCATTGCTGCCCACGGCGCCCGCCGCGGCGAGCGAACGCTGCCAGATGGTGACGGGGCTGCTCGAACTGATTTTCGTCGCATTGCCCGTGACGATGAACTCGCAGAAATTCTGCGCGCCCATCTCTTCGATGATCTCGCACGCCCTCTCACACGCCCTGGCCGAAGCCTCGCGCCCCTCTTCGGTCGATTTGCCGTCGATGGTAATGTTCTTCACGTCGAGCCACAGGCGCGTGGTTCCCGCCTCGAGCACCACGTCGATGAAGTCGGCCAGCGAGGGCAGCTGTTCCCCGTTGGCCAGCGTCCCGGCGGCACGCAGTTCGGCGAACGTATGCTCCCACGGCTTGAGGTTGTTGATGTAACACCCCGCCGATGCGTGCGCCACCACGACATCGTCGTCCTTCGTAAGGTAGATGTCGCACTCCGACGCGTAGCAGCCCAGCCCGATGGCATAGTTGAGCGCCGCCACCGAATTGTCGGGGAACTGCCGTGTCCCGGCCTCCGTCGAACCGCCGCGGTGCGCGACGACACGGTTGCCGACCTCGGCCGGGGTTTTGATCTCGGTGCCGGGCTTCGACGGCCCCGTCCAGTCCTTCAGCGGATCTTCGTCGTCGCTGCATCCTGCCGCCAGGCCGGCTGCGACAAGGGTGAGGAGCATAAGCATTTTATCGTATTTCATAGGTTTTTCTTTTTTTATTCGTTGTCGTTCCATGGCCGGAGCCCGGGCCGGACTGGGGCGTTCTCCCGTCCGGCCCGCTCCGGATTCAGAAATTCTCGTAATTTTTCACACAGCGCACCGCGGCTCCCGAACCGTTGCCCACGTCGAACCCGTCGTCGAATACCATATCGGCCGAGGTCGTACAGTAGGCGCGCCACAGGGCCATCTTCGAGGCCGTCGTCTGTCCCATCATCGGAATCAGGCAGTAGAAGCGCACGTTGCCCGAGTTGGCACAGTAGTCATAGCCGCTCTTGTAGAGGCGCCACCCCTGCGGGTAGAGGTTGAAAGCGAAGGCCTCGGCACCGTTCGAAATGGCGGTCGCGGGGTTGAACTCGGCGTCCTGCCACTCCTTGCAGCGCAGGTGCGCCGCCACATTGGCCGCATTGCCCGAGGTCATAGCGCCGTACGATGCCGTCGCAGCCGCCACGGGGTAGTCCGAATAGCTCTTCGACGACTCCGCCACCGCGTAGATCAGGTCTTTCCAGTCGGACATGTTGGCGATATGCCAGCCATAGGGACAGATGCCCTGCACCTGCATCGAGAGCGACGGGTGGTCGGCCTCGGCCTGCGTATTGCCGCCGTCGGAGGCCGCGTAGTCTTTCAGGTCGGCCTTGAGGATCGGTTCCAGCGTGATGCTGTTGCCCACGGCATCCACGACCACCGTCCCGGCGCCTCCCAGCGGGAAAGGCATCAGCAGGGCCGCGCTCAGCGCGCCGGCCGGGTCGCCCGTCAGCGTTTCGTACGAACTGTAAAGGCGTCCGTAGACCGAAGCGCGCGTCGTCACGCCGTCGGGCATCATCAGCTCCTTGAGCGTTCCGCCGTTCTCCTCGGTGTCATAGGCCGGGTTGCGCATCGAATACTCCGCTTCGTCGTAACCGCCCGTCTTCGAGCCCCCGACCAGACCGCTGCCCAGCTTGTAGGTGCCCATCGCCGCGCCGCCGTTCCAGTGCAGGCCGGTCGTCATCCACGTCTTGGTCTTTCCGTCACGCGTGACGTATTCCTTGGTGGGGTAGCCGGCCAGTTCCGATTCGGGCATGCTGTTCACGGTCGAGATGCGCGTGAACTCGGCCTTCGAGTCGGCTGCCACCACGTTGTTGTCGTCGTCGAGCGCGATCGTCACGCGCAGGGCATTCATCCCCGCAATGCCGAACGTGAGCTCGGGCGCCGCGGCCTCGGCAGCCGCGTCGGCCAGTACGGCGAGTTTGCCGTCGGCCGTCAGCGCATAGCGCGGATAGGCGTCCGGCGTACGCGAAGTCGAGAGGATCACCTTGCCGCTGCGGAAATAGTGGTCGAGGCCGAACACCAGGTCGTTCTTGTTCATCTGTGCGGCATCGCCGAAAGCCGCAAAGTGGGGTATGCCCGACCCGTAAATAAACAGGTAGGTTTCGTTGGCCAGCTGCCGCACCTTGATCTGCCTTGTGGCGAGGCTCGTATCCTCCGTCCCGGCGCTCACGGTCACCGTCGCCTCCCGCATGTCGGTGGGCGAGGTGTTGTCCGAAGCCGCGAGGACGACCGTCCCGGCCTCCCTGTCGAGCGTGCAGGTGAGCCACTCCACGCCCTCTTCCAGCTCGGCCGTAACGGTCGAGGCGGGCATGTTGGTCTCGAAGGTCACAGTCACCTCGGCAGGCTCCAGGGCCATCATTTCGATGTCCGATTCCGTCGAGAGGGTGAGCGTGGCATCGGGTTTGAGCCCGACCTGCGTGATCGGGAAATCAACGCTTTCGCCCGTCTTGGAGAGCGTTACGCGCAGCGTTCCCGTGCGCTTATAGTCCGTGTTCGCGGAGCAGGTGATCCGCAGCGCCTTTTCGACCGCGCCGTCGGGCGAGGCCGTATGGTAGTCGAGCGTGGCCCAGTCGGTGCCGACCAGTTCGGCATGCCAGTCGCTATACATTTTACCGTAGGGGTTCACCGTCACGATGTAGGTGCCGAACGCCAGTCCGTCCGTCGTCCGCCCGTCGGCATCGAACCCGATCGCGGCGGGCGAAATCGAGATGCGCGCCTCCCGGCTCGTGTTGTCCGCATCGGTGCCCGACTCGTAACAGCCTGTGAATGCCGCCGCGGCGATGGCGAGCAGGCCGGATATGAATTTTCTCATAGCTGAATAGTTTTCTGTTGGGTAAATGGATTAAGACCAGCCTTCGGTCTGCCTGAGGTTGCTGTTCTTGTTGATCGCCGAGGTCGAGATCGGGAAGAGGTAGATGTTGGGGTTCGTCGAACCGCCCACGCCGCCCTCGACACCCGTATTGGGCCAGTATTTGAGCGGGCAGTAGGTGTCGATGTAACCCAGGCGGATGTAGGTGAACCACAGGTTGCCCTCCTCGGCGAATTCCCAGCGGTTCTCCGCAGCCAGCGCTTCGAGCACGTCCTGCTGCGTGGCCGAGGTGTAGAAGTCGGCCTTTCCGTAGGCGCGCTGCGCGACCACGTTCAGCTCCCCGAGCGCCTCCTTGTACTGTTTCCTGTAATAGTACAGCTCGGCACGGAACATATAGTACTGCGCATACCGGTAGAGGATCAGGTCATCGTCGTAGAGCAGCGTCCCCGAAGACCAGTCGCCCGTGAACTTGTTGGGCCATCCGACCTTTTCGTACATGTCGCTCACGCCCGTGCGCTCCATATAGGTCACGTCGCTGCGCTGGTCGTTGTTCTGCTCCTTGTTCCGCTTCAGCTCTCCGATGAATTCGTCCGCATAGCAGAACCACTGGTTGCTCGATACCGGCACGCCGCCCTCGACGTTGCGGTACGAGGCCTTGACCTGCGTCGAGCCCCAGATGAAACGCTGGATGTAGCTGGCCGAATGCACCTCGTTCGTCGCATCGACATGCAGCGCGAAGGCGATCTCCTTGTTGGCCTTGTTCTTCACGTCGAACACGTCGGCGAACTTGCCGAGCAGCGGCGTGCGCGTAACGGCGTCGAGCGCCTCCCCGGCCATCGTCAGGTAGGAATCGCCGCCTTTCTGTGCGGCGTACATCCACAGCGCGAAGTCGGCCTTCAGCATGTTGATGTTGTCCACCGTGGCATAATAGCAGCCCTTGGCGTTGGATGTGATGTGCGTGAGCGCGCTTTCGATGTCCTGCGCCACCTGGGCGTATACCTCGGCCCGGGGCGAACGCGAAGGGTAAATCTCCCGCCCGGTGCTCTCGGTGGGCGTCAGGATGACGGGCGCGTCGCCCCATACGCGGGCGATCCAGTAGTAGACGTATGCCCGGACGAAATAGGCGTTCCCGAGGCAGTAGCTGCGCGTCTCGTCAGACATTTCGACCGACGGCGCGTACTTTATCACCGAGTTGCACTGGTTGATACAGGTGTAGAGGTTCGTCCAGCTTACCGACGACGTGCCCCCGTTGAGCAGGCTGTGCAATACCTCCAGCATGTCCGAGTCCATCAGCGAACGGTTCGTACCGCGGTCCCACATGGCGGGCCCGACGCGCAGTTCGCCCCAGAAGAACTGGTTCGTGTAATTCTGCCGGAAGGCGTTGCGCAATTCGAAATAGATACCCGTCGTCGCGCCCGTGACGTCGCTTTCGTCCACCCACATGTTCGTCGTGTTGAGCTGGTCGGAGTTGACGATATCGAGCTCGCACCCCGCCATCGCCATCGAGGCGGCGCCTATCGCTGCAATATATAGCTTATGGAATTTCATATTCGTATATTCGATTTAGTTGTTGAGAATCATCCCGTTCAGAACGTGGCCTTCAGGCTGAACATCACCTTGCGCGTGGGCGGGTAAATGCTATAATCGGCCGAGCTGGTATTCACCACGCTGTACATGCCCGTGCTCGATCCCGAGGCGGCAACCGCCGACTCGGGCGACACGCCCTTGACCTTCGTCCAGTACACCAGCGTGTTGCCTGATACCGAGACCGTCAGGTTGCCCAGCCCGAGCTTGCCGATCCACCGCTTGGGGAAGCTGTACGACAGCGTCACGTCGCGCAGGCAGAGGTAATCGCCCTTTTGCACGCTGATGTCCGAGATGCGCGAATAGTTCTTGTTGCCACCGTCGGCGTCGTTGGCCGACAGGCGCGCCAACTTGGTGTTGTCGCCCGGCTTCTGCCAGCAGTCGTTCGCATCGTAGATGAGGTTCCAGTTGCAGTTGCCCATCGAGGTTTGCAGGCCGCGCGTATACATGTAGTTGTAGACCGAGTGCCCCAGCGCATAGTCGACGTAGACCGACAGCGAGAGATTCCTGTACTTGAAGGTATTGTTCATACCGCCGGTGGAGTGGGGCGTCACGTACCCCAGCAGGAACATGTCCTCGTCGTTGATCTGCTCGCTGCCGTCCGCCGTACGCGCCGACCCGGCGCGGTTGAGCCATTCGTAGTCGCCGATGTCCTTGCGGCCGGCGATCGAACGGCCGTCCGAACGGCGGATGCCGTGCGAATTGACGTCGTACAGCGCCGCGTCGGCCTGCGCCTCGGTTTCGATGATGTAGGCGGTCTTGTAGCCGTAGATGCGCCCCATGCGTTCGCCGACAGCCGTGCCGCCGAAACGGAATCCCGTCTCCGACATCGTGTACCCGCCGATACGCCATGCATCCTTGCCGTCGACGTCCTTGTACCTGTACTCGTCGGGGAGCGACAACACCTTGTTCATGTTGAACGAGTAGGTGAAGTCGGTCGTCCAGGTGAAGTTCTTGCTCTGGATGTTCACCGTCGAGAGTTCCACCTCAGCGCCGTAGAAGCGTACCGAACCGACGTTCTGCCGGGCCGAGCCGTAACCCGACGTATCGGGCAGCGTGACGCTGAAAAGCAGGTCGGTGGTCTTCTTGTTGTAATAGTCGGCCATCAGGCGGATGCGGTCGTTGAAGAATCCCATGTCGACGCCGATGTCCAGCTGATGGGTGGTCTCCCATTTGAGCCTCATGTTGGGCAGCGCCGTGGGCAGGATGGCGCTCGCACCGTTGTAGATCGACGTTGCGCCGAACCCTCCGTAGGCATCGTAAAGGCCGATGTAGTTGTTACCCGTCAGGCCATACGAGGCGCGTATCTTGAAGCTGTTGAAATTGCGCACGTTCCAGAATTTCTCCTCCGAGACTACCCAGCCGGCCGACGCCGCAGGGAAATATCCCCAGCGGTTTCCCTCGGCGAATTTCGACGAGCCGTCGGCGCGGAACGTGAACATGAAGAGGTACTTCTTCTTGTAGTCGTAGTTCAGGCGCCCGAAATAGGAGGAGAGCGCCTCGTTGGTGTTGGTGTCCGCCCAGCCCGTGGCGTCCGTCCCTGCGGCCAGCGTCGGCACCTTGTCCGAATCGGCGCCCGTGACCGTCAGCGAAAGGCCGTTGACCGTGTTTTTCATGTAGTCGAACCCGACCGTGCCCTCGATCGTATGATCCTGCGCGAAGGTCTTGCGGTAGTTCAGGTAGCCCTGCGTGCTGAAGCGGTTGGTCTGCCCCCACTTCTCGTAGGTGCGGCGCTGGTTGGAGATTGCGTTGCCCGCCAGGCGCTGGTTGTCGATCCTGTAATAGTTGTGGTTGGCAACCTGCATCACGGCGCGCAGCCCGTCGACGATTTCCCATTCGAGGTTGAAATTGGCCGTCATGCGGCGTGCCGTGTAGTTGCTCGTATAATAACGGTCGAACCATGCGGCCGAGATGGTCGTGTTGTTGGTTCCCTGGGCGGGCGTGCCGTCGTCCAGGTAGTCGCGGTGCGTGGCGGGCATGAACATGCCGCGGCCCACGGTCGTCCAGTAGGTGGCGATACCCGACGAGGGGAGCGTGTTGCCCTTCGTTTCCGAGTAGTCGAACACGGTCGTCGCCTTCAGGTTCCTGAGTATCTTGAACGAGGTGTTGCCGTGGAAGGTGAAACGCGAGAAATCGGTGTTGATGCCGATGCCGCCGTCCTTCGTGTAGCCGGCCGACGCGGCATACTGCACCTTGTCGTTGCCGCCGTTCACGCCGACGTAGTAGTTCATCCAGTACGAGTCGTCGAACCATTGCTTCTGCTGGTCGTTGTCCTGGTAGGCGATCAGTTTCGAGTGGTCGATGGGGTCGACCATCACCTTCCAGCCTGCGGGGACATCGGCCGGCGTATCCACGAATTTGGGCGTCCACACCGAATTGTCGCCGTTGCCGATACCGGCGGAGTTGGCGCCCGTCAGGATGCCCGAGCCGTAGGCGTAGGTCGAAGGGTATTCGTTCAGCATCGTGCGCATCGTGCGCAGGTAGTCGCCGCCGTCCATCAGGTCGAACCTCACGGCGGGCGAAGTCCATGCGGCCTGCGCCTCGAATGTCACCTGCGGGCCCCGTGCCATACTGCCCTTCTTGGTCGTGATGAGGATTACGCCGTTCGAGGCGCGGGCACCGTAGATACCCGCCGAAGCGGCGTCCTTCAGCACCTCGATCGACTCGATGTCATTGGGGTTCAGGCCGGTCATTTCACGGTTCACGCCATCGATGATAATGATCGGGGCGTTCGACTGGTTGATCGACGAACCGCCGCGAATCAGGAACACGGGGTCGGAACCCGGCTGGTTGTCGGCCGACGATACGCGCACGCCGCCGACACGTCCCTTCAGGGCATCGCCGATGGAGTTGACCGGTGCGCCGGCGAGTTTCTCGCCGTCCACCTTCGAAACTGCGGCCGTGATCGTGCGGCGCGACTGCGTGCCGTAGCCGATCACCACCACGTCGTCCACCATCAGCGCATCCTCTTCGAGCACAACGTCGATCGCCGAGCGGGTGCCTACGGGCACCTCCTGTTTCTTGTAGCCTATGAAGCTGAATTCGAGCGTCGCATCGGGGCCCGCCTGGATCGAATAGCGGCCGTCGGCCCCGGATGTCGCGCCGGTTGCGGTTCCCTTCACGATGACGGTGGCGCCGATCACCGGTTCGCCCTTCGCATCCCTGACCGCACCCGTTACGAGGTTGCCCTGCGCCTGCGCGTCCATCCCGCACAACACCAGAGCAATTATACATACACTTTTCAAAAGTGTCGTAAGGACTCTTTTCATAATAGGTTTCTTTCAGTTAAGTAATTAATGATTTGCCGGGCTATTTCTCCCCGAAGGTGATGCCCGACGACGAGCCCCCGTCCTGGAAGCCAACCGCCAGTTCCGCATAGTTCGTCCCGGTGAGTGCCGTGCCGTTCACCGAACCGCCTGCGGCGCTGTCCTCCACGCTTTTCTTGTTCCAGCCCACGAGCGCCCCCGCATGCAGCGCACATGCCACCGCGCCGAAATTCCTGCATCCGGACACGGCGCCCACGTCGTTGCGCCCGATGATGCCCCCGGCCGCCAGCAGCGCCGAAGTGCCCTCGACGGTGGCCTGTACCGCACCGTTGTTGACATTGCCCGTGACGGCCGACTTGTCCTTGGTATTGTAGTCGTAGCCGACGATGCCGCCCGCATAGGAGCTCTTGCCCGCCTGGGCATTGTGCATCCAGACCGCACCGTCGTTGGTGTTGTTGGTCGCATTGCCCGACTTGATGATGCCCGCGATGCCTCCGGCGCCGATATTGGCGTTGCTGGAATTTACCGTCGCCCAGACCTTGCCGCTGTTCGTGCAGCCGTTGGTCACCGCCGTGCCGTCCGTGCCGTCGTAGAAACCCACGATGCCGCCTGCGGCCTCCCAGTTGTTGGCCGTCGCCGTATAGGCCAGGGTGATGTCGCCGCTGTTCGAGCAGTCGTCTATCGTGCTGGCGTTGTGCGTACCGACGATACCGCCGATGCGGGTCACCTGCAGCTTGTCGGAGCTGACGGCCGCCCTGTTGGCACAGCCCGTGACCTTCGCCCCGCTGTACGTCTGCCCCGCGATGCCGCCGATGCAGAGGTAACCCGCGCCTGCGGCATTGGCCTGCACGAATTTCACCTCGGCTTCGTTCGTGCAATCCCGGATCGCCGCCGCATAGTTCACGCCCGCGATCCCGCCGATGAAGCAGTTGCCGTTCATGTTCGAGACGACGGTGCCTTTGTTGGTGCAGTTGTCGATCACCAGCGTCGGGCAGCTGTCCACGATATAGGCGACGATGCCGCCGATGCGGTGGGCTGCCGACGTGCCCGCGTTGTCGAACCGGATCTCGCCCGCATTGGTGCAGTTGCTGATGGTCGTATTGACCGCGGTCTTCATCACCGAGGCCGTAATTCCCGCCACGGCGTTGCCCAGCCCGAGCGAAGTCATCACCGGGCCGTGGTTGTGGCATCCGTCCAGCGTGATCGCCCCGGCCGCGTCGCCCGAGCCGTCGACGATGCCCGCGATACCGGCCACATAGCTCGCCACGCCCGCCGTCGCCACGTTGCTCACCGCGCCGTAGTTCCTGCAGCCGCTCATCTTCCCGTTATACAGGCTGCCGACGATGCCGCCCGTGCGCGACTTGCATCGGGAATCCGCCGTGACGGTCACGGGTACGAAGCTGGTCACGCCGGTGAGCGTATTGTTCGATTGTGCGACGATGCCCGCATAACACCACGTATCGGTGTCGGCGCTGTATTTGAGCTCGATGCGGCTCGTCCCGTCATAGGAGGTGCCGTCCTTCGACCCGAAAACCACATCCGAGATCGCCCCCTTGGCATAGGCGAAGAACCCGGCATAACGCCCGTCGGCCGATACGTTGATATTGTAGATACGGTGGCCGTTGCCGTTGAACGTCCCCGTGAAATTCTCGACCGGCGTCCACGGGACATTCCGCATGTCGATGTCGGCCTGGAGGTCGACGATGGCACCGCCGTTGTCGTCGGCGCACTCCTGCGCGAAGTTCACCATGTCTTCATAGGTGGCGATCCTCAGCCGGAAGAAAAGCTCGGTCGCAGCTCCGACGCAGTTCCCCGCAAAGGCCACTTCCTGCCCTTCGAACAGGTTTTTGACGAAGACGCTCCCGTCCGTACAGGAGATCGTCGCCTTCAACCCGCCGTCCACCTTCGTACCGCTGGCGATCAGGAAATTCACCGTCTGGGCCTGCACCAGCGACATTTCGCCGATCTCCATCGTAAGGATGTCCGACACCGCGGCATCCTCGCCGACGGTCACCGCACCCGTCCGGGGATCGACCACGGCCTCCGATACGGCCAGGTGCCCCTCCACACCGTCGGGGTCGACCGGTTCGAGCGTGATTTTCGAAATGGTCTTCGAAGCCTCCTCGCCGATCGTGAGCGACAGCACCGAAGCCAGCGGCTTGAAGTGCAGGCCGAGGCTGCCCTGGGCGGGTGCGGCATCGGCCGCATAGGCATACATCGGCAGGGTAGCGCCCGTTTGGTCGGCACCGACCGCAAATACGCCGTCGACGGCCTTGAAATAGGCCGTCACTTCGCCGCGTGCGTCCGCGGGCAGCGAGAGGGCCACCGGATGGAACTCGACACCGTTGCCGGCGTCGTAGGTTTCGTACACATAAGACATCCCCTTGTAGCCGACGATGATCTGGTCGCCTTCCTGCCATAGGGGAGCATACGCCTCGCCGTCCCCGGTAGCGGACGGGATCGCATCGATCGTCGCGAGGATCGTCACGGCATCCGCCGAAGGTTCGTCCACGGGGGATACCTTCGGATGCGTGTTGTCCTCCGAACAGCCTGCGATCGCCAGCATTGCTGCTGTGAAAAGAAAAATTTTTCGCATGGTTTTGTTTTGTTGGTTAAGAAATATTTGGTTGGTGGAAATACGGGTTACAGGGTTTGCCCGCGTCGGGCAAACCTTTCGTACGGCTGTCGCGTACCGGCTCTGACGGCGGAAAAACACACTTAAAGCCATCGTGCAGGTAAATCATACGATATATTTATATATCAAATTCATGGCACCTCTGCAAATGCGGGTGCGGTGGGCGGCTGAATGCGCCTTCGGGAATGTCGTTTCCATCGGTCGAGTAGTTTAGGCGGTGTTCATAGATACATACAGCCGACCCGCTCAAACCACTTACCGGAAATTGAAAAAATCGGGAGCAGGATCAAACGAAAAAGCGCCGGGATACTATGTATCCCGACGCCTTGGGGTCTGTGCCGCTCCGGCCTATACGCCCCGCATGAAGAGCAGCGAAAGCAGCAGCAACAGTTGTTCCTTGGAGAGTTTCCGGCGCAGTTGCTTGAGCGCCGCATACATGTGGTTTTCCACCGTGCGCGGCGAAATGCCCAGCTGCTCTCCGATCTCGCGGTTCGAAAGGTCTTCGATGTAGCTCAGACGGAACACTTCGCGGCATTTGGGCGGCAGCGACTCGATGGCCGCATCGAGGCTGGCGCGCAGGTCGTCGTTGTAGAGTTTCTGCACGACGGGGCTGTTGTCGGGTGCATAGTACGAACTGCCCAGCGCGGCGATGCGCTCCCGGTAGTAGGCGCCGTATTCGCCGGCGCGCCTGTTCTTGTCCAGGTAGTTGAGCGAGCGGTTGTAGACCGAACGCAGCAGGTACTTGTACAGCGAGTTCGAATCGTCGAGCGTCTCCCGCCGCTGCCATACGTTGTAGAACACGTCCTGCACCACGTCCTCGGCCCAGTCGTCTCTGAGGAACAGACGGGCGTAGGAAACCAGCATGGCGTAATATTTCCGGCACAGTTCGTCGAACGCCTTGCGGTCGCCCGCGCGAACCCGTGATATTAGCGAGATTTTCTCCATCGGATAATCAGATTCGGTACAAAAATAAACATTCTCGCCGAACGAAACAATGTCCGGTCCCTTTTTTAATTTTTTTGTAATCCGGTTAGGTGGTTTCCCGCGATCGGTTGTATTTAATATGACACGACCAAACTACACGACCGATGAGAAAAAACCTTACCCTCGCATTTTTTGCCCTTTTCTGTGCCCTGACCGCCGCCGCACAACTGCATAACGACGATGTCCACGTCCATGAGGCCGTCAGCCGCCAGAACTACCGCCAATACCTCCGCATACCCGACATCGGCGGCTATATCACGCTCAAATGCGATTTCCACGTCCATTCCGACATCTCCGACGGACAGGTGTGGCCCGTCGGCCGGGTCAACGAAGCGTGGAACGACGGACTGGACGCGATCGCCATGACCGACCACATCGAGGTGCACAAGAACGCCGACATCATCCGTTGCGGCCTCAATAAACCCTACGAACTGGCCAAGGCACGCGGCGACATGATCGGGATGATCGTGATCCCCGGTGCGGAAATCACCCGCAAGAAGCCGTTGGGGCACATCTGCACGCTCTTTATCCGGGATGCCGACAAACTCGACGTCGAGGACGAGATGCAGGCCGTCGAGGAGGCCTGCCGCCAGGGCGCCTTCCTGCTGTGGAACCATCCCGGCTACCCCGACCGGAAAAGCGACATCTATCCCGTCCACGAACGCCTGATCGCCCAGGGCAAACTCCGCGGCGTCGAGGTGTTCAACAAGACCGAATCCTATCCCCGCACATTCGACTACGCGGTTCAGTACGGCCTCGTGCCGTTCGCCAACAGCGACATACATTATATGAGCGGGAGCATCTATCCCGTGCGCGGCAGCCGTCCGATGACCCTGGTCTTCGCCACCGCCCGCACGGCCGGGGCGATCCACGAAGCGCTCCTCGCCGGGCGGGCCCTGGCCTGCTTCGACGGCAACCTGATGGGGCGCGGGGAGTACATCGGCCAGATGATAGACGCTGCGCTCGAAATCCGCGAGATACGCCAGGCCAGCAAGACCAAACGCACGTTCGAGATCGCCAACAAGTCCGACCTGCGTTTCGCCGTCCGTCCGGCCTCCTACGACTATCCCATGCCCGTCTATGCGGGGCAGGTGCTGCGCATCGACATCACACAGGGCGAGGAGGTCGAATTTACGAACTGCATCCTCGGCAAGGGCAGGTATTACACCCGCATATTCTGGGAATAGGGCGCAGGGGCTCAGCGCTGCGACGGGCCGCGGCAACCGATACGGTATTTTGTTACAGAAGCTATATTTAAACCACGAATGCAATGAAGAAAGCTATTCAATTCGGAGCCGGGAATATCGGCCGCGGATTTATCGGCGCCGTGCTGGAACAGGCGGGTTACCATGTGGTATTCGCCGATGTGAACGAACAGGTCGTCGCGAGGATCAACTCGGACAGGGCCTATACGGTTCAGATCATGGACACGGTCTGCGAGCAGATGCGCATTACCGACATTTCGGCAATGGACTCCCGGAGCCCGGAACTTGCCGCCCAGATCGCCGGGGCGGAACTCGTCACCACGGCGGTGGGGCTGACCGTGCTGCCCCGCATCGCCGGAGCCATCGCGGCGGGTATCGCCGCACGCAGGGATGCAGGCGTCACCGAGCCGCTCAATGTCATCGCCTGCGAAAACGGCGTCCGCGCCACCACACAGCTCCGGGAGGCTGTCCTCAAGCACCTCGACGAGGCCCAGCGTGACTGGTGCGAGCAGTACGTCGGCTTCCCCGACTGCTCGGTCGACCGCATCGTGCCGCCGGTCAAGAGCGAGAACCCGATCGACGTGGTCGTCGAACGCTTCTTCGAATGGAACGTCGAGCGCGCGGCCTTCAAGGGCGCCGTGCCCGAAATCCCCGGCATGAATCCGGCCGACAACCTGATCGCCTATATCGAGCGCAAGCTCTTCACGCTCAATACCGGCCACGCCATCACGGCTTACCTGGGACGGATGAAAGGCTACATGACCATCTGCCAGAGCATCTCCGACGAACATATCCATACCATCGTGAAAGCCGCCATGCGCGAAAGCGGGCGGGGGCTGGTGGCGCTCTACGGCTTCGACCGCGACGCCCACTTCGCCTATATCGACAAGATCATCGGGCGCTTCCGCAACCCCTACCTCTGCGACGACGTGACCCGCGTGGGACGCAAGC
>OGRQ01002342.1_pt1 | contig 14219 bp, 21 predicted proteins | sample 1553521 | NCBI WGS metagenome assembly OGRQ01 (sample SAMEA2580088, study PRJEB22360) | human gut metagenome | biome: human gut; feature: human-associated habitat; material: faeces | place: Denmark | collected 2008/2010
TGGCTTTCCCGGACTACATCAAGCGGGTAAGCGACGGGCAGACTTTCCAGATCACAAGCACAGCAGACGAAGCCAAAGCCCCGCCGGAATCCGGCATGGGGCTGCGGGCCGTCAAGTGCAAAAAGGCGGTGCTGCCGTAATGGGGGCCGCTGAGAGCATCAACCGGGTGCTGAACACGTTCTTCAACGGGTTCGGCATCCCAGGCTATCTGGAAGATAACATCCCGCCCGCCGCTTCCCTGCCCTACCTGACCTACAAGCCAGCCATCCCCGGCGGGTGGAACGAGGAAACGTCGTTTCATGGCCGCTTGTGGTACCCCAGCAGCGCGGGGCGTTTGCCCATCTTACAGACCGAAGACAAAATCAGCGCAGCTCTTGCAGGCGGTTTGACCGTGCCGTGCGAGGGCGGCGCTATTCTTTTGCGCAAAGGCACCCCGTGGGCCCAGCCGATGGACAACCCGCCCGAGGGCTATTTGTGCGAGTACCTGAATTTTGAGATCACGCAGCTATGCGAGTAAGGAGAATTATGGGAAGAAAATTTACCAAAATTTCCGCAGAAGCATTCAAGTCCATGCAGATCAACGCGGGCCTTGTGCTGAACAAGTTCGACACTGAGGGCCAGACCGCCGTCGCTGATGCCGACATCATCTGCGCAACCACTGGCGGCATCACCGCCACCTGCACCCCCAACATCACCGACCTGGGCGAAGATGTGGACAACTGCCAGAAGAACACCGTGGAGCTCATGGAAATTGAGGACTACGACTGCACGCTGGCCTTCACCGCGCTGAATACCTCCGCAGAGGTCATCCGCATGGCGCTGGGCGCAGCGGACGTGGCCGGGGGCAAGGTAACACCCCGCATGACGTTCAAAACCGACAAGACCACGGGCGACTTCAAAACCATTTGGTTTGTGGGCGACCTCATCGGTGGCGGTTATGTGGCTGTTCGGCTTGACAACGCAATCAGCACGGGCGGCCTGTCTCTCAAGACAACCGACAAGGGCAAGGGCAATGTTTCCGTCACCCTGACGGGCTGTGTCCGCATGGGCGACGAGACCGTCCCAATGGAGTTCTTTGTAAGCGAAGACGCGGCAGCATAAGGAGTGGAACAATGAAAACTCTCAACCAGATGGACGAAACAGAATTTCTGCGCCACTGTTACATGATCGCGGACAAGGTGGCCGCCCTGCTGACCGAGACGCAGGTGATGGAGCTGCGAAAAGTCGGCCCCACCCTCACGGGCAGTGAAACCCCCGATGAGCTCAAGGCCAAAAAAGAAGCCCAGGGCCGCAAGAACATCAAGGCAATGGCAAAAAAGCTGCTGTTCGACAACGCTCAGAACACAGCGGAGCTGCTGCCTTTGCTGTATGAGCTGGAAACGGACAAGGACGGCAACCCTGAAAAGATGACTCCCTTCAAAACCCTGCGCGTCATCACGGAGACCATCAACGACCGGGATGTGCTGGATTTTTTATCCTCGTTGGTGAGGTTGGCTCAGACCGATATCGGCGGCTGATCTCATCCATCCGGCTGGATATGCTGAAAGCCATTGGCAAACCCTACATTGCCCAACATTGCGTCAATGCGATGCAGCAGGAAGCTTACGAGAAGAGCTACCGCGCCTACATCACGGACGCTCTGGCTGGCCTTGTGGGCATGGAGTGTCGGTGGGTGGACACCCTGCCCGACTTTAATACTCCCGCCCGGCCCCAGCAGAGCGCAGAGGAAATCAAGGCCCGTATTCTGGCCGGGCTGAACGGAGGTGATACGCCCTGAAACTTTTTGAATTGATGGCCACTCTTGGACTGGACGACAGCGCCTACAGGCAGGGCGTGGAGGAGGCAAAGGCTCAGACCAAAGCCGCCGTATCCACCATGAGTGCGGATTATAATCGGCTGTACAGTGAGGTCATTCACCTTACGGCAGCCTACCAGAAATCACGGAGAGAGACCGGGGAAACCTCCAAAGAAACTAAGGAATTTGCCCGGAAGCTGAAAGAAGCTCAAGCCCAACTCAATACCACGGCACAGGGGCTAAGGACTGCGGAAGGGTACATGAGCAGCTTTGGGGATGCCGCATCGGGGTCCAGCAAGTCTCTGGCCGGTGCTATTGCACAAGGCACGATCATGGCGGGCTTTTTCTCAAAACTCAGCTCTGCCGCTCTTGCCGCTGCGAAAAGTTTAATCCAGAGCGGCATCGAGTACAACGCCCAAATCGAGAGTTACCGCGTGGGCCTGACCAATATGCTGGGCGACGCTCAGGCGGCCAATGAGGCCATGGCGGCCATTCAGGAGGACGCGGCCCGCACGCCGTTCAGTGTGGATTCGCTGACGCAGGCAAACCAGCTGCTGATCAGCGCGGGTGAAAATGCAGGCTACTCCCGCAAGGTCATCATGGCACTGGGCGACGCGGTCTCGGCTACAGGAGGAGGCAACGCGGAGCTTTCCCGCATGGCAGCTAATCTGCAGCAGATCGCCAATGTGGGCAAAGCGTCCGCAATCGACATCAAGCAGTTTGCCTATGCCGGAATCAACGTTTATCAGGTGCTGGCTGACTACACCGGGAAAACGGTGCAGGAAGTCCAGAACATGACCATCAGCTATGACCTGCTGTCTAATGCCCTTATTGCTGCCAGCGAGGAGGGCGGGCGCTATTACAACGCCATGGACACCCAGAGCCAGACCATGAATGGCCGAGTTTCCACCCTGAAAGATAACGTGAGCCAGCTGGCCGGGCTCATGACTGGCGACCTCAGCAGCGGAATCGGTGTGGTAATCTCCAACCTCAACGATATGACCGTGGCGGCCATCGAAGCTTACAAGACGGACGGCTGGAAGGGGCTCGGCGAGGCAATTCTGGAACTGAACAACCCCATCAACTCCGTCATCAAGAAATTTGGCGAGCTTGGCTCTGCCGGAATCGGCGTTCTCGATAAATTGAGCTTCAAGCTCAACAAAGCCCTCGGGAAGAATGCTTACGCGGGGTACGAGAACAGTGACGAAGGATACAAGCAGTACCGCTCTGACAAAAACAGCCAGAGCAACTACGACCGCCGACGGAAGGACGCTAAAAACGGAAAGGGCATCTACAACGAAAGCTGGACGGAACGTCAGGCAAAGGCGGCTGCAGCCGCCGGGAACGGCGGGAGCAGTATCACTGCCTCGGGCGGCACAGGCGGCGGAAAAAGCAAAAAATCTACCGCCAAAGCGGCTGCTGACACCAAAAAGCTGGCGGATACCGTCACCGAAACGTCGAAGCAGATCCTTGCCGGAACGGGCAACATCGTGGGCAACATCCAGCGCGTGGTGGAGACTGCCGACAATACCTACAACGTCTACGACGGCACCACCAAAAAGCTCAAGGGCACCACAAAGGAGACCGTGGAGACCATCACGGACTCTTGGAAAGAAGTGGTGGACGGCACGGAGAAGACCATCAAATCGGTCACAAAGAAAGTGACCGATGCGGCCGGAAAAGTGACCACGACCACGCAAAAGACCTGTGACGATGTGGTTTTGTCCGTGACGGAGCTGCAAAGCCGCATTGACCAGAACCTCAGCAATGCGCAGAAGCAGTGGTCGAACGGCATCTTTGGCCGCCTGCAAAACGCGTTCACCGACCTGAAAAACCGCAACTGGGCCGGGTTGGCTACAGACGTGGCAAATCTCATCTGGGGCGAGGTATCGCAGGATCAGCGGGAGCTTATCTCCAAGTGGGCGGCGGATGCGCTGAGCGTCATCAATGACGCGTACAGTGGGGGCGGCGTAAAAGCGGCCTTCGATACCATCAAATCGCTCTTTACGGACGGCATTGCTGCCAGCGCAACAGAAGTGGGGACAGCGGTGCAAAGCTTTGGCTCCATCCTGTCCAGCTTGAGCGCATCCGGTGGGGCAGGTGCCCAGCTGGCCAACGTCGCCAGCGGGGTATCCAGCATGGCCACCTCTATCATGGGCAGTCTGGGCAATATCGTCTCGCTTGTGGCATCCAACCCTGTGCTGGCTGCCATCCTGGGCGTGGCTGCTGTGGCGGGCGGTATCGGTCTGGCCGCATGGCTGGGCAGCAAGAACGGCGAAAAGGAAAGCACTGACAGCAAGAGCACGACGCTTTCCTACAAGGACATTCAGAACGCTTACTGGTACGGCAGCCAGCGCAGCTTTGCCGGGTACGATTTCCGCACCGACGGCTATGCGTTCGGCGAAAGCCCGGCAAACGGGCGGCTTTCGTCCTACCAGCAGAAAATGCAGCAGTCCGTGGACGCGCTGTACAACGTGGTGCAGCAGTACCTTCCCCAGACGGCAAACACCGTCATCAAGCTGGACGACGGCACGCTGGTGGGCGCACTGGCACCTTCTATTGATGCACAGCTGGGCCATCTGGCCACGCTGGCAGAAAGGGGAAACTAAAATTTGTACAAAATTTTTGCATATCCCTTTGGCAACCCCGCCGACAAGCGCCTGATCTACGCTCCCAATAACCGCAATGCCCTTGTGCTGTCTCCCAAGCTGACCCGAGAGGTCAGCAAGGGCGGCAGCCTTTCTTTTACCATGACGCGCGACCATGAGCAGTATGAGAGCCTGCAAAAGATGTCCACCTGCATCACCGTTGAACAGGACGATAAAGAGATCTGGCACGGGCGTGTCCTGAGCCATGAGGCAGACTGGTACAACCGGCGCGTCATATACTGCGAGGGCGCTTTGTCTTACTTCAATGACAGCGCAATCACCCCTTTTAACTATGAGGGAAAGCTGGCGCAGTTTTTGCAGCACCTCATCGATGCCCACAACCAGCAGTGCGGCAACATGATAATGAAACGCTTCGAGCTGGGCACTGTGACCGCCGCGCTGGGCGATCTTGTTGTGCACTATGGAGACCGGGACAGCTACGGTGTGGGCGAAGACTACGGCAGCACCTGGGACATCATCGACAAGATGGTGCTCAAAACGTACGGTGGCTATGCTTACTGCACCTTCGATGCGGCTACCGGAAACAACGTGCTCAACTATTGCGATCAGGCCTTTGAAGCCGACCGTTTGGTCAACCAAACCATTGAGTATGGCGTGAACCTGCTGGATTTCACAGAAAAAACCGATACCAACAGTCTTTTTACCCGTGTGTATCCCATGGGAAGCAAGCACACGGTCGAGGAGACAAAGTGGAAGTGGAAATTTTTGTGGTGGGGTGAAAAGTACACAGAAAGCCATGAAGAGCGCTATGGCATTTCTGGAACGGACGCGTCGACCGTCAATCAGTATCTGCCAAAAGGGTATTCGTACCGGCTGGACAGCAGTGACGGCGACTGCGGATGGATCCAGAATGATGCAGCGGCCCAGAAGTTTGGCATCGTGTCAGCCCTGGGCGAGTATGACACCGACAGCGACAACGACACCTTTGCTGCAGGCGTGCAGGATCTTCAGAAAAACAGCTTGATGGTGACGAGCTACACCGTCAAGGCTGTGGACCTGCGAGATGCGGGCTATGACAAGGACAGGCTGACTTTTGCCAGCTATGCCCACATTATCAGCAAGCCCCATAGCATCGATGTCATCATGCTGTGCACAAAGCTGGTGGAACCGCTGGATCAGCCGGACAAAAAGGAGTATACCTTCGGCATGACCCGGCAGACTTTGACCGACCGGCAGGTGGCAAACCTGGGCCGCACCAACCTACTGGATGAGGATACGGCATCCGCTGAAAAATATCAGCAGAGCACCCTTAACCAGCTTTTCAAGTACCAGAAGTCTAACGACAAAAGAGTGGACGAGGTGGACAAAAAAGCTGGTGAAGCAGCCAAAACGGCTACCAACTTTTTGGAGTTTACCCCGGAAAACGGCCTTATCGTCCGGCATGACCAGCTGCCCAACAAAAGGGTGCAGATCACCAACGACGGCATAAAAGTGCTTTCTGGTTCCAGCATGGTCAACATCAAGTCGGATAGCATTTCCATCACAGACGGCAACGGCAGCTGTACTATCAACAGCGGGAAAATCACGTTTTACGGTGTAAGGGATATGCTTTTGACATCGTGGACGGCACAATCTCTTAGTGTCTCTGGAGACTATGTGGATTATTCCATCGATGCAGGCGGCGCAAGCTATGTCATGCTGACATACGATAGCTATGTTACAAAAACCAGCTATGGCTTTCTTGGCTTTGGTACTGCCACCACTACCACGAACCGCGTTGGCTCTTCTTCCATTATCCTACCGACAAATGACGCTCTTATGTGTATTATGTTTCCGTGGGATACACTGCATCGTCGAAATGTAAGGTGCTCAAAAACGAGAATTCGCTTTTACAAGGGGTACCGGCGCAGGCTTAGCTATCACATCGTGGCCAGCAGTAGCGGCAGTGGTGCCAGCGTGATAGACTTTGCGCCAGACTTTACTTCTGACCAGAGCGATGTAGGCCGTATCACAGATGACTGGGTGGAAGAGTCCACTGTGTGCGTCCCGACAGGTCTGTATGCTTTTATGTGAGGTGTCAAGATGACAGTCGATAATCTTACGATGAAGTGGGTCAGTCGCATCTGCCCGGATGATGGCAGACTTTATGATGGGTACTGGGTCAACGCTCAGTATATGCCAAAAGAGCTGTTGCCCAACACGGTCGTTTTTGATGACTTCCCGGATAACACCAATGGCGGTGCAGACTATGTCTGGGATGGGGAACGTCTGGTCTATGACCCGTTGACTTCGGAGCAACTGGCTGCCAAAAGAAGCGGGGGTGAGCTTAAATGCTGATGGGTGCACAGATCGGAAGTGTCCATACCCTCAAAGACCTTGGCCTTTATCTGAAGGTGGGCAGCCCTATGATATCCGGTGCAGAGCCAGAGACGATGCTTGTCAATGTCCCGGGCTCTGACTTTATCCTAGACCTGTCCAGGGCTTTGGATGGGGAAGTGCACTACAAGCAGCGCACCATCAAGATGGAGCTGCTGTGCAAAGCCAAAAAGAGCCAGTGGAGCACCATCCAGAGCGCCCTCGAAAACGCCCTGCAGGGCCAGTGGCTGCGCTGCATCTTTGATGAGGACAGCACATGGTACTGGCTGGGCCTGTGGCGGGTGGACGTGGTGGAGCGCGGTCGCACGGAGATCACCTTCAGCATCGAGGGCACCTGCAACCCCTACAAGCGCAACATTACCGCTGACGCGGGCGCGGACTGGTTGTGGGATACCTTTGATTTTGAAACTGATACCATCTACGACACACCGACAGGAGTGATTAGCTTATGATTACACTCAACTTTGATGAGGCTTTGAAGCGCATTTATAACGCCAAAAAAGGCGTTGAGGTCCGCTACGGCCTCGGCCAAGGCTTTGAGTACTGCAAGCAATTTGCCGACGAGGCTCAAGGCCATGCCGCCAACGCCAAAGCCAGTGCGGACAAAGCCGAGCAGACCGTGGCAGGCATCGAGCAGACTAAAACCGACGCGGTGCAGGAGGTGCAGAACGCCCAGACTACGGCCACCACGGCCATCACCCAGACAAAAGACGCTGCACTGACTGACATCGGCAACGCTAAGGCTGGCGCTTTGCAGGAGGTGGCAAGCTCCACCGAGGCGGCTCAGACCGCTGCTACCGAAGCAAAAGCATCTGAACAGGCCGCAGAAAAGAGCAAAGAGGACGCTGCTGCTTCTGCATCCTCCGCTGGAACAAAAGCCAGCGAGGCCTCCACGTCTGCAACGCAGGCAGATGCGAGCCAGAAAAAAGCGGCCAAGAATCAGCAGGCCGCAGAAGAGGCTGCAAACCGTGCATCGGCGATCGTGAGTACCGATAAAACCCTGAGCATCGAAAATGCCCCTGCGGACGCAAAGGCTACCGGTGATGCTCTGGCAGGCAAAGCAGACTCCGTCGTTCCACATGACCTTTCTATTCCGATCACGGGATGGCAAACAGACACAGAAGTTGCAGAGTATCCGCATTACATTGACATTACAGCAGATGTTACGTCCACGACTGTGGTATCTGTCAGCATTGACCCTGCAAGTGCAGACGTAGCCGGTAAAGCTATGCTTGTAAACCCCGAAACTCGAACCGGAGCTATCCGTATCCGTGCACACAACATTCCGACTGCGGAAATTTCCGCCCGGTGGTATCCCATCAAGTATGGTGGCCAGTTCTATGGTGACGGCTCCATCTATTCCAACTTCCTGCTTGCGGCACATCCTGTGGGTAGTATCTATCAGACCATCAGCCCGGAAAACCCGGCTGTGACTTTTGGCGGCGGCACGTGGGAAAAGATTGCGCAAGATAGGGTGTTAATGGGCGCAAGTGATACGCACCTGGCTGGTACAACGGTAGAGGCTGGACTGCCGAATATCAAGGGCTCTTTTGAGGCAAGACCCCACATGTCTGGAAACAAGTTTGCGGGCGGTTCGATTACAGGCGTGGATGGTAAGCTATTTGCACATTCAATTCAAACTTCTAACAATATAAATAATTCAATGACAGAAACCGGTAATGCATACAAAAGCGATGTAGTGTTTTTTAACGCATCTGCTTCCAACTCCATTTACGGCGCTTCCACCACCGTCCAACCCCCGGCATACTTTACTTACACTTGGCTTCGTACCGACTGAAAGGAGAAACAATGGCACTAGGAGAACTCAAAAACGGCATTGGCCCTGATGCCTATGCTATCTATCAGCAAGTCCTTGCGGCGGTAGTCGAGCGAGACCACCCCGTGGGCAGTCTGTACATCAGCGAAAACGCAACCAGCCCGGCCGAGATTTACGGCGGCACATGGGAGCGAATTGAGGGAAAATTTATCATGGGTGCAAGCGATACCTACCCCGCAGGGAGTACGGGGGGCGAAGCCGAACATACACTAACAGAAGGCGAATTACCGAATATAACTGGTGATTTTGATTTTCAATCAAACGGAAATAATCAGGGTATTGTAACTGGAGCACATGGTGTATTTAGTCTTGGTCAAATATCTATCGGGGGGTTCCAACCGAACAATAAAACAGACGAATCGGATTGTGCTCGGCAAATAAGAATGTCTTTTGGGTCTAATTCACCTCATAACAATATTCCTCCCTACTACTCCGTGTACATCTGGCGGCGTGTCGCCTGAAAGGAGACCTTATGAAAATTATCGACAGCAACGGCAACCCCATCGAAGCCCCCGACCTGACGAAAGGCTACCTCAAGCAGGAGACCCAGACCGTCCATCACGATGCTGTGGAAGGCGTGGAAGAGGTCAGCCACTACGAGACCGAAACCTTGCCGGACGGAACCCCTGCAATCTATTATGACGCAGATGGTCGCGAAAAAGGCCGTGATGTCCGCAAGGTGGTGGACGTGCCCGGCGTGGAAGCACAGGAAGCCTACGACGAAGAGGTGGAGGTACAGCGGTATGTGCTGTACACCGCCGAAGAGCTGGCTGCACAGGAAAAGGCCCGCAAGGAAGCAGAGGAAAAGGCACAGCTGCCCACCGCAGAAGAGCGCCTTGCTGCTCTGGAAGCGGCTATGCTCGACCTGCTGGCCGCACAATAAGGAGGATGTTATGGTTTTGTTCTATGTGACCCAAATCAAACTGCACCGTTTTGACGGCGCTTTTACCATCGACAACGTGCCTGACCGGTACAAGGATGCTGTGATGAAAAAGCTGACGGAGGAGGGATTTTATGAGGTGGAAAGTAATTCTTGACTTCCTGCGGGATATCTTCTCTGCTCTCTCCCACGCTGCCGGTGACAGCGCCGACAAGGAAAAACCTGCCCCTGCACCGGACGTGCCCACTGTGGACACCGTGACCGGGTGGGCAGGTGAGCCACCCTATCGATACATTGACGTGAGCCGGTATCAGGGCACCATCGATTGGGCACAGGTGGCGGTGGCGGGTTACAAGGGAGCCATGCTCAAGACGGTGTCCACCAACAAAAAGTTCTCCAAGCGGGCAGACGGCCTGTACATCGACCCGGCCTTTGAAGCAAACTACCGCAACGCCAAAGCGGCGGGGCTGGACGTGGGCGTGTACTACTACACCTACGCCACCAACAAGGACATGGTCAACGCAGAACTCTCCCTGCTGCGTCAAGCAGTCTACGGAAAGGAGCTGACCCTGCCTGTGGCTGTGGACGTGGAGGACAACAAGCTCGTCAGTCTGGACAAGCAAGACCTGACCGACCTGACCGCCTATGCTCTGCACGAGGTGGAGCAGATGGGCTTCTATGCCCAGCTCTACACCTACACCAGCTTCGCAAAGGCACATCTCTTTGTGGGCGGTGCGGCTCTGCATCCTTATGACGTATGGCTTGCGGACTACACCGGCAAGGCCCCGAATGTGGATTTCAAGTACAATGCCCACCAGCACACCAGCAAAGGCCGCGTGCCGGGCATCTCCGGCAACGTTGACCTAAACGTGACCACCGTCAACTACCCGAAAATCATCCGCAAGAAGGGTCTGACCCGTCTCCGGGAGGACAAATGACCGAAAAAGAAGCTTTGCTGTGGGTGCTTGGCATCCTGGGTAGCCTGTGTGCTGCAGCCATCACCATTGACAAGGTGCTGGAAATCATTCACAAGTACATCAAAAAGGCGCAGGAACCGGACAACGTGCAGAACAAGCGGCTGGATGAGATGGACAAGCGCATCGGCACCTTAGAGCAGGGCCAGCTCCAACACACGCAGGCCCTTGCCCGAGATCTGCGCCGCTTTGAAGAAATTGACGAGGTGAGCCGTCTGACCCTCGACGGGGTGCGCAACCTTCTGGATGCGCAGCTGTCCGGCAACAATCGCGAGGGGATGCAGAAGAGCCGCACCGACATCGACAACTATCTTTTGAAAGGAGTTACCAATCATGGAAGCGATTCGTAACCTTTTGACCGCACTTCCCGCACCTGTGGCCCTCGTGCTCATGCTGGGCGGCCTTGCGTTCTATGCACTGGGCTGCATCCGGCTGGGCTATGGTGCCGCTGTCAAGGGCACTGTGCTCGACCTCATTGCAAGGGCAGAGCAGGAGATTCAGGGCACCAAGAGAGGCGCAGAACGTAAGGCGTGGGTGGCGCAGATGCTCCGCACGGCCCTCAGCGCCAGCAAGTGGGGCAGGCTTATCAGCTGGGCCATCACCGATGAGACTATCGGCATCATTATCCAGTTTTTCTTTGACCGCATGAAAGCGGCGCTGCAAAAGCAGTAAGGAGGATTATATGATTGTACCTATGTGTGGGATTATTGCCGCTTCTGCAAACGCTATGAATCAAGCCCGCAAGCGTAAAAAGGTGTGCAACCTGAAAGGCGACAATCGAGAGTTTTGCAAAGATTGCCTTCTTGACAAATATGGCGAGTGCATCGAAAAGCGGGCAGATAAGGAGTAAAACCATGAGTAGCACTGCATACGAGCATTTTGTTGACACCAACAAAATGTACGCCGCACAAGAGCAATTTCGTGATATCACGAAAATGGTCTGCGCACGTTTTCGTGGCCTCGCGAAAACATACGAGTTTGCCGTGCTTGGCAATATGGTGCGCAACGCCGGACAGCTGCCGCAGCCTTTCTGGCTCGGTGCTGCCTGTGGCGGCGGCTCGTGTGGTGCTGCCCGCTGCGCTGCAAGGCCTTGACCGACAGCAGATGACCGTAGTCATCAAAAGCGCACCGCTTGGGAGGGTAGACCGTAAGATAGCCTTACTGCGGTACGTTGAGCGGCTTCCGCTGCCGGACATTGCAGCACAGACGCATTACAGCCGGACGGCGGTAAGCTATCGGCTGAAAAGCATTGAAAAAATGCTGGATGTGTGATATCATAATCTTAATTGGATGCGATTTCTCACGAAACGCATTGAAGCGGCAGGCTTTCGGGTCTGCCGCTTTTCTTTTTGCACGATTTGTGGTAAAATAACATCAACAAATCCACCCGGCCTCTCGAAGAAGCGCATTAGGGCGGATATTTGATACAGTCTCCCGCCCGCCTACTCACAGTGCGTACCATGCGGGAGACGCTTTATATGGTGACACTTATGTGCAATACAAAAGAAGAGCGGCTTGCAAGAATTGCAAAATATTATACCACTTTTCACCTGTTTGGCGATTGGTATCTTATTCGGTATTGGCCTAGACACTGCCACAGCTGGAAGCGATTTATTCCGCTGTATACTCCTAAGCACATAAGCTGATAAGCAAAATAATCCCCTGCTTTGTCGAAGCCCTGCGTGCCACGCGGGGTACTTTGTAGGCAAAGTGGGGGATTTTTTATTTTTGCGTTTTTTTCTGCTCTTTCAGTTTTTCCTTTAGCTCTTTTTCCCATCCTTCGTGCTGGTCAAGGTACTCTCCAAAAATCATTTTTTCGGCTTTCTTGCGGGCGGCTATGGCATCGTCAAGCTCTTCATACTGGCCGAGATAAATTTGTTTGCGCTTAAAATTTATGTACGCAAAGTATCTGCCGTCTGGGCGCTTTGTCACGCCGTTTACGCCGGTCTTGGAGTTCCGGTTGACCTTTCCGCCCATCCGTGATTTCACGGAAGAGAGGGAAGATCCGTCTATCTGGGTGACGCTGTGGATGACATCAATCTTGTCTTTCATGTCGCGAACACAGTCAGCACACCGAGCAATGGGTTTTGAACGAGTTATGTTTGAAAGTCTGACCTCAACGGTTTTTCCGCACTGCGGGCAGACCGCTTTGCACCACATGGATACACCGGGCTTTCGAGGGGACAGAATTTCGATGATTTTCCAGCCGTTCACAGTCTTTCCTTCGTACTTTTCGATAGCAGTTCTTTTTGCTTTGGCGGATTTTTGGACTGCTGCGCTCTTCATTGCATCACTATGAGCGAAAGCACAATGCTGGCAGCCTGTACTCATTCCGGACATGAGGCTATGCCGATACACATCTTTTATAGTGCCGCATTCACACTGACATGTAAAATACCCTTCTTTTTCTGCACGATGCAAGACAGTCCAACGCCCAAACTGCTTCCCGGTAAGGTCTCCCTCTTTTTTTCTCCGCTCGTCCATCTTGAGCTGGGCCTCGCTCCTGGTATGAACGCACCCACAGGACTTGCTTGCCCCTCGGGTCAGGGATTCTCGAAGGACATCTCTTTCTGTGCCGCACTTGCAGCGGCACTTTACATAGCCGCTCTTTTCGGATGCACCTATCACGATCCAGCTCCCAAAAGTATGACCCGTCAAGTCTTTTGCTGCCATACCGGAATCCCCCTCAGATCAGCCCATAGTGCTCGGCCAGCAGGAAGCGGACGTATGCCGGGCAGTCGCGGGTGCCGACACACCAGTTCTGCACCGTGCGAAGCGGGATACCCGTACGCTTTGCAAAGGCGGTCTGAGACAGGCCAGTGCGGGCTACCAGCTCCCGCATAGACAAGTGCGCCAGATCCCAGATGGAAGACAGCTTTTCCTTCTCAGCATCCAGATCAAGGCAGCTGTCAGCATCGTCTGGTACGCTCAGAGTGATGTTGTTGACAAAGATTTCCTTCGGCTGCTCTGCGGCCATTGAAAAAAGCTCTGCTTTGGTATACATGATTGACTTCCTTTCTTTCGTGTGATAGGATAGTTGCACACCTCCGTGTGAGGTGTCTTTCACAAAATCCCCCGTTCGGTGTGGCAAGCATCGGGCGGGGGATTTTTTATTTAGTAGATCTCAACGCCCAGTTTTTCGGCGGCGGCTTCAACGATTTCTTCAAACGAGGGGCCGCGATTCGAGTCGTTCCAGTCGTAATCGCCAGCGGATGCAGCTTCCCACTCTTCTTCCATGTCAGCTGCCTTGCACAGCTCGGTGCACAGCTCGTAATCCCAGACATCGGACTTGCGGATGTCAGCGGCGATTTCAATAGCGTTTCTCATAATTTTGTACCTCCATGTTATTGTGTGTTTGTGTCTTTCACTGTCTTTATTATACACCCAATGAGTGTAAACGTCAAGCACTTTTTGAAAATATTATACTCATTGAGTGCAAATGATTGAGCGCCTACACAGTCCTGTGCCGTGTGGGCGCTTTTCTTTTTGTCCTTCGTTGTACGTTCGTTTAACGCATGGATTCAGCAGAAAAGGTACTATGGTCGCAAAGGGAGGGGCGCACCATGTGGCACAAGTTTAACCCGAACCCGCGCGGGAGCAGCGTCGGGGACTGCGTAGTGCGGGCCGTGGCAGCCGCAACGGGCCAAGACTGGGAGAAAGCTTACCTTGGGCTTGCGCTTACTGGCTTTATCGTCGGCGATATGCCCAGCGCCAACCGCACATGGGGCGCATACCTCCAAAAACGCGG